>Ga0070708_100004350_pt1 | contig 11126 bp, 7 predicted proteins | sample KBSK5503metaG_FD_65469 | JGI IMG/M metagenome (GOLD analysis project Ga0070708, IMG submission 65469) | Corn, switchgrass and miscanthus rhizosphere microbial communities from Kellogg Biological Station, Michigan, USA - KBS K5-50-3 metaG | ecosystem: Host-associated > Plants > Roots >...
TGGGGCGAGCTCGGGATGGACGTCGATCGAGGCTGCGCTCGATCGTCGAGCAGCACTTGCGGGCATTCGAGCGATCGTCGAGTAAGGCGCTTCAGGCGCGGGCCCGGAACATCCGCGCACGTTGAGTTCCGGACGCTGAACGCTACCGCGTTACCGCAAGCTCCGCGTGCAAGTCCGCTCTGGAATCCTCGCCGATCCAAACGTCGAACAGGCTCGGCTCAACAGCCCATCGCTTTGTCTGGGGACTCCAGAATTGTAGCTCCGTCCTACCTAATATGAAGCGGAGAGACTTGGTTTCGCCCGGTTGCAATGCGACTCGGCGAAACCCCTCGAGTTGCCGCACCGGCCGCGATGCCGAGCCATACCGTTGATGAACGTAAAGTTGCGCCACCGCGTCCCCCAAGACGGGACCGGTGTTTGTGACGTCGACGGTGATTTCCGTGCTGTCGCTGGGCTTCATGCGAGTCTTCGATAGGCGAAGATTAGCAAACTTGAATGTCGTGTAACTGAGCCCGTAGCCGAACGGGTACAAGGGCTTGCTCGAGATGTCCCAATAACGTGAGGTAAACGTCGGATCGCTTTCCGGCTGATGCGTCAGGTTGTGGTTGTAGTAAAGCGGCTCCTGCCCAGCGGACCGCGGCCAGCTCACCGGGAGTTTCCCGCCTGGATTCACATCTCCAAAGAGCACGTCGACGATCGAATTGCCGCCTTCGACGCCGGGGAACCACGACTCGAGAATCGCCGAGGCGTGTTCAGAGATCCAATTGATGTCGAGCGGTCGACCGTTCTCGAGCACCACGACCAGCGGTTTTCCCGACGATGCCGCAGCCTCGAGCATCTGCATTTGAATGCCCGGCAAATCGAGTGTTCCGCGAGAGGCGCTCTCACCACTCATGAGCGCCGGCTCGCCGACGACCGCGATGACCAGGTCCGACTGATCTGCCGCGGCTTTCGCTTTGGTCTGCCACTCTGCGACTTCGGCCGGAGTCGGCGGTGGCGTGGGCTTGCGGCCCAGAAAAGCGTCAAACATTCCTGGGAACACTTTCGACATCGGTGGCCCCGCGACGTACGCCACGCGAGCGGTTGAACCCAGTCGCTCCTTGAGGGCCGTTATCACGGTGACGGCCGCTGCGTCGTGGCCAAAGCCGAACATACCGGCCGGCGTCGGCCCTCCGGTCATGTCGGCCGGCGAGTCGGCCAAGGGACCGATCACCGCCACGTTGAGTGGCGTTTTCGATAGTGGCAAAACGTGATTGTCGTTCTTGAGCAGCACCATTGAACGAGCGCCGAGTTTCCGACTCAGGGCACGACCCTCGGCGGTGAGCTCTGTTTGATCGCCAGACTCGTTCGCGTACGGATGATCAACGAGGCCGATCTGGAACTTCACCTCGAGGATCGGCAGCACCGCCGCATCGATCTGCGATTGCGACACTTTTCCGCTCGCGACCAGCTTCGTCAGTTGCTTCACATAGGTCTGGCTCGCCATGTCCATTCCCGAGCCTGCCGCGATCGCCTTGTAGGCCGCGTCGCTCGGATCGGACGCAAATCCGTGTACTTGCAGCCCGGCGACGGCCATCGCATCGGACGTAATGAAACCGCGAAATCCCCATTCGTTGCGGAGAACGTCCGTCATCAGCCAACGATTTCCGCTCGCGGGCACGTCATTCAAATCCATGTATGCAGTCATCAAGCTGCCGACTCCCTGCTCAACGGCCGCATGAAATGGAAGCAGGTAGACGTTTCGCATCAGTTCTTCCGGAACGTACGATCCGTCGTAGTCGCGGCCACCCTCTGCCGCCCCGTATCCCGCAAAGTGTTTGACGGATGCGACCACGCTATTCGGCCCGAGGCCGACGCCCTGAAACCCGCGCACTTGGGCTCGAGCCATCGCGGCTCCGAGATATGGATCCTCGCCGGCACCCTCCTGAATTCGGCCCCAGCGCGAATCGCGTGCGATGTCGACCATCGGCGTGAACGTCCAGCGAATGCCAGCGCCTCGCGCCTCCTTGGCTGCAAAGGCTTGCGCCTGTTCTTCTACATCCGGATCCCACGACGAAGCCATCCCCAGCGGTATCGGAAAGAGAGTCTGGTACCCGTGGATCACGTCCAGCCCGAAGAGAAGCGGGATGTGCAACCGACTCTTTTCGACGGCGAGATGCTGCATCCGATTTAGTTTTTTGGGATCGGCCAACCAGAGAATGGCGCCGACGCGACCGTGGATAATGTCGTCGTCCGAGGCGGCGGTGATCACACCTCCGAGGCTCACACCCGCCGCGAGGTTGAGCTGCCCGATCTTCTCCTCGAGCGTCATTTTTGTGAGAAGAGACGCGGCGCGACGAGCGACATCAGCGTTTGCTAATGGGACCTGCGCGGATCCGCCGACCGGCGTCAGCAATGCAGTGCAGATGATCACGTGGAGCACTGCGAACCTCCCCTTCGAGCGCTGGCGCATTGCTGTCCCCCCTCGCTGAACCACGTGAGATTGTTCGGCAAATGACGAAACGGCCCAGTTGTGCAGGGCTACAGTAACACGGACATGCGCGTTGAACCACCTGGCGACCGGCACCAGGGCGGACGCACTCGACGACCGTCAGACCACCACGATGTCCCGCCACTTCCCCTGATTGAATCGGGCGACGCTCAGACCGCAGCGCGTCGCATGGCCGGCGAGGATCGCGAGCCAAATCGTCATCGGCTGCAGCGTGCCGAATCGCGAGAACACAAAGCAGGTGCCGAGCGGGATGACAAGCTGCGATAGGATGGAGATGTACAACGGACTTTTCGTATCACCCGTCCCTTGCAACCCGCCCGTGTACGTTAGAGCGACGGAGACAAATAAGCCGCTCACACTGAGCACCCGCAGCAACCCGACGCCAATACCGACTACGACCGGATCATGCATGCCAAAGAGCGCAAGCAACTGTCGCGGGATGAACCAGAACAACAAACCGATGAACGCCGCTCCGATGATCCCAAATCGCGCGGCCACATGCACTCCCTGCACACTGCGCTCCGGTTGCCCGGCGCCGAGGTTCTGTCCGGCGATCGCCGCGGCAGCACCGAGGAGTCCCTGCGACGTCCACGTCACGAGCGAGAACAGCTCCGTATATGAAACCGCGAATGCGGCTTGGGCCGCCGCGCTCTGCGCGAGCGACCCGATGAAGGCGAGCAAGAACACGCCGCCGACATTCATCGCGATGCCCTGAATGCCGGTGGGCAGACCGAAGCGGAACAGCGCGCGAATGATCGGCCAGTCGGGGCCCCAGCCGCCGCGATGCGCGAACGAGACGACCCATCCGCCGCGCGTAAGCTTCCACAGCGAATAGATACCGATGACCCCCGTGGCGATCGACGTACCCATCGCGGCGCCGCGCGTGCCGTACGCCGGGATCGGCCCGAGCCCGCGGATCAGCGTCACGTTGAGCGCGACGTTGAGCGCCGTCATCGTGATGCCGAGGACCATGGGCGTGCGCGCGTCGCCGGCCGCTCGGAGAGCGCCGCCAACCATGAAGAAGATCATCATCCCGCCGCTGAACACGAAGATGATCCGCAGGAACGGAAGGGCTTCGCGTTGCACGGCGGCGGACGCGTTCACGAGCGACAGCAGCGCCGGCGCGAAGATGTAGCCAAGGGGAGCGAGGACGCCGAACGACAGCACCATCACGGCGAGGAATGCCTGATACACCGTGCGGTCGGCCATGTCGCCGTCTCCCGCCCCTACGTACCGCGATACGAGAACGCTCATCCCCATGAACATCGACGACAAGAACACGATCACGACGAGAAAGATCTGCCAGCTCACGCCGATCGCCGCGTTCGCCGTGTACCCGACGAGATTGCCGACAAGGGCGTGATCGATCATCCCCTGGAGTCCGCCGATCGTGTTCGTCAGCACACTGGGCCAGGCGAGCTTCCAAACGGCTGGCGCAAGCGCGCCGTCGACGATCGAGCGATCGAATCGACGTTCGAGGACCGACGGACGCGGCGCCGTCACGGATCAGGACGTCGCTTGATCGGGTTAGCTCGGAAACTCGGCGTGCTCGCGCACCTGTCGCGCCTGCCACAGATGGCGCCTGGCATGAGCAATCTCAAATGGAATGCTCTGACCCAGACGCATGGAGAAGAAGGGGACGGCCAGCGCCACGCTTGCCGCGCCGAGATCGACTCCTTTCGCGTCCAGGGCAAGCTCCTCTAACCGCGTATAAACACCGAGGAACTCGGCGAGCAGCGCATCGCGATCGTGGTGCGCCCCGGGAAACACCTTCTTCGACGTCTTGAACCGCTTCTTCACGGGCGGCTCGATTCCGCTCATGAGCATGTTGCCCATCTTGGATGGAATGCCGCGATAGGTGTACGGGCCATCTGACACCTTGCCTTGCTGCCGGAGTCGAGCGATCGCGCCGCCGTCGACGGGATTGTAGCTGTTGGATGGGCTCATAAGCGCGGGTCGGGGTCGATCAACGTTAATGGCGGGGATGGACCGCGTCGAGCCTCTTGATTGTCACATCTTGACAATCAACATAAGCAGCCCTATGTCTTCCCGTTATGGACCAACAGCCCAACACCGACGTCATTCCCGGAACGCTGGATCTCCTCATCCTCAAGACGCTGAGCCTCCAGCCTATGCACGGCTTCGGTATCGCACGACGCGTCGAGCAGGTTTCGCGCGGAGTGTTCAAGGTGAACCCCGGTTCCCTGCTCACCGCGCTCCAGCGCCTCGAGCGTGCCGGCTGGCTCGACAGCGAGTGGCGGATCTCCGACAACTCGAGGCGCGCGAAGTATTACAGCCTCACGCGCGCCGGACGAAAGCAGCTCGATAGCGAGACCGAGGACTGGACTCGGCGCGCGGGCGCGGTCGCTCGCCTGCTCAAGGCCGAGGGGTAAATGGCGATCTGGAGAGCGCTCGTCGGCGGGATGCGCGCCTTGACTCACCGGCGCTCGACCGATCAGGACCTCGCCGACGAGATCCAGGACTACTTCGATCGCAGCGCGGCCGAACATGAACGCGGCGGATTGCCATCCCACGCGGCGCGCCGTGCGGCGTTGGTCGCCGGAGGAAACATGACTGTCGTTCACGAGCAGGTGCGCTCGTCGGGCTGGGAAGACGTCGTGGAAACGTTCTTCGCCGACGTTCGCTATTCGCTGCGCCGCTTGGCGCGCGCGCGGGGCTTCACCTTCGTCGCCGTGCTGACTCTGGGACTCGGCATCGGCGCCGCGGCGGTGATTTTCAGCGCCATTCATCCCATTCTCATCGAGGCGCTGCCATACCCAAACGCCGATCGCCTCGCGAGCCTCATGGACGCGGACGTCAACGGCAACCCGTCGGCGGTTGCGTTCGGAAGTTTTCATGAGATCGCCGAGCGGTCGCGCTCGTTCGAGTATCTGGCGCTATCGGATGTGTGGCAGCCGGCGCTGACTGCGCCTGGCGTCGAGCCGGAGCGTCTCCAGGCACAGCAGGTGACCGCCGACTATTTTCGCACGCTCGGAGTCGAGCCGTTTGCCGGCCGGAACTTCGAGGCAGCCGACGATCGGCCAAGGGGGCCGCGCGTCGCAATCCTGAGTTACGGACTCCTGGCGCGACGCTTCGGCGGCGACCGCGGGATCGTCGGCCGCAGCGTGACGCTAGACGGCGTTGAGTATACTGTGATCGGCGTGATGCCTGCGTCGTTCGAGAACGTGCCGTTGCCGGCGGCGGAGGTGTGGTCCACCGAGCAATACCAACCGAACGCGCCGTTCCTCACGCGCGAGTGGGGACACCACTCGACGATGTTCGGCCGGCTGCGCGCGGGCGTCTCGCTGTCCCAGGCCCAAGCGGAGCTCGTCCGCCTCGGCGACGCACCGACACCGGAGTTTCCGCGGCCGACGTGGGCGCCGTTGAAGAATGGTCTGACCGTGCACACGCTCCAGGACGACGTTACACGCACCATGCGTCCGGCACTGTTTGCGCTCGGCGGCGCGGTGTGCCTGCTGCTGCTCATCGCGTGCGTAAACATCGCGAACCTGTCGCTGGCGCGGGCGGCACAGCGCCGCGGCGAGTTCGCGATGCGGTCCGCGCTCGGCGCGGGCGGGTGGCGGCTCGTTCGTCAGCTGCTCACGGAAAGTCTCGTGCTGAGCGTCATGGGTGGGGCAGCGGGCCTGTTGCTCGCGGCGCCAGGCGTTCGCGCGCTCGTCGCGCTCGCGCCAGACGCGCTGCCGCGCGTGCACGCGATTCATCTCGACGGCGCGGCGCTGTGGTTCGCGGCGGGCCTGACAACGATCGTCGGTGTGCTGGTGGGGTTAATTCCCGCATTGGACGTAGCGCGACGCGAACCGCAAACGACGCTGCAGAGCTTTTCAACTCGCACCGTGGGAGGACGCCGCGCGACGCGAAGTGTGTTGGTCGTGGCCGAGGTGTCGCTGGCGCTCATGCTGCTGGTCGGCGCGGGACTGCTGATGCGGAGCGTGCGACGGCTGCTATCGACCGCACCAGGTTTCGATCCCACGTCGGTCGTGTCGCTCCAGGTCGAGGAAGTCGGGGCGCGCTTCCGCGCGGCGGGATGTCACATGACATGTCTCGACAGCATGCGGAATCAGTATTTCATGCGCGTGCTCGACGCGGTGCGCGGCATGCCCGGCGTTGTGTCCGCGGCGTTCACGTCGCAGTTGCCGCTCAGCGGAGACCTCGACGGCTATGGCGCGCAGACGGAGCTGGACGTGGGCAAGCCGAGCGATCACGGCTCGGCGCTGCGATATGTGGTGTCGCCGGACTACTTCACGACGATGCGGATTCCGTTGAGGCGCGGCCGTCTGCTCAGCGACACGGACCGCCGCGATGGCGACGAAGCCGTGGTCGTGAGCGAGTCGTTCGCACGGAGCTACTTCGGCAGCAACAATCCGATCGGCCAACACGTCCGCTTCGGACCGGAGACGGCTGCGCTCAGCGCCGGCGGGGCGCCGCATCCGTGGGACGTCGTCGTGGGCGTAGTTGCGGACGTGAAGCAGGCGTCGCTTGCGTCGACCGACGCCGATGCGTTCTACGTCGTGGACGGACGCTGGCAGTGGATGGACAACGTGCAGTCACTGGTGGTGCGGACGCGCGGCGACGCGGCAGTTCTCGTTCCCGCGCTCAAGCGCGCGATCTGGTCGGTGGACGCGAACGAGCCGATCACACGCATCGCGACGATGGAGGGGCTGGTCGCGGCGTCGGCGGCACAACAGCGGTTTGCGCTGGCGATCTTCGGCGCGTTCGCGGCGATCGCGCTCGTGCTCGCAGCGGTCGGGATCTACGGTGTGCTGTCGGGTAGCGTCACAGAGCGCGTGCGAGAGCTGGGCGTGCGTTCCGCGCTTGGAGCGGCGCCGTCGGACATTCTCGCGCTCGTGCTGCGACAAGGACTCGTGCTGGCGATTGCCGGCGTTGTGATCGGGTTGGCCGGCGCGGCGATGGCGACGGGCGCGCTCCAGTCCCTTCTATATGGTGTAACGCCATTGGATCCGACGACCTATGTTGGAGTCGCCGTGGTGCTGGTCGTTGTGGCCGTGGTGGCGTGCGCAGGGCCGGCGTTGCGAGCAGCGCACGTCGACGTGATGGAGGCCATGAGGGCGGATTAGAGTTATCGAACGTTCAGACTTTTCGTCCGGCGACGCTGTACCGCAGCCACACAACGTCGTCCGCACGCCGCTCCACATGCTCGAGGACGAGCCGTGACGGAATCATTTCGTCATCGATGCGACCGTCGACCGATGCGGCCATGTGACAAAGCACGCGAGGACGTGTCATCGGTCGATTCGTGCCTGTGCGCTCGGGGAGTAGGGTGCTCCGGCCTAGGGCAATGCAACGGGAGTATCGAGCTTGGCCTCGAGAACGAATCGAGTAAGCACCGCTCCGGATGATGCACCGACCTTCATCGCAAGACTCTCGCGATACGTGTTGACGGTCCGAAGCGCGATGCCGAGCGTCGCGGCGATCTGCTTGCTCGACATCCCGCGGGCGACGCAAACCGCGACCTGTGTTTCACGCCGGCTCAGGGCAACGGCGATCTGCGGAGCAACGCACTTTGGTTTGAGCAAGCAGCCGGTGCATCGTCCGCCAAGCACGCTCCCCAGCACGGAACATAGCTCGTCGACCCCGGCATTCGACGGCACGCAGAGCAGGCCGCCGAGCGATTGCTCGCTACTTCTAGCGAGGCACAGCATGCACGTCGCCGGGAAGTCGCGGCGGAGGCTCGACATCGCGATACGATCGGCGGATTCGCTCGGCGGCTCCTCAAGCAGCACCACGTCCGGCTTGCACCGGGCGGCTATCGGCAGGGCCGTCTGCATGTCATTCGCCTGCGCGATGACCGAGAGCCCCGGAGTCGTGCGAAGAACCGAGCACAGGCCTTCGCGGACGAGCGCATGGCCAGCGACCACGAGGATGGTCGTGTCCTGGGATGCTTCCGCGGGCAAGCGATCAGTCATCGAAGACATAGAAGACATAGTAGACATAATCCCGATATAATTAATCGGTTTTCTGCCGTAAAGTGCTCTCTGCCTTACAGTTCGTCGGAATTCACCGGGCACCGAACCCAGGGATTCGGTAGAACTGCCGAGGTGCGGCGGGACGTCGGCGGTCGACATCATTCCCGGGTCCATCAATGACCGGGGCACGCCCCGGCGCTTCCCCATGTCGGCCAGAATTCATGAAGACCTTCGCGCCAACTCGTCCCATCGCCTGCGTCGCTGCCTTCCTCGCGGCCATGTCGCAGCTCTCGCCGGCGCAGCAGCCGGACTCCGCGACGATACGGCGAGGCACCCTGCCGTCGGTGGTCGTCACGGCGAGTCGACCACTCCACGTGATCGGCCACATGCCTGCCGTCGAGCGCAACGTCGTGCTCACGGGCAAGAAGACCGAGGTGATCGTGATGGACTCCCTACGCGCCAATATCGCGCAGGACGTCGAGCGCCAAATCCTCGGGCGGATTCCGGGCGCGCACTTTTCGGAGACCGAAGGCGCGGGCTTCCCTTCCAACGGCGTCGCGTTCCGCGGACTCGATCCAACGCAATCGGTCGAGATGAACGTGCGTCAGAACGGCGTGAACATCGCCGCAGACCTCTTTGGCTACCCCGAGACCTACTACACGCCGCCGTCCGAGGCGCTGGAGCGAATCGACGTCGTTCGTGGTGCGGGGGCCCTTGCCTTTGGCCCGCAGTTCGGCGGGGTGATCGACTATGTCGTACGTGACGGCCAGCGGAACACCGTGCCGCAATTTTCATCGTCCCTCACCGGCGGCAGCTTTGGCTTCGTGAATTCGTTCAATTCCGTCTCCGGCGGGACAGACAAGGTGACGTACTACGCGTTTGTGCACGGCCGTCGCGGGGATGGCTGGCGCCCCAATTCGGATTCCCGCCAACTCGCGGCGTTCGGCCGCATGACCTACCGACCGACGTCGCGCCTCATGCTGGGCGCTGAGTACACCGTGTTTCGGAACCGCATTCACATGGCCGGAGGGCTCGATGATTCCGCGTTCGGCGTCGATCCTCGGGCGTCATTCCGTGCACGTAACTGGCTGGCGAGTCCATGGAATGTCGCGGCACTGAGAGCCAATTACGAGTTCTCTCAATCGGCGCACGTCGAGAACACCCTTTCGTACGTCGACGGTTCGCGGGCGCTCGTGTGGCGCAACGAGGATGGCGGCCCGGCGGCGCCGGATCTCATCGACCCCGAAACCGGTGAGCGCATCCCGCGCGAGGTAGAAAACGAGACGTTCAAGACGCTGACGCTCGAATCGCGACTGCGCGTGGATCACTCGATCGCCGCCCGACCCGCCACGCTCGCCGCGGGCCTCCGACTCTCCGGTGTGTCCGGCCGCCGCTTCGAGGGCGGCACGGGCTCGACCGGCTCTGATTTCGATATGCGGCTCGCCGACGGAACTTGGGAGACCGCGCTACATCTCGGCACGACGAACGCCGCGGCCTTCGCGGAGGAGTTGGTCCACTTCACTGATCGCTTGAGCATCGTGCCCGGGGTCCGCCTGGAACGCATTCGCTCGACGATCAGTGGCAATAGCGAAGGCGCGACGGCATTTGCGCCGCGAACGTATTCGTACCCGCTCGCCGGAATCGGTGCCGACTACATCACCAACGAATCCACGGCGCTCTATGCGAACGTCTCGCAAGCCTATCGGCCGATTCTCTACTCGGCATTTACACCTGTGGGTACGATCGCGCGCATCGATCCGGCGCTGCACTCCTCACGCGGTCTGAACGCGGACTTCGGATGGCGTGGAACGGTTCACGACGTCATCAAGTTCGATGTGGGCGCATTCTATCTCTGGTATGGCGATCGCATCGGGACGCGCACCGGTACAGACGCATCGGGTGAGCTTGTTCAGGTTACCAACATCGGCGACAGCGAGCACCGCGGCGTCGAGAGCTATCTCGAGTTGGATCCCTTCCCGCTCCTCGGACTGCCGGCGCGTGTCGGCGCGCTCGATCTTTTCTCGTCGTTCGCGTATGTGGATGCGCGATATGTGTCGGGAGAATTCAACGGCAACCGCGTCGAGCAGGCGCCGCGTGTTCTCGCACGATTCGGCACGACATATGGACTTGGTCGCATATCGACGACCCTACAGGTGAGTCATACTTCCTCGTCGTTCGGAGACGCGAATAACAGCGTGCGGCCGACGGAAGACGCGACGGGCGGCTTGATCCCCGCCTATACGTTGCTCGACCTGTCGGCATCGGCTCGCGTCGCGCAGCAACGACAACTGACTCTTGGCGTCAACAATCTCACGGACGCGCGTTACTTCACGAAGCGAACGCCTGAGTACCCGGGGCCCGGGATCCTCCCTGGGATCGGCCGAAGCTTCTATGTGGGGATTCGCGCCGCCTTCTGAGGGTGCACTCGGACCTCGGTGGCGGCGGCTGCCGGGGCTCACTTGCAGCCGCAGGCGAGGCGAGTACCTTCTCCTAAAGACTCGACAAGGGAGCGCGCCGACTGCGCGGGAAAGAGCATCTCGACAGTGTGCGACAGGATCTCCGATTTGGCATGCGTACAATGCGGCGCTCACCGGGATGGTTCGTCGGCGTCGTGCTCACACTCGCTCTCGGGATCGGCCTCGCGACGGCGGTATTCACAATCGCTGAAGCACTCCTCATCCGCCCGCTGC
>Ga0070708_100004351_pt1 | contig 11125 bp, 7 predicted proteins | sample KBSK5503metaG_FD_65469 | JGI IMG/M metagenome (GOLD analysis project Ga0070708, IMG submission 65469) | Corn, switchgrass and miscanthus rhizosphere microbial communities from Kellogg Biological Station, Michigan, USA - KBS K5-50-3 metaG | ecosystem: Host-associated > Plants > Roots >...
CGCCAAACCCGGACGACTGCGGGCGCCCGTCCAGCGGGCATACAGAACGCTCAGATCTGCGCCCAACGTAAGTCACGCCCCCACCCTCCAGCCGCCACGCCGAACGGCGGATATCGCATGTCGCGCGACTGCCGAGTCGTCACCGTATGTAGCCATACGCCAGATCCGGTCGCCGGGCCCGGCCGACCGGAGCCCGCGCTCATCGGGCCTGCTCCGTCGCGGCGATGACGCGTAGCGGCCGATAGCCGTCGGCGTCGAGCTTGGCCAGCTCGCCGTCGACGTCGACGGAGTGGGTGCCGTAGAAGTGGACGTTTTCGTGATGGGTGGGCCAGATGGGGCCAGCACCGCGTCGTCGATGTGCCGCCCGGCCCGGCGCAGCGCGGCTTCTGCGGGCTCGTACAGCCGCCATATGTAGGTCCAGCGGCGGTCGCGCACCGCCACGGCGCGGCCGACGCAGGCGGGTTCCCGGTGCTGGATCTCGCCTTTCAAGTCGTAGGGAAACGGGCCCCGTTCCATCCTGGGCTCCTCCCATACGCTGAACCCGCCTTCGGTGAAGGCGTATTCGCGGTGGCCGCGACGAGGATCATCCAGCACGGCCAGCAGGCTTCGCCCGAAATGGTGGTACGGCGCCTGGATGCCGGCGAGCGCGACCACGGTGGGAACCACGTCGATGAGCTCCACCATGGCGTCGCAACGCTGCCCGCCGGGCAGCCTTACGCCGCTGATGATGAGCGGGTCCCTGGTAATGCAGCGGTCCATCGCTGACGGCCATTTCTCGATCAGCCCGAAGTCGCCCAGGTACTCACCGTGGTCGCTGAAGAAGAAGGTGACCGTGCGGCCGGCGCTGCCGGCCTGCCGGGCGGAGGACATGATGCGCCCGACGTGAGAGTCGAGGCGCGACACCATGCCGTAGTACACCGCGCTGACCTCCCGCCACATCTCGGGCGTCATCCGGTCGAGGCCGTAGGTGTCGCGAATCGCCTGCTTGAAAGCGGCTTGTCTGCCATCACCTGCGGATACGGGCGGGGGGATCGAGGTCCGGTCATACATCGAGAACCACGGGTCCTCGACCTCGAAGGGACAATGCGGCGCGATCAGGGGGACGAACAGCACCCATGGCTGGTCCGGCGGGTGCGCCAGCCAGCGCTCGGCGGTTCGGACGGCCGCTTCGTCGTCATCAACGGAGCGGTCGTCGACTCGGCCGCGGTAGAAAGCACGGGCCCACGTGTCGGAGGGGAATTCCCGGTTCCGGCTCCGGGTGGGCGGCTCGTCGAAGCCGTACTCGTGCACGCTCAGCTCGGTGACGCCTTCCGCGAACGCGTCGCCCCGGGCGCCGGCCCAGGTGACGTGGTAACCCGAGTCCTTGAGGATGCGCAGCAAGTTGGGTTCGTCCGCGCGTAGCAGGTGGGTCAGTGTGCGATGACCGCGGACGTGCGGGTACCGCCCGGTAAGGAACGACGCCCGGCTCGGCGAACACACCGGGTGCTGGACGTAGGCTTCGGTGAAGACGGTCCCGGCGGCTGCCAGCTCATCGATGTTCGGCGTCTGGACCAGCGGATTTCCGAAGCAGCCGAGCGCGTCGGCGCATAGCTGGTCGGGAATGATGATGATGAAGTTCGGTCTGGTCACAATGCCTCGCTGTCCCGTGCCTGCGCGTCACTCGGGCGATCCGGGGCCAGGAGGCGGCGGCGTGTACCGCGGCCGACGGCCGGTCCGGCGGCTGACGCTGTACCGGCGAGGCTAGCGTGTGTCCTCCTGGCATCCAGCGCGGTCACGCGGCGGCCTCCAGCTTCAGCTGGCGCCGCTGCTCGCGCCGCTGCGCCTGGGCGTCCGGGTCGGCGACGGGCGAGGCCAGGAACAGCCGCTGGGTGTAGGGATGCCGCGGCGAGCCGGTCACCGCGTCCCCATCGCCGAACTCGACGATCTCCCCGCGGTACATGACCGCGACGCGGTGGCTGATGTGACGGACGACCTCCAGGTCGTGGGAGACGAACAGGTAGGCGACGCCGGTCTGCTGCTGGATCTCCCGGAACAGCTCCAGGACCTTCGCTTGTGTCGAGAGGTCGAGCGCCGATACCGGTTCGTCGCACACGATCAGGCGGGGCTCCAGGGCCAGGGCACGCGCGATGGCGATCCGCTGCCGCTGGCCGCCGGAGAACTCGCGGGGCAGCCGGCCGCCGGCGTCCTTGGGCAACTGGACCAGGTCGAACAGCCGGGCGATACGCCGTGAGGCCTCGCGCCGGGAGATGTTCTTGACCATCAGCGGCTCGGCGAGAATCTTCTCCACGGTGAGGGAGGGATTGAGCGAGGTGTAGGGATCCTGGAAGACCACCTGGATCTGGTCCCCCAGCTTTCTGCGTTCGCGGTGGCCGAGGCGGGCGATGTCGGCACCGTGGAACAGCACCTGGCCGGCGGTGACGGGCGCGAGCCCGAGCACGGCCCGGCCGAGGGTGGTCTTGCCTGAGCCGGACTCGCCGACCAGCCCGACGCACTCCCCTTCGTGTACGTCCAGGGCGATGTCGTGGATGGCGCGGAAGGGCTTGTCCCGGAAGCCCCGGCCGGGGTATTCCACCATGACGTCGCGGATCTCCAGCAACGTCGGGCACGCCGGGGCTGCGTCCGGGGCCGGGCCGGCCGTGGCGTTGTCAGCGGCCGGGACCGGGCCGGCGCTGGCCGTGACGAGGGGGCCCCGGGGCGCGCTGTCGTGCATGACCGCTGCGAGCAGCTCCCGGGTGTAGGGATGCTGCGGGTCGGTGAACAGCGCACGGGTCGGGCCGGTCTCGACGATGCGTCCGTGACGCATCACCGAGACGCGGTCGCAGAGATCGGCTACCACGCCGAAATCGTGGGTGACCAGGATGACCCCCATGTGCATCTCGGCCTGCAGGTCACGCAGCAAGTCGCAGATCTCGGCCTGCACGGTCACGTCCAGGGCGGTGGTCGGCTCGTCGGCGATCAGCAGGTCGGGCTGGCAGGAGATGGCCCCGGCGATGAGCACGCGCTGGGCCATGCCGCCCGAGACCTGGTGCGGGTAGGCGTCGAAGGTGCGCTGCGGGTGCGGGATGCCGACCTTGGCGAGCAGCTCGAGCGCCCGCCGCCGCGCCTGTGCCCTGGACAGCCCGAGGCAGACGCGCATCGGCTCTACCAGCTGGCTGCCGATGGAGAAGGCGGGGTCCAGGTTGGACATGGGCTCCTGGGGAATGTAGGCGATCCGCTTGCCCCGCACGGTGCTCATCTGCCGCGGCCCGAGGGCCGACAGGTTCGTGCCCTCGAAGTGGACGGTCCCGGCGGCTACCTGCCCGCCGGGCGGGAGCAGCCGCAGGATCGACCACGCGGTCTGCGTCTTGCCGGACCCGGACTCGCCCACCAGCCCGTGAACCTCGCCGCGGGCGACGGTGAGCGAGACATCCTCGACGACGTGCTTGAGCCCGCCGCCGGGCGCGGGGTATCCGACGGTGAGGTTCTGTACGTCCAGGATGATATCCGTGTCCGGTAGCTGCGGTTCGTGCGTGATGACCACGGCGGCGGGGGCAGGCGGCGGCGGGGCGCTCTTGGCTGGCCGCTTCCGGGGTGCGGGCGGGGCCGAGCTGCGCTGCAGTTCGTCGCGGAGGCTGTTGGCGAGCAGGGTCAGCGCGAGGAGGGTGAAGCCGATCGCGCAGGTCGGCCATACGATCAGCAGCGGCGCCCGGTAGATGCTGGCGAAGGCGTCGTTGAGCATGCCGCCCCAGGTCGGGATGCTGGTGTCGCCCAGCCCGAGGAATTCCAGGCCGGACTGGATCGCCAGGGCGACGCCGCCCACGATGGCGGCCTGGATGATCAGCGGCGCGCGGACGACGGGCAGGATGTGCCGGCCGATGATGCGCGCGTCGCTCAGCCCGGACACCCGGGCGGCATCCACGTACAGCTCGTCGCGGACCGCGGTGACCAGCGCGTAGGCCAGCCGGAAGAAGGCCGGTGAGAGCAGCACGCCGAAGATCAGCATGGAGATCCACAGCGAGGGGCCGACGACGGCCTGCGCGGCGAGCAGCACGATGATTGCCGGGAGCGCCATGAGCAGGGAGGCGGCCGAGCTGAAGACCGTGTCTACCGAGCGGCGGAAATAGCCGGCGAGCAAGCCGCTGGTCACCCCGATGACCAGGGCGGTGACCAGCGCCAGCATGGCCCCGGCCATGCTGTAGCGGGCGCCGTAGAGCAACCGGGACAAGATGTCGCGGCCTGACCCGTCGGTGCCCAGCAGGTGTGCGGCGCTCGGCCCGGTCAGGACGCCGGTGACCGACGCGGCGTTCGGGTCGTGGGGGGCGAGCAGCGGAGCGGCCACGGCTGCGATGGCCACGATCGCCAGGAACAGCATCGAGGCGAGGGCCAGCGGGTTTCTCGCCAGCCGGCGGAACTGGAACCCGCTTGCCGCGGCGGGCAGGGCGGCCTGCCGGGCTGCTGACTCGGGCTCGCCGGCGAGCTGGAGGGGGGGAGTTGGTGTGGTCATGACAGCCGTACTTTCGGGTTGAGCCAGCCTTGCGCGAGGTCGACGAGCAGGTTGAAGATGATGACGATGACGGCGACGGCGACGACCAGGCCCATGACCAGCGGGATGTCCCCTTGGGTCGCCGCCTGCACCGCCACCTGGCCGATACCGGGGATGGCGAACACCTGCTCGATGATCACCACCCCGCCGAGGAGGCCGACGAACTGCACGGCCAGGATGGCCAGCGCGGGGCCGGCCGTGTTGCGCAGGACGTGCTTGAGCACGATCCGGCGCTCGGATAGCCCCCGGCTGCGCAGCGTGCGGACGTAGTCGTCCCGGAGCGCGTCGATGATGCCGCCGCGGATCTGCTGGGTCACGCCGGCGACGCTGCCGAGGCAGAGCGCGATCACCGGCAGCGTCACCGACGACGCCCACCCGGCCAGGGACGTGGTGAACGGCACGTATCCGGTGGGCTTGAACCAGTGCAGGTTAAGCGCGAACACCAGCACGAGGAACACCGCGATGAGGAAGCCGGGGATGGCGTGGCCCAGCAGGGACAGCAGCTGGGTCACGCGGTCGACCGACCCGCGGCGGGTCGCGGCCAGGACTCCCAGTACCACCGATAGCACCGCGGCGAGCAGGACGGCGCAGATCACCAGGGACAGCGTGACGGCGAGCCGGGAGGTGATGGCCTGCATGACGGGCTGCCCGGAGAACCAGGACACGCCGAAGTCTCCCCGGAGTGCTCCGGATGCCCAGTGGCCGAACTGTGCCGGCAGGGACTGGCCGAGGCCGAGGCGGTGGTTTTCCTGCGCGACGGCCTGCGGCGTCGCCCCCTCCCCGAGGATCTTCCGTGCGATGTTGCCGCTGCCGAGGTACAGCAGGAAGAAGGCGAGCGCGCTGATGCCGGCGAGCAGGACGACCCCCGCGGCCAGGCGGCGGGCGATGAATCCGATCATGAGATGCCTCCGCGGGCCTTGGCGCCGGGTCAGGACGCCGGGACGATGTCCCAGAGGCTGGGGTAGGCGTTGTCGGCTTCGATCGTCACGTTCGTGTTCTTGTCGGTGACGAAATCGTTGTCTACCGTGTACCACTTGGCGAACCACGCCTGGCCGACGACGTATTGGTTGAGCTTCTGCAGTGCCTGCGCCTGTTGCGCGGTGCTGCCGGTCCGCGCCTGCTGGATCAGCGCGTCAGCGGTCGGGTCCTGGTAGTGGAACGGGTTCCACGTGGCATGGGGCGCGAGCATGAAGTCGATGACCTGGTAGGGATTGGGGTCCTCCTGCAGCGTGAAGTACGAAGCGGCGTACTGCCCGGCCAGGACGTCGGGGAGCAGGTTCTGCCCGACGTTGGTGAACGAGACGTGGATGCCGACCGCGCCGAGCTGCTGCTGGATGAGCGGCGGCAGCGCCGTCCCGAAAGCCGATGATGTGGGCATGACGAGGGTGAAGCCGTTCGGGTAGCCCGCTTGCGCCAGCAGGGCGCGCGCCTTGGCCGGGTCGTAGGGGTAGGCGTCGTTGAGGCTCTGGTCATAGGCCACCGAACCGGGGCGGAAGATGTTCCCGTCCAGCTGGCCGTAGCCGAGGGCGACCGTCTTGAGGAAGGCTGGCTTGTCGATGGCGTAGTTGATCGCCTGCCGGACCCGGACGTCGCGCAGCGCCTTGTTCACCGTGCCGCCGCGGTCGAACAGCATGATCCCGGCCATGTTCAGCGGGTTCGGGTGGGCGGTGAAGCCCGCCGCCTGTACCTGCGGGACAGTGCTGTTGTCGATGAGCACCGCGGCGTTGAGCTGGCCTCCGCGCAGCGCGTTGACCTCCGACGTGGGGTCGGTGTAGACGTTGATCTCGAGCTTGCTGTAGCGGACGGCCGCCGCGTCCCAGTAGTGCGGGTTGCGGGTGTAGACGTAGGACGTGCCGACGACGGTCTGCCCCGCGTCGAGCACGTATGGCCCCGACCCGACGGGATTAGTAGCCACGTCCGTGTTCTGGAACGCCTTGGGGCTTTCCTCGAGCCCGGCGGCCTGGGCGAGGTAGACCAGGAACGCCGGGTCCGGCTGGGACAGGTCGATTTGGAGGGTGGTGTCGTTCACCGCCTTGGCGGCGGTCATGCCGGCCACCTTCGCCCGCTGGGGCGAGGTCCCGTTCTTGAACCGCAGCAGGTTCTGCGCGGCCACGGCCGCGGTGAACTTGGTGCCGTCGGTGAACGTCACGCCCTGGCGCAGGGTCAGCGTCAGCACGGTGCGGCCACTGTTGTACGTCCACGACGTCGCCAGGCCGGGCTGGACGTCGGTCCCGTCGGGGGCTTGCCGCAGCAGCGTGTCGTAGACGGCCTGGGCGTAAACCGACTGGTTGCCCCAGTTCATGCCCGCCGCTTGGTAAGTGGTCGGCGCCAGGGGGTCGCCGAGCACGAGCTGTCCCGACGAACCTGCTGAGGCCCCGGTCCCGGCGGCCCCGCCAGTGCTGGCGTAGCTGGTGCAGCCGGTGATCGCGAGGGCGGCGAGCGCCGCGCTGACGGCGGCGGCTTTCGGCAAACGCATCTGTTCCGTCCTTTCCGGAGGGGGACGGTGAGGGGCCGCCGGCGGCTGCCGCTCACTCGTGAAGTTGCGAGCACCATAACTCCGCCCGACGCCATCCACAAGACCTCAGCTACTAAATTTTTGGAATAGGTATGGACTCTATCTTCACTTGCTATCAGGTTATTTGTGTGGCAACCTAGTTCCACTAGTTACATACAGCGAGACAGGTCGTCGGACCCATGGCGGGGACGCGGGAGCCCCGTGGCGCCAGAGAAACGGAGACCAGCAAGTGAAGATCATCTACGTGGACGTGGACACGCTGCGACCCGACCACACCGGCCCGTACGGGTACACCCGGCCCATCACCCCGAACCTGGACGAGATGGCCGCCTCGAGCGTCATCTTCGACCGCTACTACTGCTCGGACTCCCCGTGCCTGCCCTCACGAACGGCCCTTACCAGCGGCCAGTTCGGCATCACCAACGGCGTCATCGGGCACTTCGGCGACGACGCCCGCTTCCGGCTCGACTCAGGGCACGCGCCGCAGCCCGGCCGGCCGCTGCTCGGGCAGCTGCTCGGCGGAGCCGGGTACCTGTGCGCCGCCGTCTCCTCCTTCGCCGAACGGCACCGCGCCCATTTCTTCCTCGGCAACTTCCGGGAGAGCATGCAGGTCACGCCCCAGGTCGGCGACGAGCCCGCCAACCTCATCAACGACGCGGCGATCGACTGGATCGGCCGCCACCGGGACATAGACAACTGGTACCTGCACCTGACCTACTGGGAGCCGCACACGGACTACCTGCAGGACGCGTCGTGGACTGAGCGGGCAGCAGCGTCCGGGCCGGGCCCCGCCTGGCCGGACGCCGACGCGATCGGCCGGCACGTCAGCGAGGTGTACGGCCCGCGCAGCGCCCTGGACCTGCATTACACCGGCGGGCCCGGCCGGTCGCCGGTCCCGCACAACATGCCGGACCAGATCCGGACCCGGGCGGACTTCGAGCACCTCATCAACGGCTACGACGGCGCGGTCCACTTCTGGGACTTCGAGTTCGGCCGCCTGCGCCGCGCCATCGCGGACATGGGCCTAGCCGGCCAGATCGCGATCATCGTCTCCGCCGACCACGGGGAATCACTCGGCGAGCTCGGGCTCTACGCCGAGCACGGGCTCGCCTCCGAGCCGGTCCATCACCTGCCGATGATCGTCTACTGGCCCGGGATCACCGATCAGCCGGGCGTGGCCGGCCGCCATTGCGACGCCCTGCTGTACAACATCGACTACGCGCCCACGATCGCCGACCTTCTTGGCCTGGACAAGCCCGCAAAGTGGCAGGGCATCTCGTACGCCGACGCCATCCGCGGTCAGGACATCCCCTCGCGCCCGTACCTTGTCTGGGGCCACGGCGCGCACACCTACCAGCGCGCCGTCCGCACGAGGGACCACCTCTACATCCGGACCTATCATCCCGGGTGCTTCCGGGCCGAGTGGGAGTCGCTGTTCGACGTCACCAAGGACCCCTACCTCACCCAGAACCTCATCGACAGCGAGCCCGCGCTCGCCGACAGCATGCGGGCCCGGCTGGCGGAGTGGCGAGACTTCTACGCCGGCACCCCCGGAGCCCTCCCGGATCCGATGCAGGGCTCGCTGCAGGCCGGGCCGACCCTGTACAACGAGCCCGGGCGCTACCTGCAGCACCTGCGGGACACCGGCCGCGGGCACCTGGCCGAGGACCTGGAAGCGAGGCTGCACCCGCACAACGGCGCCACGCACGTGTCATGGCACGCTCAGGTACCGTTGGCCGACGACGACCGCGCGGCGGTGCGCCGGCGCTTCGCCGCGTACCTGGCTGGGCAGCCATGAGCGCCGTCCCGGTGCTCGTCCCGCGGCAAGGTGATCCGGCGCGGAAAGAGGCACGCATGTCCCTGAGCAACCTGGAGATCATCACTCTCAGCTTGCTCACCACCACCGACCGCACCGGCTATGACATCCGCAAGTGGCTCGACCAGTACGGCATCTACGTCGGATACAACGCCAAGACATCCCAGATCTACCGGCAGCTCGGCATGATCGCGGAGCGTTCGTGGGCGACGTCCCGCCCGGACCCCCGCAGTAAGGGGCCGGACGCGAAGCTCTACTCGATCACCGGCGCCGGCCGGGCCGCGCTCCAGGAGTGGATCGACTCGCCCTACCTCCCAGCCCGGCGACCGCTCGACCCGGACTTTCAGGTCCGGCTGGCTTTTGGTGCGCCAACGCCAGAAAAGGCGCTCGAGCTTGTGCGCATTGAGCTGGCCTTCCGCCGGGAGCAGGAGTCTGTGCGCGTCGCTTTCGATGACACGCGGCTGCGGGCGGAGGCGACGGCAGAGGAGCGGTGGTGGGCCGAAGAGTGGGACCGGATGCAGTCCGAGCGGGGCCACTACATGGTCCGTGCGCTCCTGGCCTGGCTGGAGGCGGCCGAGATCCGGCTCGAGGCGATGGGCAAGCGGCAGTGACGGCCGGGACGGACGGCCACCGCAACGGCGGCCCCTGCTGCTATCCGACTGCGGACAGACATCAGCGCACGGACGCCGAGCGCGGTCAGCGCACCATGACGGCCGCTACCGCGGCCTCCGCCGAACATGCAGCCCTGCACACCGACCGCCCGGTGCCGGCCGGTGAATTCCTCATGGGTGACGCGTTCGGCGAAGGCTACCGAACCGACGGGGAGACGCCCGTCCACCAGGTACGCCTCACCGGGTTCCGGATCGACCAGCACACGGTGACCAATGCCCAGTTCAGCCGGTTCGTCAGCGAAACGGGATACCGCACAGAAGCCGAGCAGTTCGGCTCCTCCGCCGTCTTCCACCTGCTGGCCCGGGCCCGCCCGAGCGACATCCTGGGCAATGCCGCCGGCGCGCCGTGGTGGCTCGCCGTCCGCGGCGCGGACTGGGCCCACCCCCTAGGGCCGAGGTCGGATTGGACCGAGGTCTCAGATCACCCGGTCGTGCACGTCTCACACAACGATGCCCTGGCCTACTGCGCCTGGGCCGGGCGCCGCCTGCCGACCGAAGCGCAGTGGGAATACGCGGCCCGCGGCGGCCTGCAATCCGCGCGGTACGCCTGGGGCGACGACCTGACCGGGCCCGGCGGCGGACACCTGATGAACATCTGGCAAGGCGTGTTCCCGACGTCCAACACGCGGGACGACGGCTACCTCGGGACATGCCCGGTCCGCTCGTTCCCGGCCAACGGCTTCGGCCTGTACGAGATGGCCGGAAACATCTGGGAATGGTGCGCCGACTGGTTCTCCCCGCACTACTACCGCAACTCCCCGGTGACCGGCCCGGCCGGACCCGCCTTCGGACTGGGCCGCGTCACCCGCGGCGGCTCCTACCTGTGCCACCCGTCGTACTGCCACCGGTACCGCGTCGCTGCACGTACCGGCAACACACCCGAATCCAGCAGCGGCAACTGCGGCTTCCGCACCGTCGCGCTCCCTTGACACGGCCCCTGGAGGCATCGTGGCCACACCCGGCACGCACACTGCTGACGGCATTGCCGCCGGCAGCCCGCAAGCGACAGCACAGCAGAGCCGAGGGACCGCGGACGCCCGGCTGCACGCGCTTGTGGGCCGGCTAACCCTGGAGGAGAAAGTCCGGCTGCTCACCGGGCGCGACTTCTGGAGCACCTGGCCGCTCGACAGCATCGGGTTGCGGCCGCTGCTGATGTCCGACGGGCCCAGCGGGGTCCGCGGCGAGGTGTGGGACGAGCGCTCGCCGTCCCTGAACCTCCCGTCGGCTACCGCCCTGTCATCGTCATGGGATGCCGGGATCGCCCGGCGCTACGGCGCGTGCGCCGCAGCCGAGGCCCGCCGCAAGAACGTTCACATCGTGCTCGGCCCGACGATCAACCTGCACCGCACGCCGCTGGGCGGCCGGCACTTCGAGGCATTCAGCGAGGATCCGCTGCTGACCGGAGAACTCGCCGCCGCATACGTCCGCGGACTGCAGCGCAGCGGCGTCGCCGCGACGCCGAAACATTACGTGGCCAACGACGTCGAGACCGACAGGTTCACCTCCGACGTCATCGTGAGCGACCGCGCGCTGCGCGAACTGTATCTCCTGCCGTTCGAGAAAGCGGTGACCGACGGCCAGGCGTGGCTGGTCATGAGCGC
>Ga0070708_100004354_pt1 | contig 11123 bp, 12 predicted proteins | sample KBSK5503metaG_FD_65469 | JGI IMG/M metagenome (GOLD analysis project Ga0070708, IMG submission 65469) | Corn, switchgrass and miscanthus rhizosphere microbial communities from Kellogg Biological Station, Michigan, USA - KBS K5-50-3 metaG | ecosystem: Host-associated > Plants > Roots >...
CTGCGATTCCTGTCGGCGCGGCGACTTCGTGCTCTGTATGGTCGCCCGCGAGGTCACTGGAATCACGGGAGACGGCGGTTACGCGGACTTCGTGACCGCCCCGGCCGGGGTGCTGGCGCGGATTCCGGATGAGCTCTCCGCCGCCGAGGCGGCGCCTCTGATGTGTGCGGGAATCACGACCTTCAACTCTCTGCGAAACAGCGGTACGCGTCCGGGGGATCTCGTCGCCGTGCTCGGTATCGGCGGACTCGGCCATCTGGCCGTTCAGTTTGCCGCGAAGATGGGCTTCACGACCGTTGCCATCGCGCGCGGCAAGGACAAGGAAGAGCTGGCGCGCAAGCTCGGCGCCCGCCATTACATCGACAGCCAGAGCCAGGATCCCGCCGCGGAGCTGACCCGCCTCGGCGGAGCCAAGTTGATCCTGTCGACGGTCACGAGCGGCAAGGCCGTGAATGCGGTCCTCAGCGGTCTCGGCATAGACGGGAAGCTGCTCGTGGTGGGCGCCGCCGACGAGCCGCTTCAGGTGCCTGCGGCGGTGCTCATCGGGGGGCGCCGGTCGATCCAGGGCTGGCCCTCCGGTTCATCGATCGATTCGCAGGACACGCTGGCCTTCAGCGCCTTGAATGGTGTGCGGCCCATGACGGAGATCTTTCCTCTGGAGCGCGCGGCCGAGGCCTACGAACGGATGATCAGTGGCAAGGCACGATTCCGGGTCGTGCTGACGACCGGATAGCACGTCGCCCTTCGCGCGTCGCGCTGGTGCGCGATCGCTGCGGGCTCCCGCATCGCGCACGTCGCTCCGCGCTACGCGAGCGACGCGGCTACGCCGCCGGCGGGCGACTCGGCCAAAGGGCCTCGACCGCCCGCCTCGTCGCTCGCTTCGCGCTGCGCTCCCGCGGCGCGCGCCTCCTCCCTCAGTTACTTCGGGAGACTACGCGCGCCGCGGAGAGCACGAGCCCCGGTGCGCCGGAGGCGCAGGTCCCGAGTAAGCGGGAGCGACGGATCGCTGCGGGCTCCCGCATCGCAAGGCTCCTCCCTCGGTTCCCTCGGGAGACTCCTCGCGATGCGAAACGGACAAGACGGGAGACTCCTCGCAATGCGAAGGGACCGAGCCATGAGGCTCCTCGCGATGCGAAGGGACCGAGCCATGAGACTCCTCGCGATGCGAAAGGCAAAACCAAGATTTCAGCGGCCCGCTGCGAGTCCCGGGCGGCCCATTCCGGGGCGAATGCCGTAAACTGACCGGCCGTGTTGAAGGTGCGGGGCATCGAAGCCGTCAACGAGCGGCAGCGCCGGTTTCGGATCGACGAAGAGGGAGGTCCGGCGGCCGAATCCCATCTGGCGCAGGTTGCCGTCTACGCTTGCCGCCTGCTCGCCGAGAACGAACTGCTGGGGGACTGCCGGCCCGCCTCGGAAGGGGTCTTGCTGCTGGACTTACCCGAGACCGAGAGCACCTACTTCTACGACGGAATCGTGTTTGCGGCGCTGGACGCGTTCAACAACCCGAACAAGAACCCGACCATCACCGGGCTTCCGCCAATAGAATAGAGGGGGATCCCGATGTGGTTATGGAGTCTGAAGTCGGAGGTGGCGCCATGCGTAAATCCATCCTTCTGGCGCTTGCGATTGCCCTTCTGCTGACCGGCTGCGCGACCCAACAGGCGGGATATGCCTCCGGTTACGCGGGAGGGTATTACCTGGGCGACTGTGTCTATCCGGACATCTGCGGTCCGGGCATCTACGGGACGTACTTTTATTACACGCCGCTCTTCCCCACGGGACCCCTCTCGCCGGAAAGGTTGAAGGTCGATTTGACCGCATCCCACCGGGTTCCGCGGGTCGTGGGGCCTTACGGGGGCTTCCATGATTCCGGCCACTCCGGCTCCGGTAGCTCCGTCAGCGAAGGATCGATGACGATTGATCGCAGCGCTCCGGCTCCGGCTCCCGCGCCCCCGCCGGTTCATGCGGTCGCTCCGCGGAGCTAAACCGTCGCTCCGCGCTGCTCCCGTGACCTGCGCCCTGTGGGCGCACCGGCGATCGGCTCGCCCAAGGGGGCTCGACCGCTCATGTTCGCGACCCGGCCGGGCGGGCGCGCAGCATCGGACTGAGTCCCGGGCTCACGCTCTTCATTGGTTGAGCGGAGATCGCCGGAAGCCTGGGCGTCGCGTTCGGAGTCCTGACCCAGGCCGCCGCCATCGGTATGATCCTCATCATGTTCGGCTCGATCCAAAAGAAGATCTTCGTCTGGAAGACCGGTTTCTGGGGAGAGAAGAACTCCGGGTGGCACTACGACCTGATGATGATGGTGATGAACCTCGTGATCGCCACCACCGTCGGCGGCCGTTATGTGATTTTCTAACCGGCGCTTCCGCTTACTCGGGACCGGCGCCTGCGGCGCACCGGCTGTTACTCGCCAGGCCGTCCCTCATCTGAATCGCCGTAAGCTGGGCAATAGTGTTGGGAGATCCGTATGAATCATGGGCATTTGCGTGCTTCGTGGTACCGAGATTGTTCGTTCAAGACCGGGAGATCATCAGTGAAACCTTTTTGGCGGTCCCTCTTCCTGACGTGATGGAACAGCGGGGTGAGTCATGAACGGTAGAAAAACGCTTTCTCTTGTTGGCTTTCTGCGGTATCAGTTCGCGGCAGCTCGAGCGACGCGAAGTTTCAGAGCCGTGCCCGCGATTTGCATCGCACTTCTCCTGTCGGGGGCAGGTTATTCGCAGACTCTGACCATCGGGCGACTGCCGCCTTCGTCGGACTACTCCTTCTCCCAGAACTCCCTGAATGGTTTCGTGGCCGTTCTCGACTACGGAAATCCGTCTGAATTCGACGGACTCTTGGAGAGCGTCACATTTCGTTGGTCCAACGCGCCCTGCCCGGCGGCAGTCAGCATCGGGACTTACAGGGAAGAGGATTTATCTCACGGGTTTGCTCGTATCTCGCTGGTCGCCGAGCGCGGGCCATTCGATGTGACTTCCCTCACACAAACAGTGACGCTGGCTCAGCCGATTCCCGTTCTCTTGGGCGACAGGATCGCCATCAGAAACGCGACAACCTGCGGTGCCCCCACCGGATTGTCGAATACCACGACCCCCCTGGCATCGGTGCTCGGCGGATCGTCTTTTCCGCTTGGTTTTTCGTTTGGCCGACCGATACAAAGCATTCCGATTCAGGTAGCCGTCCGGGGTATCGGTACGGTCAATGCGTCTGTGATACCGGTGGTGATTTCAGCGACGGGACAGAATTCGTCGGTTTTTCGGACTTCGCTCCAGCTCTACAACCCTGCCGGCTCGTCGGCTGCGGCAATTGGCCGCTTAGTATTCTGGGGAGACACCGGTCAGCCCATCGGAATTCCCCTTTCGTCTGCAGCGTCTCTCGCGTATTCGATTGCACCTGGGAAAATACTATCGATCTCCGATCTTCTAGCGGCGGTAGGTCTGTCGGGGCTTTTTAGCGTGGACGTCATTGTCGACTCCGGTCCGAGCCCCGTGGGTGTCGCCAGGATTTTCAATGACCATGGCGATGCGGGCACGGCAGGATTTACTGAGGATCTCCTAAATGAGTCCTCGTCGCTCGGCGCTGGAGACACCGGTGTGCTTATTGCGCCAGCCGATGCTGTCAACTTTCGTTTTAACGTTGGCATCCGCACCCTGGCTGCAGCAAAGTACACCGTAACCATACGAGACTCCTCGGGAAACGTTCGAGCGACTAGGGATTCGGGCAGGTCTTCGGAGTTCATCTCTCAGGATCCCGCTTCCCACTTTCCCGATTTTTGCTGCGGTGTCCCCATCGGCGCGAGCGACACGATCACGATCGAGGTGAAAAGCGGGCGCGTTTTCCTCTATGGAGCGACCGCAGACAATCGCACGAATGATTCTAGCTTTCAGTTGGCGCGGCGAGTCAGCAGTCTCCAGCCCACACCAAACTGAGTCCGATCTCGTCCCCTCAGTAAATGCACGCGGCCGCGCGAGGAATCCCGTGTTAGGCGACTGTCTACAATATATAACTTGTAGCTTCTTCCCTCGAGGTCCTCGAACCCGCCGCAGCGGTGACTTGGCGCCCGGAGGAGTCGCGGCGGTGTGCGCCACGTCGGGCGAGGTACCGACGGATCGCTCGCCGTCGGCGAGGCACGCGCAGTCCACCGGCCTCGCGACCCAAGCGTCGATCCATGCGTGTTGACTGGCTCGGTGTTTCGAAAGTCAGGCGACCTGGCCTGGTGCTTGCCCAGGCCGCGGCGCGCGTAGTCTCCCGAAATAACCGAGGGAGGAGGCGCGCGCCGCGGGAGCGAACGCGGAGTGAAGGACCAGGCGAGCGGTCGAGCCCGTTTCGGCGAGCCGCTCGCCGGTGCGCCGGCAGGCGCAGGCCCTGAGCGGAGCGTTCGCGACGTGCTGGTCGGGGCGGCCGGGATCGAACCGGCGACCACCTGCTCCCAAAGCAGGTACGCTACCGCTGCGCTACGCCCCGCGGGCGGGGATTATCGCACTGAAGCTTGACACAAGGAAATTGTCCTTGCTAGAGTAAGGATTCCATGTCCAAGGTCACGAGCAAACTCCAGGTGACGATTCCGAAGGCCCTCGCCGAGCGGCACGGGATCCAACCCGGAGACGATATCCGCTTCGTCTCGGCCGGCGATGCGATTCGGATCGAGATGGGCGAGGGCTTGCCGAGGCTTTCCCGAGAGGAACGGCTGAGGCTCTTCGACGAATCAGTCCGCCGGCAGCGACGCCGCCAGGCCGGCCGCAAGTACCCAAAGGAGCCGCGTGACCGGGGCTGGAAGCGGGAGGACCTCTACGACCGTGCCCGCCCTCGTTGACACAAACATCGTCGTCTATCGGCACGATCCCCGTTATCCAGACAAGCAGAGGTGGGCAATTGAGCTGCTGCGGCGGGGCCTCGACGATGGCTCGCTTCGGATCGCGCATCAGGTCGTCGTCGAGTTCATGGCCGCCGTTTCGAGGCCGATCCCCGGAATGGGCCCTCTTCTCGCGCCCTCGGACGCCCGCCGCGAGGCAGAAGAGCTCATCAGTGAGTATCCCGTCCTCTACCCGAACGAGCATGTCCTCCGAATGGCTCTCCGAGGCGCCGCTGCCTACGATCTGTCCTGGTTTGATGCCCACCTTTGGGCCTATGCCGAGTACTACGGTTTGGAGGAACTGATCTCCGAGGATTTTCAGGATGGACGGCTGTACGGAACCGTACGGGCCGTCAATCCTTTTTCGGTGCTCGGAACTCGATGAACCGCGAATACGTCGTCTGGGATTCGCCCACGCTCGGCCGCCGAATGGAGCTTCTCTGGTTCGGGCACGCGGGTCGCCCGATGATCTGGTTTCCGACTTCGAAGGGGCGCTACTACCAGAACGAGGACTTCGGGCTCATCGGAGCTGTGGGAGATTGGATCGAACAGGGGCGCCTTCAAATCGGCTGCGTCGACTCGGTCGACGACGAGAGCTTCTACGCCACCGATCGCCCTCCGGCCGAGAGAATCCGCCGGCACGACCAGTACGACCGCTATGTCTCTTCCGAGGTCGTGCCCTTCGTGCGCGACAAGGGCCGCACCTCTGCCAGGATTGGAACGCTGGGAGCCTCCTTCGGCGCCTACCACGCCGTCAACTTCGGCCTGCGGCATCCCGACGTCTGCGACAAGGTCATCGGCTTCTCCGGAAAGTACGACATCCACTCTTTCCTGGACGGCTACTGGGACGAGACCTGCTATTTCCACTGCCCGATAGCCTACGTCCCCAACATGAATGGCGAGTGGGTCTGGAAGCTCTCGCAAATGGATATCTGCATCGTTACCGGAGAGACCGACAACATTCTTGAAGGTTCCCGGCAGATGATCGAAATCCTCGAGGCGAAGGGAATCCCTAACCGCGGAGACATCTGGGCCGCGCCCTACGGCCACGACTGGCCCTGGTGGAAGGAGCAGATCCGGCATTATCTGCCGTAGCGCCTGCCTAGCGTGTTGCGCGAGGCGTGAGGTAAGGCAGGGGCGGCTGACGCGGCGGCTATTCCCAGCAGCGAAGGTCTCGGCCAGTTAGGTCTGGACGTCGCAGCCGACGGCGACGGAGAGGGCACGGCAGACTTGGCGCATCTTCTCCGGGCCCGCTCTGCCGACGTAGCCCACCAGACGCGCACTCTCGACTGTCTGAACGTGATCGAGGTTGACTGCCGATTCGTGTTTGAGGCCTTCGCCGGTCCCGACTGCAACCTCGCTGGGAGCCCCCCGAATCGTCGAGGTGATCGGCGCGACCATCACTGTATGAATGAGTCCGATGACCTCTTGTCGAGTCAGAACGAGAACCGGACGAATCTTGTGGGGGGACCGAAAGCGGTAACGCCAGACCTCACCACGATTTATTCGTCGAGCCACGAGCCCTCATTCTCCCAACCTGCAAATTCCTCGCTCAGTGGGTCGGCCCCGCGATAGGCACGCCGATAGGCTTGCGAGATGCGTTTGGCTCGGGACCGGCTCAGATATTCTGCCGCGGCTCGGCGCAGGACCTCTGACCGGCCGACGCGGCGGACTTCCTCATCAGAGTCCAAACGGTGCAAGAGAGGTTCATCGATCAGGATCTGTATAGGTTTCATATTGATACTTTATGACCCTCCCCGCGCCGATCGGCTCAAGGAGACGGACCGAGCCTCATGACGACGTGCTAACCCAGTGTCGCTGTCGCCAGAATCTCGTCGTCGCTGGACGCACTTCATCTTGCGGTGGCGGTATCGGGAGCCTTTCGGCTCGCCACCGCCGACGCGGCCTTGGCTCGGTCCGCGAAAGCCCTGGGCATCGAGACACGCTGGCTGGGCCGCTAGCGTTTGCTCTCCGGCAGCCAGTTGAAAACGACGGTGATGGGCGGCTTCGGTGTCTCCCGGTCGGGAACGATAAAGAGAAAACGATCGCCACCGCGGTTCACGTCGTATGCCTTGAAGGGGCCCGAGACATGCGCCGTCGGGCAGCGTTATCTCACGCCATCGCTTGCGAGCGGATCGTGCTTGCGGAGGCCGGGAAAGGTGAGGAACCCACTGTCGTGAGTCCAGACCTCGAGCGCGCCGTTGTCAAAGGCCGTCAGACCGATCTGCAAGTCGAAGATGCGAGGCCCGGAGACACGCAGGTCTTCGGCCAACTGAGCCAGACGCTCCCAAAAACCATTCTGCGGCATCCAGAGCTGGGCGCCCGCTTCTGTGATGAGCGCGTGGAGAAAAGCTCGCGCCAGGCGCGGCGAGGAAGGTCGGCCGGAGCTTGCGGGATGAGTCACCACACTCCAGAACTCGGCAACGCTCGGCAGCGCGATTCCCCAACCGCGAGGGTCATGACTCGCTCTCTCGATCGCCCGTCGCGCAGCGTGGTGGTCCGGGAGACCGGCCCGGTGAGCGTAGATCAGAAGGTTCGTGTCGATCGCAATCATCTCTGGCGCGACAGCCAGCTGTGCATGGCTTCGCGGCTCGAGATGTCGAGGCCAGGAGGCAAGCCGCCCGGCGCCGTCACCCAACGAATGTGTCCCTTACGGCGCCGCTTTCCCGGGAGGCTCGCTAGCTCGCGCTTCAAGCCGCGCTCGAAAATCTTGCGCAAGGTCGTGCGCGACTCCGCCGCGCTTTTCTTGGCGGCAATGAGCAACTCGTCGGGGAGGTCAATCGTTGTCTTCATATGGTTAAACATATTACCATATTACTGGGTTAGCGGGTTAGCGGGCCACAGACAACCGGAGGAACCCACCCAGGACCGGTCCTTGTTGAAGGCGACCCCCATCATCTTTCCCTGTGAGAGACGGGCCAGTGTCGTGACAGGCAGCGGCCGCCCGTCTCGCCAGACGCACATGATCCGTACCTCCACCTTTGAGAGGTGTCCGTCGGTCGTCTCGACGGCCGGCGCGTAGTCGACCTTTCGCATCAGGAGCGTATGAGGGCGGTGCTCGGCCGGCACGGCCGCGAGATCCGCCGGCGTGACGTCGACCTTGACGCCGGAGCCGGCGAACGAGAAAAGAGGCTTCAAGACCCAATTGCCCAGGTCTGCAGGCGGGCGGTTCAGTTCCGAGAGGAAGTGCGACTCCGGGACGAGGGGGTGGGCAAGTGCCGGCAGCGAATGCTTGGACCATCGGAAGTACCAGTTGGGATGACCCGCCCAGGAGACCTCCAGCGGTTCGGTGAAGGAGAAGGGAAGAGAAAGGTTCTTCGCCTCGAGCTCGTCGAAGATCACGCGGTTGTAGATGCGCAGGATGCGCGTCCTCTTCCCATCGCGGTCGTACCAGAGCTGGCGGCCCCGTTTTTCGACCTTGGTCGGGCAGACGGCGCGGATGCCCCAGAGCTTCTCGGAGAATGCGAAGTCGACCGAGGTCTTCTGATGGGGCGGATCGATGTCTAAGAGCACGACGTTCTCCGGCGGAAGTCCCGCGAGGATTGCGTCGCCGAGAACCTGTCGGTAGCTTTCGAAGTCGAGGCCCGAGAGAAAGTAGTCGAGCCTGTCTCCGTCCGGCGTGATGTCGGCAAGGGCCCGCGACTGGTAGACCTGGAAGGCGTAGAGCGAGGGAAAGGCCTGCAGCTCAATCAACCGCGGGGCCAGAGCGCCGTCGGCCTCGTGCACAACGGCGAAGTCGGCCTGGGCGAAGAGCGGATGCGCGTCATTGCCCGGGACGTTCCACCTCGCCGGCACGGCGTCGAGTGAACGCGTGAGCTCCCCCGGAGTCGAGAGCTGCCGCCAGATCTCGAGCGCCGCTTCGACCATCCGGTCCCTCAGAGCGGGAGGAAGGAAGACAGGCGATTCCGCCAGCCGGAAAGGAATCTCGCAGCCCGCCTCCCGCTCGAGGCGCCGTTTGTACTGCTGATATTTCTCGTCCGTGTAAGCGGCGTTGTAGGCCTTGCGGAGCGATCGGATCATCGGTTCATCGGATCATCGGTTCATTTGCCCCGGACAAGCAACTCTTCGACGAAATCATCCGATGGACCGATGGACCGATGGACCGATTCAGATCAAGAACTTCCCATCTGCCATGACATGTTCGTCGTCGAACCAGATGTCGAAGTAGCGACCCACGACGTCCAAATGCGTGCGGCAAGACCAGCTGGCACCCGTGTGCTCCGAGTAGGGATGGCCGAAGGCCAGATGCAGGCCGGGGATCTTCTCGTCCTGCAGGATGTTTCCGATGATCGAGCGGACCGCGACGTTGGTACCGAGGGCAAACTCTCCGACGCGATTGGAGTTCTCCTCGGCCGAAATGTAAGCAAGGAAGTCCGCGAGCACGTCCTTGCGCTCGCAGACGGCATCGACGACGCGGCTGTTCTCGATGCGGATCGTCAGAGGGAACTCCTCGAGATCGCCGAAGCGCGCGCAGAGGTAATCGCCCAGAACTCCGTCGACGACGTAGACCCCGTCGACGCGCTCGGGCGCGGTCAGAACCTCGCCGCCCGGCAGATTGGCCCACTTTTCGGGAGTGATCTTGCCGGTCGTCTTGAGCCAGCGGATTGCGGGATCGAAGGTCGCCTCGAGATCACTCCCTCCCCGCGATCTCGCACGGATCCGCCGCGCTCTGGCGGCGCGGTCGCGCACGCGCGTCGAGATCGCGTCCACCTCTTCGTAGTTCGCCCGCATTCCCTCGACCATGATGCGCGGAGAGATGGAGACCATGTGGGCATGGCGGATCTTCAGGCGGTTGACGACGTCGGTCATTTCGATCCGCGCCGCAAGCTCCCCCGTCTTCGGCTGGCCGGCATAGATCGATACGTCGGCCCGTTCGAAGGCTTTCCGCAACGGCTCGGGAAGAGCCGTCATCGGCCGCGTGCCGTAGTCCTCCATCAGGTGGAGTTCGAAGGGAGCTCCCACCGCGCGCACCTGGCCGGCCAGACTTTCGGCGATCGATTGGGTCTCCCGGTCGGTCAGTATCGTGACGTGCTCCTCCGGCCGGACCTTCAGACACATTCGGATCGCATTGCGAGCCCCCGGCTCCAGCTCTTCGGCAGAGATCTCTCGCGTGGGAGTCTGCGTTTCCATCGTTTCCTTCCGTCAGTTCGAGGCTGCGGCGCGGCTCGGCGAAAGCTCCAACCCGTGACTCGTCTCGTCGCAGATGAAGTCGACGACCTTCTTCAGGTCGCTCCCGCTCTCATGGTAGACGCGCAGCTGCCGATCGGCGCCGCTTCCGTTGGCCAGGATCCAGCGAATACCTTCGAGTTCCCGGCGGGAGCCGAGGTCGTCGACAACCTCGTCGACGAACTCCAGCATCTCTTCGACCAGATCTCGGAAGGGAACCTCGATCTCCTTGCCGAAGTCGAGCAGTTTGCCTTCGATTCCCCATCGGCTGGCGCGCCATTTGTTTTCCATCAGCAGGGCCCGGCGGTACATGCGGAACCCGAGGTTGCGCGTGCGCAGGCGATAGAGCTTGGCGCAGATCGCCTGGATCAGGGCCGCGATCGCGACCGTCTCGTCCAACCGCATCGGAACATCGCAGACGCGAAACTCGATTGTCTCGAAGAAAGGATGGGGACGTACGTCCCACCAGATCTTCTTGCCGTTGTCGATGCAGTTTGTCTTGATGAGGATCTGCTCATACTGATCGAAGTCGGCCGGGGAAAAGAACGTGTCGGGGATGCCCGTGCGGGGAAAGCGCTCGAAGACTTTGGTGCGGTAACTCTTCAACCCGGTGTTGCGCCCGAGCCAGAAGGGGGAGTTGGCCGAGAGCGCGAGCAGGTGCGGGAGGAAATAGCGGGCCTCGTTCATGATCTGGAACGCAAGATTGCGGTCCGAGATCCCGACGTGAACGTGCAGGCCGAAGATCAAGTTCGAGCGGGCGAGCAGTTGAAGCTCTTCCACGATCGACGTGTAGCGAGGGTCCGGATAGATGGTCTGGTCTTCCCAGTTGGAAAATGGGTGGGTGCCGGCGGAGGCCACGCGCATCCCCCCCTTGTGCGCGAGCGAGATGATGTGCGTGCGCAGCTCGGTAACGTCCCGGCGCACTTCGGAAACATCCTTGCAGATCCCGGTGCCGATCTCGACGACCGACTGGTGCATCTCCGGCTTGACGCGTTCCTTCAAGATCAGCTTTCCTTCGTCCAGCAGCTGCTGGACGTGCGAGCGCAGCTCACGCGTGTCCGGATCGATGATCTGGAACTCCTCCTCGACGCCGAGAGTGAAG
>Ga0070708_100004355_pt1 | contig 11122 bp, 13 predicted proteins | sample KBSK5503metaG_FD_65469 | JGI IMG/M metagenome (GOLD analysis project Ga0070708, IMG submission 65469) | Corn, switchgrass and miscanthus rhizosphere microbial communities from Kellogg Biological Station, Michigan, USA - KBS K5-50-3 metaG | ecosystem: Host-associated > Plants > Roots >...
GAGGTCGCCACGGTCGCGCTGCAGCCGAACCCCAACGCCATCGACCGGCAGGGTGACTCCAGGTACCTCGACGTGGGGGCGGCCGTGGAGGGCCGCGACCTGGGCTCGGTGGTCAATGAGATCAGGCAGAAACTGGGTTCGGTGCGGCTGGACCGCGGGTACCACATGGAGCTGCTGGGCGAGTACTCCGAGCGGCAGGCGGCGCAGAGCCGGCTGCTGGAGTCGGCGATCATCGCCGGGCTGCTCATCCTGCTGCTGCTCCAGGCGGCGTTCCGGAACTGGCGGCTCGCCGTCCTGGTGTTCCTCACGTTGCCGATGGCGCTGGTGGGCGGCGTGCTGGCCGCCTGGATGGCCGGGGGGATCATCTCGCTGGGGTCGCTGGTCGGGTTCTTCACCGTGTTCGGGATCGCCGCGCGGAACGGGATCCTGCTGATCAACCACTGCCAGCATCTGGAGGAGCAGGAGGGGATGGTGTTCGGCCGGGAGCTGGTGCTGCGTGGCGCCCGGGAGCGGCTGGCCCCGATCCTGATGACCTCGCTGGCCACCGGGCTGGCCCTGGTCCCGCTGGTGGTGCTGGGGCTGCGGCCGGGGCACGAGATCGAGCACCCGCTCGCGGTGGTCATCCTCGGCGGGCTCTTCACTTCGACGCTGCTCAGCCTGTTCGTGCTGCCGTCGCTGTACCTGCGGTTCGGCCACCGGCGGCGCGGGGCGGCGGTGCCTAGTACTTCGGAAACGGGAGGGAGTCCGTGATGTTCGCCAGGCCGCGATCACTTATCTCCGCAGGGGCGCTGGGCGCCGTGTGCGGGCTGCTGGTGGGCTGCGGGTCGTCGGCTCCCGGGCCCGCCGCGACCCGGACCGCTTCCGCCGCTGCTGCTTCTGCGACCCAGGCCGCGGGGAAAGGCACGTTCAGCCAGCCGCTCGCGGTGGACAACCCGATGTTCCCGCTGGCCGTTGGCACGCAGTTCAGCTATCAGGGCACGATCGTGCAGGACGGGGAGTCCAAGCCGCACAGTGTCACCTTCACCGTCACCGACGTGTCCAAGGTGGTCGACGGGGTCCAGACGGTGGTGGCGTGGGACCGGGACTACCTCGGGGACAAGCTGCAGGAGCAGGAGCTGGCCTTCTTCGCGCAGGACGACCAAGGCAACGTTTGGAACTTCGGCGAGTACCCGGAGGAGTATGAGAACGGGAAGTTCACCGGGGCGCCGAGCACCTGGATCAGGGGCGTGGACGGCGCCTACGGCGGCATTCACATGCTCAGCCGGCCCAGGACGGGAATGAAGTACCGCGAGGGCCTGGTCCCGGCGATCGAGTTCGACGACGTCTCCGTGGTCGCCCGCACCGGCCAGCAGACCTGCCTGGCGGGTACCTGCTACAAGCAGGTTCTCGTGGTCGACGAGACCAGCCCCAACGACCCTGCCAGCGGCCATCAGATCAAGTACTACTCGCCGCCGACCGGGCTCATCCAGGTCGCCGCGCGCGGCGGGGATACCCAGGAGTTCCTCACGCTGACCTCGGTCAGGCACCTCGGCCAGGCCGAGATGGCGAAGATACGCGCCGAAGTCATGGCGATGGACCAGCGCGCCTACAAGATCAAGGTGTACCGGACGACCGGGCCCGCGCAGCAGCGGGCCGGGTGAGCGCGCAGTGGTGACGGTGATGGTGATCAGGCCGCCAGGCCGTGGCGGAACGCGTAGCCGACCAGCTGGCCGCGGTCGCGTGACCCGGTCTTGGCGAGCAGATGGTTGATGTGACTCTTCACCGTCGCGCCGGATATCCGGAACCTGTCGGCGAGTTCGGCGTTGGACAGGCCCGCCGCGATCTCGGTGAGCATCTCGACCTCCCGCTGGGTGAGCCCGTCCGCCGCCAGGTCTTCCTGGCCGGCCTCCTCCGGTGCGGCGCCGGGATGGCCGGCGTGCCCGTCCCCGACCACGGCCTCGAGCAGCCTGCGCTGCACCGACGGATCCAGCTGGGCGTCTCCCGCGCAGACCGCCGATATCGCCTGGAGGATCTCGCCGGCACTGGCGTTCTTGGTGAGGAAGCCGCGCGCGCCTGCCCGGAGCGCGGCGAAGACCGAGTCGTCGCCGCAGAACGAGGTCAGCACCACGACACGGACATCTGGCTGCTGGCGCGCGATCAGGCGGGTGGCCTCGATCCCGTCGCAGTTCGGCATGCTGAGGTCCATCAGGACGACGTCCGGGACGGCGGCCGCCGCCTGGCGCACCGCGTCGGCACCGTCGATCGCCGCGCCGACCACCTCGATCCCGGGCAGCAGGCCGAGCAGCAGGCACAGACCGTCGCGGACCACCTTCTGGTCATCGGCCACGAGCACCCGTGCCGGGTCCGCCTTCACTGGCGCGCCACCGCGGGCAGCCACAGGCGGACCGCGAAACTGTGGCCGGAGCGACCCGCGTGCAGGCGGCCGCCCTTCAGCGCGGCCCGTTCGGCCATGCTGGTCAAACCGAAGCCGCTCGACGGCAAGCCGACATCGGCGCCGTCTCCTCCGCTGTCCACGATCGACACCTCGACGTCGCCAGGGGCCCAGGCGAGCCGCACGGTTACCCGGACGCCTCGCCCGGCGTGCTTGGCCACGTTCGTGAGAGCCTCCTGCACGACGCGGTACACCATCAGCCCGGCGTCAGAGTCCAGCGTGTACGGTTCGCCGTCAACCTCCAGCGCGATGGGGATGCCCAGTGCGGCGGCGGTCTCCGAGACCAGGTCCGGCAGGCTGGCCGGCCCGGGCGGGTCGTCGTCGCGCAGCATCGCCAGCGCGCGCCGCGAATTGAGTATCCCGATACAGGTCAGCTTGTGAGCGCAGGTGATCTGGCCGACGAGGTTGGCGCCCGCGGCCGCGGTGATGGCGGTCAGCCGCGCGGCCTCCAGTTGCACGGCCAGGACGGAAAGGCTATGAGCAAGGACGTCATGCAGGTCGCGGGCCAGCCGCGAGCGCTCGGCCAGCGCCGCGGCCCGTTCCCTGGCCTCCCCCGCAGCCGCCTCCCGAGCCAGTAGCGTCTCGGCCCGATGGCGCGCGTTCAGGCTGACGGCCGCGAACTCCGAGATCGTGAACAGGAAACCGAAGGCGGACAAGACGGCCAGGCTGGTGGCCGCCGGGTTCGCGGAGTCGTACGCTTCTTCGGCAGCCACCGCGGCCACGACAGGGGTCCCCGCGAGCAGCCCAGCCCATCGTGGCGTCCGCAGGGCCAAGCCCACCAGCGCTATGTAGGCGACCACGTATCCTGGGCCGTCGACCAGCCAGTCGAGTCCCGCGCCGCACAGGCCCACCCCGATCAGGGCCGGCACAACCACCCGCAGGTCGCGGATCCGCGCGGACAGTGCTACGGCCGACAGCGTGGCCGCGGCCGCCAGCAAGCCCACGGTGCTGGCCCCGGCGATCCCGGCGGGCAGGCCGCCAGCGATCATTCCGCCGCCGACGCCGATGATGGCGATCAGGACGAGCGGAGACAGCCGCGACCGCATCTCGTGGCTGGCCGCTGCGGCCGGGCGCTGTCGTGCGGCCGGGCGCTGTCGTGCGGCCGGAGCAGAAGGCGCGAGCGGAGGGCGAAGCGCAGAGCCAGGCAGCGCCGTGACCTCCTGATACGGCGGCAGCCGTCCCCCCATGCCGACCACTCCCCAGCCTTAACCCCATGCACGGCCTCCCCGGTCGCACGGCGCGCCGGGATGTCCCGGTCCGGTCGGCCACCAACCGCGCCAGCAAGCGGCATATCTAGTTATCGATGGACTTCGACGAAGATCGTCGTCCGGCGTAACCGGACTGGCCAGGCCGAAGCCTGCTGAGGACCGAGGAGTCGCATCGGCACTGGTCCGTTCTTTATCGCGTCGCAGCGGCCAATCTGATGGCGCGCGCCGAACGCCATCGTCGCGCGGGCCTGAGGTATTCCCATGAAAAAAGCGTGGAGATCCTGTGGAGAAATCCGGACAATGAGGTCCGAAGCGGCCATCAGATGCGGCAGCCGTGACGCCGCTGGCGCCCGACCCGGCCACGCCGAGGCCGGTGAGGGTCACTCCTCGGCGCCGCGTGGGCTGAACGTGTAGGTCTGGATATCGAAGGTTCGTCCCATCTCGTCGGTGGGTGTCACGGTGACCGTGTTGTCGTTCACGGTGACCAGGAGGAAGTGGTACACCTGGGTCGCCGAGGTCGGCACGGGGGCGCTGCCGCACTTGCTGCCGGTGCCGCTGGACGTGCTCCAGCCGATCCCGTAGGCGTCGGTGGCCGCGCAGCCGGTCCCGCCGATCTTCGAGAGCGCGGCGCCCCCGCCCGACCACGTCGGTCAGGTACGGGTAGCGGGTAAGCGGCGGGGCCAGGCTGGCAGCGCTGGCCCCTGTGGTGACCGCCACGGCCGGCAGGAGCGACGCCGCAGCCAGGACCAGCGCGGCGAGTCCCCGGATGCTGTGGATCTTCATTGTTTCCCCTCACGACAGTGCGGTAGTAGACGAGCTCTCCCGCCTCTCCGTTGGGCGCGGGGCTGATCGGCAGGAAGAGGGTGAACACCAGGGCGGCGGCGCCGAACGGGCCGCGCAGGCCGGTCACGGTGGGATTGCCGAAGCCGCGGCTGCCCCGGCTGGTCTGGATGTGCAGGGCGGCCGCGCGGTGTGTTCGGCGGTCATAGAGGTACACCTGCCACGCGGGCCCGGCGCCCGCCTGAGCCTCGACCAGCTCGAGCGGCACGCCGAGGAAGCTCAGCGCGTCCCGGTCGCCGATCGCTCCGACGCGCCCTCGGCGCGGAGCGCCGCCTCGAGGACGGTGTCGGGGTGGCCGGACCACGAGGAGAAATCGGTGAGCTCGCCGATCCCTGGCCGGTCGATCCCGTGCGGCAGGCGATAGTGAAAGCCGACCACGATACGCGAGTGCGAGAGGTCGGGCGAGAGGGTGGCGGAGAAAATGTTGGGTGTCCCTTCGGCCCTGGCCCCGCCGGGAACACTGCCGGGAGCGAGGGTCAGCGGCGCCTCATAGCCGCGGTCCGCCCGGCCGGACAGTAGCGCCGCGAGGCTGGCGTAGTGCCGGAAGCGCAGCAGCCGGACCTGGGCGCCCCGGCTGACGGAGGCCTCGTCCGCGAGCAGGTAGCCGGAGTCGGACAGCGCGGCGATGGTCGGCTGGGAGGCGTCGTCGTCCAGTCGCGCCCGCGGCCGTGTCGTTGCGGGCGACGCTGTTGGGCTGGATGTTCTTGAACCGGTAGTGGCTCTTGCCGCCGGTCCCGACGACGAACTCCGTGACGCCAGACGGATCAGCCCGCCCGGCGGGGGCCTGCGGCGCGAAGCGCTCGTAGTCATGGTCGTGCCCGTTGAGGGCCAGCAGGGGTCCCACGTCCACTGTGATGCGCTCGTCGATGTGCGCGCGGAAGTTGGCCCCGAGCCGGCCCAGGTGCTCCTCGTAGCGGATCACGGTGGGGTGGATCGACTCGATCATGGCCGCGCGCCTGCGTGGCCTGGAGTTTCCGACGTCGCCCACCCGCACGGCGATATCCACGTCGCGGTCGGCGATCCACTGGGCCCGGAAGAATTCCAGTTCCGGGAGCATGACCTGGGACCCGAGCGTCACCACGCCCGCGACGTCATAGCGATAGGTCAGGTACCGCGATCTCTTACGGGCCGCCGGAGCCTGGCCGCCGGACCCGTTAGCGCAGGACTCGTCGTCGTCCGGCCCGGCCAGGTCGACGAGCACGCGTACCGGGTCACGGTGCGTGTCCTGCCCGCCGGAGGCGAAGATGGCCCGGTCGCTGAGCACGAAGCGGACGGCGAATAGCAGCATCAGGATGATCCCGTTCGCCAGCCGCGCCGCGCGCAGCCGGGCCAGGTGGCGCAGGAACGTGGCCCCCTGGAGCAGTGAGGCCTTGGACTCACCCGCCGCCCGCGGCTCGAAGCGGTAGGCGACCTCGGCGATCCGGGCGACCGGGTTGCGGACCAGGATTTCGAGCAGCACCTTGAAGCCGACCGGCCTGAGGCGGTCGAGGTTCACGCTGGCCCGGCGGAAGACGAACAGCCCGCTGAGCGGATCGCTCACCAGGGCGAGCCTGCGCGGGAACAGGTTCTTGACCAGCCTGGTGACGTAGGAGGAAACGAACACCCGCCCGGCGCTGCCGAGCCCGTCGGCCGCGGACCGGTCGCTGGCGTACCTGGTGCCCACCACGATGTCGCAGTGGTGGCGCACGGCCGTGCTCGCCAGGACCGCCGCCGTCTCCGGAGGGTGCTGCAGGTCGGCGTCCATGACGAGCACCCAGTCACCCCGCGCGTGCCGGGCCCCCGCGACGACCGCGCCGCTCAGGCCGCCTCTCCGGGAGCCGGGCGGCCGGTGCAGCAGCCGGACGGGGAGCGGGCAGGTCCCGGCCTTCTCCGCCAGCAGCTGCGGGGTCTCGTCGTCGCTGTCGTCGGCCTAGGGGCCGGCGAACCGGCGGATGATCGCTTCCCTTGGCCGGTCGGGCAGGAAGCGGACCAGCAGGCTCTGCACCCGGGCGTCGGTTCCGACCAGGTAGCGGGCTTTCGGGCGGCGGGAGAACAGCGCATGCTCGACCGCGGCGGCGACCGTGTCCGGGCTCGCGCCCTGCCGGTCCTGCATCTCGATGCCCCGGCGGATCGCCGCGACGTGCCGGGCGTACCTCGTCCTGGCCTCCTCGGGCAGCGCCCGCTCCAGGCGGTCGGCCTCGCGCCGGCCCTTGTCCCAGATGGACGTCTTGACCGCTCCTGGCTCGACCACCGACACGCTGATGCCCCACGGGTGCAGTTCGGCCCGCAGCGACTCGCCGATCGCCTCGATCGCGAACTTCGAGCCCGCCCCGCCGAACGGCCACCCGCCGGACTGGGCGATCCCTTGGCTGTCCCCGTCAGGATCTTCCCAAGGCGCGCAGGGCAGTCTCAGGATCGAGCGATGGGTACGCAACCTTCGACGGTTACGCCGGGACGCGTTCGCGCTCCTCAGGATGCGCGTATGTCTGCCATCCGCGAGTGCCATCGCCGACGGCAATGATGGCCGTGGTTGCCCATGAATGAGCTGCCGACACCGCATCCTCCGGGTCGTCCTCATCCACGTACATGTTAAAGAGAGCCGTCCGCGCCTTGCGATCAGAGGAAAGGGTGAACCCGAGGAATGCAGGCGAGTGCTGCTGGATATCATCAAGATGTTCGGCTACAGCAGCAACGCTCTCCGCCATCCTCTCAACCGATACCCCAACGATGGTCGCCCTAAGCGAGATCCTGAAGGCCACCGTCACCCCTGCCCTTCCGATGCATCTCTCATCGTCCGCTCCAGCCAGGCCCGCAATTCTGCGACCATATGCCGCCATGCCGCCGACGAGGGCACCACACGCCCGAGGAACTGCATGTCCTCCTCCAGGCCAGGTGACACCAGCGTATACACGCCCTCATGGCGGAAGATCACGTATCCGGCTTGGTTAGCCTCACGGAACATCTCTTCAACCTCAGGGTCCGGGTGATTCGGCCACGTAATGTAGGGATCATCACCGCTCACCGGTGCCATAGGGCCAGGCTACCTGGTTGGCTGATTCGAGACGTGCTTACGCGTTCCAGACAAGCAAGAGGTCAGCACGCCGCCAGCGCAAACGCACGCTGAGCAGGGCAAAGCTGTGCTCAGCCAATGTCAAGCGGTCCACTGACGTGGACGGCGAGGGATTTGAACAACCCCTAGATCCGGCTCGGACACCGGTGCGTCGTCGCATGGGGGAAGCTGTAGACGTCAGAGTTCGGGGGGCGGGGCGGCAACGGGAACGGGAGCCATCGGTGGCAGCAGATAGTGAACAGGCCGACGGCGGGGCGGGCCCTGTGCTGGCAGGCCGTGGGGTCCGGCTCCGGCCGGGCCGCCCGGAGGACGCCCGGCGCCTGCACGCGATCTTGGCCGAGCCGTCGGTGTCGCGGTGGTGGGGCGAACCGGATCCGGTTGCGGTGATCGAGGATGACCTGGGCGGCGGCGACTCCGCGGTCATCTTCGTCGTGGAGATCGACGGGCAGGTCGCCGGGGCCATCCAGTACGAGGAGGAGAACGAACCGATGTACCGGCACGCGGGGATCGACATCTACCTCGGCAGCCGGTTCCAGGGCCACGGCGCGGGAACCGAGGCGGTCGCGCTGCTGGCCAGGTTCTTGTTCGAGCAGCGCGGGCATCACCGGATCACGATCGACCCGGCGGCCGCCAACCATCAGGCGATCCGCTGCTACGCCAAGGTGGGCTTCCGGCCCGTCGGGGTGATGCGCCAGTACGAGCGCGGCGGCGACGGCACCTTCCACGACGGGCTGCTGATGGACATGCTCCGCGAGGAGCTGACCCATGACTGGCCGCTTACTCCGATGTGAACAGGGTCCGCGTCCCGGTAGAACGCCACCGCCTGGTCGAAATCCTGCACGGTGACCGCGACACGCAGCTCCGTCACGGTAGCCACAGCCCTCTCCTACGACGCGCCGAAGTCGGGCAGGATGATCGAGCCATCCGGGCCCAGGGTAAAGCCCGGGTTGTGGGCGACCTCCCAGAGGTGGCCGTCCGGGTCCCGGAAATAGCCAGCGTAGCCGCCGTAGAAGGTCGCTCTCGCTGCCTGCGTGATCTCGGCGCCCGCGTTTTCCGCGGCGGCCATTATCGCGTCGACCTCGGCCTGGGACCGGACGTTGTGCGCCAGCGTGACGCCGCCGAAACCGTCGGCGCGAGTGTCCTGGATGCCAGCGTCGGCGGCGAGCTTGTCGCGTCCCCAGAGCACGACGGCCATGCCCCCGGCCTGGAAGAACACGGTCTCCTCGATTTCCTGGCCGCGCCAGCCGAGCCGTTCGTAGAACCTCCGCGCCCGGGCCACGTCGGCGACGCCGAGGGTGATCAGGCTTATCCGTTGCTCCACGACAGCAACCTAACGGACTCAAGCCCGGTGAAGCTAAGGTGATGATCGCTGATGAACACGCCAGATTCCTATGATCTCCGGCGCTTCGTGACGGCCCAGGACGCGGGCGCCACGTACGATCACGCCATCGCCGAACTGCGCGGCGGCCGCAAGACCAGCCACTGGATGTGGTTCGTCTTCCCGCAGATCGCCGGCCTGGGGTACAGCCCGACGTCACGGGCGTACGCGATCACCTCACTGGACGAGGCCCGGGCTTACCTGTCGCATCCGGTTCTTGGAGCGCGGCTGACCGAATGCGCCGCCACCCTCACCGGCCTCGCGGGCCGCAGCGCGGAGCAGATCTTCGGCGAGGTCGACGCTATGAAGCTGCAGTCCTCCATGACGCTGTTCATGCACGCCGCTCCCGGCGAGCCGGTCTTCCGCCAGGTCCTTGACCAGTATTTCGGCGGGGTACCCGATTCCGCGACCGAGCAGCGCATCTGAGATCACGGCCCGCCCTGGCCCGCCCCGGGCCAGGGCGCCGGAACGTCGGTCGTGCACATCGACCGCGGCCAAGGCGCCTTGATGGTCATCGGTCACCGGTCACCCTCTATGGTCACGCTTATGGACGTTCAGCAGTATCTGGCTGACATCAGCCTGAAGGCCATGAGCCAGGTCCACCGGGCCATCGTTCGCCTCACCGGAGGCCAGGTGCTCGGCTCCGCGTTCGGCATGCCGGTGGTCGAGTTGCACACCGTGGGACGCGTATCAGGCCGGCAGCGCTCGACCATGCTCACCGCGCCGGTCATCGACGGTGACCGGGTCGTCCTGGTGGCCTCCAAGGGCGGGGACGACCGCGACCCTGACTGGTACCGCAACCTGCTCGCCCATCCCGACGTCGAGCTGACCATGGCCGGCCGGCGCCGGCCGATGCGGGCCCGCCGCGCCTCGCCGGAGGAGAAAGCGGAGTTGTGGCCGCGGGTGGTGGCGGCCTACCGGGGGTACGGCAGCTACCAGCGCCGCACCACGCGCGACATCCCGCTGGTCATCTGTGAACCGCGGCCGTGAAGATTCCGGTCAGCGGCCGGGAGCTTCCAGCCTGAGGCGGCGCTGCTCGATGACCAGGCAGCGGTTCTCCACGTACAGCAGCCCGGCGTCCTCCGCGATGGCCCGAGACTCGGCCGAGGCGATGCCGAGTTGCAGCCACAGGGCCGTGGCCCCGGCCGCGACCGCCTGGCGGGCGATGTCGGGCGTCTGCCCGGACGGACGGAACACGTCGACCAGGCCCACCTGCTCGGGGACGTCGGCCAGCGTCCGGTACACCGGCTCGCCGAGGATCAGGTCGGCGTGCGGGTTGACCGGGATGATCCGCCAGCCGTGCCGCTGCATGTGGGCCGGCACCGAGTGCGCCGCCTTGTACGTGGCGGCGCTGGCGCCGACGACGGTGATGGTGTCGTACGTGGTCAGGATGTGCTCGACCAGGGCGTCGGTATCGGTCACGAAGGACATCCTCGGGATCGCACTTCTACCACCTGAGCTGGGCGATCCTGTCGTAGTCGGCCGAGGAGTATCCGACGAGCCCCTCGGACAGCGCGAAGATCCACTCGGCCACGCCCAGGGACAACGCCAGGCGGCTGCACCGGGCGCAGAAGTGCGGCTCATCCAGCCGGACCGAGTCGTCCGCTTCCAGCCGCACGTAGATCAGCTTCGCTCCCTGCAGCATCCGCCAGCCGTCGCCCTCACGGCCCAGCGTGATCGCCCGCTGCTCGGCGTGCGTGCGGCAGCGGTCATGGTTGGCCGACTCCCCGAACTTGCAGTAGCAATGATCCTCCCCGGGAAAGGGGACGCCGTTGGTGCCCCAGGCCAGCAGGCTTTCGTCCTTCACCAGCACGGCCGCATACCGGGTCTGCGCGTGGGAGTCCCTGGCCAGCTCCGCCGCCCGATGGACCATCTCCTCCGCCACATGGCTGTCGTGGCGTTTCAGCGGCCGCCACTGAGGTCCCTGTCCTATTTCCATGCTCACCACCTTCGCAGCGAAGGCTAATCTTCGCGCGGGGTCCGCCTCCGGGGCAAGGTGCCCAGGGGGGGCATCGGCGGGCCAGGCACCCGGGACGTCGTGTGGATCGGGTCGAAGTGACTGTCCGGCAGGGACGACAATGGCCTGATGACAGCGAGGCACCCGGGACCAGCGGCGCCTGACGTCCCCTTCCGGCGGGCGGCCAGGCGGTTCGCCGAGGTCGTCTGCCCGCCCGAGGTCCGCGCGGGCCAGCGGGCGGAGCGGGTGCTGCACGAGT
>Ga0070708_100004356_pt1 | contig 11120 bp, 10 predicted proteins | sample KBSK5503metaG_FD_65469 | JGI IMG/M metagenome (GOLD analysis project Ga0070708, IMG submission 65469) | Corn, switchgrass and miscanthus rhizosphere microbial communities from Kellogg Biological Station, Michigan, USA - KBS K5-50-3 metaG | ecosystem: Host-associated > Plants > Roots >...
GCGATGGCTGGTTGTCGCGGGTGGTCGCGATGGAGAGCGACTTCTTGTGCGGCAGCTTGGTGTTCCGTTCGATGATCTTGCGGAAGCGCCCGCCCGGGAGGCCGACGCCGATGCTCATCGCCAGCACGTCGACGAGCACGACGCCCTCGATGTCGCCCGACTGCATCGTCTGGGCGAGCAACGCCGCCCCCAGCGCGACCGCCTCGTCGGGATGGACCGCTTTCGACGGCTCCCTGCCGAAGTAGTGGCGGAGGCGCTCCCGCACGAGCGGCATGCGGCTCTGCCCGCCCACCAAGAGGACCTCGTCGATGTCCGCCTGGGTGAGCCCGCGGGCCTTGAGGACTTCCTCGCAGACTCCGAGCGTCTTCTCCACCAGGTGTCCGGTGAGCGTGACCAGCTCGGCGCGCGTGACGGTCGCGTCCAGGTCGTAGGCTTTCTGTCCGACCAGCGCCACGAAGGGGACCGTGGCCTTTACCTCCTGCTGCTCGGAGAGGGCGATCTTCGCGCGCTCGGCCGCGTCGGTCACCCGCTGCAGCGCCACGCGGTCTCCGGGGAAGGGCATGCCGTGCTGCTCCTCGAAGACCTTGAGCAGGTGCTCGACGATCACCTTGTCGAAGTCGACCCCGCCCAGGAACGTATCGCCGCCGGTGGAGACGACTTCGTAGACATCGCCGCTCAGCTCGAGGACGCTGGCGTCGAACGTTCCGCCGCCCAGGTCGTAGACCAGGATCTTCTGCTCGAGCCGCTTGCCGTGGCCGAAGGCGAGGGCCGCCGCGGTCGGCTCGTTGAGGATGCGCTCGACGAACAGTCCGGCCAGCGCGCCGGCCTCGCGCACCGCCTGCCGCTGGTTGTCGTTGTAGTAGGCGGGGACGGTGATCACGGCCCGGTTGACCTCGGTCCTCAGCCAGTGCTGCGCGACGCCCTTCACCTCCGCCAGCACCAGCGCCGAGATCTGCTGCAGCGAGAATTGCCGGTCGCCGAGCTGGACGGCCGCTTCGCCGCGGGGCCCGGCCACGATCTGGTAGGGGAAGCGGCCCATGAGATCGCGCACGACGGGCGACTCGAATTGCCGGCCCACCAGCCTCTTCGCCCCGTACACGGTGTTCTTCGGGTTGATCAGCAGCTGCGACTTCGCCGGATGGCCGACGATCAGGTTGCCCTTGTCGTTGATGGCCACGATGGAGGGGATGGTGTTGTAGCCCTCGCGCGAGGGGATGACGAAGGGCTTGCCGTCCTTCACCGCGGCGGCCGCGGAGTTGGTCGTCCCCAGATCGATGCCGATGATCGCGCCCTTCAGCGGCGCTTTCGGCGGTGGGATCTGGGGCGCTTCGGCCGGGGGCGCCGTCGGGGACGGTTTGGGCGGAGGCTGTCCCATCACCGGAGGCGGAGCCTTCGGCTCCGGCGGCCGGGAGGACGTCTTCGGCGGGACGCGCGCAACGGGCGGTGGGGGCGGGATGATCCCCTTCAGGCTCGTGATGTCGACCTTCGCCTGGGGCGGTGCGGGAAGCGGCGGGGGACCGGCGGGAGCTGCCGCCGGAGCGCGAGCCGCGTCGACCTTGAGGGACGGAGGGGGCGTTCCGCCCAGGCCCAGGATCACCGCCCGCGCCACGTCGTCGACGCCGAGGAGCTGCAGGCGCATGCCGGCGTCGTTGACCTCGCAGACGACGGCCGCGGCGCGAAAGCACGCCTCTCCCGAGGACAATCGCGTATCCAGCCGGACCAGCGTCTCGACGGGGTGTGGCGCCTTGGTCCGGATGAAGAAGCGGTTCTGCCGGAGCTCGTCCGAATAGCGCGCTTTCACGTCGTCGAGCGACGCACAGGGCAGCTTGATCTGCAGCCCGATTGCCGGCCGCTTGCCGCCGGCGGGAGGTCCCGGCGGCGGAGTTCCAGAGCCCTCCGACATTCATTCGATATTCGTATGGGGTTCCAGGGGTCCGCAACAAAGCGGCCCCCGCATTGCCGCGCCTCTCCCCTGCCGCTAAACTCGGCGGCTTACCGGGAGATCGGGATGATTGATCCGAACGTGCCGCTGGCGCTCACCTTCGACGACGTTCTCCTGCTCCCTGGGGAGAGCGACGTCCTGCCGCGGCAGGTGGATGTGAGTGCGCAACTCACACGGAACATCCGGCTCAAGATCCCGCTGGTCAGCGCCGCCATGGACACGGTCACCGAGGCGCGCACCGCCATCGCCATGGCCCAGGAGGGCGGGCTGGGATTCATCCACAAGAACATGAGCATCCAGCAGCAGGCGCTGGAGGTCACCAAGGTCAAGAAGTACGAGAGCGGGATGGTGGTGGATCCGGTCACCATCGAGCCCGACGCGCCGGTGCACAAGGCAGTGGCCCTGATGCGGCAGCACGAGATCAGCGGCATCCCGGTGACCAAGAAGGGACGGCTGGTGGGCATCCTCACCAACCGCGACCTGCGGTTCGAGAAGAACCTCGACCAGAAGGTCGAGGCGATGATGACCCGGGAGCTGGTCACTTGCCGCGAGGGCATCTCGCAGGACGAGGCCAAGGAGCTGCTCCACAAGAACCGCATCGAGAAGCTCCTGGTGGTGGACGACAAGTTCGAGCTCATGGGCCTGATCACCATCAAGGACATCGAGAAGACCCGCGCGCACCCCAACGCGGCCAAGGACGGCAAGGGCAGGCTGCTGGTGGGCGCGGCGGTGGGCGTCGGACCGGACCGCGACGAGCGCATCCACGCCCTGCTCCTGGCGGGAGCCGACGTGATCGCGGTCGACACGGCGCACGGGCATTCGCGCGGCGTGGTCGACGCCGTGCGCGACGTGAAGCGCAACTTCAAGGGGATCGAGCTGGTTGCCGGCAACGTGGCCACCTACGAGGGCGCCGCGGCGCTCTGCGAGGCGGGGGCGGACGCGGTGAAGGTCGGGATCGGCCCCGGCTCGATCTGCACCACGCGCGTGGTGGCGGGCGTGGGCGTCCCGCAGATCACCGCGGTCGACAATTGCGTGCGGGCGGCGTCGCGCCATGGCGTCCCCTGCATCTCGGACGGCGGCATCAAGTACTCGGGCGACATCGTCAAGGCGCTCGCCGCCGGCGCGCACACGGTGATGATCGGCTCGCTCTTCGCCGGCGCCGAGGAAGCGCCGGGCGACGTGATCCTCTTCCAGGGCCGCTCCTACAAGTCGTACCGGGGCATGGGCTCGATGTCGGCGATGAAGAAGGGGTCGAAGGACCGCTACTTCCAGGACGACTCCGAGGACATGAAGCTGGTCCCCGAGGGCATCGAGGGCCGCGTCCCGTACAAGGGTCCGCTGGCCATGAACGTGTTCCAGCTGGTGGGCGGCCTGCGCAGCGGCATGGGGTACACGGGCTGCCACGACATCGAGGAGCTGCGCACCAAGGCGAAGTTCGTGCGCATCACCGCGGCCGGCCTGCGGGAGAGCCACGTCCACGACGTGCAGGTGACCCAGGAAGCGCCGAACTACCGGATCGAGAATTGAGGCTTTGAGGTCGCGAGCGCTCGCGCTGTTCATCGTCGGCGCCCCGGTCGTCTTCTTCCTCCTCAGCGGTCTGCGGGCGGTGCAACTGGCGCGCGAGGGGGACGTGCCGGATGCGTGGCGGGACCTGGACTGCGACGGGAAGGTCTCCTGGGCGGAGTGGCTGCGCGGCGGGATCGACTTCCGTCTGCGCCCGTCACAGCTCGTTCCGGGGTGCCAGGACGTCTATGCGGCGAAGACGGGCAGGGCGATGGTGGTGCGCTGCGAGGCGGCGCCGCAGTGCCGCCGCGCCCGCGACCTGCTCAAGTAAACGGGACGCATCGACCGCGAAGGAACACGGCGATCTCCGGCTTGCCGATTTCGCCGCGCGCGACTTGCAGAACCATTTCCAGCAGCTCAGCCGGTTCGCATTCCAGCCAGGTGTCGTTCAGGGCGAGAAACGCAATTGCAGCAGCGAGCCCGATGCGCTTGTTGCCGTCCAGGAACGGATGGTTCTGCGTCAGATGGAACACGTACGCGGCCGCCATCTCGTGCACCGTAGGGTGCAGGTACTGGCCGCCGAACATCGCGCGAGACATCGCGATCGCCGACTGCAGCAGCCCGAGATCCCGGACTCCGGGGTCGCCGCCATAACGTTGGACTTGATCGGCATGGATGGCGAGCACCTGCTCGAGACTCAGGAACCGAATCCTCTTCATTCCGCCAGCTTGCGGAACACGCCGCCATACCGCTCGTGTGCGCGGGACATCGCATCCTTGAGACGCTCCTCGGCACGGCGGCTCCGAACCGGCGACACCACGAGCACGTCCCCGTCCGTCGAAAGCTCGAGCGGTGTTTCCGCGTCGATCCCGAGGTCCTCGAGCAGCCCCTTGTCGAGGACGAGGGCCAGGCTATTGCCCGTTCGAGTGAGCTTCTTGCGCATGTCTGCTCCGTTCGTACTAAGATACTATCCCGTACGAACGGGCCTCGCAACTCGCTAAGCGAACGCGGCTTCCGGGAGCCGGTGCGCGTCGCGGTTCTCGCGCCAGACGGCGAATCCCCAGGCGGCGGCGAAGCCGAGCTGGATGACGCCGTCGAGGAGATGGACGCGCGAGATGCGGCGGCGGATGCCCGCGTACCAGAAATCCATGGCGGCGAAGCTCAGGGCGGTCGTCGTGCCGAGCAGGCGCAGCTCGCGCGCGACTTTCCCTCTGGCTCCGGCGGCAGTCAGCGCGGCGCCGATGTTCGCCATGCACGCGCCGACGCCCTTGGGGAGCCACCCCTCCACCTTCGGCCCGGTCGCGAGCATGAACGTCTTGAGGTCCAGGATGGGCCATAGTCCCGCGGCCAGGTAGTAGACGCCCTGGGCAATCGCGACCCGGGCTGCCGGCGGCCTCCGGATGCGCGCCGGAGGAGGCCGGGACTCCCGCGGGCCCGGCATCGGCGGGCGAGCGGTCGGTTGGTCGATCCTGACTTCGGCCATGGGAGCGCCCCCTTGTGCAAGCAACTTAGGGCGCCCGCACGATTCCCGGCAGTCCGGTAGAATGCGCAGAGTGACCCGCCAGCTGGTGAAGACGGTCTGCAACCGCGACTGCCCGGACGCTTGCTCGGTCGTGGCCCATGTCGAGGACGGCCGCGTGGTCCAGCTCGGCGGCGACCCCGACCATCCGGTCACCCAGGGATTCCTCTGCTGGCGGACGAACAATTTCCTCCCGCTGCAGTACTCGCCGGAGCGGCTGACGGCGCCGCTCTTGCGCGGCAAGCCCGTATCCTGGGACGAGGCGCTGGATTTCGCCGCTCGAGAGCTGCTGCGAATCCGAGCAGAGTCGGGGCCGGCCGCGATCTTCCATTACCGGAGCGGCGGCAGCCTGGGCGCGCTCAAGCACCTGAGCGACTACTTCTTCGAGAAGCTCGGCCCGGTGACCGTGAAGCGCGGCGACATCTGCTCCGGCGCCGGCGACGAAGCGCAGATGCTCGACTTCGGCGAGGAGGACTCGCACGACATCTTCGACCTGCGCAACTCGCGCAACATCATCCTCTGGGGGAAGAATCCGGTCGTCTCCTCACCGCACCTCGTGCCGGTGCTCAAGGACGCGAAGGCGGCGAAGCTGCTGATCGACCCGGTCTGGCACAAGACGGCGCGGCTGTGCGACGGCTTCGTGCAGCCGCGCCCGGGCGGCGATTTCTCGCTGGCGATGGCCGCGGCGCGGCTGCTGTTCGAGCGCGGCTGGACCGAGCGCGACTTCGAGAAGTACTGCGACAACGTTCCCGGGTTCCGCGCGCTGGCGTTCACGCACTCGGTCGCGAGCTGGTGCGAGGACGCGGACGTGTCGCCTGCCGCGGCCGAGGACATCGCGCGCCGGCTGCATGCGGGCCCGACGGCGATCCTCATCGGCTGGGGCATGTGCCGCCGCGTCAACGGCGGCTCCATCGTCCGCGCCCTCGACGCGCTCTCCGCCATCTCGGGAAATCTCGGCGTCCCGGGCGGCGGCGCGTCGTACTACTTCAAGCGCCGGAAGGCGTTCGACCATTCGTTCATCAAGGGCATTTCCGGCGCGCCGCGGACGGTGCTGGAGCCGCTCTTCGGGCCCGAAGTGCTGGCGATGAAGGATCCGCCCATCCGGGCGGTGTGGATCACCGCTGGCAACCCGGTCGCGATGCTCCCCGAGTCCGGAACGGTGGACCGCGCGCTGCGTTCGCGCGAGTTCGTGTGCGTGGTGGATGCCTGGCCCAACGACACGACGCGCGCGGCGACCCTGGTGCTCCCGACGACGACGCTGCTCGAGAGCGACGACCTGCTCGGCGCTTATGGCCATCACTGGGTCGGGGTCTCACGTCCGGTGGTTCCTCCGCCGCCCGGCGTGAAGTCTGACCTGGAGATCCTGCAGGAGCTCTCGGCACGCCTGGGGATGAACGGCGTCCTCGAAGGCTCCGCGCGCGACTGGAAGGAGCGGATCGTGCGCAAGGACGCCGGATTTACCGTCGCGCAGCTCGAGTCCGCCGGCGTCCAACGCAGCGCGCTTTCCCCCAAGGTGTTGTTCGCGGATCGGAAGTTCGCGACGCGGTCGGGCAGGGTGAACTTGATCACCGAAGCTCCCGCGCGCGCGCAGGTCTCGGCGCAGTACCCGCTCTTCCTCATGGCCCTCTCGACCGAGAAGGCGCAGAGCTCGCAGTGGTCCAAAGGGCAGCCGCCGGGTCCGGCCGTCGTCACCGTCCATCCGGACGCCGCGCGCGGCATCCCCGACGGCAGCCTCGCCCGGCTGGAATCGGCGATCGAATCTCTGCCGATTCAAGTTCGCCACGACCCCCTCCAGCGCCGCGACGTCGCGCTCCTCGCCAAGGGCGGCCACCTCCGCGAGAACCGCAACGCGAACCTTCTCTCCCGCGCCCGCGCCACCGACCTGGGCGGCGGCGGCGCGCTTTACGACGAGCCCGTGCGCCTCGTGGAATGAGCCGCCTCGCGATCGTGGTCGCCGTTACAGCGTGCGCTTCGGCACCGCGGTCGCCCGGACTCGTTCTGGCTGATCCGGTCGAGGTGATCGCTGCCTCGCCGTCCGACGGATTCTGGTTCCCCTATGTTCTCTACGTCCCGACTGGAAGCGCGGGCAAGACCGATCTGCTCGTCGAGCCGAACAACACGGGCACGACCAACGACGACTTCGACGTCCATCTGCGCTCCGCCATCGTCACCGCCGAGGGCAGCACGAACTCCATCGGCCACTTCGTCGCGCGCGAGGCCGGCCTGCCATTGCTGGTCCCCGCGTTCCCCCGGCCCGCGGCATTACCGCTCGTGTATACGCACGCTCTCGATCGCGACACGATGCTCGTCGATCACCCACCGCTGCGAAGGTTGGACCTTCAACTCGTTGCGATGATCGACGACGCTCGCCGCCGCCTGGCCGGACGGCAGATCCTCGTCGGCGAGCGCGTTCTGCTGACCGGGTTCTCGGCGTCAGCGGCCTTCGTGAACCGGTTCACGTTCCTGCATCCCGAGCTGGTGAGGGGCGTCGCGGCCGGCGCGCTCGGTGTACCGATGCTTCCGATCGCCGAGTTGGATGGGCGCACGCTCGACTACCCGCTGGGCGTTCACGATTACGGCGCTTTCACGGGAACGTCATTTGCTGCCGCTCGTCTCCGGGAGATCCCCCAATTCGTCTACGTGGGGGAGCTCGATGAGAATGATCCGGTCCAATCCGACGACGCCTTCTCGGAAACGGAACGCGAAACGGTCTACGCCGTGCTGGGCAGGAAGAAGTTTCCCGATCGCTGGGAGCGGTGCCACGAAATCTATGAGCGGGCCGGCATGAACGCGACGTTCAAGGCCTACGCGGGAATCGGGCATGGAACGAATCGCGCCATCAACCTCGACGTCGCGGCGTTCTTCCGGCGCCTGACGAGGTTGTGATCGCGCGCCCCAGCCACTAGACTGCGCCGCCTCACGGAGGGCCGGGTGGCCGACATCCATGCAGAAAGAATCCTGATTCTGGACTTCGGGTCGCAGTACACGCAGCTCATCGCCCGCCGGATCCGCGAGCTGCACGTCTACTGCGAGCTCCACCCCTGCACGATGCCCTTCGACCAGATCCGCGCCTTCGGCGCCAAGGGGATCGTCCTCTCCGGCAGCCCCTACAGCGTCGAGCAGCCCGGCGCCCCGATGGTCGACCCGAAGATCTTCGAGCTGGGCGTCCCGGTGCTGGGCGTCTGCTACGGCCTGCAGCTCATGGCCAAGCTGCTCGGCGGACAGATCGACCGCACCGCGCACCGCGAGTACGGGCCGGCCCGCCTGGAAGTCCTCGAGTCCGCGGGGCCGTTCGGGGAGATGAAGCCCGGCGAGCATCTCGATGTCTGGATGTCCCACGGCGACAAGGTCTCCGCGCCGCCCAAGGGATTCCGCACGCTGGCGAAGACTCCCAATTCACCGTACGCGGCGGTGGGTGACCCGAAGCGGAAGCTCTACGCGCTCCAGTTCCACGCCGAGGTGGCGCACACTCCGCGCGGCCGCGAGCTGTACGAGGCTTTCCTCGAAGAGTGCGGCGTCTCCTTCAACTTCAAGATGGGCGCCTTCGCGGAGGAAGCGATCCAGCAGGTCCGCGCGAAGGTCGGCAAGGAGCGCGTCATCTGCGCGCTCTCGGGCGGCGTGGACAGCGCGGTGGTCGCGTTGCTCCTGCACAAGGCCGTCGGCAAGCAGCTCCAGTGCATCTTCGTCGACAACGGCCTCTTGCGCGAAGGCGAGGCGTTCCAGGTGGAGCAGACGTTCAAGGATCGCTTCCACGTCCCGCTGCGCGTGGTCGATGGGCGGAAGCGCTTCCTCGACGCGCTCCGCGGCGTCACCGACCCGGAGCAGAAACGCAAGATCATCGGGCGCGAGTTCATCGCCGTCTTCGAGGACGAGGTGGAGAAGGACCGCCGCGAGCACGGCGAGGCGCGCTTCCTCGCCCAGGGCACGCTCTATCCCGACGTGATCGAGAGCGTCTCCTTCAAGGGCCCGAGCGCGACCATCAAGAGCCACCACAATGTCGGCGGCCTGCCGGAGCGGATGAAGATGCAGCTCGTCGAGCCCTTGCGCGAGCTCTTCAAGGACGAGGTCCGCGCGCTCGGCCGCGAGCTGGGCCTTCCCGAATCCATCGTCGCCCGGCAGCCGTTCCCTGGCCCCGGCCTCGCCATCCGCGTCCTGGGCGAGATCACTGAAGAGCGTCTCGCCATCGTCCGCAAGGCCGACGCCATCGTGCAGGAGGAAGTCGCCAACGCGGGCCTGCGCGAGAAGCTCTGGCAAGCGTTCGCGGTGCTCTTGCCGGTGAAGTCCGTCGGGGTGATGGGCGACGAGCGCACCTACGAGTCGGCTTGCGTGCTGCGCGCGGTGGAGAGCCTGGACGGCATGACCGCCGATTGGGCGCGCCTGCCCTGGGAGCTGGTGGCGAAGATCTCCAGCCGCATCACCAACGAAGTCCGCGGCATCAACCGCGTCGTCCTCGACGTGAGCAGCAAGCCGCCCGCGACCATCGAATGGGAGTAGGGCGGCGCGGTTTCCAGGCGATCCAGATCGCCGGGGCGCTGTCGATCCTGGTCGCGTTCGCCGCCGCCCAGGCCGGCTGGATGGACCAGAGGTCAGCGCTCTACCTGACCCTCAACCTGGCCGGGTCGACCATCCTGGGCGTGCAGGCAACCATGCACAAGGAATGGGGTTTTGTCCTGCTGGAGGGTGCGTGGGCGCTCATCTCCGCCGTGGGTCTGATCTTCCGGAGTTGACGGAATGCGTCCACGCGCCGCGCTGCTTCTCCTGGCCATTGCCACCTCGGCGCGCGCGCACAGCGTGACGAACGAAGTCTTCGTCAACGCGGCCCAGAGCTCTGAGACCAACCCGCGCTCGAGCGTGTTCACCGACTCGCTCAACGCGAGCTTCGACCTGAACGACAATTGGACGCTGTTCGCCGGCGCGAGCGTGACCGTCCAAAGCGGAACCGACGCCGCGACGGTGGCCGGGTTCGACCAGAGCTCCAGCCCGATCGCTCGCTTCAACGCCGGCGCGGACTGGGCGGTCGACGACCGGTGGACTCTCGGCCTGACCCTCGATCTGGCGCCAGACAGCACGCAATTCGGGGTGGCATCGGTCCCGGCGACCGGAACGAACAGCCAGGTGGAGGCGGAAGTGCACTCGGACACCTCGGAGGTCGGCGCGGCGTTCGACCTGTCCTGGGACTCCCTCGGGCGGTCCGATCTCGAGTGGTCGTTCAACGCCGGCCTGGGATTCTCGCATTCCTCCGTGACCCAGAGCATCCCGCGGGTCCGGTCGGCTTCCGGCCAGACGGTCACGCCGGCCCAGTTCACGCAGCGCTATTGCGCGGCGCATCCGCGGATCAAGAACTGCGCCCAGAACCTGGCCGATGCCTTCAGCGGAACGGAAAAGCCCGTCGATGCGGAGCGATTCTCGGCCGGCGCGACCGCCACCGTGTTCCAGAACACGGCTTTCTCGCTGCTCGCCGATGCTTACGTCTACAACGAATATCCGGGCGTTCTCGACAGCAGGCTGGCGATGCTGTCCGACGGGGCCGGCCTGCCCATCGCACCGCTCCAGTACCTCATCCGTTTCGAGGTCCTGCGCCGGTTCGGCGATCTCTCCGCCAAGCTGTGGTTCGAGGGTGGCGAGTACGTCTCCGGAACGGGTCAGGACACGGAGGGTCTGGGGCTCAGGGTCCAATACAGGTTCAGCAAGGCACTCCGCGCCTGGGTCACCGCCTCGGGCCGGCGCGACGTCGATGACCGCCGCGTCGCGACGGGTTCAGGAACCATCTCGCTGGGCGCCGGGTACCGCTGGTGACGTCTGTTCCTCCACTGTCTAGGATGAGAACATGAAAAAGTCAGCCGCGAGCCAAGGCCAGCCGGCATCGGAGCTCATCTCGAAAAGAATCGCCGAGCTCGGGGACTGGCGCGGGGAAACCCTCCGCAGGATGCGCAAGCTCATCAAGGAAGCAGACCCGGACGTCGTCGAGGAGTGGAAGTGGATGGGCACTCCGATCTGGTCGCACGACGGCATCATCTGCACTGGCGAATCCTACAAGAATATCGTCAAGCTGACCTTCCTCAAGGGCGCGTCTCTGAAGGATCCGGCCCGTCTCTTCAACTCGAGTCTCGAGGGAAACGCACGCCGCGCGATCGACATCCACGAAGGAGAAGAAGT
>Ga0070708_100004360_pt1 | contig 11118 bp, 10 predicted proteins | sample KBSK5503metaG_FD_65469 | JGI IMG/M metagenome (GOLD analysis project Ga0070708, IMG submission 65469) | Corn, switchgrass and miscanthus rhizosphere microbial communities from Kellogg Biological Station, Michigan, USA - KBS K5-50-3 metaG | ecosystem: Host-associated > Plants > Roots >...
GAGATCCCGTGCCGCGCAGTCTGCATGGGAGGAAGCTCGATCCACTTGTCGCTCGAAGCCTCGTAGGCCTCGACCTGGTGGAAGATCCCGGCGGAGTCGCTCGCGTTGCCCTCTCCGCCGAAGACATAGAGACAGTCGCCTACCGCGGCGCCGGCGACGCCGGAGCGGCCGGTCGGCATCGGAGCCTTCCACGTCCAGGCGTTCGTCGAGGGATCGTAGACCTCGAGGCAGTCCTGGTTGCCGGGTCTTCCCCCAGCGACGTAGAGCCGGCCGCCGATCGCGCCCCCCGCCGTGTGGTTGCGCGCGCAGGTCATGGGCGGGAGAGTAACCCAGCGGTTGGCCGCCGGGTCGTAAACCTCGAGCTCGTTGCCGATCATCGTCCCGCCCGTTCCCCCCGCGACGTAGATCAGCCCGCCGATGACAACCGCCGCGGGTGTGCCTCCATGCACGTACGTCGAGGCGGCAACTTCCGTCCACCGGTCCGCCGCCGGATCGTAGAAGAAGACCCGGTTTGTGCCGCCACCGCCGACATAGAGCCGCCCTCCGACGGAGACGGCCCAGCCATGGTCTGTCGTGACCGGGAAGTCAGCGCCGAGACTCCAGCTATCGCGAACCGGATCGTAGACCGTATTAGCGTTGGCGCGCCCGGCCAGTCCCCCGACCGTGTAGACCTTGCCGTCGAGCGCCGCGACAGCCATCTCCTGCCGAGCCTCGCTCATCGGCGCGAGCGTCGCCCAAGTGCCCCCAGGACACTCGGCCCCCAACCTGGATCCGCCCGGGGCGCAAAGGAGCACCGCAGCAAGGATCGGGAGACGGGACTGGTGACGCATCTCCACCCATTTCACCACGTCGAGTCGGCCTGACTCCGTTCCTCCGCTCAGGCTTGCGCGTGTTGGATCCGCGCGGCGGCGCGCTTCTCCATCTCCTCGTTGGACACGTCCTCGACGTGCGTCATGACATACCAGCTGTGGCCGAAGGGGTCGGTCAAGCCGCCCGTGCGATCGCCGTAGAACTGATCCGCGACCGGCCGCGTCAATTTGGCGCCGGCCGCGACCGCGCGCTCTACGACCTTGTCCACGTCCTCGACGTAGAAGCAGAGGCTCACCGGCGAACCGCCGAACGCCTCCGGGCCTCGGTGCCCCATTTCGGGCGATGCGTCGGCCAGCATGACGTGCCCGCCGCCGATCATCACATCCGCATGGCCGATCTTTCCGTCTGGCCCCTCCATTCGCATGGTTTCCTTGGCTCCGAAAGCCTTCTTGTAGAAGTCGATCGCGGCGGCAGCGCCCTCCACGATGAGATAAGGCGTTGGACCCTCGTAGCCCTCCGGAATCGGTCTGACACTGGTTTTCATGTCCTCTCCTCCTCGCAAAAAAAACCTCGAACTCCCTGACTCGATCGAGCTTCAGCTCGTTTTCAGACCGGTAGGCAGGCCCGCTCAAGCTTGCAAGCCGCATGCACAGTCCTTATCCTGCGCCGCGTCGACCGCGCTTTTCTGGGCTTCTGCCAGCCGGCGGCCGGCGAACCTGAAGCCTTCTCACGATGAGATCCAACGACACGGGCAAGCTCGTCCTGCGCCTCGCCCTGGCGGCAATCCTGCTCTTCCACGGTGTTTACAAAGTCACGCACGGCGTGGCCTGGATCAAGCCGAGGTTGACTCAGGTCGACCTGCCCGAGATCCTCGCCTATGGCACGTACGCCGCTGAGGTGATCGCGCCCGTTCTCGATCATCGGCTACCGCTTGCCCTGGCCGCCCTGATTATTGCCTTCGAACATGTTCGCGGCGATCGCCTTTCGTCCTGCGCCCTCAGATCTTCTCTTTGACGAAGACGCCCGGCGGCGGCTGGGCCATCGAGCTTCAGGCGCTGATCCTTCTGGCCGTGGTCTCCCTTGCCTTTCTGGGCGGCGGCACCTACGGCGTCCCCCGATCTGAAGCCTGAAGCACCGTTAAGGGCCGCAAGGCGGCGACGGCTCGCGCTTAGAATCGCCGCGGCGGCTGCATCCTTCACGAGGACCCGAGAGGAGGACGCATGAGGGCGTTGGCGAGAGGGCTGGCGGCGGCGGCGCTTGCCGTCGCCTGGTCGGCTGCGGCGGCCGCGCAGAACGGCGAGGACCAGTTTCAGTGGCTGGAGGACGTCCAGGGCGAGAAGGCCCTGGACTGGGCGCGGCAGCACAACGCGAAGACGACCGCGGTCCTGGAGGCCCGGCCGGAATACAAACCGACCTTCACGCGCACGCTGGAGATCCTGGATTCGAAGGAGAAGATCCCGTCGCCGGAGCTCCTGGGCGAGACCGTCTACAACTTCTGGAGGGACGACGTGCACGAGCGGGGCATCTGGCGCCGCACCTCGCTGGCCTCTTACCGCACGGCGACGCCGCGCTGGGAGACGGTGCTCGACGTGGACGCGCTTGCGAAGACGGAGGGCAAAGCCTGGGTGTTTCACGGAGCGGCCTGCCTCCCGCCGGCTTTCGTTCGGTGCATGGTCAGCCTCTCGCCCGGAGGCTCCGACGCCTCCGTGCAGCGCGAGTTCGATACGGAGACGAAGCAATTCGTCTCGGGGGGTTTCTCTCTCCCGGAGGCGAAGTCGTCAGTCTCCTGGCGGGATGAGGACACCCTCTGGGTCGGGACCGACTTCGGGTCCGGGTCGCTCACGGCCTCCGGGTATCCACGGATCGTGAAGCTCTGGAAGCGAGGCACTCCGCTCTCGTCGGCAAAGACTGTCTTCGAGGGCAAGAGCGAGGATGTCGCCTCGAGCGGCAGCAGCGAGATCCTGAGCGACGGCCGATACGACGTCATCACCCGGGCACCGGCGTTCTTTCGCCACGAGTCGTTCCTCCTCTTGGGCGACCGTCTCGTCAAGCTGGACCTGCCGGAGGACTCTCAGCCGCGGGCCTTCTTCCGCGACCGGCTCCTGTTCTCCCTGCGGAGCGACTGGACGGCCGGTGGCAAGACGTACCGTGCGGGCTCCCTTCTGGCCTCTGAGTTGGATGACCTCCTGCGCGGCGCCCGCCGATTCGAGGCCCTCTTCGAGCCGGGCGAGCGCGTTTCGCTGGCGCGCGTCGAGCGCACGCGCGACCGCGTGCTCATCCAGACGCTCGACAACGTGCGCAGCCGGATCACGGCGCTCTCGCTCGAAGGCGGCGCCTGGAAGCGGTCCGTCGTGCCAACACCGGGGCTCGGCACGGCGTCGCTGGAGGCCACAAGCGACCTCACGGAATCGTTTTTCTTCACTTACCAGGACTACTCGACCCCTGCCTCCCTCTGGTTCTCCCAGGGCGGCGGGGAGACCGTGAAGGTCAAGACGATGCCGGCCTTCTTCGATGCGAAGGGAATCAAGACCGAGCAGTTCAAGGCCACATCGCGCGACGGCACGAAGATTCCCTATTTCGTTGTCACGCCGAAGGGGTTCAAGGCCGACGGAACGGCGCCGACGCTCCTCTACGGATACGGCGGCTTCGAGATTTCCGAAGTGCCCCGTTACAGCGGGGTCGTGGGAACCGCCTGGCTCGCCCGAGGCGGGGTGTACGTCGACGCGAACATCCGCGGCGGGGGGGAGTTCGGCCCCGCCTGGCACATGGCGGCCGTGAAGGAGAAGCACATCCACAACTTCGAAGACTTTGCCGCGGTCGCCCGGGACCTGATCGCGCGGAAGATCACCTCGGCGAGCCACCTCGGGATCGTGGGCGGCTCACAGGGCGGGCTCCTGGTCAGCGGGACCTTTACGCTGTACCCGGAGCTCTTCCACGCTGCGGTCGCGCAGGTGCCCCTCGCCGACATGCGCCGGTTCAGCCACCTCCTGGCCGGCGCGAGCTGGATGGCCGAATACGGCGACCCGGACAAGCCGGAGGACTGGTCTTACATCCAGACTTGGTCCCCGTACGAACTCTTGAGGCCGGACGCGAAGTACCCGACGCCGTTCTTCTGGACGAACACGCGCGACGACCGCGTCCACCCCGCGCACGCCCGAAAAATGGTGGCGAAGATGGAGGCCCAGGGCCATCCCGTTTACTACTTCGAGAACACCGAGGGAGGCCACGCGAGCGGCGCGGTGAACAAGCAAACCGCGACCATCATGGCCCTCCAGTACTCCTACCTCTGGATGATGCTGCGCTGACCGCGCGGGCGCCCTGGCCCGCTTCCCGTCGGTCGGAGCACCAGGCGCGAGGCGCCCTCTCAACCCCGCGATTTCTTGTCTTTTCCCGCTGGCGGCGCGTTCCCGGCGATCAGCTCGAGCTGCGCTATGTGATTGCGGTCGTGCCCCGCCTGCATGCGGATGAGCAACTCGACGCTTTCCTCGCCGCGCTCCGGATGCATCGCCACGCGAGCCAGGTCGGAAGGCGAAAGCGCGCGGTAGTAGGAGAGGTTCCAAGCGCGCAGCACGGCGAACGTCCGAGCCGCGAGGCGGCCGTCGAGCGCCGGGTAGGGCCGGGCCCAGGCATCCTGGTCGAACGGCTGGATGACGTGATCGGGCAGGGTGACCATCTGCCGTATCCGGAAGCCCGTGCCGATCTCGACATCGGCCAGGTGTGCGACGACCTCACGGCCGGTCCACTTGCCGGGCCCGAACCGGCGGCCAAGACCCTCCTCGCCCAACCTTTCGACCAGCGCCGCGAGCCGCCCCGGCGTCGCCTCGAGCACCTCGTAGGGCGGATCTGCTCCCAGCAGACCCAGGATCCGATCCCGATATGCGTTCATGCTTCCTCATACGGCTGAATCGCTACATCGGGTTCGGGAAAAGCGAACGGTTTTCCGGAGGGCGGTTGTCCGTAGCCTTTCGCCCTTCAGAAAGCGACTTGGAAATGTGAAGGAGAGGTATGGAAACCCGGTGCTGGGCGCGCGGGAGTCAGCCATGCCAAACCGAACGCGATCGTCTCGACCACCATCCGCCTCGAGCGGCCGCTCGACCGGGCGCCCGCCGAGATTCTTCGCGCCGAGGGGGGCCTGTCCGTCGAGCTCGAGGGCGGGCGCCGGGTGCGCCTCGACCCGGCCAATGAGCGCTCTGCCGGATTCGCCCGAGTCCTCGACGGGTTGAGCAAGCAGCGCCTCCCCGTTTACATCGAGATCGACCCGGCGACCAACGCGGTCACGCGGATCCTGGTCCCGCACGTCGCAAGGGTCATCGGCGTCCGCCAGGCCGTGTCTGGCTTTTTGCAATTGGCGACGCACAGGATCCTTGCTTGATAACAGGGCTCGTCAGTTTGAGGGCGTCGCGAGCAAAAAACCAGCCACCGCAAGCGATTGCGGCGGCGCTCGCAACGCCGCTCCACACCCTTTTTCAGCAACCTGCTAGCCCCCGCGCTGCTTGCCATCGCACGAAAAATAATCCCATGAGCAAAGACTGACCCCGTTCTCTCCCCCATACGAAGGAATCGTCGCATCCGGTTCGGAATAGCCGACGGGTTCCGAGCGGACGGCTTCGTGACGAGACGCTGACCGGATGGCCATCTCCGCCCCGGCGCTCTTCGCTATCCTACCGGCTGGAAGGAGGAGTTTCATGTTCAGAACCATCTCGTTTCGGGCTACCGCGGCTGTCTGGCTTCTCTGGTCCGCTTCCGCGCAGGCGCAGCTCCCCGACAAGTTCCGCAATCTCCAGGTCCTTCCCAAGAACATCTCGAAGGCGGATCTCACGGAGACGATGAAAGGGTTCACGGCGGCCCTCGGCGTCCGCTGCCCCTTCTGCCACGTCGGAAAGGAAGGCGAGCCTCTGACTACCTTCGACTTCCCTTCCGATGACCGGCCAACCAAGCGCACGGCCCGGACGATGCTGCAGATGGTCCGGCAGATCAACGGAGAGTACCTCGCCAAGCTGCCGAACCGCACCGCTTCCTCCTTGCAGATCCGCTGCGTCACCTGCCACCACGGACGCAACCGCCCGGAAACTCTGGAAGATGTGCTCGCCGCGGAGCTCGCCCGGAATGGCCTCGACGCCGCGGTCCAGAAGTATCAGGCCCTCAAGGCGGAGTACTACGGCGGGAACGCTTTCGACTTCCGCGAGCGTTCGTTGAACGGCCTGGCCCAGCAGCTCGCGATCGCCGGCAAGACGGCCGACGCCATCGCGTTCCTGAAGCTGAACGCCGAGGCTTACCCCAAGTCCCCCGTGATCCCGTTCCTTCTGGGCGAGTCCTACCTGAAAGCCGGCGACAAGACCGCCGCGGCGGCGAGTTACCGCAAAGCCCTCGAGGCCAACCCGGACAACCCGGCCGCCAAACAGCGCCTCTCCGAACTGGAACCGACTCCCCCCCGCTGAGACCCTCCGTATATGTCAGATCTGACATATACGTTGGTCCTGCATCCGGAGTTCGTGTCCGGACCGAACTCGACCTCGGCGGTCGTGTCCGCCGGCACGGTGATCGTGAATTCCGCCACCAGCGGGGGGCTCGTCGGTGTCACCGAGGCGGGGAAATCCCCAGGCTGTGTGGCTTCGGATTTGCTCGCCCTCCCCTTTTTCGCCGTGTCTCAGGAGCGAGTGCTAACATGCTCGCCCAAGCGTGTTGTCTCAGCCCGGAATCGTCGCCCTGTAAGAGATCCGAATCGCTTCCAGCGCCATGCTAGGAGAGTGCCCTGGTAATCATCTTCCCGGCCCTCGTCGCGGCGCGCGAAGTCTCCCAAGCGAAGTGAGGGAGGAGGCGCGCGCCGCGGGAGCGGAGGCGGAGCGAGGGACCAGGCGAGCGACCGAGGCCGCATCCGGCCGAGTCGCTCGCCGGTGCGCCCGCAGGGCGCAGGTCCCTCGCGCAGCCGTAGCGACGTGCTAGGAAAGACGTTTTCCCACTATCGCGTCCTGAAGTTGCTCGGCCAGGGCGGGATGGGCGTGGTTTACGAGGCCGAGGACACCCGCCTCGGGCGCCACGTCGCCTTGAAGTTCGTCGCGGAGAAGGTTCTCGTGCCTGAGACAGTCGAGCGATTCCGGCGGGAGGCGCGCGCGGCGTCGCTCTTGAATCACCCGAACATCTGCACGGTCCATGACGTCGGCGAGGCCGGAGGATACCACTTCATCGCGATGGAGCTGCTCGAGGGCTCGACTCTCGAGCGCCTTCTGACGCTGGGCCCTCTGCCACTCGAGAGGCTGCTCCCGCTGGCCATCCAGGTCGCCGACGCGTTGGACGCCGCGCACAGCCGCGGCGTGATCCATCGCGACATCAAGCCGGCCAATATCTTCGTGACGACCTCCGGCCGCGCCAAGATCATGGATTTCGGCCTCGCCAAGTTCTTTCAGCCGCCGACCGGATCTCTGGTCGCGCCGTCGGATTCGCAGACCACGCTGCCCCATCTGACCATGCCGGGAGCTCCGATGGGCACGGTGGCGTTCATGTCGCCGGAACAGGTCCGCAGCAAGGAGCTCGACGCACGCACCGATCTCTTCTCTTTCGGCACGCTCCTCTACGCCATGGCCGCTGGAGAGTTTCCGTTCCGCGGCGAGACGCCGGCCGTGATCTTGAGCGGTATCCTCGAGCGCCCGCCCGTGCCCCCGCGTGAGCTGAACCCGGACCTGCCCGAGAAGCTGCAGGACATCATTCTCAAGGCGCTCGAAAAGGACCGCGACGACCGTTACCAGTCCGCGCGCGACATGCTCGTGGATCTGCGGCGCCTCCTGCGGGACCTCGTCGGCGGATCGGCGACGATCACGTCCGAGCTTACGCTGACCTCGCTGCCTCCCGGCAGTCTCTCTTCCGGAGCTACCCTCGCCCGGACGCCCGCGAAGGCCAGTTTGCGGCAAAAGCGCGCCAGAATCGTCACCGCGGCCGTCGCGGTAGCGCTCGTCGCCGCCGGGCTTGCTATCTGGAGATTCGCGGGCACGTGGGGACGTCAGGCCACGCCGGCGGCCGGCGTCGAAATCAAATCGCTCGCTGTGCTTCCCCTGGAAAACCTCTCCCATGACCCCGCGCAGGACTATTTCGCCGACGGAATGACCGACGAGCTCATCGCCAAGCTGTCGAAGATCTCGGCGCTCCGAGTGATCTCCCGCACGTCGGCAATGCGCTACAAGGGCGCCAGGAAATCCCTGCCGGAGATCGCGCGGGAGCTCAAGGTGGATGCCGTCGTGGAGGGCTCGGTCCTTCGCTCGAACAACCGCGTTCGGATCAACGCTCGGCTCATTCAGGTCGCCTCCGACAGGCAGATGTGGGCGGAGACCTACGAGCGCGACCTCCGCGACGTCCTGGCCCTGCAGGCAGACGTCGCCGGCGCGATCGTCCGCGAGATCCGCATCCATGTGGCCCCGGAGGAGAGCTCGCAGCTGGCCAGCAAGCGAGCGGTCGATCCGGACGCCTACGAGGCCTACCTTCAGGGACGGATCGCGTTTTCCCGCGTGACCCCGGAATCGCTGACTCAGGCCGTCGAGTACTTCAACCGGGCGATCGCCGAGGACCCGAATTATGCCCTGGCGTACGCCGGCCTCGCCGACAGTTACATCCAGTTGGCGGGCCGCCTCCTTCCCCCGAACGAAGTCATGCCGAAGGCCCGAGTGGCGATCGAGCGCGCGCTGCAGCTCGACGGGAGTCTCGCCGAGGGCCACTCCTCGCTGGCCCAGGTCAAGCTCTTCTATGAATTCGACTGGTCAGGCGCGCGTGCCGAGTTCCGCCGCGCTTCCGAGCTGAATCCCGGGTCCGCGCTGATTCACCAGATGAACGGCCTCTTCTTCGTTGCCCAGGGCAAAGCGGACGAATCCCTGGCCGAGTCCGCTCGCGCTCTGGAGTTCGATCCCGTCAGCACGAGCTCCGGCTGCCTGCGGGCCCGCCTCCTCTACTACGCGCACCGGTACGATCAGGCGATCGACCTCTACCGAAAGACGCTCGAAACAGACCCGACCGTCGCCGGCCACTGCACGTGGGCCAGTTTCGCGTTTCAGAAGACTTCCCGCTTTGACGAAGCGATCACCGCCGCCAGGCAGTCGAGCGAGGCTTCTCCCAACGAGATGTTGCCTCGCGCCGCCCTCGCGCGCGCCTACGGGGTCATGGGCAACAGGGACGAGGCGCGGAAACTGCTCCAGCGGATGGTCGACCTGTCCAAGCGCCGATTCATCTCGGAGTACGACTTCGCCATGGCCTATTCGGGCTGGGACTCGGAGCAATCGCTCGCCTGGCTCGAGAAAGCCTACACGGGCCGCGTCGGTCTGCTCGTCTACCTCAAGGTGGACGGAGCCTTCGACGACCTTCGCTCGGACCCCCGCTTCCAGGACCTCCTCCGCCGCCTCAACATCCCTTCTTAGTACGTCGCAGCGGTAGCGTGAGGGACCTGCGCCCTGCGGGCGCACCGACGCAGGGTGTGTCGCTCAGGAGAACGGCCTGCACGTTAGAGGAGGGAAGCTGTTTCCCTCGAAGTGCAGGATGAGCGCCGAAGATCGCACGGCTCCGCGTGAGCATCGCCGACCAGGCTCCTGGTCTGCCGTCGTCTGGATCGGGTTGATCGCGGGGACGCTCGACATAACGGACAACCTCATCTTCAATCACTTCCGCGGAATCACGCCGACGCAGGTCTTTCAGTACATCGCGAGCGGATTGATCGGCGCCAAGGCGTTCGCCGGCGACGCGGCACCGGTCGCTCTCGGAGTTGCTCTTCATTACTCCATCGCTCTGACCTGGACGGCGATCTTCTACTGGTCGAGCCGACGGACCCCCGTCCTGACGCGCCGATCCGTCGCGAGCGGGCTGCTCTACGGCGGCTTCGTTTACCTCTTCATGAACTTCGTGGTCCTGCCTCTCTCGAGCGTCCCACGCCCGCGGGCTCCCGTGACAACCTTCTCCCGCGTCAACGGAATCCTCGCGGTCGTCTTCTTCATCGGTCTGACCATCTCGCTTCTCACGCGCTGGTCAGACAAACGACGGCGGCCTCACCGCCGGCGCTCCCACAACTGCTCGCCGGCACTCCCCGCCGCCGTCATGAGCCTGCGAGCACGCTGCAGGACGCGCTCCCGAGCACCTCAGCGCGGCCAGGCCGGTGACGCGAGCTCGGTCCGCCAGACCGGTCCGCCCGCGTACATCGGTCCCTCCGACTTCACAAAGCCGGGAGCCGTCCCGTCGAGGATCCAGGCCGAGCTGTCATGAGGCTGCTTGCCGATCAGCGGCGCGATGATGCCCGCGAGGCCGCCCAATTCGACGTGGACGTCGAATCGCGTCGCGTCATAGGACACGTTGCCGACCGAGAACCGCTCGTTGCCAACTCGCCTGATCGCGAGCTTGACGAGCCGCGGCTTGGGCGTCGCGACCACCATGGACAATTCCGTCGAGGAGATGTCCGGCGCCAGGTTCTTCAGGAGCGTCAGCACCATGCCGTTGGACACGTCTACAGGCAGCGCCATCTGCTCGTCGAGCGTTATCTCCTTCCCGTCCTTTTCCCGATATCGAACTGTCACCCGGCCCGCGACCGCGTCGATCCAGACTTCCATCGGATAGGGGAAGCTCGGTCCCCGCTGAATCACGTGATCGCTCAGAAGCCGGAATCGCCCCCTCTGCGTGAAGACAGCGGTCTCGTCCCGGAGAGAGCCATCCTTGAAGCGGTAGATGAGGCGGGTCGTCACGCGATCGCCCTGCGAAGTCTGGATGTTGTCCGCTCCCGCCAGAATCGTCCCTTCGAGCGATCGCAGAACGAGAAATCCGCGGACCAATCCTTCCGCGTTCCGGACAGCCACGGTTTCCGCGATCAGAGCGCCAGCCAACACGAGGTCAGCCATGAGGAACACCGCCGCTCCGATCCGCCGCTTCATGCGGGTCACTCGAGCAAGGGCCGTACCGAATCGCCTGAGGCCCAAACCGCCGGCACGTTCCACTTCTTCCAAGTTAGACTCTGACTCCCCCCATCTCTCCTGTTAGCGCTGGATAGCCGTGGCGCGGTTCTTGAACGGAGGCGCACATGAGCTGGCTGTTCTGGCTTGGCCTTGCTGTCGTGATCGGTGTCATCGCCGCCGTCACCGGGATAAAACCCAAGGGCACGAGGCCTGTGGCGCACACCCGGCTGATGGGCGTAGCTCGCTTCGCCCTTCTGATCCTTATCGCGATCGCCGTTTTCCTGGCCTATCGCGCCTGGTCAGGGCACTAACCCGCTTCGACTACCACCGATACGCCTGAGCCTTCGCCGCTACTCCCGCCTTCGCCGGATTCTCGTGGATGTATCGCAGCAGAGCC
>Ga0070708_100004361_pt1 | contig 11117 bp, 9 predicted proteins | sample KBSK5503metaG_FD_65469 | JGI IMG/M metagenome (GOLD analysis project Ga0070708, IMG submission 65469) | Corn, switchgrass and miscanthus rhizosphere microbial communities from Kellogg Biological Station, Michigan, USA - KBS K5-50-3 metaG | ecosystem: Host-associated > Plants > Roots >...
AGCCTCACGGTCTCCATCGCGCGATGCAGGACCTCCGGCAGGAAGACCATCGTCAGGTTGAGCGACAGGGCGCCTCGGTCGGTCCGGGCCAGGTCGAGGAGGTCGTCGATCAAGGCGAGCAGCACGCGGGCCGATTGCCGTGATTGCCTCAGTCCCCGGCGCAGGGTCTCTTCTCCCACCGTCTGCTCTTCGAGCAAGTCGGTCCAGCCCACGATCGAGGTCAGAGGCGTCCGCAGCTCGTGGTTGACGTTCTGGAGGAAGTGATCCTTCAGGCGGCTGGCCCGGCGAAGCTCCTCGACCGTGCCTCTCAAACTGGCGTAGAGCCGAGCGTTTCGGATCAGGAGCGAAGCCGCGTCCGCGAAGGACGTCAGGGCATCTGACTCCTCCTGCCCGAATCCCCCCGGACGGTTTGTTGCCACGACCACGCCGAGGGTCTCCTTTTCGGTCTTCAAGGGGCAGAAGATGGCGTTGGACACGGGTCCGACTTCGATCAGGGCGGGGTCGGTCGAAGGACTCCGCTCGAGGTCGTCGGCGATGCGAACCTCGCCGCCCCGAAAGACCTGGCTGGCCAGGGACCGCGCCCCGACGGAAATCTGGACCTTCGCCGCGATCTCCTCCCCCACGTTCCAAGCCGGCCAGGCGGCCTGGAGCCGATTGCTCTGAGGGTCGTGCAGGAAGAACCAGACACGCTCGGCGCGCGTGAAGGCCGCGATCGCCTCGGTCGAGCGCGCCAGGATTTCCGGCAGCTCGGCGGCGTGGTATTCCTGCCGCAGCAGCGAGTGCAACCGGCGAAGAGTCTCGACCCGCCGGTCCACCCGGCGGGCGGCCCGGTTCAAGGCGACGGCGAGCCGGCCGAGCTCGTCCTGTGCGGCCGGAGTCGAAAGCGCGACGGGGCGGCCCTGGCCGATTTCCTCGGCCGCTCGGACGAGGTCCTCGATCGGGCCGGCGAGGCGCCGCGCCACGAAGAGGAGCGCGGCGAGCGTCGCCGCGATCAGGAAAACGAAGGCCAGGATCAGCCCCCGGCGGAACCCGCCGTTTTCGAGGTCCGAGAGCCTGCTCGAGAGCAGAACGACGAAGACGCTGCCGGGGACGAGCAGGGCCGCGAGGACGGCGAGGAGGAGCCGGGCCCGGAGGCTCCTCCGCGGGTCCGCCGCGCGCGCCAGGCGCACGAGGAGGCTCATGGACGCGACGCCCTGTCGATCCGGCGACACCTTCTCATGTTCAGAGGCCATCATTTTACGTGAGGCCGGGCGGCGGGAAGCTTATTCGTAGCGCAGTGCTTCGATGGGATCCAGGCGGGACGCCTTCTGGGCGGGATAGAACCCGAAGAAAATCCCGATCGCTGCGGAGAATCCGAAGGCGAGCAGGATCGCAGTCGGCGCGAGAACGATCGGCCACTGCTGCTTCCACGCGAGGAACCGGGACGTCCCGACGCCGAGCGCGATGCCGATCGCGCCCCCGGCGATCGAGAGGGAGAGCGCCTCGATCAGGAACTGGGTCAGGATGTCGCGCCCCTTGGCGCCGATCGCCATCCGGATGCCGATCTCCCGCGTCCGCTCGGTCACCGACACGAGCATGATGTTCATGATCCCGATCCCGCCCACGAGGAGCGAGATCGACGCGATCGCCGCGAGGAGAGCGGACATCTGGCGGGAGGTCTGGTCCGCGGTCTGGGCGATCTCCTGCTGGGACCGGATCATGAAGTCCGAATCCTGTCCCGGCTGGAGGCGGTGCCGCTGGCGCAGGAGCGCTTCGATCTCGCTCTGCGCCTCGTCCACCGCATTGCGCGACACGGCCGACGCCATGAACATGTCGATCTTGGTGGTGCGCTTCAGGAGCTTCATCACCGTGGTGTACGGGGCGATGACGGTGTCATCCTGGTCCTGCCCCATCGTGCTGCCCCCCTTGGCTTCGAGGACCCCGATGACCCGGAAGGGGATGTTCTTGATCCGGATCATCTGGTCGACGGCGTTTCCGTCGGGGAAAAGCGAGTTGGCGACCGTCGCGCCGAGAACCGCCACCTTGGCGGCCGAGCGCACCTCGGAATCGCCGAAGAAGGCCCCCTTCTCCGGATTCCAGGATCGGACGAACGGCCAATCGACGCCCACGCCCTGGATCGAGGTGCCCCAGTTCGTGTTACCGGCGACGACCTGCGCCCCGGAACGGACCGCGGGGGACACGTAGGCCACGGCCGGACATTCCGACTTGACGGCGGCGACGTCCTCGTCGGTGATCGTGGATTGCCCGGTGAAGATTCGCGCCCCCGACTGGGTCGCGACACCCGGGAAGATCATGAGGAAATTCGAGCCGAGCGAGTTGATCTGAGCCTGAACGGCCGCCTGTGCGCCTCCGCCGACGGCGATCATCGCGATGACGCAAGCCACGCCGATGATGATTCCCAGAGCGGTCAGAGTCGAGCGCAGCTTGTTGCGGGCGATCGCCTTCATCCCGACTTTCAGAATCGTCAGGAACTTAAGCATGCTGCTCCTCTCCGGCCCGGAAGGAGGCCCTCCGCTGTTTCGTCACAGGCCGATCTTCGACGACCCTTCCGTCGCGGAACATGACCACGCGCCGGGCGAACTCCGCGATGTCCTGCTCGTGCGTGATCAGGACGACGGTTTTTCCGGAAGCGTTCAACTTCTGGAAGACGGCCATGACTTCTTCGGACGTCTTCGTGTCGAGGTTCCCCGTCGGCTCGTCGGCCAGCACCAGCTTGGGCTCGTTGATCAGAGCCCGCGCGATGGCGACGCGCTGTTGCTGCCCTCCGGAGAGCTGGCTCGGGAGGTGTTCCTCCCGGCCCGCGAGGCCGACGATCTCCAGGCACCTCCGCGCCTTCTCGACGCGGTCCTTCGAGCGGTGGCCGTTGGACGAATAGATCAGCGGAAGCTCGACGTTCTCCAACGCCGACGTGCGGGCCAGAAGGTTGAAGGACTGGAAGACGAACCCGATCTTGCCGTTGCGGATCTCTGCCCGCTCGTCCCGACCGAGGCTCGAGACGTCAACGCCGTCCAAGAAATAACGCCCCGACGTCGGCCGGTCCAGACACCCGACGATGTTCATGAACGTGCTCTTGCCGGATCCCGAAGGTCCCATGACAGCCACGAACTCCCCGGGAGCGATCGCCAGAGAGATCCCGTCCAGAGCCCGGACCTCGACCTCCCCCATCTGATAGACGCGGGTCAGGTCCTCGATCCGTATGACGTCGGCCGCGCCCACGGTCAGAATCCCCGGCGCGGGGCTCCTGGGCCCGTGCCGGGCGGACCCGAGGTGCCCGGAGCGGCCGCCTTCGCGGTCGCGAGGCCCACGATGACCGTGTCCCCGGGCTTGACCTCTCCGGAGACGACCTGCGTGAAGCGGCCGTCGGTGATCCCTGTGCGGATCTCGACCGGCTTGGGCTCCGACTTAGGACCCTGAGGCTCGTAGATCGTGGTCGGGCGAGCGCCTCGGCCAGATCCGCCCGGGCGTCCCCCGCCTCCCGGGCCTCCGCCTCCGGGGCTGCTCCCCTGTCCTCCGCCGGTCTGGCCGAACTGGCGGGCCATCGCGCCCGTGCCGCCGCCCGTCTGGCCGGTCCTGGCCGCGCGCTCCTCCGGGGAGGACGCCGCCGGAACGACCGCGCCCTCCGGCTTCCACCGAAGCGCCGCGTTGGGAACCCGCAGGACGTCGTGGACGACGGCGGTATCGATCGTGACGTTGGCGGTCATCGTGGGACGCAGCAGGAGATCCGGGTTCGGCACCTCCACGATGACCGGATAGGTCACGACGTTCTGGTTGACGGTGGCGATCAGCCGGATCTGCGAGACCCTTCCGCGAAACTGCTTCTCCGGGTACGCGTCCACGGTGAAACGGACCGGCTCACCCATCTGAACCCGTCCGATGTCCGACTCGGAGACGTCCGCCGAAACCTGCATCTTGGTCAGGTCCTGGGCGATCTGAAAAAGCATCGGAGCCTGGAACGACGCCGCGACTGTCTGCCCCACGTCGTACTGCCGGTCCACGACGACGCCGTCGATGGGGGCGACGATCTTTGTGTAGGAGAGGTCGGTGCTCGACTGCTTCAGCGTCGCCTCGGCCTGCGCGACGGCGGCCCGGGCCGAGTCGTAGTTGGCCTGCGCCGTGTCGAAATCGGCCTGTGGCGCCAGTCCCTGCTCCTTGAGCGCCGTCTGGCGCCGAAGCTGAATCGAGGCGTTGCGCTCGTCCACCCGGGCCTTCTCCAGCGCGGCCTGGTTCTGATTCACCTTCTCCTGGAACGGCGTCGGATCGAGCTCGGCCAGAGGGTCGCCTTTCTTCACCTGACTGTTGAAGTCCACGTGCAACCGGGAAATGATCCCGGAAACCTGGCTTCCGACCTTCACGGTCGTCACCGCCGAGACCGCGCCGGTCGCGGTAACCGTCTGCGTGATATCGCCCTTGTCTACGACTGCCGTCCGGTACTTTGCCTCGGGTTTTCCGCGGCTCCCGATCAGGAAAAACAGGCCCGCGGCCGCAGCGACTACGACCAGCAGCCAGACCGCCGTCTTCTTCTTCATAGCTTATTGAAAACCCCCGGGCAGAGGCCGATCTTCCCGGCGGGGCTCCGCGTTGTGATTACGGCAAAAGCGGTGCCAGGGTTACACCGGACGCCCGAGGGTCGTGGCAAGCCCCGTCCTGAATCAAGAACGAAGCCGGAGGAGCGTAAAGACGGCGCCCGCGGCGACGGCCGCGGCGGGCAGTGTGACAAGCCAGGCGAGGAGCATCTCGCGAACGGTTGTCCAGCACACCGACATCGCTCCGCGGCGCAGACCGATCCCAATGATCGCGCCGGAGGAAACGTGCGTCGTCGAGACGGGGAGCGCGGCGAGAGAAGCGGCCCCGACGAGAAGAGAAGTGACCAGGTTGGCGCAGAACCCTTCGGCCGGAGTCATCTCCGTCACTCTCCTCGCCAGCGTGTGGGTCACGCGCGAGCCCGCCATCAAGCTCCCGGCTCCCATGGCCAGGGCCACCGCGGCGTAAAACGGGAACGCGGACACACCGAGAACGCCCGAGGCGGCGATCCCCACGGCCACGATCTTGGGCGTGTCGTTCAATCCCCGGGCGAAGCTCGTTAGTGCCGACGAGATCCAGTGGAAGGCGTCGAGCGCGGAGACCCGCGCGGTCACGGCCGGCGACTCCCCGCACTCCGTGGCGGTGGATACGACCGCCGACGAGACGGCGGACATCGCGAGCGCGCCTCCGGAGATCGCCACGCGTCGTTCTATGCAAATGCAGTAAGTCCCGGCCCTGAGGGCGCTGCGGGAGAGCAGGGGAAAGAGAGCGTAGATCAAAGCGATCGAGATGACCGGCGAGACTCCGAGCGGCAGGGCGATTCTCTTCGCGAGGTAGGCCCAGTGGAGCGACGACGCCCCGTGCGCCACGATCCCCGCTCCCGCGAGCGCCCCCGTGATCGCGTGCGTCGTCGACACGGGAAGCCCCGTCCTCGACGCGAGGAGAACCCAGGCCATCGCTCCGGCCGCGACCGCGGAGAGGAACGCCGGACCGGACGTCGCCTTCGCCAGGAAACCGCTCCCCGAGAAGGTGGCGACGAGCCCCTGGGCGGCAAACGCCGCGAGCAGACCGCCGGCAACGGTCCAGGCCGTTCCCCACACGACGGCGGACCCGAAGTTCGTAACGCCGCTGCCCACGAGCGTCGCGATCCCCTTCGAGATGTCGTTGCCTCCGTTGGCGTAGGCCAGCCCGAGGGCGAGGAGCGCCAGGGCCGCGAACGGGAGCATCACTCCGCCGGCCTCAGCAACAGCCGGTCGAAGGATCGCAGCCCGGCGCCGCACCGGAGCCGGCCACGGAGAAACCGGGCCTTGTCTCGGGCTCGATCACATGGAAGCTCTCCCGGTAGGGAGAATTCGAGAGCTTCGAAGCCGTGTCGGTGCAGACTTCGACTTCGAGCCCGCGCGGGAACGTGTGCCCTTCCTCGTCCACGAGCGCCTTGCCTGGGCCGAGGTACACGGCGCGCTGGCCGCGGTACACGCAGCCGGCGGTCTTCTCGAACTTCCAGCCGCGCACCGTGACCGAGTAGAACGGATACCCCTCGATCGATTTCCAGTAGACCTTCTTCAAGACCTCGATGCCGTAGAAGCCGGCCTTCTCGAGCGCCGCGAGGAAGCCCTCCTCCGTCAGCGCCCCGACGGTACACTCCCCCCACAGATCGGCGTTCGTCTTCAAGTGCGGCGGCACCTCGCGCTCGCTGACGATGTCGGCGATCACGACCCGCCCGTTGTCCTTCAGGACTCGCCAGATCTCGGAGAAGACCTTCGACTTGTCCGGTGAGAGGTTGACGACGCAGTTGGACGTGACGGCGTCCACGCTCCTGGCCTCGAGGGGAATCGCCTCGAGGAACCCCTTCTTGAATTCGACGGCGTCGTAACCCAGGTTCGCCGCTACGATCGGCCGGTTCTCTTCGGCCACGACGAGCATCGGGTCGGTCATGTCCACGCCGATCGCGCGCCCGGCCGGGCCGACCTTCTTCGCCGCGATGAAGACGTCGATGCCGGCGCCGGAGCCCAGGTCCAGGAAGGTCTCCCCCGGCCTCACGTCGGCGGAGGGGACCGGCGAGCCGCACCCGTAGAAACGGTCGATCACGGCGCGCGGGATGTGACCGATCTCCGCGTCGTCGAACTTCGTGGGGCAGCAGAGCTCGGCCTGCGGCTTCTCGGCCGCCTTGCCGTAATACTGCCGCACGAGGGCTCGCGGCACGTCCACGTCGAAGGAGAGGACGCAGTTGGAGTGCAGCGTCAGGACCGGCATCTCCGCCGCCACGCCATCGGCCACGCCGCAGGCGATCGTTCCGTCTCCCATCGCGTGATAGAGCGCTGGCGGATCGTAGCCGCTCCGCCGGTTGGTCGCGGCGCACTTCTCGAGGGCGGTCTCGCGCATCGCGCGGCGCACGAGAGCGATCGAGATCGGATAGTAGGGATCGGGCGCGGTCAGGTCCCCGTTTCCGCTGGCGTCCTCCGCTGCTGAAAAGGCGTAGGCGTGCTCGATGTCGCCGCCGCCTGTCAGAAACCGGAAAGGATCGGTCCGGGCCTGTTCGCGGCGGGCCAGCGTGGCCTCGCGGAATCGCGCGAGGACGGGGCTCGAAGCCAGGATCCGCGACAGAGGCGTCTCGGTCACTCGGCCGCACGCGAGTGGCCCGTGGTCGGCCAGGGCGGCGGAGGGATAGACCGTCCCATCCGCGTAGACGCAGAGAGAGTCCCATCCGGCGTTGCCGAGGTCGTATTTCACGCCCGGCTGGCCGTTGGCGCGACGGCGCGCGGCCTCGAGGTTGTCCAGCGACACACCGACCTCCCGCGCCCGGTCCGCCGCCTTCTCGACGGCGGGCAGGATTTCGGCGGCCTCGGGGAAGAACCCGTTGTCGGAAACCCTGGCGCGGCCGCGCTTGTGCGACCACATCAAGTGCTGCGAGCGCGAGCCCGCTCGGGCGGCATGCTCGGTCAGGAGCGAGAGCTCCCCCAGGTTCTGGCGCGTCACGACGGTCGTCAGCGAGGTCTCGAAACCGAGTCCGACTACGAGTCGCAGGCCGTCCATGGCCTTTTCGAAGGTGCCGACGCCGCGGATCGGATCGTTGGTCTCCTGGCTCGCGCCATCCACGGAGACCTGGAACTTCACGAGCTCGCGCGAGAGCGAGTCGAGCCCCTTTCCCAATGGGCCGCGGAAGAGCGTGGCGTTGGTCAGCAGGATGAGCTCCTTGCCGTTGTCCCTGGTGATCCATTGGATCAGGTCGTAGATATCGGGCCGCAGGAACGGCTCTCCCCCGGTCATGTAGAAGCGCTCGGCGCCGATAGCGACCGCCTCCGAAACGATCCTGCGGAACGCCTCCCCCGGGAGGCCCGGCGTCTCTCCGGGCCCGGAGCTGACGAGGCAGTGCGAACAGGCGAGATTGCACGAGTTATTGGTGTGGAGCCACAGCTCGCGAAGCCCCTCGGGCCGCACGTAACGGGCCCGCCCTACGTAGGGTGGCCGTTCGAACGGAGTCAGAGAGAGAAATCCCGGGCGCAGGCCCGCCTGGAGAAAGTCGTGAACGTGGAGCCATGCCTTTCCGGCTTCGAGCCCCTTCTTCGAGGCATACCGGGCCACGAGCGCTGAGAACGGAGTCTCCCCGTCCAGCCAGTGCAGGATCTCGGCGCCGCGGGAGTCCACGGCGACCCAGTGGGGCGCGGCCTCGTCGAGAAAGAAGCTCACTTCGTCCTCGGAAAAGGCGAAGTGAGGCGGCGCGTAGACGATGGTTTTCTCCGTCAGGTGCGGCATTCGATCCTCCGCTGCGGCCAAGCCGCAGGATCACGGGTTCCTGGAATCCGACGATGTCTTCAGATGGCGGACGGAGGGCCGCGGAGGACGGGAGGGCCGTGGAGCAGGAATGGCGAAGCGAGGCTCGAGGGGTTCTCCGGGAAAGCCGGCGATCGAGCGAGTGCCAGCCGGGCCAGCGAATCGAGGAGCGGAGGAATCGCGTTGCCGCGCAGGAGCTTTCGAAGGGACGCTCGGCCGTCCACGTCGGGGGCCGGGGACACGATTCGAACGCGGCGGCCCCTCAGACGCAGGGCGCGCAGGAGATCCCGAAAGACTGTCCTTCGGCGCGGCCGGAACCCGCGCAGCAGGTCGGCATCGGGCGAGCCGATCGCCAGAAGCGAAATGCCGCCGTCAGGAGCGGGCGAAAGCGCCGCGTCCCAGCCGGCCTCGAGCCCTTCGAAGGTCTCCAGGAGCGCCGTGGCGGACGGGGGGACGTCTCCGCCGACCAAAACCGCTCGCCCGCCCAGCGCGGCGGCGCGCCGGGCCGCGTCTTCGAGACGCGCCCCCAGGGAAGGCCCGCGCTGAGCGAGCCAGGCCGGATCCTCGATTCCGGCGAGCGCTCGCGCCCAGGCCGGGCGGTCCTCCTCGGGCGTCGCCAGGACGAGCCTGGCGCCCGCACCGCGCGCGGCCTCGGCCCAGCCCCTGGCGAAACCTCGGAAGAGCTCCTCGGCTTCGGATGACCGCAGGCCCTTCTCGCGCGCCTGACGCGCCGGCTCCCGGGCGAAGAGAACCAGGAAACGGTCCATTTCGCCTATCTTACGACTGACGCCGCACCTGGATGATTTCTGAGGAAGCGCTTAGACGCGCTCCTCGACCGGACACAAAAACGGCGGGAGTTTCCTACCTCCCGCCGTTTCCGATGCCGCGGCGGCTCAGAGATTTCGGTCTATGAACTTGACGAACTCGCTCCGGGGCATCGTCCCGAGAACCCGATCCGCCACCTCGCCGTTCTTGAACAGGATGAAAGTCGGGATGGAAGTGACCTGGTATTTCATCGCCACGATCGAGGACTCGTCCACGTTGATCTTGGCGACCTTCAATTTGCCAAGGTACTGAGTCGCGAGGTCGTCTACGATCGGCGACACGGAACGGCAGGGCCCGCACCAGGGGGCCCAGAAATCGACCAGGACAGGCTCGGCGCTCTTCAAGATGTCTCCGTCGAAGCTCGCGTCCGAAACCGTGTGAACATTGGGATTCTCCGCCATCAGATTCAGCCCTCCAATTCCCAAATTATGCAGGCTCGACGTCAAAAGATTCAGCCATTCTAGCCGGGATTTCTGATCGGCGATTCGTGATTTGGCCACAAGACATCTCGCTCGCCCTGATCACAAATCACCAATCACGACTCACAAACCTCTTCTAGCGGGTTGCTGAAAAAGGTGTGGAGCGGCGTTGCGAGCGCCGCGGGGTCGGATGCCAGGAGCCGCGACGAAGGCGATGCCAACGCGCATCGGGGAGGAGCGGCGACGCCGCAGACGGCCCCGCGCCGCCGCAATCGCTTGCGGTGGCTGGCTTTTTGCTTGCGACGCCCTCAAACTGACGAGCCCTGTTATCAAGCAAGGATCCTGTGCGTCGCCAATTGCAAAAAGCCAGACACGACGCCCGCATCCATTTTTCAGCAGCCTGCTAGTGGGCGTGGACTCGGCCCCGGGCGTGGGCAAGGCCCTCCCTCAGGAACCAGGGGACCATGAGGAGGGAAAGCGCGGGGTCGAGCCAGCCCGGCGCGCTCAGGAGAGCACCCACCATCGCGGCGAGTGTCGTCCAGGAGTCGAACGAGCAGGCGATCGATTCCTTGGCCTCAGCCGCCAGGCCCTTGCTTCCGAGCTGGCGTCCCGTCTTCCACTTGAAGTAGCCGATGAACGGCATGCCGAAGGAGGCGAAGATGGTCAGGAGGAGTCCGATGACGCTCTTTTCCTGGTGGGCGTGACCTCCGGCGATCTCCGCGACGCCGCGTGACAGCGTGTAGACAGCGAGCAGCAGGAACGAAAACCCGATCCACCGCGCCAGGACCTGGTCTCGTCGCGCATGGTCCTCCTCTTCGTCGGCCAGATGGCCGAGGTGCCGGGCGGCGAGCACGGCGGCCCCTCCCTCGATCACGCTTTCCAAACCGAACGCGAGGAGCGCGAGGCTGCCCGTGCGGACCGCCTCGAAGAGGGCGAGCCCTCCCTCCCCCACGACGTGCAGGAACGTCAACCCGAGCAGCCAGGACATCCTCCGCCGCAGCCGAGCCTGTACCTCACGGCCGGCGACAGCCGCGGCGGCGGGAGCGGTCGTGGCGTCGGACACGAAACCATTCTACGCAGGCGCCGGAGGTCTTTTCGGAATACAATGCGAGCCTGGCAGGTTCGCGCAGAGGATGTTTCGCTCGTTGAGAACCGGACGTTTCGGCCAGGTCGCCCTGCTCATCGCGGGCTTCCTGGCCGTCGCGGGCTCTTTCGGGCTTCACCCCGAACCCGAGCGCGGCGTGGCCGCCTCCTCGGCGGGCGCGAAGTGGAGCGCGCTCGACGGTTCGGGCGATAACAGCCCGCACGTCTGCCTCGCGTGCCTGGCGCATCGCTCGATTTCGGTGCCCCGACTTTCCTCGGTCGTTCTCGCGCTGCGCTCCGCCGCCCCCGCGGCGGTCTCCGCGGCGCCCTCCCGCCTCGCCAGACTCGAGGCCCATCCTCGCGAAGGCCGCGCTCCTCCCGCCCTCGGCTGAGGGCTCGGGGCGCCCCCGCCGGGGCGCCGAAAGTCGCCGGCTCCGCCGGCAGGAGGAGACATGAAGATCTGGAAACCTCTCGCGTTATGCCTGGGAGTCATGGCTC
>Ga0070708_100004362_pt1 | contig 11112 bp, 7 predicted proteins | sample KBSK5503metaG_FD_65469 | JGI IMG/M metagenome (GOLD analysis project Ga0070708, IMG submission 65469) | Corn, switchgrass and miscanthus rhizosphere microbial communities from Kellogg Biological Station, Michigan, USA - KBS K5-50-3 metaG | ecosystem: Host-associated > Plants > Roots >...
CGTCAGACGCCCGAATCTGTCCCAGATGGCCCTTCGGCGGCTTCTTGGCCTTCCGATGGAGCAGGCGCCTCTTTCGGCGTCTCGTCGGGCGCCGCCGGTGCGTGCGTATCGACAACCGCGCCGGCTTCTGTCGGCTCGATCTGTCGCGCGGGCGGCTCCATCGGAGCAGGTTTTGGTGCGGCCGAGGACTTCTCCTCTGGCGCCGGCTTCGCTGTGCGCGGCGCAGGTTTCGGCTTCGGCTTGGGTTTCGCTTTCGCTTTCGCAGGCTTCGGCTGTGGAGCCGGCATCGTCTGTGGAGCGGACTTCGCCTGTGGAGCGGGCTTCGGCTTCGGCGCGCGAGCCCGCGGTTTCGGTTTCGGCTTTGCTTTCGCGCGCGCGGGCTGAGGTGCGCGCGCGGTTTCTGTCGGTCCAGCGAATCGCCGTATCGGTGGCTCGGATGATTGGGGCGCTGGTGATACGCGCGGTTCGGGTTCGCCGCGGCGGAGTGGGATCTCGCGCACGCGTTTCCGGAATAGCTTGCGCTCGCGCCTCGGCATCTTTTCCAACAGGTCGCCGAGCGTTTCGAGGAACACACGATCCCGTTCCGTCTCGATCGCCCGCATCGACTCGACGAGACGCCGCTCGGCTTCATTGACCCGCGCCGCGAGCCGGGCTTCCCCGCGCGTGAGCTCTTCGATGCGCTCCGCTGCTTGCGCCGTGTCTTCGCGCGCGGCTTCACGCTCTTCCTCGAGGCTCTTAGCGATCGACCTGACGCGGATCCAGATCTCGTTCACGTTCGACGCGACGCCACCGATGTCTTGCTCCATCCCGGCGATCTTTTCTTCTCCCTGTCGAGCGGCGTCCGCCATCCCAGGAGCCAAGCGCTTCAGGACCGCCTCGGCAAGAGCATCGCGACCGGGAAGTGCGGCGATCTGATCTTCCAAACGTCCGGCGCGCTCAGTGATGGACGTCTTTACGCCGGCCGTGCGCGTCACGAGCTGCGTGCTGAAGGACTCCATCGCCTGGAACAGTTCTTGTCGGATCCGCTCGATGCCTGAGGCCGACTCCGTGAGCTGAGCGAGGGCTGCTCGAACGTCTTGCATACCCCCTGCAGACTGCGCCGCTGCTCCGTCCAGCGCGTCACTCGTGTCGGCCACCGCGCGCGCAACGGCCGCTTCGACGGAGTCCAGTCGCGCCGACAGCTCGCCGAACGGCTGCGCGAGGCTCTCACGCATGGCGCCGATCGCTTCGTCCAGCGTTGCCCGCAGCTGCTCGACCGTGGACGAGATGAGTGCTGCCGACGCATCACTATCTGCCTTGTTCGGCTGAAGGCGAGCCAACTCGCGGAGCTGCTCGCGAACATCAGCCAAGGCCGGCTCGACGCGCGCGAGATCCGTGAGTTGCGCCATAAGGGCATCGAGGGCCGGCTCAACACGGGCGATCTCGGAAAGGCGCGCGCGAACTTCCTCCAATGTCGGATCACCGTGTGCAAGGGCTGCGAGCTGATCCGCAACCTCGTTCAACGCCGGTTCAACGCGGGCGAGTTCGGCGAGGCGCGCGCGGACGTCTTCCAACGCGGGCTCGATACGTGCCAGCTCGGGCACATTGAGGTCACCCACCACCGCAGGGGCCGAACGCTCGGCTGCTTTCGTTTCCAGCGAGGCGAGACCATCAGAGACACGCGCTTCGATGGTCGTCACCTTGGTGGCGAGCTCTCGAACAGCATCCAGGACGAGCGCATCCGTTCCGGCCGAAGGGTCGGGGCCTTGGGATATACGCGCTTCGATCGTTGCCACGTGCGCGGCAAGCTCGCGAACCGCGTCGAGGACGAGGACCCCTGTGCCGTCGCCGCGGTCCGGGCCCTCCGCGACGCGAGACTCGATCGTGTCGATCCGATCGACCAGCTCGCGGAGGGCACTTAGCACCTTGGGGCCGGTATCGTCCGCCGCCTCCGCGCGCGCCGTACCGCCGTCGGCCGAGGCGATCTCTTGCCGGATCGCTTGCAAGATCGCCGCGTTCTCGGCTTCGATCTGGCGTGCGCGCTCCCCCATCCGTTCGGCCTGTGCGGTGAGATAGTCGAGTGTTGCAGTAACGCCGACGGACATGTTGGTGATCCGCAATCCCAATGCGTCGTTTCGCCGCTCCGACGCTTCTTGCTCGGCTCCGACCAGAAGCTCGAAGTCGCTTCTGATCGTCGTCGCGGTCTCTTCGAGCACACGGCGGAACTGATCGAGGCGCGCGTCGACCTCGGCCCCGATCGTGTCGCCGGCAACGGTCGGAAGGTGTCCTCCGGATAGCTGCTCGAGCGCGGACTGCAGCAAGGATCGGGTATCGCGGAAGCTCGCACTCTCGTCGGCAACGGTTGCGATCTCCGTCCGAAGGCCTTCGAGCGGAACGAGCGCGTCGCTCACCTCTGCAAGACGCTGGGAGAGAGACTCGAGCTCGGCTCCGAGGGACCCGACGCGCGCGTCGATCACATCGCGCGCCTCGCGGACGCTGTGCTCGACCTCCGATTCAACCGCCGAGGCGATCTCCATCGCTCCAGGCATCGCGTCGATGCGCGCGTCCAGCGCCGCCGACCTGCGCGCGATCTCGCGAATCGTCTCGCTGAGCTCCGCGATCGCTTCCCGAAGAGGCTCGCCTCGCGGCTGCTGCGTCCCGCCGAACCCCGGCTCGTACGTCACATCGTCAGACATCAACCGGCTCCACTGGTCGGATCGAGTCGTACAACGTCGTGCGAACGGCCGGGGTCCGCCCGATCTCGGCGATCGCAGCGTTGAACTGCTCGGGCTCCACCTTGATCCCGTGGTTCGCGCCGGCCATCCGGCTGATCGTCTCCTCCATCAAGGTACCCCCGAAATCATTGCAGCCGCCCTGCAGCATCAACTGCGAGCCGGGTATGCCGAGCTTCACCCACGACACCTGGATGTTGTCCACCGCGCCGGCGAGCATGATCCTGGCTATCGCGTGCATCCTGCGGTTCTCTTCGATCGTTGCACCCGCGCGCGCCTTACCGGCCAGATAGATGGGGGCGTTTTGATGGACGAACGGCAGCGGAACGAATTCGGTGAAGCCGCCTGTCTCTTCCTGGATCATGCGGATCCGCCTTAAGTGGCCGACCCAGTGCGGCGGCGCGTCGACGTGGCCGTACATGATCGTCGACGTGCTTCGGATACCAAGTCCGTGTGCGGTCCTGATGATCTGTTCCCACGTGTCGGCCGGCAGCTTGCCTTTCGTCAGCACCCATCGGACGTCATCGTCGAGGATCTCGGCTGCGGTCCCTGGAGTAGAGCCCAGGCCGGCGTGCTTCGCCTCGGAGAGCCATTCAGTGAACGAGATGCCGAGCCGAGCTGCGCCGTTCAAAACTTCCATCGGACTGAACGCGTGGATGTGCATCTCTGGGACACGCTCTTTGATCGCGCGCAGCACGTCGAAGTAGTAGTCGCCGGGCAGATCGGGGTGGATGCCGCCTTGGATGCAGACCTCCGTTGCGCCCCAGTCCCACGCTTCTTGCGCGCGCGACGCAACCTCGTCGTTGGAGAGGAAGTACGCATCGGTGTCATCCCGACGCTGCGCGAAAGCGCAGAACCGGCAACCGACGTAGCAGATGTTCGTGAAGTTGATGTTGCGGTTGATGACGTATGTGACGACGTCGCCGATCGCCTCGCGGCGCATGTCGTCGGCGATGCGACAGAGATGCTCCAGCGCATCGCCTTCGGCCTCGAACAACGCCAGTGCCTCCTCGTCGGTCGGAACTATGCCGGCCTCCGCGCGTCTCAGCGCAGCGGTAACGTCGGCCGGGTTTCGCGCGGGCCGCGACGCCCACGCGCGCGAACGATCGACCTCGAGGGCATCCCAGTTTCCGTGGATCGTGTTCGTGTCTGCGCGCAGGCCGCGTTCGAGATCCTGCATCGCGCTTTCCGAGTCTTCGATCAAGCGCAGCGCGCCGTTCAGCGCTTTCTTCAGCACAACGTCAGGAGCCTGCCACGGAACACCACGCGGACGCGCGTCTTCGCGCGCGTATCCGTCCGGCGCGCGCAGGGCTTCGACCGCGGCGAGCACACGGCCGTCGATCCATGGATCGGCCTGCACGGCGTACGAGGGATAGATCGTGAGGCGCTCGCGAAGGGCGTACCCCCGTGCCTGGGTTTCAGCGCGGAGCCGCTCGATCTGCGGCCATGGCTTCTCGGGGTTCACATGGTCCGGTGTGATCGGCGACACGCCACCCCAATCGTTGATCCCCGCATCGAGCAGTTGCGGGAACCGCTCATCGGAAAGGTTCGGCGGCGCCTGCACCGTTGCGCGCGGCCCAAGCAAGATGCGCGCCGCAGCGATCGTCGCAAGGTAGTCGCCGGGCGCCGCATCGGGCTGGTCCGCCATCGCCGTCAACGGCTTCGCGACGAAGTTCTGGATGATGACCTCTTGGATGTGCCCGTACTGGCGTGCCAGCGCGCGCAACGCGAGCAGCGACTCGATGCGCTCGCGCGCGGTCTCGCCGATCCCGATCAGGATGCCGGTGGTGAATGGGATCGCAAGACGTCCGGCATCTTCGATCACGCGCAACCGAACCAACGGGTTCTTGTCCGGCGAGCCGTAGTGCGCGGCGCCGGGGGTTCGGTACAGCCGCTCGGACGTCGTCTCGAGCATCATGCCCATGCTCGGCGCGACCGGCTTCAGCCGAGCCATCTCCTCCCACGACATCACGCCGGGGTTGAGGTGCGGGAGCAATCCCGTTTCTTCGATCACCCGAACGGCGACCGCGCGGACGTAGTCGAGGGTCGAGGCGTAGCCACGCTCGGCCAGCCAAGCGCGCGCCTCCGGCCACCGCGACTCCGGCCGGTCCCCCAGGGTGAAGAGCGCCTCCTTGCAGCCTGCCGCTGCGCCTGCGCGCGCAACTTCGAGGACTTGCTCCGGCGTCATGAACGCTGCCTCGAGATGGTCCGGCGTCGTCGCGAACGTGCAGTAGCCGCACCGATCGCGACACAGGCGCGTGAGCGGGATGAAGACCTTCCGCGAGAAGGAAACGGTGCGGCCGACCCCCGCATCGCGCACGTTCCGCGCGATCGCCATGAGGTGCTCGAGGTCGTCGGCGCGCGCCGAAAGAAGCGCTTCGGCCTCGTCGATCGAAAGGGTTTTCCCTTCCTCGGCACGGCGCAAAGCGCGACGGATGGCGTGGGCGATATCCATCACCGGTGCGGCCGAGGGGGCATCGTGCGGGGAGCGTAGCACGCACGCGCGGAGCGCTCGACCCGCGATAACGGCGTCGGGCGCTAGGCTTCTCGACATGATCGTCGTCCTTGCCGGAGGAGTGGGAGCCGCGCGCTTCCTTCGTGGTCTTGTCCGTGTCGTCCCGCCGTCGGATGTGACGGTGATCGGCAACACGGGGGACGACATCGACATCTACGGTGTGCACGTCTCGCCCGACCTCGACATCGTGACGTTCATGCTCGCCGGCATACTGGACGAGCAGCGGCAGTTCGGGATCATCGGAGACACGCACACCCTGATACACGAGCTGGCCGCGACCGGCCACGACACATGGTTCGCCCTCGGCGACCAGGACTACGCGGTCTGTCTCGCACGCACGTTGCTGCTGGAAGAAGGCGAGCCTCTTCATGCCGTCACCACAAGGGTCGCCGAGCGGTTCGGCGTCGGCGTCCGGCTCATCCCGATGACGGACGACCTCGTCTTCACAACGGTGCGAGTGCGCGCGCCCGAAGGCGAGACCGATCTGCACTTCCAGGAGTACTGGGTACGTCACCGAGCCGCGTTGCCAGCACTCGGGGTGACACTCGAAGGCGGGGCGACGTCCCGGCCCGCGCCCGGCGTGCTCGATGCGATCGCAAAGGCTGAGGCCGTGATCGTGGCGCCGTCGAACCCCGTCGTGTCGATCGGAACGATCCTTGCGGTTCCGGGGATCCGGGATGCGCTGCGCGACACGCGCGCGCCGGTCGTCGGGATCTCCCCCATCATCGGCGGAGAAGTCGTCCGCGGTATGGCCGACAAGCTCTTGCCGGTCGTCGGCGCCGAGGTGTCCGCGCGTGGCGTCGCCAGCATGTACGAAGACTTCCTCGACGGCTTCGTGATCGACACCGTCGACCAATCCTCGTTGGATGCGATCGAGCGGCTTGGGGTCGTGGTCGAAAGCACGCAGACGATGATGCACACGCCCGAAGATGCGGCCGCGCTCGCGAAGGTCACGCTCGAGCTTGCAGGGCGCGCGCATTGAAGCTTGAAGTCATCCCGATCACAGGGTTGCCCGAGATCTCTCTGGGCGACGACCTCGCTTCCCTGCTGCTCTCGCACGCTGAGATACACGACGGAGATGTCGTCGTCGTCGCACAGAAGATCGTGAGCAAGGCTGAAGGTCGGATGATCGAGATCGATCGGGCTGATCCCAAAGTAGAGCGCGCGCGCGTTGCGGCCGCAGAGACCGCTCGCGTCGTGGCCCGTCGTGGCGATGTCGTCATCGCACAGACTCATCACGGCTTCGTCTGCGCGAACGCGGGCGTCGACGCGTCGAACGTGCCACCGGGAACGCTCGCCTTGCTGCCGTTCGATCCCGACGGTTCGGCGGAACGGTTGCACGTCTCGTTGCAGGACGCCGGCATCAGGGTCGGCGTCGTGATCTCAGATACGTTCGGACGGCCGTGGCGCGTCGGACAGACGAACGTTGCGCTCGGCGTCGCCGGGATCCGCGCCGTTCGCGATCACCGTGGCGAGAAGGACTCCTTCGGCATGGAGCTGGAGGCGACGATCATCGCGATCGCCGACGAGATCGCCGGTGCCGCCGAGCTCGTTATGGGCAAGTCCGACGGCATCCCGGTCGCGATCGTGCGTGGGATCGAGGGCGCCGCAGGCGAGGGCAGCGCACGTGACCTGATCCGGCCTCCCGAAGAAGATCTGTTCTTTGCCGCCGGCGTCGACGTCGTCGAGTTGCGGCGTTCCGTGCGCGCATTCGCCGAGCGACCGGTCCCAGACGAGGTGGTTACGCGCGCGATCGAAGCGGCCGGCACGGCTCCGGCACCGCACGGTTCACGGGGGGCGCGCCCGTGGCGCTTCGCCTGGCTCAAGTCCCCCGGGGCGCGCCCCCCGTTCCTCGCTGCGTTGCGCGAAGCATGGCGCGCCGATCTCGATTCGGACGGCGTCGGCGACGAAGCGATCGCGGGTCGTCTGGCCCGATCCGACGCTATCCTCGCGACCGCACCTGTTCTTGTCGCGTGCTTCGTCTCGCTCGCCGGGGCGGACGATTACCGAGACGACCGGCGCGCGCGCGCCGAGCATGACATGTTCATCGCCGCCGGAGGCGCGGCAGTGCAGAACCTGATGGTCGCACTAGCCGCTCAAGCGGTTGGATCGTGCTGGGTTTCGTCCAGCCTCTTCGCTCCCGATGTAGCTGCGCGCGCACTCGGGTTGGAAGCAGATTGGCGTGCACTCGGCTGCGTCGCCGCAGGTTATGCGCGCGTCCCTCCACCACCACGATTCCCAACCGATTCCCATGAAATCCTGGACATCCGCTGAGCCCCTGCAACCCATCAAGCACCGTGCTATAAAGCCGCGGGTTCACCTTCGGAGGGATCGTGCCGAACAAACCGACGAAAAGGGACCGCCGTGAAGCCTCGAAGCAGGCTCGGATCGAGGCGGAGCAGCGCGCAAAGAAGCAACGCCGCATGCGGTTCCTCTACGGCTTCATCGGTGCCGGCCTCGTCATCGCGCTCATCGTTGCGCTGGTCCTTTTCTCAGGGTCGTCGACGAAGATCGATCTCGTCGGCTTGAACCGTGCGGCAACCGCCGCCGGATGCACCGCACTCCAGTCGGTGCCGGATCAGGGACACTTACACATCAATCCACCGGCGACGTTCAATTACAACTCAAATCCCCCGACGTCGGGAAGCCACTACAACATTCCGGGGACGGCGCCGGCACCGACCGGCGTCTACCAGACGCCGATCCAGAACGAGATCCAAGTTCACAACCTCGAGCATGGACACATCGGGATCCAGTACTCGACCGACATCTCGGCCGATGTCCGTGACGCCCTCGAGTCGTTCACCCGCAACCACGACGTCTGGGTGTTCATGGCGCCGAGACAGCTCGACCCCGGCGTTCAGCTCGCCTTCACGCGCTGGGATAACAAGGTGACGTGCGCATCGCCCACCAACGCGAGCACCGTAGTCGCGTTCGCGAAGGCCTTTTACGACGATTTCCACGGGGACGGCCCCGAAGGTGCGCTCCCCGGCACCCCGAAGTCGGGAGGCTAATAAAAAGCTGCCCCCGGGATCCGGGGGCAGCAAGCCGGCGAGCAGACCGTAAGGGGAGGGAGGTTGAGCGCGCCGGCCGGGAGTCTCCTCTTCGGTGAAGCCTTTCGAGATTTGTCTCGCCGCTTGATCTAGCCGATCCGCCAGACCTGCGCGACGGAGCGCTCGGGTGCTGCGATATCCGGCGCCACTTCGCGGAGCGCCTCCCAGACGGCCGAGGCCATGAAGCGGCGGTGGCCGCCCAAGGTGCGGATGTACGGGAGCTTGCCTGCATCGGCCCAGCAGCGAACCGCACGATGGGAAACGCGGAACAGCATGGCGACCTCGCCTGTCGTCAACAGCGCATCTTCGCGCCGGTATCCGTTCTGCATCGCGATCGCTTGCCTCCGCAAGCGCTCGATCAGACGGTCGCGCGTACCACTCGTCGGCGTGCTGCCCATCGTCTTTTTTCCTTTCTTCCCCTTCATCGGGCAATAACGAGCGCAGGGTGCCCGGAGAAACGCACCACGATGGCCGGCGATCCATTGCGTCCCACAATGCGCAGAATGACCGGTTCGAAGAAGAACGAGGACGCTAGCCGCGGAACGAGTCGAGCGTCCGCCGCAGCCCTTCCCGGACGTCGACCGTTGGGTTCCAGCCGAGCACGGTTTGCGCGCGCGTGATGTCCGGCCGGCGAACGGTTGGGTCGTCCACGGGCCGCTCGGTGAACTTGATGTCGCTGGAGGATCCGGTCAGGTCTTTGATGAGCTCCGCCATCTCCAGCACGGTCATTTCGTTCGGGTTTCCGATATTCACAGGCTCGTGGAAAGGCGGCTCGACCATGAGCAGCCTCACGATGCCGTCGACGAGATCGTCGACATAACAGAAGCTTCGCGTCTGCGACCCGTCGCCGTGCACGGTCATGGGATCGCCGGCCAGCGCCTGGCTGATGAACTGAGGGATCGCGCGACCGTCGTCGGGGCGCATCCGCGGCCCGTAGGTATTGAAGATGCGGACGATCCTCGTGTCCATGCCGTGATGTCGGTGATACGCCATCGTCATCGCCTCGGCGTATCGCTTCGCTTCGTCATAGACGCTCCGAGGTCCGATGGGGTTCACGCGGCCCCAGTACGTCTCCGGCTGAGGGTTGACCTCCGGATCCCCATACGCCTCCGACGTGGACGCAAGCATGAACCGCGCATGCTTCGCGCGCGCAACGCCCAGCGTGTGCAGCGTGCCCAGTCCGCCGACTTTCAAGATCTCGATCGGATAACGCGGGAAGTCCACAGGCGATGCAGGAGACGCGAAATTCATAACCGCGTCGACCGGACCGTCGACCTCGAAAGGATCGGAGATGTTGCGCTCCAAGAACGAGAACGCATGGTGCTCCGACAGCATGTCGGCGTACTCACGCTGTCCGGTGATCAGGTTGTCGACGCAGACCACCTCATGGCCGTCGGCCAGGAGCCGCTCGCACAAGTGCGATCCGACGAAACCGGCTCCTCCGGTCACAACGATGCGCATGGGCACCTATCCCGTGGCGGGGACACGCAGCTCGACCCGAGGCATCAGCGACCCACCCCTTCGTACGTGAATCCCATCTGGCGAAGAGAATGCGGATCGAGCAGATTGCGCGCGTCGACGATCACGGGGTTTGCCATCACTCCGTGGAGTTGCGTGAAGTCGACCCATCGGAACTCGTTCCAGTCCGTTAGGAGCAGCACGGCATCGGCGCCGTCGGCCGCTTCGATCGGGCCCGACGCGCGTTCGATGCCGGCAGCAGCGAAGATCTTTTCACCGACAACCGGGTCGTATCCACGGATGCGCGCGCCGGCGTCGACAAGGAGCTGAACCACCGCAAACGCAGGTGAGTCTCTCGTGTCGTCGGTATTTGGCTTGAATGCGATCCCCCAGACGGCGATCGTCTTTCCTCGAACCCCATCGATCAGCCGCTCGACCTTTCGCGCGATGACGCGATGCTGCTCGTCGTTCACGTCGAGCACGCCTTTCAATAGGTGGAAGTCGTAGCCGTTCTCCTCCGCAACGCGGATCAGGGCGCGCGAGTCCTTCGGCAAGCAAGAGCCGCCGAATCCCGGACCCGGTTTCAAGAACTCGAACCCGATGCGCGCGTCGTACCCCATCCCGAGGGCGACCTCTTTCACATCGGCACCCACCCCGTCGCAGATGTTCGCGATCGCATTGATGAAGCTGATCTTGGTAGCGAGGAACGTATTCGACGCGTACTTGATCATCTCCGCCGTCGCAGGGTCGGTCACGATGAGCGGTGCGCCGAGCGGCCGGTAAAGCTCGGTCAGCAAGCCTGCCGCGCGCTCGCTCGCGGTGCCGACGACGACCCGCTCGGGATGCATGAAGTCGAAAACCGCGGTGCCCTCGCGGAGGAATTCCGGGTTCGATGCGACGTCGAATTCGACGTTTGGCGGCAGACGGCGACGGATGATCTGCTCGACGAAGTCCCTCGACCCGACCGGCACCGTACTCTTGTTGACGATCACGACGTACGCCTGGATGTATTCGGCGATGTCCGATGCGACGCGCTCAACGCGACTCAGGTCCGCGCTGCCGTCGTCCGCGGGCGGGGTTTGGACGCAGATGAAGGCGAACAATGCCCCTTGCATGACTTCCGCGAGGGACGTTGTGAAGCGCAGTCGCCCGCTTTCCAAACCGCGCGCAACGACCTCATCGAGTCCCGTCTCGTGAAAGGGGATCTGGCCGGCGCGGAGCTTCTCTACCTTCTCGGGATCAACGTCGACACATGCGACTTCGTGTCCGAGGTCGGCGAAGCAGGCGCCGGTAACCAAGCCGACGTATCCGGTTCCAACGATCGCTATGCGCACGGGTCGATCACGCGTTAGAGGGTAGCAGGGACATAAAGGCC
>Ga0070708_100004364_pt1 | contig 11111 bp, 8 predicted proteins | sample KBSK5503metaG_FD_65469 | JGI IMG/M metagenome (GOLD analysis project Ga0070708, IMG submission 65469) | Corn, switchgrass and miscanthus rhizosphere microbial communities from Kellogg Biological Station, Michigan, USA - KBS K5-50-3 metaG | ecosystem: Host-associated > Plants > Roots >...
ACCGTGATCACCATGAAGCGCCGGTCGGGTGCAATCGGCAGGGCCATGATCGCCAGCAGACCGACCAGCGCGAACCCGATCAGCACCATGCGGTAATCGAAGGGCAGCCCGAGGGCGCGGGTGAGGACGCGGAATGGCACCCCGACCAGCACCGTCAGGGGAAGATACGCCAGGTGGTGCAGCGCCGGGTTGGGGCCTGCCGTGATGTCCCACGAGATCCGGGCCATCGGTGTGTTCGACCAGTCGACGCCGTAGATGGGCTGTCCATTGAGGAGGCGATCGATGGCCGACTCGATTTGGAGCAGACCGTCGTGCTCCATCGTCAGGCCGACGCGTGTTCGCTCGACCACAGCGTTGAGCGTCGGTCCGATCGCCGTCAGCGCGCCCAGGGAGGTGATCGCGCCGAGCTTCAGTCGCCAGCGACCATCGACGAGCACGATCATCCCGAGCAGCGCCAGGACGCCGGCGGTGCACGCGGCGGCGACCCACACCCCCACGTGATCACGCAGCGTCCAGAGCAGCAGGATCTGCATCCCGCCAAGGACGGCGAGGTAGGCAAACGGGGTGGTCAACCGGGCGGCAACCCGGGTCAGCGAGGCCCTTGGTCTGCCGGCCGGCGGCAAATCGCCAGCCATGACGACGGTGTAACGCCGAGTGTGAGGATCCCCTTCTCCCGCTCGTTATAGGTGGGCAGTGTCGACTCCCCGCTCCGCGGCCCGGGCCGCCCCGGACCTACCCGTCACTGGCCGAGTCCGTCCGGCCTTGGTCGTGCAGGCCGTGTTGGTGGGAGCCGCGGTCGTTATCTACGTCCTGGTCTTGAGCCAGGGCATCCTCCACCAGCAGGACTTCGGCGTGTACCTGGCGGCGGCCCGCGACATCCTGCACGGTCAGCCTCTCTATGCGGCGTTCCTCCATCATCCCTTTCCCGACGCGACGCTCCGCCCCGCCTACATCTACCCACCGATCTTCGCGCTGCTCGTCGCGCCCCTCGGCGTGCTCCCGGACGGCGTCGCCGCCGTGGTCTGGATGGCGATCGAGCAGGCGTCGCTCGCCGTCGCCATCGTCGTCGCAGTGCGATGGCTGCGGCCAACGAGATGGGCGGTCGCGGCGTTGCTGGTGGCCACCCTGAGCTTCTATCCGCTCTGGGTCGATGTCGTCCAGGGGCAGACGAACCTGCTCGTGCTGCTGCTCGTCACGGTTGGGATGGTCGGCATCCTGCGCGGCCGGGCGGCGTTCGGTGCCGCCATCGGGGTCGCCGCGGCGCTGAAGTTGACGCCGCTCATCCTGGTCGTCTGGCTCCTGCTCGATCGTCGCTTTCGTGCCGCCGCCTTCGTCCTTGGGGGATTTGCGATCCTGACCTTGGCCGGCGCCCTGCTTCGATTCCAGGACACGGTCGCGTACTTCGGGCAGGTGCTGCCGGCGCTCGCGTCGGGCACCGCGTTCTATGCCAACCAATCGCTCGCCGGCCTACTCGAGCGAACCTTGAGGTCGAACGCCTACACCCAAGCCTGGATCCAGCTGCCCTGGGTATCGCTGCTCCTCATCGCCGCCGCCGTCATCTTGGTCTCGTGGTGGTGGTGGCGAACACGACGGCATTCGGCGCCGTCCCGCGGTGTCGCCTTCATCCCACTGGTCCCGCTGCTTTCCTCGGTGACGTGGACGCATCACCTGGTGATCGTGTTGCCTTTGATCTGGTTCAGCCTGGTCGCACTCGGCCAGCGCGAATGGCCGCCACTGCCCACCGCGGCCCTCGTTATGGTTCTGCTGCTCTTCAGCATTGTTTCCCGCTTGCCCGCGGGTCCGGCGTTCGGGCAGACCGGTTTTCGCGCGGCCCAGACGATGGATCCGGTGGTTTTCCTCGTCGCGAACACGTTCTTCTTCGCCACCCTGATCCTCTTCCTCAGCGCGCCATGGCTGCTGCGCTCCCGCTAGCCCGACCGGCGCCGGCGCCCGCGCCGCACTCACGACGAATCCGGTTCGCGCTGGTTTTCGGGGCGGCGATCGCGGCCATCTCCCTCCTCCCCTACCTCCTCGCCTACCTCTGGACCCCGCCCGGTCATCATTTCGCCGGCTTCTTTTTCATCGCCGACGATGCCACCACGTACCTGGCCAAGATGCGGGAGGGCGCGGACGGCGCGTGGCTCTGGAACGACCCCTATACCAGCGAGCCGCATGGGGGCGTGTTCCTCTTTGGCTTCTACCTCCTGTTCGGCCACCTGGCCGCGCTGCTGCACCTGCCGATGATCGCCGCCTATCACCTGGCTGGGATCACCGGCGCCATCGCCCTCGTGCTCGCCGCGGAGCGACTCTGCCGCCGGCTGCTGCCGGCCGACCGCGCCAACCTGGGGCTGGTCCTCGTCGTCCTCGGCTCGGGCGCCGGCTTCCTGGCGCAAGCCACCGGCAACCCCGCGATTTTCGGCAGCCGCATTGAAGCACTCGACCTGCACCTCCCCGAGCTCAGCGGCTGGTACTCGATTCTGGCCATCCCCCATTTCGCCTGGGCGACGGCCTTGATCATCATCGCGCTGCTCGGCTTGCTGCGGATCATGAAGGCGCCGGGCTGGCGGCCGCTCGCGCTGACAGCCGCGTCGTTGATCGCGCTCACCGCCATTCACCCGCAGATGATCCCGGTGCTCGCGCTCATCTGGGTCGCCTATCGGGCGTTGCTGCTCTTCTGGGGGCAGCGCCCATCGTGGCGGAGCCTCGCCGCGGAGGCAGCCGCGTTTGCCGCCACCCTGCCGCTCCTGGCCTACAACGCCTGGATCCTGTTCCGCGACCCGACGATTGCCGAATGGGCCCACCAGTGGCGACACCAGGCGCCGGGACCGGTCAGCCTCGCCCTGAGCCTCGGCCTGCCGCTGCTGCTCGCCATCGCTGGGATGTCGGTCGCCTGGCGGCGCCGCGACCAGGGCCTCGCATTACTTCTGGTGTGGCCCCCGCTGGTGCTCGCGCTGCTCTACTTGCCGAACGTGGCGAATATCCAGCGCCGGCTGCTGGACGCCCTCTTCGTTCCGATCGGCATGCTGGCGGCGGTCGGATTGACGAGCCTGACCGCCCGTTTTCGTCGGGCTCGGGCGCGCCGCATCCAGGCAATCCTCCTCACCGTCTGCTGCTTCTCGTCCGCGATCGTGCTGGCGATCGCCCTGCGGTTTGCGTCAGGCGCATTCCCGGAGGCGTACATCAACAACGACGCCTGGCAGGCGCTGCAGTGGCTCTCGTCGCATCACCAGGCGGGCGATCGCGCCCTCTCCGCCCCGGGAGCGGGCCAGCTGCTCCCCGCCTGGGCCGGCGTCCCGGTCTACGTGGGCCACTACAGCGAGACGCTCGACTACTTCCAGAAGATTCGCAACGTCTCCGCCATCCTCGGCCCCGAGGAGCCGGACGGCGCCGTGCAGGATTTTCTTGCTGCCAACCATCTGACGATCCTCTACTGGGGACCCGATGAGGCGTCGAGCAGCTTTCAGCCGGGTCTCCACGCCTACCTGCATCCGATCTATCGGCAGGGCGCGGTCGCGATCTACCGAGTGAGCGGGAGCTAGGCCAGCATCGCACTGCTCGAGCCGGTTCCAACCCAGCCCGCCGCCGCGGCCCGGCGACACCGCCCCTCGCCGGTCGTCATCGCCCAGGTGCTGGCCATCGCCATCTTCTTCGCGCTGGCCGTCCTCCGCTTCATGGTCGCCCCAATCGACCGCAGCGACGAGGGCGTCACGCTCACCAATGCCGCGCTCAGCGCCGCCGGCCTCGTGCCATTCCGCGACTATTGGGCACCCTACGGGCCGCTCGATACCTACGTGCTCGCCAGCGCCTTTAAATTGTTCGCCGTCAACGTCATGGTCGAGCGAGCGCTCGGGATTCTCGTGCTCGCGCTGTTCGCCGTGGTGGCGTATTTGCTCACGGGGCGGCTCGGTCTGCGCGGCGGCATTCGTCTCATGCTCACCGGGCTCATCAGTGTCGTCCCGATCTCCGTTCCCGCGTTCAACTCCGCGTTCCTCGCGAACCTGATCGGCGTGACGGCCGTGCTGGCGTTCCTCTGCAGCCTGGACCGCGAGCCGCGGCGATGGCCATTGCTCGCGGGTTCTCTGGTCGGGCTGGCATCGTTCTCGCGCCCCGAATTCGCGCTCGCGCTCGGGATCGGTCTGGGCGCCGGGTACCTGGCGATCGGACTCACCCGCGCGAGCATGCGTGCCCGGCTGGAGCCATACGTCCTGGGCGCCGCCGGCGTCGCGGCCGTCCTCTGGGGAATCACCGTCCTGGTTGCCGGTTTCGCCCCGGTGTGGTCGGACATCGTCGCCTACCCCGTCAGCCTCTACCCACGGGCTCGCAGCATTCCCATCGGCGACGGCCACGAGGGAGCGGTCGTCATCGTCCTCGGGATCGCCTTCGCGCTGATCTGGGTGTGGGGCGCGGTGCGGGCCTATCGCCGGCGGTCAGTCCCCGACGAGCGTGCGCGACTGATCGCCCTGGTGTTCGGCGGCCTGCTCGTCTTCACCTGGGTCCGCACCCGAGCCGATGGGATTCATGCCCTGGACGCCTGGCCGCTGACCGCCATTCTCCTCGCCCTGCTGATGGAACGCCGGGGCCGGCTCGGCCGCCAGGCGGGCGGCGTTTTTCAGACGCTGGTGCCGATCGCCGGCATCCTCTTGCTGTGTGTGGCTGCGGGCGGAACCGCGTTCCGCGACCTGGCGCTACCCGCCGCCGCGGCCGGGGTTCCTCGCAGTGGATTCAGCGGGGAGCGGGCCTGGATGCCAGCGCCCGAACTCGCCGAGGTCATCCGCGAGATCCATGCCGTCACCCCAGCCGGCCGTCCGATCTGGGTCGGGCTCCAGCGCAACGACCTGGTGCTGTTCAACGACGTCACGCTCTACTTTCTCAGCGACCGCAAGCCCGGCACGGTCTATTACGTCGCCTTTCCCGGGCTCACCAACACCGAGCCGATGGAGCGAACCATTGCCTGCCAGCTGGCGCGCTCCGGGGTCACGCTGGCCGTCCTCGGACCCAACCCCGAGGGGGAGCCGTGGAACCTGAGCTCGGTGCCTGGATCAGGATTCCTTGACCAGTGGCTCGCCGCCCGCACCGTCGCTCGATCGCAGGTCGGCCCCTATCAGCTGCTCAGGCTGACGCCCGGTTTGCGTCCTGACGATCGATGCCCTTAGTCGGGTGCTTGCGGACGCGCCCCGGGATGGCGAGCAGCTCGAGGAACATCATGGTGGAGTGCCGAATCGGATGGACTCGGCTTTGCGGTGAGTTGATCCAGCGGGTCGGCACCTCGACGATCCGGTAACCGGCTTGCTGGGCGCGATAGAGCACCTCGACGTCGAACCCGAATCCGCGGGTCTGCAGGACCGGGAAGACCCGGTCCGCGACCTCCGCGGTAAAGGCCTTGAAGCCGCACTGGGTATCGTGGACGCCGCCGAGCACGAAAGCCCGCACCAGGCGGTTGAAAATCTTGCCCATCGTCTCCCGATACCAGGGCTGGTGCAGCTCCACCTGTGAATCCTTGAGCCCCCGGGAGGCGATGGCGACGCCCGCGCCGCTGCGCAGCGGTCGCAGGAGCTTCTCCATGTCATCGATGGGGACGCTGAGGTCGGCATCGCTGAAGATCCGATAGCGCCCACGCGCCTGCGCCATCCCGAGCTGAATCGCGGCGCCCTTCCCCGCGTTGCGTCTGGCCGCCACCAGCTGCAGCTGCAACCAGGTGGCCGCGCGCTGGCGCACCACCTGGGCGGTCGCGTCCCGACTGCCGTCGTCGACCACGATCACCTCCGCGCTGAGGCCGCAGGTCCTGAGGTAGCCCTCGACCCGGTCGAGGGTGGCGGGGAGGCGGAGCGCCTCGTTGAACGCCGGGATGATGATCGAGATCTCGGGGTTCACGCGGCCTTCTCCACCTTGCGCATCTCGGCCTTGAAGGCGAGCAGCTCGCTGAAGGCCCGCACCACGACACGCAAATTGGCTCCGGTCTGGCGGCCCGAGGTCCGCGCGTAATGCTGGATCGGCACCTCCACCACCCGCGCCTGCAGCTGCCGCGCCAGCACAAAGACCTCGGTGTTGATCAGCGCACCCTCGGAGTGCAGCGCCATGCGTTCCAGCAGGTCGCGGCGCATCAGCTTGAAGGCGCAATTGACATCGCGAGCCAGGCGGCCGAACAAGATCGTCACCAGCGTGAAGAATGCCCAGGCGTTCAGCCGGCGGGGCAGCGGGTCGCGGCGCTGCTTGCGATACCCGGCGACGATGTCGGCATCGGCCGCGCGGGCGAGCAGCGCGGCGACGTCGGCCGGATCGAACTGGTTGTCGGCATCCTCGAGGAAGATCCAGGGATATCGGGCCGCCGCAAAGCCGGACCGCAGGGCCGCGCCATAGCCGCGGTTCACCGGATGACGGATGACCCGCAGGCTCGGATGGATCGGCTTGAGCCGTTCCAGTACGGCAGCCGTTCCGTCCCGGCTGCCGTCGTCGACCACGATGACCTCGAAGGCCCGGGCCTGAGCGGCCAGCGCCGCGGCCATCCGCCCCACCGATCGCTCCAGGTTGGCTTCTTCGTTGAAGGCTGGCATGACGGCGCTGATGTCGACCGACGACGCCAGGCTCATGGTGCGAAGCCTACTCGGGTGAAGACCGTGGCCACCTGGTCCTGGCGAAGCACCTGCCACGCCGAGTCCTGCCGAAGGATACTCGTCAGCGGATGGGCGTTGGGCAGGATGATCGCGTCGGTATGGGCCTGGGCGATCACGTCGCGCCAGGCCGGTGTCATGTAGCTCACTTGCAGGTAGCGGCTGAAGCCCTTCGCGCCGTAGACCTCCACCCGGCCATCGATGTACACCCGCCCACCGTCGGGAAACAGGCGCCAGACCAGGTAACCGCCGTAGTCGTAGTAGTTGAACACCCGGACCGGCCGGCCGACCGCCTGCAGGGAATCGGTCGCCTCCACCGGAAGGGCGGCGCTGATCGCCTGCGCTTCGCGGCCGGGTTGGAGGTTGGGGACTGCCCGGTACCAGACCATGCCGGCCCCCACCACGATCAGCAGGACCAGGTTGATGGCACCCAGGAAAAGTCCAGGGGCGAGCGGCCGCGAGGGAGCCCAACGCAGTGCGGCCTGCGCCGCGGGCCGGTCCTGCACCGGCGGCAGGAGATCGCCTACGACCCCGAGCAACGCCTGGGCGCATCGACCCATCAGCGGCGCAGCGCCGAGCACGAACAGCGGCACATGCCGCTGGGAAGAGAGCGCGAGATAGAGCAGCGCGAAGGCAATCAACCACTCGCTGCTCCGGGCCTTGACCCGGCGTGTCGCGAGACCGACCAGGAGAACGAAGACCAGCCCCTCGAACATGATCCCGGCCAGCGAATGAAAGTCGGGCGAGGCCCATTCCTGGATGTTGTTCTGGATCAACGGCGAGGTCAGCGTCCCAAGCGAAAAGAGGACGGTTTGAATCCCGAATGGATTGACGAACGCCAGCCCGGCACTGGCGAAGATCGCCCAGCCCAGCGCCATCAGGCGGCGCCGCGGCATCGCGTCCGCCCCCGATCGCCAGCTGTCGACGACCTCACCGGCGAGAAACAGCAGGCTGATGATGATGCCCACCAGGAACGCCGAGTGCAGGTTCGCCCATAACCAGATGAAGGGCGGCAACACGAACGCCGACAGCCGTCCGGCTCGGTAGCGCATCAGACCCAGCAGCAACAGGCCGCAGAAGAGCACGTTGAGCAGCTGGGGCCGAGCCCCCCATGCGGTCGAGCCGGCGAGGACGCCCACCAGGGTCAGGGCCGCGGCGGCGCTCGCCGCCAGTCCGGTCTGCCGCAGGAGGAGGTAAAGACAAACGGCGGACGCCGTCACGACGGCCGCGAAGATGGCGACCAGCGCAGGCAAGCCGCCGAGCTGGTAGAGCAGGTACATGACAAGATCGGCCAGCCATTCGTGCATCACCCAGGGTTGGCCGGCGGCGCTGAACGAATAGACATCAACATGGGGGATGGACGCGGTCGTCACGATCAGCCGTCCGTTGGCGAGGTGCCACCACAAATCCGGGTCGAGGGGCGGCACCGCAGCCAGGCTGAAGACGGCGGCGAAGAGCAGCGTGCGGAGGACGACCGTGCTGGAAACACGGTGAAGCCAGGCGGCGATCAAGGTCAGGGGAGTAACGGCGCGGTCACGGAGTTCCTTCGGCCGGACCCTCCCGCCGGGGCTGAGCCAGCACGCGGATCACGAAGCGTGGCAGGGCCAGCATGCGGCGCCATCGCCAGGGTTGTCGGCCGAGCCGGTGCAGCCATTCGAGACCGTGCTCGCGCATCCAGCGTGGTGCCCGGCGGGTACGCCCAGAGATGAAATCGAACGCGCCGCCCACCCCGAGGCCAACGATGGCGCCCGATCGTTCCAGGTTGCGGGCCAGCCAGGCCTCCTCGGCCGCGGCGCCGTAAGCCAGCACGAGGAGCTGCGCCCGACTGGAGCGGACCGCGTCGGTGGTGGCCGCGTCAGCCGCGGGCTCCGGCGAGCCGGCAGCGGTCCCGGCCAGGATGAACCCGGGGTAGCTGTTGCGCAGCACCTGCCCGGCTGCCTCGGCCACCCCCGGACCGCCACCCAGGAAGAAGAACCGCCAGCCGGCGGTGGCGCCGCGGGCCGCGAGCGCCTTCACGAAGTCGACACCCGCGACCCGCCCCGGCAGCGGATGCCCCAGCCGGCGCGCCGCCCAGAGCACCCCCGCCCCATCCGCGAGTGCGAGGTCGGCCCGGCGGAGTACCGCCGCAAACGCAGGGTCGCGCCCCGCATGCATGATCCGCTCCGGATTGACGCTGATCACCAGGCGCGGGCGCCCATCCTCGAGAGCACGCGCCACCCAGTCCACTGCCTCCGCCTCCGTCAGGGCATCGACCGGCACCCCGAGGAGCGTGAAGCGCGTCACGCGGCGAGCGCCTCCCGGTAGACCTCCGCGGTCTCGCGGCCGAGCCGCTCGACGCTGAACGCTTTCGATCGCTTTAGTCCGGCATTCCGCAGCCGCAGCGGCTCCGCCTCGAAGCGAAGCAGCCGTTCCATTGCCTGGGTCAACTCCTCCACGCTCTCTGTGCGCAGCACGACGCCGGAGTCGTCGACCAGCTCGGCAAGCGCGTCGGCCGAGGAGACGATCACCGGTGCGCCGCAGGACATCGCTTCCAGCACCGGCAGGCCAAAGCCTTCATAACGGGATGGATAGACGAAGATCGACGCGCCGCTGTAGATCGCCGGCAACATCTCGCGCGGCACGTAATCGAGCCCGATGACGTGGACCCGCGGTCCCGCCTTGCGCAGCTCGCGGGCAAGCCGCTCCGCGCCGCGGTTCGTCCGGCCGACAAAGACGAGGGCCGAGTCATCGGTGAGGTCGGGAGGAAGCAGCTCGTACGCAGCCCGCAACCGCCCCAGGTCCTTGCGCGGATCGATGGTTCCCACGTAGAGGACGTAGCGATCGGGCAGCCCGAAGCTTTTTCGTACGTCGGCTACCTCGATCGACGGCCGTGGGCTGAAGATCGGATCGGCGGCCAGCGGGACGTAGGCCACCCGCTCGGGCGCGATATGGTACAGGTCGATGACCTCGCGGCTGACGGCTTGCGATGAGACCATGATTCGCCGCGCCCTGCGAATACTCCGTGGGCCGAGCGTCCCGAAGTACCAGCGCGCGCGCGGATGCATATCCTGAGGGCGGATCCGATAAGCCAGGTCCGGCACGGTCAGTGCCAGGGGGACCGCGCTGAACACCGGCGCCACACCCGTGAGCGAGTGGAGCAGATGCAGCGCTCGTGGAGAGGCCCCAAAGCGCCAGGGCAGGGCCCATTGTTCCCGGCCCAAGCGAAGACTGCGCGGGACGCGCGGAAAGGGCACGATGTGGTGCCCGATGGCGGCATCGCCGAGGTCGGCACACACGTCTGCCGGCACGAGGACATCGACCGACGCACCAACTTTGTGCAGGCCACGAAGGATGTGGAGCGCGTGATGCTCGAGTCCCGTGAACGGCTTCGCCGCAAACAAAAGATCCACAGCGATACCGTCCGGCACAACATTGCCACCAGCCACTCGCGCAAGTTAGCAGAAGAACGAGGCCGCAGGCCGAGTCGCGCTTTCGCGCGTAACGCGCCGGTGCCGAATGCCGGCCTGTACGCGCACACGAGGGCAATGGAATTTTGCCCGAGTGCGCGATGGGCCGGCTGGACGGCACAACGGCGCGCTCAAGTCACTGTGCAACTAACCTTGCGCGCTAGCGCGAACGAACCGTGATCGTCGGCATTGACGGCACGCCCGCGGTGCGGCGCTTCGCGACGGGAACCGAAGTTTACGCCCGAAGCATCATTGAAGCATTGGGGGTCACGCGAGGCGCGCGCACGATGCGGGTCTACGCCAATGCGATCGAGGCACCTGCGTGGCTGCCGACCGGTGTCGAGTGGCGCGGCATACCGTTTCCACGGATGTGGACTCACTGGCGCTTGCGGCAGGCGCTCCGTGGCGAGCGGCCCGACGTAACGTTTATCCCGAGCCATGTCTTGCCCTTCGCGCTCGGCTTGAAATCCGTGGTCACCATTCACGACATCGGGCACCGTCGTGAACCGCAGTCCTACTCGCGCACCGCCCGTTGGTACCTCGAAGCCACGACGCGGTATGCGGCGCGCAGAGCCAACCGTCTGATCGCGGTTTCCAAATCGACAGCCGATGACCTGGTTCGGTTTTACAACGTGCCGGGCGGGCGCATCAGCGTAGTGCATTCGGGTGTCGATCCACGGATGCGGCCGCAGGACCCGTCCAAAGTGGATGAGGTCCTGGCCCGGCTCGGGATCGGCGGCGCGTACTTTCTCTCTGTTGGCCGCAACCACCCACGCAAGAACCTGGGCATGTTACGCCGCGCGTTCGACGAGGCGCGTCGCCGGGGGCTGCAGGCTGAGTTGGTCCTCGCGGGACCGGGCCTTCAAACGGGTTCGGCGGGTGCGGTCCGGACGCTCTCCTACGTGCCCCCCGATGACCTGCCCGCCCTCTACGCCGGCGCCATCGCCCTAACCGTGCCGTCCCGCTTTGAAGGCTTCGGTTTCCCTGCGCTGGAAGCGATGCGCTGCGGCACCGCCGTCATCGGATCGACCGCCGGCGCCTTGCCGGAAATCATCGG
>Ga0070708_100004366_pt1 | contig 11106 bp, 13 predicted proteins | sample KBSK5503metaG_FD_65469 | JGI IMG/M metagenome (GOLD analysis project Ga0070708, IMG submission 65469) | Corn, switchgrass and miscanthus rhizosphere microbial communities from Kellogg Biological Station, Michigan, USA - KBS K5-50-3 metaG | ecosystem: Host-associated > Plants > Roots >...
CCGCGTACCAGCCGCGCCCCTGGGTGCTGCTGGCCTCGGTGTTCCTCCTCACGTTGCTCCTCGGATTCGTGACCCAGGCCGCCGGGAGCCTGTACCTCCGCTGGACCGCGGACCCCATCACCCTCACCTACCGCACGACCCTCTCGTACACGTCGGCGATCGTCGGTGACGCGTTCCTCCTGCCGATCGTGAACCTGTTCATCGTCAGCCAGCTCGCGGTCTGGCGCAGACGCCCGCACATCGCGGAGGTGACCGGCGCGCTCCTGGGCGGCGGCGTGCTGACCATCGCGGTCCACCTCTATCAGGCGACCCATGCGCTCCTGAACTGGACGATGACCCAGCCGTACTCGTGGACGCCGCTCGGCTACGTGCACGCGGGGTTCATGTTCAGCGAGCTCTCGCTCGTCCTGTTCTTCTGGGGCCAGGCCGCGCAGGTCGCGCGGGAGCAGCCACGGGCGATCTTCTCGCACCGCGTCGCGATCATCGTGCTCTGTTCGCTTGTCTTCCTGCGACTGGTGCTCGGGGACTACGGCTACTTCGCGTAGGAGTCGAGCTCTCGCGCGTTGACGCAGCGGACCGGCGTAGCGGCGCCGTCTCGAGCTCCCGGACGAGCCGCTCGAATGTGCCGATCGCTGCCGCGAGGCGCTCGGTCTCGGCCGGGCTGAACGCCGCGAGCGCCGCGCCGATGCGGATCACCCGCTCATCCCGGCCCCGCAGCACGAGCTCCTTCGCCCTCCGGGTCGCCTGGACCCGCACGACGCGCGCGTCGGGGGCATCTCGCGCGCGGGTCACGAAGCCCGCGGCCTCCAGGATGCGCACGGTCTTCGTCATCGCGGGTGCGCCGACGCGCTCGGCCCGCGCTAGCGCGCCGATCGAGATCGGGCCGGCAAAGACGACCACCCCGAGGGCCGAGCTGTGCTCCGCAGCGAGGCCCGTGGGCGGGGTGTCCTGCCGAAGCGCGCGCATGAGATGGACGGTCGCGGAGTTCAGCCGCTGGGGGAGCTCGTCCACCGGTCGGGTCACGGTCGCAGCGTAGGGTCCGTTGACGTGCTTCACCCGGTGTATCTTCCCGGGACCGGAGGTGCGCAATGGGGACGCGACTGGGGCTCATCGCGGACAACCACTCGGCGCAGTCGGACGGCTCGGACCTGCCCGACGCCGTGCTCCGGGCCTTCGCCGGAGTCGACCTCATCCTCCACCTCGGCGACGCGGGCACGTGGGGGACCCTGGACCGCCTCGCGACGGTGGCGACGGTCATCGCCGTGCGTGGCGGCCACAACGGGTCCGCGGACGACCGCCGCGTCGGCGGCCTGACGCGCGTCGAGGAGATCGAGGGTCTCCGCGTCGGCATGGTCCACGATCTCGTCGGCCGCGGCGCCGCGTCCGAGACGATCAAGGCCCTCCAATTCAACGGCACGCCGCGGGATGCGCTGCGGTCGCTGTTGGGGACCGACATCGACGTCCTCGCATACGCCGGCACGCACGATCCGCGCATCGCCTGGGCTGACGGGATGCTCCTCGTGAATCCCGGCAGCCCGACGCTCCCGGCGGGACGCGAGAAGGGATCGCTCGGCCACGTCGCGGTCATCGAGATCGCCGACGGGATCGCGTCCGCGCGGGTCGTGGATCTCGCGGGCTAACGAATTCCCGTGTCCGCGTGGAGCTCGACATCCGTGAATTGGCTTGCAGCCACGACCACGCTCGTCGGCTTGAGCGTCGGCGGTCCGTTCTTCGAACGCACCGTGTAGGTGCCGGGAGGCAAGCTCACCTCGAATCTCCCGGCGGCGTCCGTCGTGAACGTGGCCACGATCGTGGTCCCGCTGACGACCTCGACCGTCATCGCTACCGGCCGGTCGGGGCACGGGCTCTCGGCGCGGACCGGCCCGGGACACGCCGGGCCGGCAAGGATCGTTCCGCGGATGCCCGATGCCGGCGCGCCGCCCGTACCGCACGCCGCGAGGACGATCGCGAGGGCCAGCAGGCTACGGCCCGTAGATCTTCCCCGGATTGAGGATCCCCCTGGGGTCGAAGGTGGACTTCACCTTCTTCATCACGTCGAGCGCCGCGCCGTGCTCGAGCCGCATGTACTGCTGGCGGACGGCGCCGGTCCCGTGCTCGCCGGTCACCGTGCCGCCGACCCCCAGCGCGAGCCGGTGCAGGCGGTCGGCGAGCTCGTCCGCGCGCTTCACCTCGTCCGCGTTCGCGGGGTCGATGAGGATCGCGGAATGGACATTTCCGTCGCCGAAGTGGCCGTAGAAGATGACCGCGATCCCGAGCTCAGCGGCGATGTCGCGCGCGGTACGGATGGTGCGCGGGATCTCCGAGAGCGGCACGGCGAGATCCTCGCCGGCGAAGATCCGGTGCTTGTCCGGATGCATCAGGGCCGAGGCGGCGGCCATCCCGCTGCGCGCTGCCCAGAGCTGCTGGATCTCGGATTCTTGTTCGGCGAAGCGTGTCGTGCTCGCGCGCTGCTTGACGATCCCCTCGACGTAGCGGACCGCTGACGCGACGTGGTCGGGCGTGCCCTCGACCTCGATGAACAGCACGGCCTCGCCATCCGGGAGCCCCAGCTCAGGCCGGTATCGCTGGATCGCCTCCACCGCGCTGCGGTCCAGCAGCTCCGCGGTGGACGGCAAGACGCCCGCCGCGAACAGGTCGTCGAGCGAGAGCACCGTGTCGTCGACGCTCGCGTACGCCGCGAGGCAGACCGCGCGCGCCGGAGGCCTGGGCTGCACCCGCAGCCGGAGGCGGGTGAGGATGCCGAGCGTCCCCTCGGACCCGACGAACAGCTTCGTGAGATCGATGCCGCTCGACGACTTCAACGCCTTGCTGTGCTCGCCGCCGGTGACGATCACGGAGCCGTCGGCGAGGACGACCTCGGCGCCAAGGACGTACGCCGAGGTCGTGCCCCAGCGCACGGCGTGCGGGCCGCTCGCGTTGTTGGCGACCATGCCGCCGAGCGTGCACGCCCGACCGCTCCCGGGATCCGGCGGGAAGAACAGACCACGGTCGGCGAGCGCGAGCTGGAGATCCGCGAACACGACGCCGGGCTCGACGACCGTCTGCAGGTTCGGGCGGTCGATCTCGATGATCCGCCGCATCCGCGCGAACGACACGACGATCCCGCCCCGCGCGGCGACCGCCCCACCGGTCTGCCCGGTACCCGCGCCGCGCGGCACGATCGGCGTGCCCGTCTCCGCGGCGATGCGCATCGTCGCGACCACGTCCGCAGTCGTCTCGGGCACGACGACCGCGTCGGGCCGCCGTTGCATCCGGAGCGACCAGAACGAAGCGTCGTACGCGTACGGTTCGAGGGTCGCTGGATCGTCGATGACGCGGTCCCGGGGCAGGACGGCACGTAGTCGGTCAACGATGGCGCTGCTCGTCTGGAGGACCATGCGGGGCCGTATCGTAGTGCGCATCTCCATTCAGACGGCGCCGATCGTCCTGTCCTCACATGTGCGCGCGGACGATCTTGCGACCTGCATCTCGTGCGGCCTCTGCCTGAACGACTGCCCGACATACCGCGTGCTCGCCGACGAGGCCGACTCGCCGCGCGGCCGGATCCAGCTCATCCGCCAGATGGTCTCGTCAGAGGCTCCGATCGACGATCGGGTCGCCAGGCATCTCGAGGCGTGCCTCGTGTGCCGAGCGTGCGAGACAGCCTGTCCATCGGGTGTTCCGTTCGGCCGGATCATGGAGGGCGCGCGCGAGGACCTGCGCGAGCGCGAGCGGCCCCGGCGCGCCGCGGCGACGATGCGCCGTCTGGGGCTTGGCACGATCACGGATCAGCGGCGGCTCCGGGTCGCGACGAGGCTCCTCGATCTCTACGTCCGCAGTGGCGCGCAGCGTGTGATGCGCGCCTCGCGGTTGCTTCCGAAGCGGTTGCGTGCCATGGAGGCCCTCGCGACGAAGGCCGAGGGCGCGCCGTATGCGCCGGTCGAGCGGCCCGACGCCGATGCGGCGTTCTTCGCCGGCTGCATCATGCGCACCGCGTTCGGAGAGACGGAGCGGGCCACGGTCCGGATGCTCGAGCGCGGCGGGAAGCGCGTGACCGCGTGCCAGGAACAAACGTGCTGCGGGGCGCTCCACGCGCACTCAGGCGACGGCGAGACCGCCCGCGACCTCGCGCGGCTGAACATCGACGCGTTCTCCGGGACCGACGTTCCGATCGTGGTGAACGCCGCCGGCTGCGGCGCTCAGCTCAGGGCCTACGGCGAGCTGCTCGCTGGCGACGCGGCGTGGAGCGAGCGGGCGCACGCGTTCAGCGCGCGGGTGCGCGACGCGTCGGAGGCCGTGCCGCCCGAGGCCGTTCAGAGTGCCGCGCCGCGCGCGCTCCGCGTCGTCTACCAGGACGCCTGCCACCTCGCGCACGGCCAGAAGATCCGTCGCGAGCCACGGGCGCTGCTTACGGCGATCACAGGCGTGACGGTCGTGCCGATCGCCGATGCCGAGCGGTGCTGCGGGAGTGCCGGCATCTACAACATCACGCATCCCGAAGTGGCCGGGGAGCTTCAGCGGCAGAAGGTCGCCGCGATCCTCGCGGCGGGACCCGACATCGTCGTTTCGGCGAATCCCGGCTGCATCCTTCAGCTGGCCGCGGGCCTTCGCGCCGCCGGGTCGGACGTGCCAGTGGTGCATTTGATGCGGTTTTTGGACGATCCGAGCGCCAGCTTGGGCGCTTTGTCAGCCTAGCGACGACGCCCGACACAGGAGCCCCCGCGATGTGCGAAAATAGTCGTACCAAATGAGCGTTTCTCGTAGCACCTACCGTCACCGCCTCAGCTCCGAAGACGTCCGCAAGGGCCGGATCCTCATCACGAAGGATGCGTGGAAGCTGTTCCCCGAACCCGGCGCGCCCGTGCACCTGCGTATCGGCGCGCGTCGTTTCGACGCCGAGATCCAGGCCGAGAGATGTATGTGCGTGCCGCCGGAGCACGAGCATTACCACCTGTTCTGCAAGGACCTGAAGGGTCAGAGCGGCTTCAAGAACGGCGCACTCGTCGTGATCGCTAAGGATTCTGACGGGGGCTACCGCTTCGTAGAAGAGCGCGGGTAACATCGTGACGATGGCCGGTCCGTCGTACATCCTCATTCACGTGTTCGGGACGGTCCGCGACGAGCTCGATCGGGCGGACCGCGGCAAGCGGAGCTACTCGGGCTGGCTCCGCGAATTCGTGTCCGATACCCCTCAGCGGCTGACGGAGATCGCCCGGCTCGTCGACCTCCTGACCGAGAACGGCTGGAGCCTGGTCGGCTCGCCCTATGACTGCGACGTGATGCTCGAGCGCGCGATCGATCGGGCCAACGCGGAGCAGGAGCTCCGGCGCGCCGAGATCTGGGATCGGCTGCTCCAGGTGTGTTCCGCCGACGACGACGGGCATGCCATCTGGCGCGCCCACCCGGAGGGCAAGCCGTCGCGGCCGCGCCGCCGCCGCCGCGTGCGCCGGCCGCCGACGAGCAGAGAGCAGGGCAACTAGCCGGGGGTGCCGCACCCCCTCGGAGACGAGCTCACCGAGCTCCACGTCCATCTCGGCGGCGCCGTCGACCCAGCCGCGATGTGGGGCATCGCGCACGCCCAGGGCATCCGGCTTCCCACGAAGGACTACTGGGAGTTCGTCGACCTCATCACGGTGAACCCGAAGCGGCGGAAGTCGTTCGAGGACTTCCTCGAGCTGTACCACTGGACCGAGCTCATTCAGTCGAGCCCGATCGCGGTCGAGCAGTCGGTGTACGCGGTCATCGGCGGCGCGTACCGCAAGGCGAATATCACGACCCTCGAGCTCCGCTACAACCCGCTGAAGCGCAATCGCGGCGGCGAGCAGGACCTCGACCACATCATCATGGCCTCGATCCGAGGTCTGGATCGCGCGGCGCTCGAGTATCCGGTGCAGGCTGGGCTCATCTTCTGCCTCGATCGCGCGTTCGATCGCCGGATGAACGAGATCGTCGTCGAGAAGGCCATCCAGTACCGCAAGCGCGGCGTGCTCGCCATCGATATCGCCGGACCGAAGAATCCCGACTTCCACTACGCCGACTACGCGGTCCTGTTCAGGAAGGCACGTAAGGCCGGCCTCGGCATCACCGTCCACGCCGGCGAGGATGAGGACTGGGAATCGGTCGACGAGGTGTTGACCCATCTCGAGCCGGATCGCATCGGGCATGGCATCCACGCCGCCCAGGACGCCGGGCTCTGCAAGCGACTCGCCGACCGCGGCGTGCATCTCGAGATCTGCCCATCGTCGAATCTGGACACGAAGGTCGTTCGCGATCTCGACGAGCTTCGCGAGTTCATCGCTGTCTTCCGCAAGCACAAGGTCCACTTCAGCTTCAACACGGACGGGCCTGAGATGCTACAGACGACGCTGCGCGACGAGCTGAGGCTCGCGGTCCGGGCGAACCTCGTCTCGCGCGACGAGCTCGCGCAGTGCGGCGAATGGGCCCGCGAGGCCTCCTTCCTGCTGCGGAACGAGCGGTGATGGATCGTGAGCGGCGAGCCTGGGTGCGCTTCCTGATCGTGATCGCCGCGGCAGCCCTCGGCGAGACGATCGGCGTCTGGCAGGGGCTGCCGTCGAGCGACCTGTTGCTGCCGCTGCTCTTCGGCGCCGCCGCGTACTACCTCACGATGGGGCTGACCGGTCCGCGCTACCGGCGCGACGGGAACGTGCGCTACTGGCGGGGCCGCCGCATCGACGACGAGTGACCGACGGTCATTTGCCGCCCTCGTCCTTCTTGGCCGGCGCACCGGCTGCGGCGACGAGTCCCGGCTTCACGCCCGGTTCCGCGCCGAACGATGCGGCGCGGAGCGAATCCATCTCGGCCGGATTGTCGTGCCGCATGACGAACGGGGCGAGGGCCCAGACGATCGTGCGGAGCGGCTCGGGGTCAGGGTTCGGCTTCCCGAATCGCGCGGTCACGAACTCGAGGAACGTGTTCGGAGCGATGAGGAGCTTCACGTCTTGGCGCTCGGTCGCGCCGGGGGGAGCGCAGGCGATGTGCGCGAGCGTGAAATCGTGTTCGCCCCGGGCGTCGGTGCTCGATACCCACGTTACGACCGCATCGCGCGGCTCGACAGCGATGGCGCACACATCGCAGACCAGGTCGTACTCGCTCACGTCGGGTCGACGATAATCGGACTCGGATGAGCGAGCGCTACGGCAGCTGGGGCAAGATCCTGCGCGTCGACCTGACGGCGGGCACGACGGCCGTCGAGGAGATGGACGAAGCGACCTTCCGGCGGCATCCGGGCGGGCGTGCGCTCATCGCGCATTACCTGCTGACCGAGCTGGCAAAGGACGTGGAGCCGCTCGGTCCGGAGAACATCCTGATCTTCGCCATGGGAGTGCTCACCGGAACGCCGCTCTCCGGCGCGTCACGGCACGCTGTCGGCGCGAAGTCGCCGCTCACCGGCGGCTTCGGCGAGGCCGAGGTCGGTGGCTTCTGGGGCGCGGAGCTCAAGCGCGCCGGCTGGGACGCGATCGTCGTCACCGGTGCGGCGCGGACGCCCGTCTACCTCTGGATCAAGGACGACCAGGTCGAGATACGCGACGCGGCGCACCTCTGGGGTCTCGAGATCATGGACACCGAGGAGACGCTCAAGGCCGAGGTCGGCGAGCGGCTCGCCCGTGTCTGCGAGATCGGGCCGGCCGGGGAGAACCTCGTCCGCATCGCCGGCATCGTGAACGACTTCAAGGACATCGCCGGACGCGCCGGCCTCGGCGCGGTGATGGGCAGCAAGAAGCTGAAGGCCATCGTCGTGAAGGGCTCGCGCGCGGTCCCGCTCCACGACGCCGCGAAGGTGAAGGAGATCGGGCGCTGGGTCGCGGACACGCTCCAGGAGAACCACTGGGCGTTCCACAACTTCGGCACCGGCATGGGTCTCGACGGCTACACCCGCGTCGGCGGCATGGCCGTGCGCAACTACGCCGGTGGCCCCTTCGAAGGCGCGGCCGAGATCAGCGCCGAGGCCCTGGTCGAGAAGGGCTACCGCGTGAAGATGGAGGCCTGCTGGGCGTGTTCCGTCCGCTGTAAGAAGGTCGTGAAGATGGAGACGCCGTACCAGATCGACCCGAAGTACGGAGGCATCGAGTACGAGTCGACGGCGGCCCTCGGCGCCGATTGCGGCGTCGACGACCTCGCGCTCCTCTCCAAGACGAACGAGCGCTGCAACGCCCTCGGGCTCGACACGATCTCGCTCGGAGCGACCGTCGCCTGGGTGATGGAGCTCCGCCAGCGCGGCATCCTGCCCGACGCCGAGTTGGATGGGCAGCCGGTCGAGTTCGGCAACGGCAAGGCGGTCCTCGCCGCGACCGACGCGGTCGCGCACCGGCGCGGCCTCGGCGACGTCCTCGCCGAGGGTTCGGTCCGCGCGGCGCGGACGCTCGGCGGCGCGGAGTACCTCACGGCGGTCCGCGGGCAGGAGCTCGCGATGCATGATCCGCGGCAGCGCACCGAGTACGGCAAGCAGGTCCGCGTCAGCTACGCCACGAGCCCGACCGGCGGCGACCACATGAACTCGAACCTGCCGTCGCGCTCCGCGAAGAACACCGTCGGGATGTGCTTCTTCCTCCGCTACGACGACCCAAAGCTCACGGACATCTTGAACGCCGTGACCGGCTGGGGCCTCGATGCCGCCGGCCTCGCCGACATCGGCGAGCTCTCGCTCTCCCTCGCGCGCCTGTTCAACGTCCGCGAGGGCTTCGGCGCGAGCGACGACAAGCTGCCGGAGCAGGTGATGAAGCCGCACGTCTCGGGCGTGCTGTCCCGCGTGCGGCTCGACGCCGGCGACGTCGCCGAGCAGGTCCGCGCGTACTACCGGAGCCGCGGCTGGTCCGACGACGGCGTGCCAAAGCCGGAGACGCTCGAGCGGCTCGGCATCGGTGAGTACGCCCGAGCCTGAGTACCACTTCCCGCCGCTGACCGAGGCGGACCTGCCGCTCGTCCGCCGCTGGCTCGTCGAGCCGCACGTCAGCCGGTGGTGGGACGATCCGCCGGACCCGTCGTACCCAGAGAACGAGGTCGCGAAGTACGAGGGCCGCATCCGCGGCGACGACGACCCAACGCTGCTGTTCCTCATCCGTCATCTCGGCCGCCCGCTCGGCTTCATTCAGTGCTACCTCATCGATGACGACCAGGAGTACAGCGCCGCGGTCGCGCTCGATGCACCCGCCGCGGGAATCGACGTGTTCATCGGCGAGGCGGCGGAGATCGGCCGCGGCCATGGTCCAGCGCTCATCCGCGCCTTCCTCAGGGACGTCGTCTTCCCGACGTATGACGTCGATGAGTGCGTCATCGGTCCGTCGGTGAAGAACGCGAGCGCCATCCGCGCCTACGAGAAGGCCGGGTTCCACTTCTTCAAGGACGCGGCCGTGCCGGACGAGCCTGATCCGGAGCATCTGATGCGGATCCGGCGAGCGGACCTCGAGCCGTGACGTCTCATGGGGTCCGGCACAGCGTGCCCCGCTGTCCGACGAGACGATCGGCGTCCTCACGGAGCACGGCGGGTATGTTCCAACCCGCGAGCTTCGCGAAGCCAGGGTCGCCGGCATCGGCCCCGGCCTGGATGACCTGGGCCTGCGTCGGCAGCAGCTCGACGAGCGTATCGAGCACGTCCGCCGTCTTGACGCCCGCGTCGTACGCGTCGCAGAAGAGCGCGAAGCGCGCAGCCTTGACGGCGAGGGTCGGCGGCGTGGTCCGCGGATTGAGCGGCACCCACCTGTAGCTCGCGCTCGCGAGATCCCACAGGCGGCTTCCCGGACCCGCCGAGTCCCAGTCGAGCATGACGATCGGGACGTGCCCTCGGAAGACCGCGTTCGCGGGAGACCAGTCGTTGTGGCAGATGAGCTCGTGCGTCCCGGGCGCGACGAACCGCCATTGAGCGTCCGGGGGAGACACGAAGCCATCAAGTGAATCGTGGTACCGCCGCAGCAGTGTGGCTGCCGCGATGAGCGTCACCTCATCCTGCAACATCCACTGCGGAAGCGGGTCCGGCCATCCCGGGTATACGTCGCCGGGAACGAACCTCAAGACCGCCCGACCCTGCTCGTCCATCCCGATGGCTTCCGGGGCAGCGCCAAAGCCGACGCGCTGAAGGTGCACCAGAAGCGCATGGACCGCCGAGGTCCACCCACCCGCCCGGCGGTGGACGGTGTCGCCGATCCGGACGCTCGCGCTCTGGTTTCCTCCGAGCAGGGCCTCTTCCACGTCGCTACAGGAGACCCATCAGCTTCCAGGCCGGGACGCTCGCGGCGATCGCGACGAGGCGCACGGCCGTGAGCGCCGCACCGATCCGCGTGCCTTGGCGGTCATCGAACGCCTCGCCGGCGGTCGCTTCGCGTGCGACGAGGTACTCGAGGCCCTGGTAGGGGAGGACCCAGACGTTCGCGGCGAGCAGGACCGTGAGGCCCGCGAGCCATGGCGAGATGCCGAGCTGCGGCGCCGCCGGCACGACCGCCAGTGCCAGGAGGAGCATCGTCGGCCGGCTCGGCAGCACGAAACGCAAGAGGATCGTCGCGGCCGCGATGGCGATGAGCACAAGGCCCGGATCGCCGAGCCCGGCCGTTCGCTGGACGAGCCCCGCCGCGATCCAGGTGTCGACGTGCGTCGCCTGCATCACCGTCCCCGATCCGAGCAGCGCCCCGAACAGCGTGAGAAAGCCCCAATCGAGCCCCGCGCGGAACCGCTCCCGGTCGAGCGCACCGGAGGTCACGACCACGAGCGCGAGCAGCGCGAGCCACGCGGGCTCCAGGTTGAGGATCGGCTGGGCGATGAGGCCCGCGAGGAGGAGCCCGGCCGCGAGGAGCGCGACGCGCTCGCCCCGCGAGAGCGGTCCGAGGAGCTCCTGCTGCCGCCGCGTCGAGTCCTGGATCCGCGCGGCCGCGCGCTCGGGCCGGAACAGGACGACGAGCGCCGCGGCAGCGCCGATGAGACAGACGAGGCCCACGGGTGCGGCGGCCCCGAGCCAGCCGAGCCACGAGAACCGCGCCCGGTCCGCGGGCGAGAGGAGCTGCACGACGAAGAAGTTCGTCGCGAGCCCGGTGAGGGAGACGCTCGAGAAGTACCAGTAGCCGACGAGGCCGGCGAACGCGAGGCGCGCGCTCCCGTTGC
>Ga0070708_100004367_pt1 | contig 11106 bp, 8 predicted proteins | sample KBSK5503metaG_FD_65469 | JGI IMG/M metagenome (GOLD analysis project Ga0070708, IMG submission 65469) | Corn, switchgrass and miscanthus rhizosphere microbial communities from Kellogg Biological Station, Michigan, USA - KBS K5-50-3 metaG | ecosystem: Host-associated > Plants > Roots >...
CGGGCGTCGTGCCCGGGCCGCGACACGGGCTGCTCACCGGCAGGTATGCGTGTTACGACGTGTACGGCACCAGCGACGGCAAATGGCTGACGGTCGCCGCTATCGAGGCGAAGTTCTGGGGCAACCTTTGCACCGCGCTCGGCCTTGAAGGGTGGATCGAGCACCAGAACGACGACGATGTGCAGGACGAGATCCGCGCCGACCTCGAGCGGGTGTTCCGCACGCGGACACGCGACGAGTGGGTCGCCGAGCTCGGGCCCGCCGACACGTGCGTGGCGCCGGTGCTGTCGGTGCCAGAGGTGATCGACGACCGCCAGTTCGCGGCGAGAGGCGCGTTCGTCGTCGCCCACCATCCCGACGCGGGGGACTTTCGCCAGGTCGGCTATCCGCTCGCCGGTTCGGGACGCCGCCCGTGAGCACCGACATGAGCGAGCACCGAAGCGGAGCGGAGGAGCGCAGCTCCGATGGACAACGCACCGCTGTGCACAGCGGTGCAGCCGCCGAAGGCGGCGGCCCGTTGGGCACCGTGCCCGACGACGTCATCGCCTTGATCGACGTCGTCCAGTACGAGGAGACCGCAGGCTTCCCTGTCGAACGGGGTTACATCTGGACGACGTGCTCGTCGGTCGAGAACGGCAACCCCCTGTTCTGGGACGACGCCGTCGCCGCCGACATCACCGACGGCCCCATCGCCCCGCCGACGATGCTGTCGGTGTGGTTTCGGCCCCACAACTGGGCGCCCGGTCGAGCCGAGCCGCACCTTCCTCTGCAGGTCCACTTCGACCTCAAGGACCGCTTCGAGCTGCCCGAGGCGGTGATGACCGACAACACGATCGTGTTTTACGAGCCCGTCCGACCGGGCGACGTCATCACCACCTGCCAGAAGCTCAAGTCGGTGAGCGAGCCCAAGACGACGAAGCTTGGTACGGGACGCTTCTGGGTGATCGACGTCGAGTACCGCAACCAGCGGGGCGAGCTGGTGGGCGTCGAGTCCTACACCGGCTTCGGTTACCGGCGGAGTGAGGCATGAGCGAGATCGCCGCCGGCACAACGCTGCCACCGCTCGCCTACGACGTCACCGCCACGACGGTGGTGCTCGGCGCGCTGGCCAGCCGCGACTGGCGCCCGATGCACCACGACCAGGATTTCGCCGTCAACCGCAACGGCACCCGCGACATCTTCCTCAACACGCCGAACATGGCGGCGTGGTTCGAGCGCTACCTCACCGACTGGAGCGGGCCCAAGGGCCGGCTGGGTCGCATGCGCTTCCGCATGAAGGGGTCGATCTTTCCCGGCGACACCATGGTGTTCAACGGCACCGTGGCCTCCGTCGACGACGACGACACCGGTTGCCGGTGGGTGTCTCTCGACGTCACCGTGAGCGTGGACGATGCCGTGAAGACCGAGTGCTCGGCTCGCCTCGCGGTACCAACCACACCCGACGACAACCCCTGGGCCCGGCGCGGCGAGCGCTGGCTCCCGTAGGAGACGCATGGATCTGGATTTCACACCGGAGCAGGACTTGCTGCGGGAGACCGTGCGCGGCCTGTGCGCGCGACACTGCGGGCTCGACGTCGTCCGGCAGCTGGAGGACGACCCCGTCGGCTACCCCGAGAAGCTGTGGCTCCAGCTGGGCGAGCTCGGGCTGCTCGACATGACCTTCCTCGCCCCGCAAGCCCTCGCGCGCGCCGACGATGGCCAGGGCGCAGGCAGTACCACAGTCGCGCATCGGCCTTCGGGGCTCGGGCTTTCGATGCTCGACGCCGCGATCGTCTACCAGGAGCTCGGGCGAGCACTGGCCCCTTCGCCCCACTTCGCCTCGTCGGTGCTGAGCGCCGGCGTGCTGCAGCGGGCGGGAAGCGAGTGGCTGCCGCGCGTCACCAGCGGCGAGGCCATCGTCACTCCCGCATGGCTCGAGCCCGGCCGCGGTTTCGGCCCTGCCGGTGTGACCCTCGACGGGCAACGCCTCACCGGCACCAAGCGGCACGTCCATTTCGCGGCCGCCGCCGACCGCCTGCTCGTCCTCGCGCGCGACGGTGACGAGATCGTGTTCCTCCTCGTCGATCCCAAGGGCCCCGGCGTCACCCTTACCCAGGACAAGACCATCTCCTCGGACACGCAGTACAAGGTCGACTTCGATGGCGCCACCGCGGAGCGGCTCGCCGTCACCGGCTGGCAGACCTGGCACGACGTCATGCTCGACGGGATCATCCTGCTGGCCGCGCAAGCGGTGGGCGGCGCCCGCTACGCCCTCGAGATCACCGTGCAGTACGCCAAGGACCGCCAGCAGTTCGACAAGCCGCTGGGTGCCTTCCAGGCCATCGCCCACTACCTCGCCGACGCCGCCACCGCGGTCGATGGCGCCGAGACCTTGGTACACGAGGCGGCCTGGGCGCGCGCCGAAGGCCGGTCGGTTGCCCGGCTGGCGCCCATGGCCAAGCTGTTCGCTGGCAAGACGTTCCGGGACCTGACCGCCACCGCCCAGCAGATCTTCGGCGGCGTGGGCTTCACCGTGGAGTACGAGATCCAGCTCTACTTCCGCCGGGCCAAGCAGCTGCAGATCTCGTGGTGGAACGACCGCTACCTCGAGGAGCTGATCGCCGAAGACGTGCTCGGGTCGTCCGACAGTTGACCGGATAGCCCGCCCACCGAAACTTGCCCGAAACACCTTCTGGGTAAAGAAGAGGTCGGTGGGCGACCTCCTGGATGACTACGCGCCTCCGGGCTGGGACGAAATGCTCGACGAGGGCGGCTTCCCCCGCCCGCCCTACGTCACGCTGCACGACACCCTGGCATCGCTGTCGGTCGACGACTTCGACCGCCGGTGCGCGCTGCGGGACCGGGCGTTCCGCGACCATGGCATCACCTTCTCATTGTCGGGCGAGGAGCGGCCGTTCCCGCTCGACTTGGTGCCCCGGGTGCTCTCCGCCGACGAGTGGTCGCTGATCGAGGCCGGTGTCATCCAGCGGGTCAAGGCGCTGGATGCGTTCCTGGCCGACGTCTACGGCCCTGGCAAGATCCTCGACGACGGCGTGATCCCCCGTCGGGTCGTCACGACGTCGCGGCACTTCCATCGGGCGGCGGCCAACGTCGAGCCGCCCAACGGTGTCCGCGTCCACGTCGCCGGGATCGACCTCGTCCGGGGCGGCGACGGGCGCTTCTACGTCCTCGAGGACAACGTGCGGACGCCGTCGGGCATCTCGTACGTGATCGAGAACCGGCGCAGCATGGCGCGCGTCTTTCCCGAGCTGTTCGCCACCCACCGCGTGCGGCCGGTCGACACGTACCCGGCGCGGCTGCTCGACGCCTTGGTTGCTGCCGCACCCCCGAACCGTCGCCAGCCGACGGTCGTGGTGCTGACGCCCGGCGTCCACAACTCCGCGTACTTCGAGCACACGTTCCTCGCCCGGCAGATGGGTGTCGAGCTCGTCGAGGGCCGCGACCTCGTGTGCCGGGACAACGTCGTCTACACGCGCAGCACGTCGGGAGAGCAACGGGTCGATGTCGTGTACCGCCGGGTCGACGACGACTATCTCGACCCTCTGCACTTCCGGGCCGACTCGTTCCTCGGCTGCCCGGGGATATTGAACGCGGCCCGCGCCGGCAACGTCTCCATCGCCAACGCCGTCGGCAACGGCGTGGCCGACGACAAGCTCGTCTGCACCTACGTGCCGGCGATGATCTCCTACTACCTGGGCGAAGAGCCGTTACTCCCGAACGTCCCGACCTACCGCCTCGACGATCCCGACCACCTGGCGACGGTCGTCGACCGGCTCGATGAGCTGGTCCTCAAACCGGTGGACGGCTCGGGTGGGTACGGGCTCGTCATCGGTCCCCAGGCCTCTGACGCCCAGCTGGCCACCGCTCGGGCCGAGATCGCCGCCGACCCCCGCGGCTGGATCGCCCAGGAGTTGGTGCTCCTCTCCACCTCCCCCACCCAGATCGGTGACCGCCTGCGGCCGCGGCACATCGACTTCCGTCCGTTCGCGGTCAACGACGGCGAGCGGGTGTGGGTCGTCCCCGGCGGACTCACCCGCGTCGCCCTCCCCGAAGGCAGCGTGGTCGTGAACTCGAGCCAGGGCGGTGGGTCAAAGGACACCTGGGTGCTCTCGTCCACTGCCTTCCGCAACGGGGACGTGTCCCCGCCGGCGACCGCCTTCACGCCGCTCCGCCCCGATTCGGGCGTGCGGCCCGATCCGGGTCCCGCCGCCGTTCAGGAAGCCCAGCAGCAATGAGAAGGCACGGGTGCTGAGCCGTATCGCCGAGTCGTTGTACTGGATCGGCCGGTACGTGGAGCGCGCCGAGGACACCGCCCGGATCCTCGACGTGCACCTTCATCACCTGCTCGAGGACGCCTCGGTGGAGGAGGCGTCGGCGTGCCGGGCGCTGCTCAGCGTGATGGGCGCGCCCGCGACCGGGGACGTCGACACCGTGCGGGTCACCCAGCTGCTGGCCTTCGACCCCGACGACCCCTGCTCGATCGTCGGATCGCTCACCGCCGCCCGCGAGAACGCCAGCGGGGCCCGCGAAGCGCTGTCGTCGGAGATGTGGGAGTGCCTCAACGCCACGTACCACGCACTTCCGACCCACGTCAGCATGGCCAGCGGACTGGCGCCGCATTCGTTCTTCCGGTTCGTCAAGGAGCGGGCGGCGATCATGGCCGGGCTCGCCGACACGACGATGAGCCGTGACGACGGCTGGCGCTTTCTCGTCCTCGGTCGCTCGCTCGAGCGCGTCGATATGACCACCCGCCTGCTGCTGGCCCGTTGCGCGGAGCCGTCGGGCTCGCCCGAGTGGATCAACACCCTGCGCTCGTGTTCGGCCCACGAGGCGTTTCTGCGCACCTACCGCCGGGCCGTGGACGCGTCGTTGGTCGCCGAGTTCCTCCTGCTCGATCGCCTGTTCCCGCGATCGGCGTTCCACGCCCTCACGGTCGCCGAGCGGTGCCTCGCCGAGCTGGAGCCGGCGGCTACCCGCACCGGGCTGGAGGACGAGGCCCGGCGCATTCTCGGACGGGCGCGTACCGAGCTGGAGTTCACCCGCGTGAGCGAGCTGCTCGTTGATCTTCCCGACAACCTGCAGGCACTCCAGTCGGCGATCGGTGCCGCCGCCGAGGCCGTGGCGGAGCGCTTCTTCCGTCAGAGCGCGGCGGTCTCGTGGCGCCTCGAGACCGTCATCGGCGGGGGAGCGTCATGAGCTGGCGCCTCGGCATTCGTCACGAGACCGGCTATCACTACGGGGCCGACGTGAGCTCCTCCTACAACGAAGTGCGCATGACGCCCATGACCAGCGATCGCCAGATGGTCGTGCAGAGCATGGTGCGCGTCCACCCGAACGTGAGGACCTACCGCTACTGGGACTACTGGGGGACGATCGTCGACGCCTTCGACCTCCATGTTCCTCACACCGAGCTCACGATCACCGCCGAGGCGATCGTCGAGACGTCACGGGCGCAGCCGGCGCCCGACGCGGTGTCGTGGGAGGACCTCCAGGCCGAGGCAGTGCGCGACGAGTTCGCCGAGCTGCTGGCGCCGACGGCCTACGTCCCGATGTTCACGGAGCAAGCCGATGACCTACGGGCGTCGGGCTCGCCGGTGGACGCGTGTCACGCGGCGTCCGAGTGGGTGCGGGCGCAGCTGCGCTACGAGCGGGGGGCGACGACGGTGTCGTCGTCGGCAGCCGACGCCCTGGCCGAAGGAAGGGGCGTGTGCCAGGACTTCGCCCACGTGACCCTGGGGCTCTTGCGGAGCGCCGGCATCCCGTCGCGCTACGTCTCCGGGTACCTCTATCCCGTCGACGACGCCGGCGCCGCCAAGGTCGAGGGTCAGAGCCACGCGTGGATCGAGGCCTGGGTGGGCGACTGGTATCCGCTCGACCCGACCAGCGGCGCGCGTCCTGGTGAGCGCCACGTGGTCGTGGCCCGCGGCCGCGACTACGCCGACGTGACCCCGCTCAAAGGCATCTACCACGGCGGCCCGTCCAAGGAACTGCGCGTATCGGTCGAACTCACGCGACTCGCGTGATGTAGTCCTAGCCGGGCAGGGAGAGCGTCGGAACCTGGCGAACCCAGAGTGATGCGTCGCGCGCTCGCCGTTGTTGCCTTGCTGGCGTCGGTCGTGACGGTGGCGGGCAGGGCAATCGCCGCGCCGACGGGGTCACGCGCGCCGGCGACTCGCGCGCCCGGCCTGGCCCGACTCTTGGCCGCGGGGCCGGCGGCGGAGGTGACATCCGGAATCGCCGCGCTCGACGGCTCGGCGGCGCCCGGACGCCACCGGATGGCAGCTCTCCGGGCCCTCGGACTCCAAGTCCAGGCCTACAAGCGCCTGCCGCTGGCGATCGTGCGCGGTCCCCGCGAGAAGCTGGCGGTTGCCGTCCGGCGAGGGGTGGCCCGCGACGTCTACCCCAACGACCGCCTCGAGTACTTCTCCGTCGACTCACGCCACCAGACGCGCGTTGATCGCCTTCCGGGGATCACCGGCAAGGGCGTGACCGTGGCGGTGGTCGACTCAGGTATCGACGCCACGCATCCCGACCTCACCCGCCGGGTGAAGCGCAACTACAAGCTGCTGGGCCCGGAGTACGCCAACCTGCCGCCTGACGCCGGCATCGGCACCGTGGCGGTGCCCTTCTCCGACCTGCCGTACAACGACAGCGACCTGGGTTCGGGCCACGGCACCCATGTGGCCGGGATCATCGCCGCCGAGGGCACGGACACACCCGCCATCAAGGGCATGGCGCCGGGCGCCGATCTCATCGGGCTCTCGATCGGCGAAGTGCTGTTCACCACCGCGGTGATCTCCGGCTTCGACGAGATCCTCGCTCATCCCGAATGGCGGGTCCGCGTCGTCAACAACTCATGGGGCTCGTCCTACCAGACGTTCGACCCCAACCACCCGATCAACATCGCCAGCCGGGCGCTCTACAAGGCGGGCATCGTCGTGGTGTTCGCCGCCGGCAACGACGGCACCGATCACACCCAGATGACGATGAACCCGTTCTCCATCCCGCCGTGGGTCATCTCGGTCGCCGCCGGGACGGTCGACGACCCGAAGACCAACGTCGACGAGGGCAGGAGGCGGGCCGACTTCTCATCGGTCGGTCAGGAGTACGACAACTCCGAGCCGGTGCCCATCCCTGCCGACGGCCACGAGCGGTTCGTGGGCGACCGCGTCGGCCTCTACCACCCCGACGTCACCGCGCCGGGCGAGAACATCGTCTCGGCAGGCACGCCGACGGGTCTGGCGGTGATGCCCGACCCCACCGCGCCGCGCGAGGCCGTCGCCTCGGGAACGAGCATGGCGTCGCCCCACGTGGCCGGCGCCGCGGCGCTCCTGCTTCAGGCGAACCCGAAGCTCAAGCCCGACCAGGTGCGCGAGGCGTTACAAGTGACGGCGACGGGTCTGGCCGATCACTCGCCGTTCCGCGAAGCGGGCTACGGCTACATCGACGTGGCCGCGGCGGTGGCGCTCGTGCGCCGGCCCGACTTCAGTCAGCGGGTCCTCGACCGCCTCCAGTCCGATGCCGACGCCCGGGTGCTGCGGGAGACGCCGCTCGCCGCGCTCTTCGGGGACTACTGGACGTGGCCCGCGGCCACGGTGACCTTCCAAGGAGTGCCCGACACCCGCGACCTCGCGGTGCGGGTCTCGTCCAAGACCCGCAAGATCGAGGCCTGGGTCGCGTACCCGTCCGCGGCCACGGTCGGCACCAACATCGGTGACTACCTCATGACGGTGCGCGACGCATCGGGCACGGTCGTGGCGGAGAGCACGAGCTCCTTCGCCGCGGGGACGGGCTCGTTGACCATCGACGCGCCGACGCTGCGCCGGGCGAAGCTCGGCACGTGGACCATCGAGGTCAGTGGGCTGCTGTCGGTGTCCGATCCCGACACGGTGGACAACGACTCGCTCTTCGGGCGTACGGTCAGCGTCGCCTTCATGCAGCTCGGATGACGAATCGCACGATCCATCACCCTCTGAAGGGCGCCGTCGCCCTTCTCGCCGTCGCACTGCTGGCGCCGGTGCTGGCGGTCCCGGCGCGCGCCGGTGATGGCCGGCCGAGCTCGACCCCTCCCGGGCTGAGCCGGCTGCTGGCCGGCGGGCGTGCTGTCGGATCCGAACCTCTCATCGCGATCGCGGTCTTCGATCGCGAGAGCCAGCGGTTGGCGGGCGCGTCGCGGCTTCGGTCGATGGGCATGCAGGCATGGCCCTACCGGCGCCTACCGATGGCCGTCGTGCGCGGCACCCTCGCCCAGCTCACCGCCGCGGTTACTCGCGGGGTGGTGCGCGACGTCTATCCCAACGAGCGTCTCGAATACTTCTCCGCGGCGTCGCGACGCACGACGCGCGTCGATCGCGTGCGGGGCCTGTCGGGCAAGGGCGTGACCGTCGCCATCGTCGACTCCGGGATCGACGCCACCAATCCCGACCTGGCCAAGCGGGTGGTGCGCAACTACAAGGTCGTCGGTCCCGAGTACGCCAACCTGCCGCCGGATACCGGGCCCGGCAGCTACGCCATCCCCTTCGAGGAGCTCCCGTACAACGACACCGACCTCGTCATGGGTCACGGCACCCACGTGGCCGGCATCGTGGCCGCCGACGGGACGTCGAACCCGAAGCTCACGGGCATGGCGCCCGGCGCCCACCTCGTCGGCCTGTCGACCGGCGAGATCCTGCTGATCATCACCGCGCTGGCGGCCTTCGACCAGATCCTCGACCATCCCGAGTGGGGCGTGCGGGTCGTCAACAACTCGTGGGGCACCTCGCACGAGACCTTTGATCCCGACCATCCGATCAACATCGCCACCCGGGCACTCCACGACAAGGGGATCGTCGTGGTGTTCGCCGCCGGCAACGACGGGAGCGGCGACACGCAGATGACGATGAACCCCTACTCGGTGGCGCCGTGGGTCATCTCCGCCGCCGCCGGCACCGTCGACGACCCCAGCACCGCGAAGGACGAGGACAGGATGCGGGCCAGCTTCTCGTCCGTCGGTCTCGACTATGACGATTCGAAATCGGCACCGCTGCGGCCGTCGGGCCACGTGCGCTTCACCGGCGACCGCGTCGGCCTCTATCACCCTGATCTCACCGCTCCCGGCCAGGACATTCTCTCGACGGCCACGCCCACCGGGGTCCTGGTGATGCCCGACCCGACCTCGCCGTACCAGGCGGTGGCGTCGGGGACGAGCATGGCGTCGCCCCACATCGCCGGTGCCGCCGCCGTGTTGCTGGAGGCGCGCCCGACGCTCTCGCCCGACGACGTGGCCAAGGTGCTGCAGGTGACGGCCGCCCCGCTGGCCGACCGTTCGCCCTTCGTCGAGGCGGGCTACGGGTACATCGACATGGCCGCGGCCGTCGCGCTCGTCCGCCGACGGGACTTCAGCCGGGCGTTGCTCGACCGGCTCCAGGCCGAGGCCGACGCCCGCGTGCTGGCATCAAAACCGCTGAAGGTCACGAGCGGCGACTACTGGAGCTGGCCGGCGGCGACCGCAACCGTCGCGGGGGTTCCCGACCGGAAGGTGTTCAGCGTGGCGGTCCCCAAGGGTACGAAGCGGGTGCGGGCCTGGACGGCGTACCCGTCGTCGGCCTACCTGGGCATCAGCGCGGCCGACTACACGGTCACCGTGCGCGACGCCGCCGGCAAGGTGGTCGGGACGAGCACCCCGTCGGCCTTCGCAGGGGCATCGTCGCTCGCTATCGACGTCGCCCGGACGCCGGGCGTTCGCTTCGGCACCTGGCAGGTGCAGATCGACGGGACCGACGTGTCGGACCCGCACCGCCTCGAGACCTACGCCATCTTGGGCCTCACCGTCAGCGCAGCGCTCGTGGTGGCGGCGTGACCCCGCGCTTCGCATAGGACTACCGGGCCGCGCCCTCCTCCCAGCCGCGCAGCTGGGCTCGTAGCCAGCCGTCTTCCCAGAAGCTGACGTCGCCGCCGGTCTCGAGCAGGTGGCGGTGGGCGTCGACCATGACCGCGGCCGCGCCCGCGTCGGTGGGGTGGCGATGGAGCACGGCTTCGGCGAGGTGGATGGCGACGACGGCGTCTCCTCGCGCGACGGCCTGGCGGGCGCGGTCGAGAGCCACGTCGACGCCGGCGGCGTCGACCAGCTCGCCCAACGCGTCGACGTGGCTGTCGGGGTAGAGCTCGGTCGTCGACTGCAGGTTGAACCACCCGGCGTAGGTCTCCCAGACGGTGCGGACCGCCCACGGCACCTTGCCGTAGCCCTGGCCCACGCGGAGATGCGGGGGCAGGGTGACCTCCCGCATGAGGGTCCAGACGTCGGTGCCGGCGTTCATGCCCTCGAGGGTCTGGCGATGGACCCAATCGACGGCGTCGTGCAGCCGGGCGAGGGCGGCGTCGACGAGCTCGGCCCCGCGCACCGGCTCGCCCCGCCCGGTGACCAGCGTCTCCGGGCGCAGTCCCCGCAGCGTGCGCACGGAGTGGAGGTAGGGCTCGACGAAGCGGTACCGGTCGCCCCGCAGCGTGTTGAGGTTGGGAAAGTGGGGGAACAGGGGACCGAGCAGATTGCTGATGAGGGCCACGCGGTGCTCGGGTAGCCACACGATCGTGCTGTCGATGGTCTCGCCCACGGCCGCGACCAGCTCGATCTCCATGCCGTCGACGTTGAGGCTCAGCCGGTCGTCGTAGGTGAGATCCGGCGTCGGCGTGTCCTGACGCATTTCGACACCCGGGTTCTCCGCGGCGATGCGCTTGGCGTCGCGCCCGGTCATGTCGAACCAAACCGCCGCGGTGCGCATGCGGAAGTCGCGGATGCGGGCGTCATCGGCCTGGCAGGCGAGGTTGTTGGCCTGCGCGACATAGGTGGTATCGGGCTCGCGGAAGAGGTGGACGCCACCGACGTGGTCGACGTGGGCCTGCGTCGTGATGATGTACGGCGTCGGCCCCGAGCGGACGGCGTCGAACACCCGCTTGTGATGCGGGGCCTCGTAGCCCATGCCGGTGTTGACGATGACGCGGCCGCTGTCGGTCAGGAGGCAGTACGCCGCGGTGGTGCCGCCCGAGCGGTACAGGAATTCGGTGACGGGATGGGCGGGATCCTCGTAGCGGGGCGTGAGCAGCTCCTTGCCCCCACGCTCGTCGATCAGC
>Ga0070708_100004368_pt1 | contig 11105 bp, 9 predicted proteins | sample KBSK5503metaG_FD_65469 | JGI IMG/M metagenome (GOLD analysis project Ga0070708, IMG submission 65469) | Corn, switchgrass and miscanthus rhizosphere microbial communities from Kellogg Biological Station, Michigan, USA - KBS K5-50-3 metaG | ecosystem: Host-associated > Plants > Roots >...
CCGGTGGCCGCGTCCATGCTGTCGACCCGGGCCGGGCGACGCTCGAGGACCGCTATCTCGAGCTGATCGGCCCGCCGGGGTCGGCATGAGCAACATCCTCGTGATCGCCCGCCTGACCGTGGCCGAGGCGGTCCGCCGCCGGATCGTCTGGGTCCTCGCCGGCCTGACAATGATCAGCGTCGCGCTGACGACCTGGGGCGTCGAGCGCCTCGTCTCGCTGGCGCGGGCGGGCGGCACGAGCGATCTCGAGATCTACGTCGGCGTTTCGCAGGTCCTGATCCTCGTGGCGTTCATGTTCAGCTTCGTCCTCGCGATGACGGCGGCGTTCCTCGGCGCGCCGGCGATCGCCGCGGACCTCGAATCCGGCGTCGCCCATGCCATGCTCGCCCGACCGATCCGGCGGGCCGACCTGGTCGTCGGTCGCTGGCTCGGCCTCGTCGTCGTCGTGGTCCTCTACGCGGCCGGCTCCGGGCTGCTCGAGGTGACGGCCGTGAGCTTCGTGAGCGGCTATGCACCGCCGCAGCCGATCCTCGCGATCGCCTTCCTCTCGGCGCAGGCGGTCGTGCTCCTGACGCTGAGCATCGTGCTCAGCACGCGGCTGCCGGCGATCGCTGCCGGTGCGATCTGCGTCGTCGCGTTCGGCCTCGGCTGGATGGCCGGCGTGTTCGCGGGGATCGGGCGGTTCTTCGATGCGGGCCCCCTCGTGTCGGTGGCCGAGGGCTCGCGATGGCTCCTGCCCACCGACGGCCTGTGGCGCGGCGCGATCTTCGGGCTCGAGCCGCCGGCGGTCGTCCTGGTGGCCGTTGGGCGCGGCGGCCCGGCCGCCCAGGCCAACCCGTTCTTCGTGGCAACGATGCCGCCGGGCGCGTTCATCGCGTGGTCGGCGGTCTGGGTCGCGATCGTGCTCGCCATCGCCGTCGTGTCCCTCACCCGGCGCGATCTCTAGGTCATCCGGCCCTCGCCCCGTGTCCGATTGGCCCTTCGGCGGCCCGCCGGGGAGGCGACTACCATCCGATCATGAGTGATCCAACCTCCGGAGCGACGGCAACCAGCCCCGTGCCGGCTGCTCCGGCCGCGCCGACGGACGAGCGCCCCTACTCGCCCGGTCTCGAGGGCGTGATCGCCGGCGAAACGGCCCTCAGCAAGGTCGACGGCGCCAACGGCCGCCTCACCTATCGCGGCTACCGGATCGGCGACCTCGTCGAGCACGGGACGTATCCGGCCGTCGCGAACCTCCTCTGGACGGGCGACTGGGACCCCGGCGTCCACCTCCCGACCGCGCCCGTGCCGGAGCCTGTCCTCGCCGCGCTTCGCGCCCTCCCGAAGACCGCCAAGCCGATGGATGCGCTGCGGACGGCGGTCTCCAGCTGGGGCGCATCGGAGCGCGTCGCCTACCCTCCGACCCCCGAGCAGGCGCGCGCCCTGACGGCCTTCTCGCCGTCGGCGCTGGCGGCGTTCGCCCGGATCCGGGAGGGAAAGGAACCGGTTGACCCGGATCCGTCGCTCGACATCGTCGCCGGCTTCCTCTACCAGCTCAAGGGCCAGACACCCGACCCGGGCGACGCCCGCGCCCTCGACGCCTACTTCATCGTCGGAGCCGAGCACAGCTTCAACGCGTCGACCTTCACGGCGCGCGTGATCACCTCCACGCAGTCGGACATCGCGTCGGCGGTCTGCGGCGCGATCGGGACGATGAAGGGGCCGCTCCACGGCGGCGCCCCGTCGGAGGTGGTCGACCAGCTGTCGAAGATGGGCTCGGTCGAGCATGCCGAGCAGTGGCTGCGCGACGCGCTCGACCGGGGCGAGCGGCTCATGGGCTTCGGCCACCGCGTCTATCGGGCGTACGACCCACGGGCCGCCGCCCTCCGCAAGGTCGCCGAGGGCATGGAGCACAAGCCGGAGTGGCTTGCCCTCGCGATCCAGGTCGAGGACATGGCGCTCCGCCTCCTCGCCGAGCGCCACCCCGACCGGCCGCTGAAGACGAATGTGGAGTTCTACGCGGCGCCGGTCCTCCAGGGCGTCGGCCTCACGCCGGACCTCTTCCCGGCGACATTTTCGCTGGCCCGCCACGCCGGCTGGACCGCCCACATCCTCGAGCAGGCGGCCGCCAACCGGCTCATCCGGCCGGACGTGCGATATGTGGGCCCCGCGGAGCGCGATCTGCCGAGCTAAGCGCCTCGGACCCGCGCCGCTCCCCGCTGCCACCTTCCGCCGCCGGATATGACGGCCATTGCTATTCCCGGGGCTTGACGGGCAGGAATCGCGCTCGCGACCCGGCTGCCGTGCTCGGCTGAGCGTGAACGAGCGCGTCCGGGCCACGCCGAAGGATCGTTTGGACCCGCAACGGCCGGGAATAGTAATGCGGCTCATATTCCGCCCGCGATGCTGGGCGCGACCGCGCCCGACAGCCAACCGCGCCGCCGGACGAGGATCGTGAGGGCCTACGGGCCGGCGATGCTCGTAAACGCGAGGATCAAGGAGAGCAGGACGAGGAGCCCGGTCGCCAGCCAGCCGAGGGTCAGCAGGATCCGCCCACTGGCGAGCGGCCCGAGCATCTTCCGGTCGGCTGCCAGGAGCATGACGAAGACGAGAATGAACGGCAGGAGGACCGCGTTCAGGACCTGCGCCGAGAACATGACCTGGATCAGCGGCAGACCCGGGATCATCACGAACAATGCGGCGAAGCCGATGAAGAAGGCCAGAAGGCCGTAGAACGCCGGCGCCTCGCGCCAGTTCCAGTTCACCCCGGTCTCCCAGCCGAACGCCTCGCAGGCCGTGTAGGCACTCGTCAGCGGCACGACTCCGAGACCGAGGAACGACGCTCCCAGCAGCCCGACGGCGAACAGGCCGCTCGCGGCCGGGCCGGCAATGGGCGTGAGCGCTTTGGCGGCATCGGCGGCGGTCGCGATATCGCGCTGGCCGCTCGTCCACAGGGTCGCCGCAACGGCGATGAGGATGAACGCAGCAATCACGTTCGTCAGCAGGGCGCCGGCGAAGACATCGAGTCGGCTTGCGGGCAGGTCTTCAGAACGCAGGCCCTTGTCGGCGACGTACGACTGGATGAAGGCCTGGCCCCACGGTGTGATCGTCGTCCCGACCGTCCCGACGACCATCAGCCAGTACGCCGGCGATGACTGGAGCTGCGGGACGATCAGGTTCTGGAACGCGACGTCCCAGGCGGGGTGGGCGAGGTTCGCTGAGATGACGTAGGCAATCGATACGGACAGCCCAATGGCGACGAAGAGGTACTGGATCCGGCTGTAGCTGCCGAGGGCGATCAGGCTCACCACGACGACGGCCGCGACGGCCGCGCTGATCTGCGGCGGGATCCCGAAGAGGCTCAGGGCGGACCCGATCCCCGCGAACTCCGCGACGATCGAGCCGAGATTTGCGAGCAGCATCATCGCCGCGGCAAAGGCGGCCCAACGCACACCCCACCGCTCGCGGATGAGGCCCATCAGGCCCTTGCCGGTTGCCAGCCCGAGGCGCGCACCGACCTCCTGCGTGAAGAACAGGACGACCTGGCTCGCGAGAATCACCCAGAGCAGCGAGTAGCCAAATCGCGCGCCCGCGAGCGAGTAGGTCGTGATCCCGCCCGCGTCGTTGTCGGCGAAGCCGCTGACGAGCCCTGGCCCCAGGACGCCGAGGACCGCGACCATCCGGACGCGCCAGGCCGGCAGACGGCGCAACGGCACCAGGACCCGCGGCTGGCGGCGGACTCGGCGGATTGCCCCGATGGCCGCCTCGCGGGAGAGGGTGGGTCGGGTGACGGGGGTGCGCGGATCGTTGGGAGAGCCGGTCGTTGCCATCCCGCTAGCGACGGCCGAAGACGCGGGGCAACCGCTTCTTCCAGGCGGCCGGGATCACGGTGTCAATCGCGTCGTCGATCGTGACGATGCCGACCAGACGCCCCTCCCCGTCGACCACGGGCACGGCGAGCAGGTTGTAGTGGGCGACGACCTCGGCAACCTCGTCCTCGTCCGCGAAGGCGCCGACCGCGACGGGCTCGCGAATCATCACGTCCGCGACCACCGTGCTCGGTGGCGCGACGATCAGGTCGCGAAGTGACAGGACGCCGACGAGGCGATCGTCATCGTCGGTCACGTAGACGTAGTAGATCGTCTCGGCGTCGGGCTCCCACTCGCGCAGCAGATCGATCGCTCCACCGGCGGTGACATGCTCACCGACCGCGATGTAGGCGGTGGTCATGATCCCGCCGGCCGTGTCCTCCGGATAGGCGAGCAGCTCCTGGACTTCCTGCGCCTCCGACGGCTCCATGTACCGGAGGATGTCGTCACGCGTGTCCTGGTCCAGGTCGGCGACGAGGTCGGCGGCATCGTCGGGGCTCATCTCCTCGAGGATGTCGGCCGCTCGCTCCGGAGCCAGGTCCTCGAGCACCTCGACCTGGGTATCCGGCTCCATCTCCTCCATCGCGTCGGCGACCGCCTCGTCGTCCAGCGAGGCCAGGACGCCCGCCCGGTCGCGTGGCGCGAGTCGGTCGAGAATCGCGGCGAGGTCCGCCGGGTGGAGCTCGGCGAGCCCCTGGTGCGGCACCCGGAGCTTGATCGAGGCGATCGAGCTCTCGACCGGATCGACATCCTCCCAGTCGATGTACCGCTCGGGAACCGAGACGTGAAGGCTCCGGGCGAGGACGCGGAAACCCCGACCGAGACCCAGCCGGCGGACGAGGCCCGCGGCACCGACGTCGACGGCGACGAGGCGGAGCCGGCCGTCGATCTCGTCCAGACGGAGGTCGTTGACCCGGACCACCTTGCGCCCGTCGATGTCGACGATCTGCTTGTCCATCAAGTCGGCGCGAAGGAGGATCTCGTTGGGGCGCTGCTGGAACTTGTCGATGTCGATGCGGGCCGTCGCGAGCTGAGCGCCGGTCCCATCGAGCGACCGAACGGCGCTCCACGGCAGGAAGATCGATCGACGATCGGTCCTGACGACCAAGCCCGTGACCGGGGGGTACTGGTCCTCGATCGCGACGATGAGGTCGGAGACCTTGCCGATCTGGTCGAAGTTCCGGTCCCGAACGGGCCGACCGATCGCTTCGCTCAGGTAGAGCACGGAGGGACCTCCCGCTGAACTCGGATCCGAATGCGTTCAACGGCATCCGCGACACGGCGGCGTTGCGGCTCGTCGCCCGATGTTGTCGTCAAGGTCGCGCCGTCCCGCCTGCGGACTCGGAGGGACGGTAGGGATCGTAGCGGATTTGTCGGCCGTCGACGGTCCTTCCCGAGCGACGGCCCAGGTGTTCGCCTCGGCGATCGACGCCGGTCGCTCGATCTGTCGTCGGACGGCCGGGGCCCGAGCGCGGCCGGACCGGTCAGTGCTGTGCTTGCTCGGCGTGGGCTTCCCAGAGGACATGCTCGGGGGTCTCGAGCTGGAAGGTCGAGTGGTTGATGTCGAAGTCCGCGGAGAGGCACGTCGCCAGGTGGTCGAGGATGTCGCCCGGCTTCGCGTCGTCGCCGAGGACCACGTGGGCCGATACGACGTTCATCCCGCTGGTGATCGTCCACGCATGCAGGTCGTGGACGTCGATCACCCCGGGCGCCTCGCGGACGTGCCGCTCGACGTCGGACAGGTCGATCCCCTTCGGCGTGGCTTCCAGCAAGACGTCGACGCTGTCCCGGAGGAGAACGACGGTCCGCGGCCCGATGAGGACTGCGACGAGGAGCGACGCAAGCGCGTCGGCCGGGCGCCAGCCGGTGGCAAGGATCACGAGCCCGGCGACGAGCACGGCCGCCGCGCCCATGAGGTCGCCGGCGATCTCCAGGTACGCGCCCCGCATCGTCAGGCTCTCGCCCTGACCCCCCGACAGGATCCGCAACGCCACGAGGTTCGCGAGGAGCGCCCCGGCCGCGACCACGACGACGATCCCTGGCTGGACATCCGGCGGAGCGAGGAACCGTCGAACCGCCTCGATCGCAATGACGATCGCGATCGCGAGCAGCAGGACCGCGTTGACCGCGGCGGCGACCATCTCGAGTCGATAGAGGCCGAACGATCGCGTGTCCGTTGGTGGCCGGGCGGCGAGCCGGATCGCGATCAATGACAGCGCCATCCCCGAGACGTCGGCGAAGACATGGCCCGCGTCGGCCATGAGCGCGAGGGAGTTGGCCGCGATCCCGGCCACCAGCTCGACGACGAGGACGACGACTCCGATGCCGATCGCGGCGGCCAGGCTGCCGGAATGCCGTCCGGCGGCCGAATGGGAATGGCTCACGGACGGCAGGGTACCGCTACGTTCCGGGCGGGACGTCCAGCCAGCCCTCGCGCAGGGCTCTCGTCGCCAGCTCAGTCCGAGAGGCCAGGTCGAACCGCTCGAAGAGCCGGCGGAGGTGCGACTCGACGGTCTTCGGGCCGATCCCGAGGCGGACCGCGATCTCGTCGTTCGAGCGGCCGTCGACGACGAGACGGACGACGTCGAGCTCCCGCTCACTGAGCCGCCCGACGGCGGCGCCCGAGCGCGGTCGGACGGAGAACGCCAGGCCACCTGCCGCCACCCGCCGGATCGCGTCGAGGAGCTCGGCGATCGGGGCCGTCTTCAGGACGAAGCCCGAGGCGCCCAGCCGAAGCGCGGCCTCCGCGTACTGCGGGTAGTCGTAGGACGTGAGAACGATGATCGCGGGCCGTGCGACCGAGGACGACGAGCTCTCCGTGAGCAGCCGCAGGCCGGAGTCCGTGCCGAGCCGGATGTCGAGCAGCAGGACATCTGCCGCCTCGCGGGCCAGCACCTCCGTCGCCTCCCCGATCGAGCCGGCGGTGCCGGCGACCTCGATCCCGGGCTGAGCCGCGAGCAGGGCTGCCGTTCCCTCGCGTACGACGGGGTGATCGTCGACGACGATGATCCGGATCGCCTCGGTCAACGCGGCCGCCACTCGAGCGCGACGTGCGTCCCGCCACTCGGCCAACGCTTGACGTCGAGGATCGCCCCGATCTGCTCCGCGCGCTGGGCCATGTTCAGGAGCCCGAAGCGGCCGGCCTTCTCGGCGTCCGCCGGCGCGTCGTCGGCGATGCCCGGGCCGGCGTCGTCGATCGCGAGCGAGATCCCGTTCGTCGTCGAGCGGTACCGGACGACGATCGGCGGGCGGCCGTGCTTTACGGCGTTCGCCAGCGCCTCCTGGGCGACGCGGAAGATCGCGAGCTCGACGTCGGGCGAGTGGCGCGCGTCGTCGGCCCGCTCGAGACGGACCTCGCCGCCGGCGAGGCGCTCGATCCGCAGAACCAACCAGTCGAGGGCCGGGCCGACACCGAGGTCGTCGAGGATCGGCAGCCGGAGGTCGCCACAGATCGCCCGCAGCCGATCCGCGACCGTCCGTCCGATCTCGGCCCCTTCGGTGTCGCCAGACGACTCCAGGCGCCGGACCAGCAGGGTCAGCTCCTGCAGGGCATCGTCGTGGATGTCTGCCGCGAGGCGGGCGCGCTCGGCTTCGGTGGCCGCGACGACCAGGTCGCGTTGGAGGGTCGCCCGGGTCGCAAGCCGGGCAAGCGGTCGGACGGTGAATCGGCCGGCCAGCGCGATCGCCCCGATCCAGATCGCGAGCGGCCAGATGAACGGCGACTGGTTCGAGAGGAGGGCGAACGTCGGCGTGGCGCCGGCCAGCGCGAGCTCGGTCGAGCGCATCAGGCCCCCCGGACCGCGTCGAGAGCTGACCGCCTTGAGATCGAGCGGACCGGCCGCGATCAACCCGGGCACGAGGGGGATCGCGGCGGTGACGATCCAGCGCAGGTCGCCCAGCACGCCGCGCTGCAACGGGTCGATCACGAAGGCGATCGACAGGACGGCGGCGGCGACCGTGCACGCAGCGACCGAGACGACGGCGAATCGCCGATCGAGCGGGTTGTCGACCCGCTCGGCGAGGGCGAACGCCAGCGGGACCATGGCGGCGACCGACAGGAGGCCGCCGAACACGATCTGGGGCGGCGAGCCGGAGGCGAGGAGTGTCAGGACGAACAGCGGCGAGGCCGTGGCCGTTGCCAGCGGGAACGCGATCCCCTGCAGGGACGGCCCGGCACGCCCCGAGACCAGCCACCAGCTGCCGAAGAGGAGGATCGCGAGGCCCGGAAGGATCGCGCCGGCGGCGTCGTACAGCCGATTCCAGCCGGGGTAGTAGACGCCGAAGGTCGGCCAGCCGGTCGATGCGGTTCCCACGGCAAGATCCTTCGGCGAGATGAGCTCGAGGTTGGTGATCGGCCCGTTGGCGAATGACTGGAGATCGGCGGCCGTCGCCCGGCTCGTCGGGACGGGCGGTTCGATGCTCACGAGCTTCGTCTCCCCGTCCGGGTTGGCCGAATCGACGGGCCCGTAGATCTCCTGGGGCAACGCGAGGAGCTCCGAATCGTTCATCCGGACGACGACCATTCCGGCCGTGACGCCGTCCTGGGCCGCCTGGCTCCATGGGTCCACCTCGGTCACGATCAGGCGGCTGGCCGCGTTGTCGACGGCGAGCGTGATCCCCGTCTGGTAGTGGAAGAACGTGAGTGGCAGGAGGCCGAAGCCGAAGGCGACGAGGGCGATGGTGATCGCCAGGACGTCTCGCCACGGCTTTGTCGGCATGGCCGCGACGGTACCAGAGGCGCGTTCGCGCCCGTACCGGGATGTCCCGTAACGACTCCCCGGGGAGTGCCGGCTGGGTCTGCTCGGGGCGCCACGCGACGATGACCGCGGCACGACCCATGCGGGCCGGCGTCCGCCCTGGGGAGCGGGCGCCGGTCACGCTCCGGAGACGCGGGGCGTCTACCGTGCCGGCAGCGCGGGCGGCGCGACAACGAATCGGGAGGGACGAATGACGGCGGTCCTCGAGGCTCACGGGTTCGGGAAGCGCTACGGGCGACGGACGTGGGCGCTCCGCAACGTCGACCTGACGGTCCCCGCCGGGACCATCACGGCGCTGGTCGGGCCGAACGGATCGGGCAAGTCGACCCTGATCCGCGCCTGGATCGGGTTCGAGCGGGCGACCGAGGGCCGGCTGTCGACCGGCGGCATCGATCCGCAGCGGGATCGCAAGGGAGCGGTCGCCCAGGTCGGCTACGTGCCGCAGTCGCCGTCCCTCTATCGCGACCTGACGATCCTCGATCACATCGCCCTCGCCGAGACCCTTCGCGACGGCTTCGACGGGACGATGGCCGCGGGGTACGTCGACCGGCTCTCGATCCCCCTCAGGGCCAAGGCGGGCGAGCTGTCGGGCGGCGAGCAGGCCCAGGTCGGCCTGGCCCTGGCGCTGGCCACGCGAGCGCCGATCCTCCTCCTCGACGAGCCGCTTGCGAGCCTCGATCCGCTGGCCCGCCGGGAGTTCCTCCACCTGATGGTCGAGGCGGTCCGGGCGGCCGGCGCGACCGCGCTGCTCTCGTCGCACGTGATCACGGACATCGAGCAGGCGTGCGATCGCCTCGTCGTCCTCGGCAAGGGCCATACGCTGCTCGACCTCTCGGTTGCCGAGGCGCTCGCCCACCACCGGATCGTCGAGGCACCGGCGGCCGAGGCGGCGCGGCTCGCGGGCGCCGACGCCGTCATCGGCGGGTTCCCGGCACCGGCCGGCGAGCCGCTGAGCCTGGTCCGGGTCGCGGTCGTCGCGCCGGTCGGCTCGGAGCCGCTGGGCCGGCCGGCGACCCTCGAGGAGGTCGTGATCGGGCATCTCGCCGCCGGCCGCCGGCGCGCCGTCGCGGCCGCCGAGGAGGCCGCGGCATGACGCTCCGGGCCGCGCTCCTGACGTTCCGAATCCATCGGTTCGAGACGATCCTCGTGATCGGAGCCACGGTCGTGTCCGTGCTCGTGTCGGCGGCGGTCATCGGCTGGATGTCGTCGAGCGGCTTCACCACCTGCCTGAGCGAAGACGGGCCACCGACGTTCAGCAGCCTGTGCCAGGGTTCGCTTGGGCTGTGGGTCTCGCGGATCGCCCGGCTGTCGGTCACGATCGTCCCGGTCTTCCCGTTCGTCGCGGGCCTGCTGCTCGGCGGTCCGCTGGTCGCCCGCGAGCTCGAAGGCGGGACGGCTCGTCTCGCGTGGTCGCTCGGCCCGTCGCGCCTGCGCTGGTTCGTCCAGCGTGCCGTGCCGGCGCTGGCGTTGATCGTCGTGGCGGCGCTGGTCATCGGCTTCACATCGGACGCCTTGTTCCGGACGATGCATCCGACCATCAACTTCGACCAGTCGTTCATCGGGTTCCGCGGCCGCGGGCTGCTCGTTGCGGTCGAGGCGCTCCTGATCGCGTCGACCGCGGTCGCGCTCGGCTCGATCCTCGGCCGGCTGGTCCCGACGTTCATCCTGACCCTGATCCTGGCAGCCGGCATCGGCATCGCTGTCGAGAAGGTGGAGAACGAGCTCCTGATGTCCGAGGCGGTCGTCAGCGACAACTTCCGTTGGGACGGCACCGACATGTACCTCACGAGCCGCTTCCGCCTCGCGGAAGGGCCGATCGTGACGTGGGAGGAGATGCTCGCGCTCCATCCGGAGTACGAGATGCAAGGTCCCCCGGAGAACGTCGCGAACGTCGTCCTGTACATCCCGGGGTCGCGCTACCACGACGTCGAGCTGCGCGAGGCGCTGGGCCTGGCCGGGCTCGCGGGCCTCTTCCTCGTGATCGCCGGGGTCGCGGTCACGCGGCGGCGTCCCCGCTGAACGGCCCGCGCCGACCGCGGCGCCGATAATCGCGGAGTGACGAGCGCCCTTTTAGCCTTCGACGACGCCTTCGAGCGCTCGTTCCGTGCGATCCGCCGAGCCGCCGGACCGCGGCTGCCGTCGCTGGAGCGGCTCGAGACGCCGGCGTGGGTCGGGATCGCCGTCGCGCTCGCGGCGTGGGCCCTGATCACCGCGTTCAGCGAGCCGTGGGGCCGGGCCTGGGGAACGGGCCAGGACGCCTACTGCTACTGGCAGGCGACCTTCGCCGATCCGTACGCCCATTCGGACTGGAACGACCCGATCGCCTACGTCTACTCGCCGGCGTTCCTCCAGCTCCTCGCCCCGCTGAAGATCCTGCCCTGGCAGCCGTTCGTGGCCGCGTGGACCGCGATCCTCATCCTGGCGGTCCGGTTCCTCACGGGGCCGCGGCTGTTGACAGCTGGGCTCCTCTTCCCGTTCGCGGCGATGGAGGTCGCAGGCG
>Ga0070708_100004372_pt1 | contig 11099 bp, 7 predicted proteins | sample KBSK5503metaG_FD_65469 | JGI IMG/M metagenome (GOLD analysis project Ga0070708, IMG submission 65469) | Corn, switchgrass and miscanthus rhizosphere microbial communities from Kellogg Biological Station, Michigan, USA - KBS K5-50-3 metaG | ecosystem: Host-associated > Plants > Roots >...
ATGAGCTGCGCGGCCTCGGCAAACCCCAGCGGGTCCTGGCCGCTGAACTGGTAGCGGCGGTCCCAGCCCATCTGCGGGAAGAGCGATTGCAGGTGGTGACCGAGCTGGTCGACCTGCCAGCGGAGGTCCATGTCGCTGAGGAGCTGCTCGGCCAGGCCCTGGAGCTGGGCCCGCTGCTCGGGCGTCATGGAGTTGAGCAACGACTGCATGGCCGCCATCTGCTCGGCCATCTGCTCGAGCAGCTCGTCGAGGGTCTGCGGGTTCCCGGGGAAGAAGTCGCCGAACTGCTCCATGAAGCGCTGGAAGTCAGGCTCCTGACCGGCCTCCCGCTGCACCAGCATCTCGTTGAGGGCGGAGAGCATGTCCTTCATGCGCTGCATCTGCTCGGGGCTGACGTCCGATAGCGCGCCGCTCATCTGGTTGAAGTAGCTCTGCAACAGCTGCTGGCGCAGCTTGTCCATGAGCTCGTCGAAGCGCTCGCGCGCCTCCGAGGAGGTGAACTCGTACTCCTGAAGCTGGCGCACCTGCCCGGCGAGGTCGGGGGGCAGCATGTCGAGCTCGGTCCGGCGCTCGGAGACGACCTGGTCGGTGATCTCCTGGCGCCGTTGGTCGCCCGACTCCTGAGCCTCCCGCGCCAGGTCGTCGAGGCCCCGACGCTCCATGTCGATGACCTCACGCAGCTGCTGGGCGATGTCGTCGTACACGCCGCCGAGGTCGTAGCGCTCGAGCTCGTCGCGCCGGCGCCGGCGCAGCCGTTCCAGCAGCTCGCGCATACCCGCGAGGCGTTCGCCGTTCTTGTCCCGGAACCCCGACTGCAGCAGCCGCCGGAGGGCGGCATGGAGATCGCCGTGGTACAGGAGGTCGTCGGTGATCTCCCGCATGACGTCGTCGGCGTCGAGGTCGAAGCCCACCTGCGTCCCGTCCCATCGCGAGTAGGTGAACTTGGCCGGCACGACGCTCCTCTACGAACGGCTGCGGTAGGTGGCCTTGGTGCCGACGGCGTCCTTGTTCAGGCGCTTCGACAGGTGCAGGCCCTCGAGGATGAGCTCCACGCCGCTGGCCACCGCGGCCGGCGACTCGCCCACGCCTAGCCGCTCCACCGCCGCCCGCAGCGCGGGCATGCGCGAGGCGACGTCGACATAGGCGGTGGCGGGCACGTCGTCGCCCACGTGCACGACCGTGCCCTCGTCGAAGGCGGCGATGAGCTCACGGAGCTGCTCGACGGGGCACAGGTCCTTGAACACCGACAGCACCGCCGCCTTCACCAGGCGCTCGACGACGGCACCGTCGCGCGTCTCGTCCACGCTCTCGATCTCCACCTTGCCGGCGGTCGAGGACACGAGCGCCTCGAGGTCGCAGATGCGGGGGACCACGTCGGTCTCGCTCAGGCGCAACGCCCGCCGGGTGGCGTTGGCCACGAGCGTCTCGTGGTTCGAGATCGTGAGCCGCACCGACACGCCCGATCGCTGATTGATCTGCGGGCTCTGACGGGCGAGGTGGCTGAGCGTGCCGAGGATCTCGTCCATGTACTCCGGCACCTGGACGCGCAGGCCCTCGGCGTGGGGCGAGCGGGATTCCTGGGCTACGACGGCCAGCTCGGTCTCGACGTCGAGGGGATAGTGCGTGCGGATCTGGGCGCCGAAGCGGTCCTTCAGGGGCGTGATGATGCGGCCGCGGTTGGTGTAGTCCTCGGGGTTGGCCGACGCCACCAGCAGCAGGTCGAGCGGGAGGCGGATCTTGTAGCCCCGAACCTGGACGTCGCGCTCCTCGAGGACGTTCAGCAGCCCGACCTGGATCCGCTCGGCGAGGTCGGGAAGCTCGTTGATCGAAAAGATGCCGCGATTGGTCCGCGGCACGAGCCCGTAGTGCAGCGTGAGCTCGTCGGACAGGTAGCGGCCCTCGGCCACCTTGATGGGGTCGACCTCGCCGATGAGGTCGGCGATCGACGTGTCGGGCGTGGCCAGCTTCTCGCCGAAGCGGGCGTCACGGTGGATCCATTCGATGGGGGTGTCATCACCGTGCTCGCGGGTGAGGTCGCGCGCGTACTTCGACACCGGCCGGTACGGGTCGTCGTTGATCTCGGAGCCGGCCACGATCGGAAGCCACTCGTCGAGCAGCGTCGTCAGGAGGCGGATGATGCGCGTCTTCGCCTGCCCCCGCTCGCCGAGGAAGATGACGTCGTGGCCCGCGAGGAGGGCGTTCTCCAACTGGGGGAGCACGGTGTCGTCGTAGCCGAGGATGCCGGGAAACAGCGGCTCGCCGGCGGCGATCGCCGCGGCGGCGTTGCGACGGACCTCCTCCTTGACGGGTCGAGACTCCCAACCGGACTCGCGCAGCTGTCCGAGGGTCGCGGGTCGTGACATGGCCCCCACGGTACCCGGCATGGCTACGGTGCACCGATGGACCTAACGGGGTTGTGGCGGGCGCACGCCGCCGAGGAGCGCCTGGCGCGCGTCTTCGCGGACGTCAGCCACGAGGACTCCTCGTGGCCCGAGCTCGGCGTCCCCGGCCACTGGCGGTCGTCCCCTGACTTCGCGACCCACGACGGGCCCGTGCTGTACCGCCGGCGGTTCGAGACGCGTCCGGTGGACGGCAACCGGCGGGCGTGGCTGGTCCTCGACGGCGTCTTCTACCTGGGCGACGTCTGGCTCGATGGCTCCTACGTCGGGAACACCGAGGGCTACTTCTTCCCGCACACCTTCGACATCACGAGTGCCTTGCGCGCAGGCGACGAACACGTGCTCGCCGTCGAAGTGGCGTGCGCCCCTCAGACCGACCGCACCCACAAGCGACAGCTCACCGGCGTGTTCCAGCACTGGGACTGCCTCGACCCCGAATGGAACCCCGGCGGACTGTGGCGTCCCGTGCGAGTCGAGGAGACCGGGCCGGTCCGCATCCAAAGCCTGTCGGCCCTCTGCGGGGACGCGACCGAGGAGCTGGCAACCGTCAGCCTCCGGGCGGTGCTCGACGCCGAGGACGCGCGCACCGTCGTTCTGCGCACGGCGATCGGAGACGTCGATCACCAGACCCGCCATTCCCTCGCCGCGGGTGAGAACAGGATCGAGTGGAACGTCGCCGTCGATCGCCCTGCCTTGTGGTGGCCCCGTTCACTCGGTGATCAGCCCCTCTACGAAGTGACCGTCGAGGTGATCGACGAGAGCGGTGAGTGCAGCCACCGCCGGCAGTTCCGCACCGGCCTACGTCAGGTGCGCATGCACAAGTGGCAGTTCGAGATCAACGGCGAGCGCATGTTCCTCAAGGGCAGCAACCACGGGCCCACCCGCATGGCGCTGGCCGAGGCCACTCCCGAAGAGCTGGCCGGCGACGTCCGGCTGGCCATCGATGCCAACCTCGACCTGCTGCGCATCCATGCCCACGTCACTCGCGGCGAGCTCTACGACGCCGCCGACGAGGCCGGCCTGCTGCTCTGGCAGGACATGCCCCTCCAGTGGGGCTATTCACGTTCGGTTCGCAAGCAAGCTGCGCGCCAGGCCCGCGAGGCCGTCGACCTCCTCGGCCATCACCCCTCGATCGCGGTCTGGTGCGCGCACAACGAGCCCGCGGCCGTTGACGTCGAGCCCAGCCTCGAACGCCCCAGCGCACGCGTCGCCGCCCGGGTGCTGGTCGGCTTCGCCGTCCCGACCTGGAACAAGAACGTGCTGGATCTCCGCACCCACCGCGTGCTGACGAAGGCCGACCGCTCGCGCCCGGTCATCCCCCACTCGGGCGTGCCCCCGCATCCTGGGTCGGGCGGCACCGACAGCCACCTGTACTTCGGTTGGTACCACGGCGAGAAGCACGGCTTGGCCCCGTTCCTGGCCGTGTGGCCCCGACAGGGTCGATTCGTCTCCGAGTTCGGAGCGCAGGCGGTCCCCGACAGCAACGACTTCATGGAGCCTGAGCGCTGGCCCGACTTGGCGTGGGAGCGGCTCGCCCTGCGCCACGCGCTCCAGAAGTGGGTCTTCGACCGGCGGGTGCCGCCCTCGGACTACGCAACCTTCGACGAGTGGCGGCAGGCGACCCAGGAGTACCAGGCCCAGCTCATCAAGGAACAAGTCGAGGCCCTCCGCCTGCTCAAGTACCGCCCCACTGGTGGCTTCTGCCAGTTCTCGTTCGGCGACGGCTGGAAGGCCGTCACCTGGTCGGTGCTCGACTACCGCCGCGTTCCCAAGCTCGGGCTGGCGGCGTTGCGGGCGGCGTGCCAGCCGGTGATCGTCGTGGCCACGCCGCTCACCCATGAGCTGCGCCCCGGGACAGCGCTGGCTCTGGACGTCCACGTGGTCAGCGACCTCCGGCGCGACCTGGCGGGCGCGCAGGTGGGCGCAGTTCTGCGGTGGAAGGACGGCGACCACCGCTGGTCCTGGGAGGGCGACATACCCAGTGACGAGTGCGTGCGGGTGGGAACGATCCAGGCGGTCGTTCCTGAGGCCGAGGGCCACATCGAGCTCTCGCTCGAGCTCGCCCATGCGGAGGTGGGCGCGACGAACCGGTACTGCGGCAAGATTGCGAAGTGACGGTCCAAAGCCAAGTCGTCGAAGCCGCGCCCGCCGACCTGAGCGCCCTCACGCTTCGCAACGACAGATGGTGGGTGGCACCGCTCGTGACGGTGGTGGTGCTCGCCGGCTTCGTCGTCTACGGAAGCTGGGTGGCGCTCTTCGACTCGAACTACTACGTGAAGCCCTACCTGTCGCCGTTCTACTCGCCGTGCCTGGCTTCGAACTGCGAGCACACCACCTGGCGCGTCTTCGGCGACTGGTGGAAGTTGTCGCCCGCCCTCCTCATCCTGCCGATCCCGTTGGGCTTCCGGCTCACCTGCTACTACTACCGGAAGGCCTATTATCGGGCTTTCTGGTGGTCACCGCCGGCGTGCGCGGTGCTCGATCCCCACCGCACCTACAGCGGCGAGAGTCGCTTTCCGCTGCTCCTTCAGAACATCCACCGTTACTTCTTCTACCTGGCGCTCCCGTTCCCGATCCTTCTCCTGTGGGAGGCGATCCGGGCCTTCGACTTTCCTGACGGTTTCGGGATGGGCGTGGGGACGCTGGTGTTGCTCGTCAACGCCGTGCTGCTGGGCGTCTACACGCTGTCGTGCCACTCGTGTCGCCACCTGTGCGGCGGTCACGTCAACGTCTTCTCGAAGGCCCCGATCCGACACCGTCTCTGGCAGGCGGTGTCGGCTCTCAACCGCCGCCACATGCCCATCGCCTGGGTCAGCATGTTCGGCGTGGTGCTCGCCGACCTCTACGTGCGGCTCGTGGCGACCAACACGATCCACGACCTCAGGTTCTTCTAGGCGGTGCACTAACAATGGCCGAATACGAGACCCACGAGTTCGACGTCATCGTCGTCGGGGCGGGCGGCGCCGGGCTGCGGGCGGCAGTCGAAGCATCGGCCGCCGGCGTGCGCACCGCCCTCGTCTGCAAGTCGTTGCTCGGGAAGGCCCACACGGTGATGGCCGAGGGTGGCATCGCCGCCGCCATGGGCAACGTCTACCCCGAAGACAACTGGCGCGTGCACTTCCGCGACACCATGCGGGGCGGAAAGCTGCTGAACAACTGGCGCATGGCCCAGCTCCATGCCCAGGAGGCCCCCGAGCGGGTGCTCGAGCTCGAAGAGTGGGGGGCGCTGTTCGACCGCACCGACGACGGCCTCATCCTCCAGCGCGACTTCGGGGGCCACCGCTACGCCCGGCTGGCGCACGTCGGCGACCGCACGGGCCTGGAGATGATCCGCACGCTCCAGCACAACGCCGTCCAGCAGGGGATCGACGTGTTCATGGAGTGCACCGTCACCCGACTTCTGAAGGACGGCGACCGGGTCGCGGGCGCCTTCGCTTACTGGCGAGAGTCGGGCAAGTTCGTCCTGTTCAAGGCGCCCGCGGTGGTCCTCGCCACCGGCGGGATCGGCAAGGCCTACAAGATCACGTCGAACTCGTGGGAGTACACCGGCGACGGCCACGCGCTCGCCCTGTGGGCGGGTGCCGACCTCATCGACATGGAGTTCGTGCAGTTCCACCCCACCGGCATGGTCTGGCCCCCGTCGGTACGGGGGATCCTCGTGACCGAGGGGGTCCGGGGCGACGGCGGCGTGCTCACGAACTCCAAGGGCGAGCGGTTCATGTTCCGCTACATCCCCGAGATGTTCCGAGCCGAGACCGCCGACACCGAGGAGGAGGCCGACCGCTGGTACACCGACAAGAAGGGGGCCCGCCGCACCCCTGACCTGCTCCCCCGGGACGAGGTGGCGCGGGCGATCAACGCCGAGGTCAAGGAGGGGCGCGGCACGCCGCACGGCGGCGTGTTCCTCGACATCGCGTCCCGCAAGGACGCCGAGTACATCAAGCGGCGGCTGCCGTCGATGTACCACCAGTTCCGCGAGCTGGCCGACGTCAACATCACCAAGGAGCCCATGGAGGTGGGGCCGACCGCCCACTACATGATGGGCGGCGTGCGGGTCGACGCCGACACCCAGGCGTCGACGATCACCGGGCTCTTCGCCGCAGGGGAGGTCGCCGCCGGCCTGCACGGCGCCAACCGCCTGGGAGGCAACTCGCTATCCGACCTGGTGGTGTTCGGCAGGCGCGCCGGGCAGTACGCCGCGGAGTACGCCAAGCAGTTTCAGGGCGTCCCCCGCGTGGACGACGGCGAGGTCGACGCCGTAGCCCGTAGCGCGCTGGCGCCGTTCGGGCGGACGGGCGGTGAGAACCCCTACGCCATCCAGCAGGATCTCCAGGAGTGTATGCACACGCTCGTCGGCATCATCCGTACCGAGGACGAGCTCGCCAAGGCGCTCGAGGAGCTCGCCGCGCTCAAAGAGCGGGCGACGCGAGTCAGCGTCGAAGGCCATCGCCAGTACAACCCGGGGTGGCACCTGGCCCTCGACCTCGAGCCGCTGCTGGCCGTCTCCGAGTGCATCACCCTCGCGGCACGCGAGCGAAGAGAGAGCCGAGGGGCGCAGACCCGCGACGACTATCCGAAGACCGACCCCGAGCTGGCCAAGGTCAACGTGGTCCTGCGCAAGAGGGGCGACACCGTCTCGGTCACCCAGGAGCCGCTCCCGGCCTGGCCCGAGGAGCTCAGGAAGCTGGTGGAAGAGGCATGACCCAGACCACGATGCGCGTGTGGCGCGGCGACGAGAGCGGAGGCGCCTTCCACAACTACACCGTCGCCGCCGAGGAGGGTGAGGTCGTCCTTGACGTCATCCACCGGGTCCAGGCGACTCAGGCCAACGATCTCGCAGTGCGGTGGAACTGCAAGGCGGGCAAATGCGGTTCGTGCAGCGCCGAGGTGAACGGTCTCCCCCGCCTCATGTGCATGACGCGGATGAACGTCTTCCCAGAGGGCCAGCCAATCACGGTGGCGCCGATGAAGACGTTTCCGATCATTCGCGACCTGGTCACCGACGTCTCGTTCAACTACGAGATGGCCAAACAGGTGCCGCCGTTCCAGCCGAAGCCACGAGAGGCCGACGGGACCCACCGGATGATGCAGGAGGACATCGACCGGGTCCAGGAGTTCCACAAGTGCATCGAGTGCTTCATGTGTCAGAACGTCTGCCATGTGATCCGCGACCACGAGGAGAACAAGCGCCACTTCGCCGGTCCGCGGATGTTCATCCGCTACGCCGAATTGGAGATGCACCCGCTCGACACCAACGACCGGCGCTCGCTGCTACGAGAGGGCGCCGGACTGGGGTACTGCAACATCACCAAGTGCTGCACCGAGGTGTGCCCGGAGCACATCACCATCACCGACAACGCCATCATCCCTCTGAAAGAGCGCGTGGTTGACGTCCGGTACGATCCGATCGCCTGGCTCGGGAGGAAGATCAGGCGCCGGTAACACCGGGCCTCGCGAGCAATGAACGTCCATCACCACAGCTACGACGCGGTCATCGTCGGCGCGGGCGGCGCCGGGCTGCGGGCCGCCATCGAGGTAGCCGGCAAGTGCCACACCGCGGTGCTCACCAAGCTGTACCCCACCCGGTCGCACACGGGGGCCGCCCAGGGGGGCATGTGCGCGGCGCTGGCCAACGTGGAAGAGGACTCGTGGGAGTGGCACGCGTTCGACACCGTGAAGGGCTCGGACTACCTGGGCGACCAGCCGGCGATCGAGATCATGTGCCGGGACGCGGTCGACGCCGTCCTCGAACTCGAACACTTCGGCCTCCCCTTCAACCGCACGCCCGAGGGACGCATCGACCAGCGCCGCTTCGGCGGACACACCCGTAACCACGGCGAGGCGCCGGTGCGCCGGGCGTGCTACGCCGCCGACCGCACCGGCCACATGATCCTCCAGACGCTCTTCCAGCAGTGCGTCGCCCGGGGCGTGACGTTCTTCAACGAGTTCCAGGTGCTCGACGTCTCGCTGACCGACGGCCGGGTCACCGCGGTCGTGGCCTACGAGCTCGCCACCGGCGACCTTCACGTCTTCGGCTGCAAGGCGGCTCTGTTCGCCACCGGTGGGTTCGGGCGCATGTTCCAGGTGTCGTCCAACGCCGTCACGCTGACGGGAGACGGCCCCGGCGTGCTCTACCGCCGGGGGATCCCGCTGGAGGACATGGAGTTCTTCCAGTTCCATCCCACCGGCATCTACAAGCTCGGCATCCTCTTGTCGGAGGCGGCGCGGGGCGAAGGTGGCATCCTGCGCAGCGCCGGGGGCGAGCGATTCATGGAGCGGTACGCGCCGACGGTCAAGGACCTGGCGCCCCGCGACATGGTGAGTCGGGCGATCATCACCGAGGTCCGCGAAGGCCGAGGCCTCGGGCCCGCCAAGGACTACGTCCATCTCGACCTGACCCATCTGCCGCCGGAGCAGATCGACGAGAAGCTGCCCGACATCACCGACTTCGTGCGCACCTACATGGGGCTCGAGCCCAAGACCGACCTCATCCCTATCCAGCCGACGGCGCACTACGCCATGGGTGGCATCCCCACCAACGTCGACGGCGAGGTCGTGATCGACGCCGAGGGCACGGCGGTGCCCGGTCTCTACGCCGCCGGCGAGTGCGCGTGCGTCTCGGTGCACGGCGCCAACCGCCTCGGGACCAACTCGCTGCTCGACATCGTCGTCTTCGGCCGCCGGGGCGGAGCGGCCATGGGCGAGTTCGTCAATGCCACCGACAGGTCGCCTATCCCCAAGGACGCCGCCGACGACACCCGGCGGGAGATCGAGCGCCTCTTCGCCACCTCGGTGGGCGAAAACGTCGCCGACATCCGCGAGACGTTGCAGGTCGAGATGACGAACAACGCCGGGGTCTTCCGCACCGACCACAGCCTGCGCCAGGTGCTGTCGGTGGTCGGCGACCTCCGCGCTCGCTACGCCAAGGCGTCGATCCAGGACACGGGAACGACCTTCAACTATGACCTCACCGAGGCGATCGAGCTCGGCTACCTGCTCGACCTCGCCGAGGCCCTCGTCGTCGGGGCGCTGGCCCGTACCGAGAGCCGGGGCGCCCATTCCCGTGACGACTTCCCCAAACGCGACGACGCCAATTGGATGAAGCACACGCTCGCCCGCCGGTCCGACGACGGCCGGGTGACGCTCGACTACAAGGATGTCGAGAGCGGCAGGTACGAGCCCATGGAGAGGAAGTACTGAGTGCCTGAGGTCGAGCTGAAGATCAAGCGGTTCGACCCCGCGCTGGATCGCGCTCCCCGTTGGCAGACCTACCACGTCCAGGCGGAGGACACCGACCCGGTGCTGAACGCGCTGCACGAGGTGAAGTACCACCAGGACGGGACGCTGTCGTTCCGGCGATCGTGCGCTCACGGCGTGTGCGGATCAGACGCCATGGTGATCAACGGCGAGAACCGCCTGGCGTGCGCGGTGCTGATCGGCCAAGTCGGTCATCGCATGACGATCGAACCGATTCGCGGCCTTCCCGTGATCAAGGACCTGGTCGTCGACATGGAGCCGTTCTTCGCCCAGTACCGGTCGGTGCTCCCGTACCTCATCAACAGCACCGACCCGGGCTACGCCGAACGACTTCAGAGCCCAGAGGACCGAGAGCGCTTCGACGACACCACCAAATGCATCCTGTGCGCGGCGTGCACGACGTCGTGCCCGATCTATTGGGGCAACTCGTCGTACGTAGGCCCGGCGGCGATCGTCAACGCCCACCGGTTCATCTTCGACTCGCGCGACGAGGCCGCCGCCGAGCGCCTCGACATCCTCAACACCCGCTCGGGCGTGTGGCGCTGCCGCACGGCGTTCAGCTGTACCGAGGCCTGCCCGCGGGACATCAAGATCACCGAAGCGATCCAAGAGGTCAAGCGAGCCATTCTGTACAACCGGATCTAGTTATCGACGTCGCCGCGCGACACGCCGGCAGTTTCCTTTATCCTGACCCCCGCGAGTCCGACGGGCAGTTGCAGTGCTGCCCACCCGAGGGGGTCCTGTCCTGGGACAAGTCAATCGTTCGTTCGCGGCCGCGGCCGTCAGCGCCGGCGTCCTATGCGCGATCGGCATTGGTGCCGGCCTGGCCAGTCCACAGTCGCCGGCGCACGCACGCGTCGCCCGGCTCGCATCGACGCTCGTGAGCCGCCCGAGCGCCGATCGCATCGCCCCCCGCCACTCCTATGCCGTCTTTGGCCCCGCGGACATCATCATCCCGCCGCCGCCTCCTCCCCCGGCCCCGCCCGCGCCCCCGCCCGCCGGCGTCACCCGCAGTCAGCTTCCGCTGGGCAAGGGCATGTTCATCTACGAGCCCGAGCGCACCGAGTCCGGCAACATCGACGTGATCGTCGGCCGGGCCCTCGACGTCGGCCTCTCGCACATGTGGGTGCGGACGGGCTCGACGTGGGACGGCTTCAATGTCGCCCCGTTCCTCAACGCCCTCCTGCCGAAGGCCCACGCCGTGGGGTTGAAGGTGTTCGGGTGGGACTACCCCCGGCTCGAGGACACCAAGGTCGACGTGGCCCGGGCGATGCAGGCCATCAACTTCCGCGCCGCTGACGGGTCGCGGCTCGACGGCTTCGGCGCCGACATCGAGACGGCGTCGGAAGGGACGCAGCTCAGCGGTCCGCGCGCCGCCGAGTACGGCGACCGCCTGCGGTGGGCGGTGGGCGACGCCTACCCACTGATCGCCATCGTCCCCCG
>Ga0070708_100004373_pt1 | contig 11097 bp, 14 predicted proteins | sample KBSK5503metaG_FD_65469 | JGI IMG/M metagenome (GOLD analysis project Ga0070708, IMG submission 65469) | Corn, switchgrass and miscanthus rhizosphere microbial communities from Kellogg Biological Station, Michigan, USA - KBS K5-50-3 metaG | ecosystem: Host-associated > Plants > Roots >...
CCGCTGGTGGAGGTGAGCGGATTTGAACCGCCGACTTCTACGTTGCGAACCTTCTGCTCTCGGCCGGGTTGAACGACGCCCCCGAACCACGACGGAGCGGGCGAGGTCAACACGTCGTCGCTACCGTTCCTGGCGTGCCTCCGGCTCGGCCCCCCACCGTCCATCAGCTGAAGATCGTCCTCCGGGACACGGAGGTCTGGCGCCGCCTTCAAGTGCCGAGCACGACGACGCTGGCGCGTCTGCACGACGTGATCCAGCGGGCGATGGGGTGGCAGGACTACCACCTCCACGAGTTCGAGATCAACGGCGTGCGCTACGGGATCGACGACGGGGAGGACTGGGGCGAGCCGCCGAAGGATGAGCGGCGGGCGCGGTTGGCCACGGTGGCGCCGGTGGGGGTCAGCTTCGCCTACCAGTACGACTTCGGGGACTCGTGGGACCACGACATCAACGTCGAGGCGCTGCTCCCGCAGCAGGCCGGCAAGTTGTACCCGGTGTGCGTGGCTGGGGCGAAGGCATGCCCGCCGGAGGACTGCGGCGGGCCGCCGGGGTTCGAGGAGCTGCTCGCGGTGCTCGCCGATCCGCAGCACGAAGAGCACGTGCACATGCGGACGTGGGCCGGGGAGGGCTACGACCCCGAGCGCTTCGACCTCAAGGCCGTCAACGAGTCCCTGTCGTTCATCGCCGCGCGTCGGCTGCGCTGAGTGGCCGGCGGCAAGGCGCTACACAGCAAGAAACCCGCCCGGAGGCGGGATTTCTTGTGTCAAATCTGTGTCACGCAGGGGAGGGCGAAGACGCTCTCACCTGCTTTCAACTGCGCATTTGCTTCAGAAAACTCGTGGAGGTGGCGGGAGTCGAACCCGCGTCTTCCAAGCTCTCAACAGGGCTTCTCCGAGCGCAGCCGGCGAGAAGATCTCAGGCGACTACCGATCACCGGCCCTCGGTAGCCCCCCCAGCCCGGAAAGGTGTCCCACCAAGGTCCCGGGCGGGCCTTAGCGGTAAGCCGCTCTGAATGACGCCCGTGAACCGGCCGAGCAGCTGGACCGGAGTGGACGCGCTGTTTGTCCTAGTGAACTAGGCAGCGACGAGCTGAGGCTCGTTGGCATTTATTGTTTTTTCCCGGATTTTTAACGAGGACCCCGGGGTCCCTCGGCTCGCTTCACCTGTCTAGATCCTCAGAATCGAAGCCACGCACCCCCTTGGTGTTTGGATCCCCCAGTCTACCGGCCCCCTGAGACAGCCGGACAGGGGACAACTGGGCTGGGACAACCGGGCTAGGACAACTGGGGCTGGGCGGCTACTCCCGGCCGCGGGTCTTGATGGCCCGGTCGGTCTCCCTCTTGGCGTCCCGTTCGGCCATGGCCTGGCGCTTGTCCCATTGGCGTTTGCCTTTGGCCAGAGCGAGCTCCACCTTGGCCAGACTGTCCTTGAAATAGATCTTGAGCGGCACGAGGGTGGCCCCGGCTTCGCCCGTCTTGCCGATCAGGCGGTCGATCTCCGACCGGCGCATGAGCAGCTTGCGACGGCGGTTGGGGTCGTGCTGGTCGCGGGCGAAAGGGTAGGGCGAGACGTGCATGCCGTAGAGCCAGATCTCGCCGTGCTCGATGCGGGCGTAGGCATCGGCGAGATTGGCCCGTCCATCGCGGATGGACTTCACCTCGGAGCCGACCAGCACGATCCCGCACTCGTAGCTGTCGAGGATGTGGTACTCGTGGCGGGCTTTGCGATTGGAGATCGCCACCCGCTCCCCGGTCTTCGGCATGTGGAGAACGGTAGCGGGACCGGGGTTCTGGGTGCCCCCGTAGAGCCCACTGGCTAACCTCCCGGCGTGCCGCGAGCGGGTAGCGCCAATGGGTGATGACGGATTCGTCGAGCCGGCCCTCCGGCTCCGCCAGCAGGACTACCTGGCTATCGTCGGCCACTGTTACGACGGCCTGCCCGACGAGGCCTGCGGGATGCTGGCGGGCCGGCTGCAGGCGGGAACCCTCCTGCCCGACGGGCGGGTCGAGGCCGTCTACACCTGCCGCAACGCTGACGCCTCGGCCAAGACCTACACCGTCGACTCCCGCGACCTCATCCGGGCGTTGCGGGACGCCGACTCGAAGGGGCTCGAGCTCATCGGCGTCTTCCACTCCCACACCCACACGGACGCCTGGCCGTCTCCCACCGACGTCCGCCAAGCGGCCGAGCCCAACTGGCTCTATGTCATCGTGAGCTTGAAGGATGGCGACCCGGTGCTGCGGTCATTCCGGATCACCGACGGGAACATCGGAGAGGTCCCCATAGTTCTAGAAAGTTGACTAGTTCTGTCAGCAATTGCCAGTAAACTGGATGTTCGGCCCGTCCGGAGGAGCCCAGATGACGCCCGTAGAAGTTCGAGTGCCCACCATCCTCCGCCCGCACGTCGGGGGCGTTGCCAGCTTGACGGCCGAAGGCGCCACGATCGGCGAGCTCTTCGACGGGCTGGTGGCCCGGTACCCGAACCTACGGGGTCAGCTCATCACCGAGGAGGGCGAGCTGCACCGCTTCGTGAACGTCTACCGCAACGACGACGACATCCGGTACCTGGGGCGCCTGGAGACCCCGGTCTCCGAGAGCGATGTCGTCTCCATCATCCCAGCCGTAGCCGGCGGCTGAGCCGGCCGACGGCGGTCGCACGATGCGCGTCGAATCGATCCTCGACCTGATCGGCAACACGCCGCTCGTCGGTGTCCATCAACTGTCCCCCAATCCCGACGTCCGCCTCTTCGCCAAGCTCGAGGGCACCAACCCCGGCGGATCGGTGAAGGACCGCATCGCCCTGGCCATGGTGGAAGCGGCCGAGGGGGAGGGGCGCCTCCAACCGGGCGACACGATCCTCGAGCCGTCCTCCGGCAACACCGGCATCGGCCTCGCCCTGGTCTGCCGGGTGAAGGGCTACCGGCTCAAAGTGGTCCTGCCTGAGAACGTTTCCCCCGAGCGCCGCCAACTGCTCGAGATCTTCGGCGCCGAGGTGCTGCCCTCGCCGGCGGCCGAAGGCAGCAATGGCGCCATCCGGGTGGCCCAGGAGCTCGACAAGGAAGGCGATTCCGTTCTCCTCTACCAATACGGCAATCCGGCCAACCCCGAGGCCCACTACCAGGGCACGGGGCCTGAGATCTGGGCCGATTGCCCCGAGGTCGACGCCTTCGTGGCCGGCCTCGGCACCAGCGGCACCCTCATGGGGGTGGGCCGATACTTGAAGGAGCGCAATCCGGCGGTGCAGATCGTGGCCGTCGAGCCTCCGGCGGGGGAGCTCGTCCAGGGCCTGCGCTCTCTCGATGAGGGCTACATCCCTCCGATCTTCGACCCCGAAATGCTCGACCGCCGCTTCATCGTCCGACCCAAGGAGTCGGTGGAGTGGACCCGGCGCCTGGCGGAGGAGTGCGGTGTCTTCGCCGGCCTCTCGTCCGGGGCCGTGCTGGCCGGGGCGGCCAAGGTGGCATCGGCCATGGAGCGGGGGACGATCGTCGCGCTGCTGCCCGACGGCGGCTGGAAGTACCTCTCCACGGGAGCCTGGACCGAGGACGTCGACGTCGTCGTCGAACGGGCCCGCCGGCTGATTTACTTCTAAGAGACCTAAAAACCTAGGAAGCACATCTAACCTAGGAATCTCGGTTGCGCTTCGCTTCCGTCCGAGGCTGGGATCACGTACCTTGCGGAAATCGCACGTTTCGACGATGGCTTACGTAAACAGTTGCAGCAGCCGGTGAGCGGGCTCGCCGGCGACCAGGACGTCGCCGCCGCGATCGCGTTCCTGCGGCGGGGCGGACTCGTCGCGTTCCCCACCGAGACGGTCTACGGCCTCGGTGCCGACGCCACCAATCCGAAGGCGGTGGCCCGCATCTTCGAGGTGAAGGGCCGGCCCCGGTCCCATCCGGTGATCGTCCACCTGTCCGAAGCGTCTGTCCTCAAGGAATGGGCCGCTTATGTGCCCGACGAGGCCTGGGCGCTGGCCGACGCCTTCTGGCCCGGCCCCCTCACGCTCATCCTCAACCGGGCCGAAGCCGTGCCTGACGCCGTGACCGGCGGGCTCGATACCGTCGGGCTGCGGGTGCCCGCCCAGCCGCTCGCCCTCGCCCTCCTCCAGGGGTTCGGCGGCGGGGTGGCGGCGCCATCGGCCAACCGCTTCGGGCGGGTCAGCCCCACCCGGGCCGAGCACGTGCGGGCCGACTTGGGCTCGTCCGTCGACATCATCCTGGACGGCGGCCCCTGCCTGGTCGGGGTGGAGTCGACCATCGTCGACCTGTCCGGGGGCCGCCCTCAGGTGCTGCGCCCCGGGGGCGTCTCCGGCGAAGCCCTGGCCGAAGTGCTCGGATACGAGGTCGAGACGGTGACCGAGGCGGCCGGGCGGGCGCCGGGGACACTTTCGTCTCACTACGCCCCGCAGGCCCGGCTCGAGGTGATGGCCGCGAGCGCCGTGGCCAAGCGGGCCCGGGCGCTCCTCGACGAGGGGGTGCGGGTCGGCCTCCTGGCTCCTGCTCCCGTTCCCGGCCTGCCTCCAGGGCTCGATGCCCTGCCTCCGGCGGGAGGCCCCCAGGCCTACGCCCAGTGCCTCTACCAGCGGCTGAGGGAAGCAGACCGCCGGGGTATCGAGGTGCTCCTGGCCGTGCCGCCGCCTGACCGGGGACTCGGCACGGCCGTGGCCGACAGGCTCCGCCGGGCCGCCGCCGCCGGCTTGTAAGAGCGCTCCCGGCGCGAAATCCTGCACCGGTGGACGGACGGCCCATCGGGGTGTTCGACAGCGGGCTCGGGGGGCTCACCGTCGTTCGCGCCCTCATCGACCTTCTGCCTGACGAGCACCTGGTGTACTTCGGCGACACCGGGCGTTTTCCGTATGGACCCAAGCCCCGGGAGGACGTGCTCAAGTACGCCCTTGAGATCACCGAACTGCTCATGGGCCATGGCGTGAAGCTGGTGGTGGTGGGATGCAATTCGGCGGCCGCCGCCGCCCTCGAGGAACTCCGGGCCCGCTACGACGTTCCGTTGTCGGGCGTCATCGAGCCGGGGCTGCGGGCCGCGGGCCGCGTCACCCGCACCGGGCGGATCGGGGTCATCGGCACGGTGGGGACGATCGCTTCGGGTGCCTACCAGCGGGCCGCCGAGGCCCTCGGATCGGGCGTGCGGCTCACCTGCGCCGCCTGCCCGGGCTTCGTCGAGTTCGTCGAAGCCGGCGACGTCGACTCCGATCAGGTGCACGTACTGGCCGAGCGGCTCCTCGCCCCCGTGCGGGCGGCCGGGGTCGACACCCTGGTGCTGGGCTGCACTCACTACCCGCTCCTGGCCCGTACCATCAGCGAAGTCATGGGGCGTGAGGTCGTCCTCGTCTCCTCCGGGGAGGAGACGGCCTTCGAGGTCCGCTCGGTGCTCGACGCCGTCGGGGCCCGCCGGGCGGCGGGGGCCGAGCCCTCCCAGCGGCTTTTCCTCACCAGCGGCGACCCGGCCCTCTTCCGTAGGCTCGGTGCCCAATTCATCGGCCCGGAGGTCGACACGGTGAAGGCCCACACGTGGAACTGACCGTCCTCGGCGCCTGCGGGTCCTATTCGGCTCCGGCTTGCGGGGGGGCGTGCAGCGGCTACCTGGTGCGGGCCGGGGCGACCGCCCTGTGGATCGACTGCGGCAACGGCACGCTGGCCAACCTCCAGCGCCACGTGCCCGTCGAGGACCTCACCGCCATGGTTATCACCCACGCCCACCCGGACCACTGCGTCGACCTCTACGGCCTGTACGTGCTCCTCCGTTACGGCCAGGAGCGCACCGGACTGCCCGTCTTCGCCCCTGGGGGCCTGGCCGCCAAGCTGGCGACCCTGGTCGACGGCGACTGGGGCGGGGTGTTCGCCTGGTCGGACATCGGCGACGGCGACGCGGTCACCGTGGGGGAGTGCGGCTTGCGCTTCTCTCGTACGGAGCACCCGCCACCGACGATGGCCGTCGAGGTCGCCGCCGAGGGCAAACGCCTCGTCTACACGGCCGATACCGGGCCGGGATGGTCGGTGGAGGCTTTCGGCCCGGGCGCCGACCTGGTCGTGTCGGAAGCCACCTTCCAGCGGGACAACGAGAACTCGGGGGTGCACCTGTCCGCCCGCCAGGCCGGGGAGGCGGCCCGAGCGGCCCGGGCCCGGCGCCTCATGCTCACCCACATCTGGCCGGGACTCGACCCGAACGCCTCAGCCGTGGAAGGCTCGGAGGCCTTCGGCGAGGCGGTGACGCTCGCTTCCGCCCACCAACGGACGAGGGCCTAGATGACCAAACGGATCGACGGCCGCGAACCGGAGGACCTGCGACCGCTCAAGTTCTGGCGGGACTACACCGAGTTCGCCGCTGGTTCCGTGCTGGTGGAGATGGGGCGGACGAAGGTGCTGTGCACCGCCTCGGTCGAAGATCGGATCCCTCCCTGGCTGCGGGGCAAGGGTCGGGGCTGGGTGACGGCCGAGTATTCGATGCTCCCAGGATCGACGTCGGAGCGGACGGAGCGGGAGGCCGTCCGGGGCAAGCTTTCCGGCCGCACCCAGGAGATCCAGCGTCTCATCGGCCGGTCATTGCGGGCGGTCTGCGACCTGCCACTGCTGGGCGAGACTCAGGTCACCGTCGACTGCGACGTGATCCAGGCCGACGGCGGCACCCGAACGGCCTCCATCACCGGGGCCTACGTCGCCCTCCACGACGCCTGCTCCCGCCTCGTGGCCACCAAGCGCATTTCGGCCCATCCCCTGCGGGAGGCGGTGGCGGCCGTCTCGGTCGGCATCGTCGACGCCATCGCCCTCCTCGACCTGGCCTATACGGAGGACGTGCGGGCCGAGGTCGACATGAACGTCGTCATGACCGGCTCGGGCCGTTTCGTCGAGGTCCAGGGGACGGCCGAGGGCCAGCCCTTCTCCAAGTCGGAGCTCGACGACCTCCTCTCCCTGGGCGAGCACGGCATCGCTGAGATCCTCGAAGCTCAGGCTCAGGTCCTGGCCACCCCGCCGCCTCCCCGGGTGAAGTGATCCAGTTGAGGTGAGGTTCGTCCTGGCCACCGCCAATCCGGACAAGGCGGCCGAAATCCGGGCCGTCCTCGCTCCCGCCGGCGTCGAGCTGGTTCCCCGCCCGGCCGACGTGCCCGAGGTGGAGGAGACGGGCGAGACCCTGGAGGACAACGCCCGCCTCAAGGCGGCGGCCCTCGCCGGCGCCACCGGCCTGCCCGCCCTGGCCGACGACACCGGCCTCCTGGTCGACGAACTGGGCGGGGCACCGGGCGTGTACTCCTCCCGCTATGCCGGCGAGGCGGCCACTTACGCCGACAACGTCGCCCGGTTGCTGTCGGAGCTGACCGGGGTGGAGCCGGCGCAGCGCTCAGCCCGCTTCGAGACGGTCGCCCTGGCCCGCTGGCCCGACGGGCGGGAGGTCGTGGCCCGGGGTGCCGTCCGTGGATTCATCGCCCTTGCCCCCAAAGGGACCGGCGGCTTCGGCTACGACCCGGTCTTCGTCCCGACCGAGGGCGACGGCCGCACGTTCGCCGAGATGGCCCCGGCCGACAAGCACGCCCTGTCCCACCGGGGACGGGCCTTTCGGGCCCTGGCCGAAGCCCTGAACGCCGCTCAAGTCGGGGACCCCTCCGGTCGAAATTGAGTGCAGGCCCGGGTAACGGGCCGGGGGCACACCGGAGGGCAGCATGCGCATCAAGCAGCCGACAACCTTTCTCCAGTTCCTACGGGACGAGACCCTGCGGGGCGAGCTCGGCGCGGCCGTCCTCGCCGACATGGCCGTGGAGAACCTCGAGCTGTCGACGCCGGACCGGACGCAGGCCGTCCGCCGCACCATCATCGAGCGCCGGGCTTAGTTCCTTTTGTGGTAGGTCTGGTCCCTATGGACCGGGCCTTTCACACTGAGCTGGACGTGCCGGTGGCCGGCGGCACCCTGCGGGTGGCCGTCGCCGGGGCTCCCATCTCGGGGGACACCCCCGGGCCCCCGGGCATCTCGGGGGACACCCCCGGGCCCCCGGGCACCAACGCACCCATCGTGCTCGCCGTCCACGGCATCACCGGCTCCCACCGGTCGTGGCTGGCCGTGGCCCGCCATCTCGGCCAGGACGTGACCCTCCTGGCTCCCGACCTTCGGGGCCGGGGCGGAAGCTCCGCCCTTCCCGGGCCCTACGGCCTGGCTCAACACATCGACGACCTCGTCGCCGTCCTCGACCACGTCGGCGCCACCGAGGCCACCCTCGCCGGCCACTCCATGGGTGCCTATATCGTCGCCCGCCTGGCTGCCGCCCACCCGGCCAGAACCGCCGGGGTCGCCCTCGTCGACGGGGCCATGCCCGTGGCCGTGCCCAAGGACGTCGACCCCGACGAGATCCTCGCCGTCGTCCTGGGGCCCGCTCTGGCCCGGCTCCGCATGAGCTTCGCCGACGAGCACGCCTACCGGGACTTCTGGCGGGAGCATCCGGCCTTCGCCCGGCCGGGGGTGTGGAACGACGAGATCGAGGACTACGTCGACTACGACCTCGGGCCGGCCGACCCGGCCAACGGCGAGCGCCGGTCCCGGGTATCCGAGGAGGCGGTGCGGGCCGACGGCGCCGACGTCCTCGACACCGACGCCGCCCGCCGGTACCTGCTCGGCCTCGCCGGCCCGGTGGTCGTCCTGCGGGCCACTCGGGGTCTTCTCGACGAACCCCGCCCCTTCGTCTCCGCCGAAGCGGTGTCGGAACTGACCGAAGACCTCCCCCAGCTCGTCGATGTCGAGGTCCCCGACACCAACCACTACCTGGTACTCATGGGCGACCGGGAGGCGGCCGTCGTGGCCGAGCACATCGCCGCCCTCGCCGGCGTCAGCTTTGGCTCACCCGGGTCCAGCTGAAGCGGGGCGGCTGGTAGGGCCGCATCTCAGTCCGGACCGGCCCCGGGGTCAGGGTGTGCACCAGGGCGCCCGGGGCGTAGAAGGCCGTCTCGAGCTCGGCCAGGCTGACCGTCGTGGGGTCGAGCCCGCCGGCGACCAGGGCGGCCACGCAGGCCCGCCCGAGCCCGTCGCCCAGCAGGCGGGCGACGATCGCCCGCAGCGTCTCCGGGTCCTCCAGCAACCAGGAGTGAGCCGCGTTGCGCACGACGACCAGGTCGCCGTGGGTGCGGCGGGCGGCGTCACGGGCGGAGGCCAGGGGCACCACGGGGTCGTGCTCGCCGTGGAGCACGAAGGTGGGCACTCCGGCGGTCCCGATGCGGTCCAGGGTGGCCGCGCTGGCCGGGGCCAGCAGCACGGAGAGAGCCGGGGCCACGAGGCGCCACGGGGCGAGGAGGTTGGCCATGGCCTGGGGCAGCGCCAGCCCCTGGAGCTTCATGCTCTGACCGCCGGAAAAGAACAGCGTCCCGAAGGTGTCGGCGGCGAGGGTGGCGCCCACCAGGCCCAGCACCGGCGGCGCCCAGCCGGCGAAGGCGGCCAGGTCGTCCCAGGCCCGGCCCACGGCCGCGTCGATCAGGAGCACGGCCACCGCCCGCTCGGGTTCGGCGGCGGCCAGTTCGGCCACCAGCCGGCCGCCCAGCGAGTGCCCGGCCAGCACGGCCCGGCGCACCCCCAGCTCGTCCAGGACCTGGGCCAGGAAGCGCCGGTACTCATCGAGCTCCCTGGCCCGCTTGGCCAGGGCGGCGGAGCCACCATGGCCGGCCAGGTCGACAGCGATGACCTTGAAGCCCATCGAGGCGAGCCGGGCGAGCGACTGGACATAGACGGCGCCGGCGAAGGAGAACCCGTGGGCCACGACCAGGGGGATGCCCCGGCCGCCCACCATCACCCCGATTCGCTGGCCGTCGGACAGGCGGAGCGAGTGGGTGGAGAGCCGGGTGACGGGGATGGTGAGGGCCGCGTCGGCTGTCGCGCCTGGCCATACGCGCGGGGCAGCTTCGTCGAGCACGGCATTATGATCCGTCGTCACGGTCGTCGCTGGTCGGATCTACCACGGCTGTGACCAGCGTAAACGCGAATTAACGCTGCGCCGGACCTCAACGGTGTGGTTGGGGAGGTGACCTCGGTGGGCGGAGAGCATCATCGTGGTACCCACCGGGAGCCGCCCGACCGGACGATGGCCCAGGCGCTCTACGGGCGCCACGCCTTCTGCTACGACGACGAGACGGACTTCGCTGCCCCGGACCGGGCCCGGGTCGTCGATCTCCTCGACCTCGGCCCGGGCGATGTCGTCCTCGACGTGGGCTGCGGGACGGGGCTCTGCTTCCCGCTCGTCGTCGAGCAGGTGGGCCGCCAGGGCCGGGTGGTCGGGATCGAGCAGAGCCTCGACATGATCACCCGGGCCCAGGAGCGGGTCGAGGAGGCCAAGTGGGCCAACGTCGACCTGGTACTCGGCTCCGTTGAAGACGCCCACATCCCAATCGAAGCCGACGCCGCCCTGTTCAGCTTCACCCATGATGTGCTGCGCACCGAGGCCGCCCTCGAAAACGTGCTGGCCCACCTCCGCCCGGGTGGGCGGGTGGCCGCCGTCGGGCCCATGTGGGCACCGTGGTGGGCGCCGGCCATGAACGCCCTCATCTGGTACATCACCAGCGACTACGTCTCCACCTTCGAGGGCTTCTCCGAGCCCTGGAGCCATCTGGCCCGCCTCGTACCCGACCTGCGGGTCGAGCGCCAGGATCTGCTCGGCCGCTACTTCGCCTGGGGGGCGCTGTCCGGGGGGGAGTCCCCCGGCTCGAACCGGTAGCCCATCCCGGCCTCGGTCAGGAAGTAACGGGGCCGGGCCGGATCGGGTTCGAGCTTGCGGCGGATCTGGGCCAGGTAGAGGCGCAGGTAGTTCGTTTCTGATCCGTACTGCGGTCCCCACACCTCCTGAAGGAGCTGCCGCTGGCTGACCAGCTTCCCGGGGTGGCGGACGAGCACTTCGACGACGTGCCACTCGGTGGGGGTGAGCCGCACTTCGTCGTTAGTCCCGGTGACCTTCTTGGCGGCGAGGTCGACGGTGAAATGTTCGGTGGCCACGACCGGCTCCTCCTCGGCCGGTGTGGCCCGGCGCAGCGCCGCCCGCAACCGGGCCAGCAACTCGTTGATGCCGAACGGTTTGGTGACGTAGTCGTCGGCGCCGGCGTCGAGGGCGGCGACCTTGTC
>Ga0070708_100004374_pt1 | contig 11096 bp, 8 predicted proteins | sample KBSK5503metaG_FD_65469 | JGI IMG/M metagenome (GOLD analysis project Ga0070708, IMG submission 65469) | Corn, switchgrass and miscanthus rhizosphere microbial communities from Kellogg Biological Station, Michigan, USA - KBS K5-50-3 metaG | ecosystem: Host-associated > Plants > Roots >...
GTGGAGCTGACAATCCAGGCGTTTCTCGCGCCGAGGCTTCCCGGCAGGTTTACCGTCTCTGCTCCCTTGACGCTGGAGTATCCTGTAAGTATCTGTACCGGCGACCCGTTGGATAGGGGTCCGTTGACCCACCAGATCGTGTAGATGGTCGACATGTTCGGTGTCACCAATGAGCCTGGAAGGGCTGCTGGACTTGTTCCGGTAGACGATGCGCTTGTCAGCAGGGCCAGCAGCGGCAGCATGTTGCCGATGAGTTCAGCGGTTGTTCCGAGCGCCTCGGCCCGCGTCGATAGATTGATGGACTGTTGGAAGCTTCCAGTCTCAGAGACTGGCGCTATCGGGATACTGTCGACCTTGACGCCAAGGGTGTGAGTAAGGTTCAGGACAGCCGTGCTCGTGTCGAGGCCGACGAGTGTCCAGCCGAGACTACCAGCGAGGCTGACAGACGGAGCCGTCACCGGCACAGTGACCGCGGCGGCTGAGGGTAGACTGTTGGCCTGGAGCCAGTCGAATCCATTGTTTGTCTCCCAAGACGCGAGAGCTTGAATGTTGACGAGGTCGGTGCTGCCCGGAGTAATGTTGGGCACGGTGTATGTGCCGATGAGGGACCCGTCGAAGTATCCAAACAGTGTCCCGTCTATCATGTCGAGCCGGAGAACATGCCATACATTGAGCTGTTTCGAAAAGTTGGAAAAGACTCCGACACCCCTCCCGTCCATTCCAATTCCGAAGCGGCCGTAGTAGCCATCAGCCATCCAATCATAACTGTGTCCCCTCGTCAGAACCGCAACCTGGAGAGACCCGACAGAACCAGACACATTCCCAGAGCCTCCAATCCAGACTACACGGGCCGAAACGCTCCAGTTCGAACTGTTACCGGGCACAGAATGCCCTGCTCCAGCACCAACAGTCCCATCGTTCAAGAGGGTAAGTGTGGAGTTGCCAATACGATAGTAGGATAGGGGGGCGATAGATTCGATGCCCCAGCCTGCAGCCTGAAGCTGACTGATCGACGTGTAGTTGAAATCGTCACGGAAACTCCATGGTGGAGGAGGGACAGGGAGCCCGCAGGCTGTCTGATTGTACGAGAATGGATACGCATTGCACGACTGTGTCGCGCCAAAGTTGAGTGAGAAGTTGTAGCTAGCTTTGCTCCCGAGACTCAGGCTCGGAGCAGCGTTCGCAGGGACAATCATGAGAACTATCAGCACGAGAGATACGAGGGAAGAGAAGGATAGGAGCCGGGGCAACATTTGGAATCTCAATTGATCCCGTCTTCCGAAGATAAAAGAGTTTAGAGAACACAGCATTACAAATACAATATTCGCCCACGCTCCTGATTCGTTCGGTTATATTGGGCGGGTGCCCTAGTCGAAGGGTCCAGCTGCGCTACTGAAAGGGTTTCATGAGAGGATAGTGGTCCGTGTTGAAGCTGAACGTGTAGGGTGTGTCGCCTATTCCGTCGGGGCTTGGGCAGATGTTCTGCTGGGGTCCGCTGCAGTTATCAACTCCGGCAAAGTCTGACCAGAAGTTGCCTCCGCTGGGGTAGCCGTTGTCCCAGAGGTTCTGGCTCGGGCTGTCGTCGAACGCCTGGACCGTGTTGTTGAGAATGTTGTTGTGGTAGACGAAGTTGCGGTTAAGGAACGGATCCTCGAAGTTGAAGCTCTCGAAAGTGCTGTGAAGAACCACTCCATACGAGTTACTCGCTTTCACAGTATTCCCTATCAGGACAAAGTCGCCGGAGGATGTGATGTTGATACCTGCCGGTCCAGACTGGAAGTTCGTCGGCATACTATTGCTAATAGTGTTGTTCACTACGTTCACGCCGTCTGTTTGGAATTCACTGATACCATACTGGTAGAGTTGGACGGTTGGACCGGATGAACCGATTATCCGGTTGTTCGCCAGCATTACGCTCCCGGACCTTTGCAACGTGAACCCTCTAGGGCTCGTAATGTAGTTGTGTTCGATATCGATGCTCCCATTATTGCCTATCACGATTCCATTGTCAGAGTTGAGTATGGTGTTGTAGAAGACGTCAAGGACCGAACAGGAGAGGCTGATGCCCGTGCCAGAGTCAGTTATTGTGTTGGCTCTTATCTGGAGGAAGTCAGAGTTTACGCAGTTGACCCCTGTCTGCGAATCGTGAACCGTGACGCCCGAGACTATGACGTTATCGCTGTCCTGAAGCCTGACCCCGTCTCCGTTCCCTGTCAGTGTACTGTTAGCTATGACGCCGTTGAAGATGTTACCGGGACACTCAAAGCAGCCTGGGGGAGACGCGAACGAGTCCACGAGAATATTGGCATAAGTCATGATTTCCGAGTGGATGAAGACGTTACGAACGACAAAGTAGACCGGCGGCGGGAACGGGTCTCCGGAAACTATGTTTCGGATCTCAATACCGTTCGCAGCACTGGCGTCTATGCTCCATCCCTGGATGATGTAGGGGTTGTTCTGGGTGCCGCTGCCTCCCGTCACGCCGTTGCTGGCTGTGAAGGCTGATGAGCCATCAATCAATATTGGCGAGTGACGAACAAGGCCCTTCGAGCCTGCACTAACCTGCTTGACTCCAACCATCGCTAAAGTTAGAATGAACATCAACAAGAGGACGGTGAAAAGTCGAAAACGGCTGCGTCTATCCAGAGATTTCAAATTATTAATCGATTCATAGACGCTTCGACCCCTTATATTAGGAGGACGCAGACAACCCCCAAATCATCGCCTGATGTTATTACTTACGACGGGCTCTGTAAGTTGTAGTTTCGAGCATGAGGTGGGCTCTGGTTCTCTTCTTCATTGCGGGGCTTGTCGTGCCGATAGGGATCATTGCCATTATCAAGGACCAGCCGTATACCGCGAGCTATTCGTTCACGGTGCCTCCTGGTCAGTACATCTTTCTTCCATTACATGTGAGCAATGGTGGCCGGATCTCGGGGGACTTTGTCGAGGCCTCGGGTCAACTGGTCACTGTATACGTGTTCAGCCAGCAAGAGTATGACCAGTATCAAGCCAACAGCGCTGCATCAAGCCTGTTCTCGACGATGGATCTGTCGCAGGGGACATACTCTGCATCAATCCCTGTGCCCGGAACCTACTATGTGGTAACGGCTCACGGAACCGGTTACGCCCAGACATCTGAGCCAGTTACTCTGACCGTCAAGGTTGATGGCACGAATCTTCCGTATGTGGGTCTTGAAAGCCTCGGCCCTGCAGGCGGAGGATTGGCTGTCTTCGCTGTCCTCATGCTTAGGAGGAGGAATAAGCTGTGGATCGCTGCACGGCTGAAGGAGACTTCGAACTTTGGCTTCGGTCAAGGTGAAGAGGACTCCAGAATCCTGGCTATTGCCAGAGAGCTCTGCCAGCAGTTGCGCTTGTTGTACGATCCGCGTGTGGTCTACTGGATTGTCTGGATCAGAGTGGGTGGATTACGGGTTGCTCCATCTGACCAGTGTCTGCTGGGCGTGAAGGGACGGGGTCGTGGATGGGTGCAGTTTTCGGCCGCGCTTCGGGGAAGATTGGGATCTGAAGAACTGAGGCCGTTGATCGCCTCCGCCCTAATCTGGAACCTCCAGCCAGAGATGAGGAGAAGACGGCGTATGCTAAACCGGCTATGGTGGTTGACAGTCCCAGTGTGGCTTGTCCTGGGATTGTTGTTTTTCTGGTTCTTCCAGGCTTTCGTCCCGATGAGCAGCATAGAGGAATTTTTACTCGTTACTCCTCTGTTCTTACTGGGCCTATTCGTCGTGACTCTTCCAATCTTCCTTTCGGCTCGGAAACTGAACCTGCATAATCGGAGGGAACTCCTACGGGCGGACAGATTAGCAGCCGAGGTCGTCGGCAGGACCAGTTTCCTTGAGACGCTGCAGAAAGTTGATTCGATGAGGCTCGCGGACGTTGAGGAGAGGAAGAAGGAGAAGGTTACGATCTGGAAGAGGGGAGGAGTGTTCCTCTGGCCGAGCCTCGCGGAAAGGATTCAGAACTTGGAGACTCTTCCGTAACAGCCCTAACAGTCGTTCAGTGGAAAAGCCAATGATCCGACAGATTCGGACGCTCACCATGTCCTCAGAGGATTGTTCCTGTGGCGCAATATTCTTCCAGTCTACCCGGTAAGGTTCGCTGCAATGACGGAGGCGGCTTGGAGGTCTCGCTCGTCAGGGGGACTTGGCCCCGTGTACCAGAAGGGTGGTCCGACCCCGTTGCTTGTGATGGTGTTGTTGAGAAAGTATGCCAGGAGGATCTTCTCTCCTAGGGCTCGAAGGTTTGTCGACAAGGTTACCCTCTGCGATTGGGTAATCTGGTAGAATGCTGAGGAGCTCTCGTATACCTTCTCGGCTATGATGAAAAGCTGGTTTGTGTGAGATGAGTCAAGGAATCCCAGGTAGCTCAATGTCGCATAGGCCTGTGAAATCGCGTTCTGAGCAATTGCTTGCGACTCGTTATTCCAGGGATAGAAGGTTCCATTAATGGAGTCCGCAGCAATATCGACGTTTATGTTGAACAGTTGAGGATAGTGGAGCTCATTGTCCCAGCGGGCATGTTCAGCTATCCTCTGCTCACTCCAGTACACTACAATCGGCACAAGAATAACCAGGATCATCAGAGACGAGACTAGGACGTAGAATCTTCGACGGCTGAAGACAAACGGTCCTCTTGTGATGCTCAGCTTCGTTCGAAGGAGAACCAGTTAGTCTCATATTTTACGGGCGTGTGTTCACGTGTATCTGATTTGTGAAATTCTCGAGGAACAAGCCCCAGTCGCAAATTAACAAACGGTAATCTCGCCAGCCCTTGGCCGAACAAACGATAAATGCGAAGGTCTTGTCGAAGCATCCTTGAGACGACAATTGGCCTTCTCGCCGAAAGTTTTGAGTGAGGCGTGGGTTAGGTCGATGGCGAGTTGTGAATGCAGATCTGACAATCATCAGCATGCTGTTCCTTGCGGAGTCTCGCTTCGTCTAACTAATCGTGGTGTAGAGGGTGAGGGCGGCTGGGAGGCGCATCACAAGGTTCCGGAGAGCGAGGGCGGCTCGGACAAGCTAGACAACTGCGCAATCGTCTGTTGGACATGTCACAGCAAGACCCTTTGAGGTGGAATTATTTCCTCGACTAAGAAGTTCCGTAGAAGGAGAAGCGTGACAAAGCAGCCTAGGAAGAAGAAGGGCATCGAAAAACCCAAGGTCAGTAAGGCGTTCAAGAAGATGGTCGAGAAGAATCTCCGCAGAGACCGCGAACTGTTGGAAAGGCTGGCAAAAATCTAGCTCTTAACCCGATATTTTAGAAGACGAGAAGTTTCTGTGAGGCGGATAGATTCCTCTATCCGATAGATCGGTTGATCGTCGCTGAGTTCGAGCGACAGTTACCGGTTTCTTCGTTTCTAGGTTGGGCTACGCTATTATCGCTGTTCTCCTGAGGGATGTTGAGGGGTAGGGCTGGTTTTGGCTAAGGACGCTCTGCAGTCTCATCAAAGAAGTCCGCAAGCCACTCTGGTTGCTCTGACCGAGTTTAAGCGATATTTGGAGAGTCTCGAGAAGGATCTTAGCCGTACCTCGAAGAAGTACTCTAACCGGGAGATTGCTCAGGGTGTCGGTTTTGTCGCCGCGGGTATTCATGAAGCGTTGAACTATCTGGAGATTGTCAAGAAAGTGATTGTGAAGACAGAGCGTGCAGTTGCGAAGAGGAATATTGCGTCAGAGAATACAACTCTTGCTTCTAATTCTCTCTGACAGGAACCATGATCCTAGATCAGGTATGGTATGATTCGTTTTGTTTGTTTCATGTAGTTGGCGTATCTGTCGCCTAGTTCTGTGAGTAGTGTTTTTTCTTCGACTCTCATCCGGTAGCCGAACGAGACGATGAAGATTGCTAGGAGGACGAGTAGTGCTCCGAGGGATTGGACCGCTAGTGAAAGTCCGATGAATGTGAACAGGACTCCTGTATAGGATGGGTGTCGGACGAGCCGGTACGGACCCTTCTCGACAACTTGATGATCGTCAACAACCCGGACGTTGAGCGAGAAGAATCGCCCGAGGACCGCGATCGCCCACTGACGGACTCCGATACCCAGCAGCATCAGGAAGATCCCGAGGTAGAAGGCCCAATCAGGCAGCGGCAAGACACCGGCATATCCGAACGAGAGCGCGATGCCGAGAGAGATCCACACTGTCAGAAGAATCAGGGCGGCCGAGCCACGATCCCTTCTCACTCGTGTTGTTCCTCGTCCTCGGAGCTTCGGAATCAGAAATGCGCCAATTATCTCGCTAGCAAACCAGACAAAGTAGGTAGAGTCGAATATGACCAGTCCGAGACCCGTGGCAAATACTGGCAAGCCCAAGGCGACCGTTGTCTGTTCTATCCGACTGTATAGAAGGCTACTGAAACAATCTCACTGATCTGGTACAAGTCTTATAATGAACAGATGAACGGGAAGGTCCTATGCCCTCATCTAAGATGGAAGTCAAACATCTCAATTCCCCAGACGAAGTCCGCAAGTTCGAGAACGGAAAGATCGAGCTCGTAAAAATGGGCGGAAGCACGATAGGCCGAGCCAAATTCGAGCCCGGATGGAGATGGTCAAAGAATGTCAAACCGATAGCGAAGACCGACAGCTGCGAAGCACCCCACTTCCAGTACCACGTCTCCGGCGTTCTTCACATCGTGATGAATGACGGTACATCGAAAGATGTCGGTCCCGGAGAAATATCGCTCGTGCCGCCCGGTCATGATGCGTGGGTTGTTGGAAATGAGCCGGTTGTCGTGGTTGATTTCCAGGGCTTGACGGATTACGCGAAACAGTCCTCAAAGAAATAGACCTCGGACTACGTCTCAAAACAAGTCCCACCCGCTTATGATTGTCCTGGCTAATGGCCGGACGTAACAATAATACCCATCAATTCGTTGGAGTCGAGCTTCCTTTTCGCCACGAATAGATGCCCAGGCTTGCCAATCCGAGGAGTGCAATCGTTCCAGCGAGAACCGCGCAGGACTCGAATGGTGAGAGTCCAAAAAGCGTGAAACCAACTGTCTGAGGAATGGACCCCTCTACTTTCATAATGAGTGCTGTTGAGTGGCTTAGAGAACCGCTCTTGCCCGTTATTGTGACCGTGTAGGTTCCGGGCGAGCCTCGACATGAGAGTGTTGAGTTCCCTAACGGACCATATCCGCCTCCTATGGGAGTGCTTGCCTTGCTGAGAGTGCAGTTGACTCCGGAGGGAGAGACGGAGACTGCGAAGCCGATAGTACCAATGAATCCATAGCTTCTGACGGTGATAGTGGAATTCGCCGCTGCTCCGGAGGCTGCCAACAGGGTATCCGCACTCGACTTGAGAGTAAAATCAACAGACAAGACACTAACCGTCACGTTGAGCGAACGATACAAAGTTGGGAGCCCGCCGGTAGTGTCAATCTTGACAGTGTAGATTGCATGGATTGGTAGGTTCGGAGTTTCTAGTGTGAGTGTATCCATACTGGTCTGGTTCTTGAGCATTGAGACTTGGTTTGTGTTCAGGGTGGCTTGGAGCGCGAACGGATCATTTAGCGTGTGGATGCCGTTCGCGTAAACGTACGCGTTGACATACACTGGCCCGGAAAAGTTGTCGATGCTGGTTATCGATATGCTGATAGTTGTAGTGTTGCCCGGCAGCATGGATAGAGATTGTTGGCCGGCTTCTATAGCGAAGTCTCCGACAGATGGTGTCATTACAAGGATCTGAAAAGCGACCGAGTGAACCAGCGAACCACTCGTCCCGGTCACGTTGACACTGTACGCTCCCACAACGAGGGATCTGAAAGTTATGTTGACTTCGACATACGATCCCGAAACTACTTTCGCAATGGCCAGACCTAGCTGGGCATTTAGAGCGCTAGAATTCGAAATCTCGTTCAACGAAACGTTTCCAGAGAATCCGTAGATACTGCTGACGTAGAGAGCTTCCAGATATCTATCTCCGTTCGCAGGCATAGTCAGACTGTTGCCAGGAAAGGTGCTTAGTCCGAAGTCAGGGGCGTTGGGTAGAACAGCGCTGACATGTCCAACTGTAGCAGTCCCCAATGTGAGTAGGGAGATGGCTAGCAGTATCTGCAGATTTCTGTTCCTCATTATTGACTTATCTCTCATGATGACAGGCGAAAATACTTTGCTGCTCAGACTAGTCGCGATATGAGGAGTATTAGCCCGATCGCATAGGCAGCCGCCCGGTGAATCTTCAGCAACAGTCGTGCATTCCTGTTAGTCTCCGGCGCATACTCTTTCTCATTTGTCAAGACTGCCATATGGTGCATCTCGACCACAGTGATCCCGAGGAAGACTGCCAAGCCGAGTCCAACCAGGTCGATTCGCAGTGCTTGGACATAGTAGCTAGCTAGGACAGGCATGAAGCCCCAAGCCACGCCAAACCCTGCGTACGAGTGCAGCCATTTCGGCTTCTCGATAGGATAGAACAGGGCGAAGAATCCTCCGAGGACTACGAAGATCAGGAACCATGGCGAGTAGAGCAGAGACATGTAGACTCCGATCGCCACCCCGACCAGAACCGCAAGGACACCGATGGCTCTAATCGCTGACCGGTTCATCTTCGGAAAGTACGGGAGATACTTGTCGCTGCTACCAGCAATGTCGATGTAATGCGCTCCTATCACTAGGCCAAAGAATCCTGAGAGCATTGTCAGCAGATACCGATCCAGGTGAAACTCGGGAGCAAGAGTCGACGCTACCGTAACCCATGAGAAGAGGACAAAGCTGAACGGCCAGCGTAAGCCGAACCACCAGACGTTCTTCCTCCAGATCCCGACGAGATCAGGCTCGACCAGAGGAAGAGCCGTATCACTCATGGTCCGCCCTCGACCCGGGCATATTTAGCAGGTCACAGTCCTCATTCGACAGATCTCTCTCGTCCCGAAGGTCCTCGCGGTAGGCCAAACCCGGTGCGACTGAATCTGTTTGACCAGAAGCTGATTATGGGGATGAACCAGATGAAGAGCCTTACGCGCACACCAAGTAACAGCCAGTCCCACGGGAAAGCAAGCGACAGCAGCACTATTACCATCAGGAGACTCTGTCTATTTCGAACTCTGCGCATCCGAATCATTATCTCACCATCGACCAGATGCTCTTCTTCTTGTGCGATGATATGCGAGAAAACGGCCAAGATCAATAAGGTCCCCGCATAGTCGACTGTGAAAAGGATCGATGCATACTCTTGAACACTGCTGGGGTTGAATGTTGACACTACTTGGTCGAAGAGGTATGGGAAGATCGCGACCAGCATGAGGAGCACGACGTTCAGCAGCTGTACAAGGCGGGTCTCCATGGGAAGAACCGACATGTCGCTAGTGTAGATTATCCAGCTGGTGATCAGGATGAGGAAGACGAAGAAAAACTGCAGAATATTCTTGTTGATATCACTCGCCTCGGAGGCTTGACTGTTCGTTATAACTAGGCCAATCGCGCCAATCGACAATGATAGTCCGTAGATTAAGTCAGACAGAGATTCTAGCCTGGGTCTAGGTCGCCGCGGTGCACGCTGTCCCTCTTGCGTAGACAATACTGTTTTGAAAAAGTCAGCATACATATGACGCTTTACAAGCTATTCGAGGAACTTGAGAAGGCTCGCTTGGTGACCCGTTTAGCCGCCGGAAGCTGTCGTCAATTGAATTATCGCAGCGAAGAGAGTAGTTCTTTCATAGCCCGGGTCACACAGTTCAGGCTAACCCGCAGGGTTTCGTTCGGACAGAAAGAGTTTGAATGACGCATTGGTCCACAGACGAATCTGGACCGATGTGTTTGTCTAGTACTTTAGCTGGCCTACAGTGATGTCGAGTATTCGGTTCCGGTGATACGAATTCATTACGGGTGCTATTGGTTCAGCTGCAACTTCTGTAATGGGCGTGAAGCGGCGTGCTCGCAAGTTTTCTCTGACCCATTCTGGCACAATTACTGCTCTCAAGAGTTCTTGGACTGAAATGCCCCTCTTCTTGGCCAGAGTGGAGATTGTGACGTAGGTTTCTTCGGCGACGGAAAGCATAATCTTGTTCATTGTTTGATAACCCGCTAGAGCCTCAGGATACATATATAGAGTATATAATCATTTCATCATCTATATTCCGTCTAGACTCTTAGCGAGGCCTAAGTTGGCGGAGGGCACGAGCAAAAGAGGGTTCTAGGAATCAAAACCAACCAGCCTTAGAAAGCTAATGCGGCCGACTGGAGGATGACGTTTTGCCTACCGCGTAGATGCGCGGTCAGCCACGTGGGTTGATAGGAATTTCGCGGCACGCTTGATTGCGTCGATCTCGTTTTCCCGGCGCGCGAATCCGTGCCCCTCGTTCTCGTATATCTTGACCTCGACCGCTACTCCGTTCTTTCTCGCTGCTTCGGCCATCTGCTCCGTCTCCTTGACCGGGCAGCGAATATCGTTCTGGCCAGCGAGGAGGAGAAGCGGGGCTCGGATGCGATCAGCAAAGAACAAGGGTGAACGGTCTCGCCAGAGATCCCGATCCTCGACCGGGTCTCCCATCAGCCACTCGTCATTCTTCTGAAGAACAGGATCCTCATTCTCATGAGCGGTAAACCAGTTAGCGAGCGGAACGATACTCACACCGGCAGCCCATAACTCAGGATACTTTGCCAGAGCCATCAGCGTAAGGTATCCTCCCCAAGACCCGCCTGTTATCGCGACACGGTCGGGATCGATGTAGCCGGTCGATTTGAGGTAGTCTACGGCTGCGACCAGATCTTTGAGATCTCCTCCCCCGGCATCCTTTCGGAGAGATTCCATGAATTCACGGCCGAAACCTGTCGACCCGCGGAAGTTAGGAGCGATCACAACATATCCGTGGCTCGTATAGTATTGCAGGCTGGGAAACCAGCTGTTGAAGTGTTCCCACTGCGGTCCGCCATGAGAATAGACGATGGCAGGGTGTGAATGATCTGCTTTGATGTTTGCCGGGACATAGAGGAAGCCGGAGATCGGCGTCTGGTCGAAAGACGGATAGACGACCAGCTGAGGATTAACGAAGTTCTCCCGATGAAGCCCACCAACCAACGAGTCGGTGATCTGTTTCAGGGTTCGGGCTTTGAGGTCGTAGACCCAGATATC
>Ga0070708_100004375_pt1 | contig 11095 bp, 6 predicted proteins | sample KBSK5503metaG_FD_65469 | JGI IMG/M metagenome (GOLD analysis project Ga0070708, IMG submission 65469) | Corn, switchgrass and miscanthus rhizosphere microbial communities from Kellogg Biological Station, Michigan, USA - KBS K5-50-3 metaG | ecosystem: Host-associated > Plants > Roots >...
ACACCAGCGGTTCCGGGCAACGGAACACGCGTTTGCAAACCTGGTACGTCAGCATCTCGTCCTCCGAGCCTCAGTACGCGCTTGCCCACACTCCGCGAGCCCGCAAGGCCCCGTCGATCCGAATCAGGCTCGACAGCGCGCGAGGAATTACGGATCCCAGTAGCGCATCACCGGGTTCAGGGGCGCGACGGGAACGGCCTGAATCGTCTTCCTTCTTCTCGCGGCCATCGTATGGCTAGCGCTTCCGTTCGGCCATCCTGCCCGACGATCGATCTCGAGCGCTGTGACATTCGGAGGAACCGTCACACTCGGGCGCACCTGCTGCCGACGATCGCGCCATCCTCGACCATGCCTCGATCGGTGGCGATCCTCTGCACGGTGGCCGCGTTGCTGGCGAGCGGATGCGGCCCGTGCCCACCGGACGTCGTCTTTGGACTCGATCGTCCCTGTAGCGACCGGCCGCTGACCCTCGCGCAGCAGGACGAAGGCAATCACCCTGCTGCGGTCGGCTTTCCAGCCGACCAGGTCGACGACGCACTCGGAGGCGCGGCTCACATGTACGTTGGCCAGTCGATCTCGGTGCGCATCGACTCACGGACGGCCGAACGTGTGCAGCAGTGGAACTCGAGCGATCCGCGCGGCGCCGCGGTGGTAGGCTCGGGATCTCTCGCCGGGGTGCTCCAAGGACGTGCCATTGGCGACACGGTCATCAGCGCCACGGTGCGGTATGCCGACGGAAGCCTGCTCGAGGTGCCGCTGTTCGCCTGCGGACGAGGCTCGTGCGCTTCCGTCCGGACACTGCACGTCGTGGGACACTAGAGCGCGCGATCGGCACCGTCAGCACGAGATCCGCCGATCTATGCGGTCGTGATCCCGCCCGCCCCTCGTCCTCGCAGGAATCGTGTACGCCTTGATTCGCGCCCGAGAACCGCGTCACCCGAGCCTGAAAGACCGTGGCAATGACTGAGGTTACCCGCGTCATTGGCGATGCGATCGCGACCAGCGCTGCTCGCCATCCTCCCGATGGTGGTCGAATGCTCGTCGCTGGCTGCCGCTGGCTGGAGCAGTCTCGATCGCAGTTCTTGCCGCCGGAGAGGTCGGCCGTCACATGACCCTGCTGACACTGCTACCCAGTGGATGGGAACGGCTGCTCAGCCTTGCTCACCCATGGTGGGCGTTCGTCACCTATTCCATCGTTGTCAATGCGTTCTGCGAGGAATATCTTTGGCGGGGCTTTCTGCTGCCGCGGACGGGTGTCGCATGGGGGGGCGTACTCTTTTGGTTCATGCACGCCGCGGCGGCGAGCATCTTCGTGAACGCGTTTGCCGCCACCTGGCTGACCGTGCCGACACTCTTCGCCGGTCTGGCCTGGGGATGGATGCGTCAGGGGTTTGGGTCGCTGTGGCCGGCTTTCCTGACCCACCTCGCCGCCGACGTCGCGATCCTTCGCGTGGCAACGATGCTGGTGCGGACCTGACCACCCACGGATGCGGCTCGTCGACGATGCGGGAGGCCTACTCGTCTCGTAGCACGGTCATCGGGTCCACTGAAGCGGCCCGGAAGACCGGAAGCGCCACCGCAAGGAACGCGGTCGCCGCCAGCGCCAACGGTGCCAGGACGAGCGCGCGCGCATCGAACGCTGCACCCAGCAAGGCATCCTTCAGCAGCCATCCGACGGCGAGCGACAGCCCCACGCCGACTCCCAGCCCGATCAGGACCGTGCGCATCGCGCTTCCGACGAGGAGCCGGAGGATGGAGAGGCGGCTGGCCCCGACCACGCGACGAATGGCGCACTCGCGGGCACGCCGGCCGGCAACGTACGCGGTCACGCCGTAGAGACCCACGGCGGCCAGGAACAGAGTCACGGCGCCGAGCGACGCGAGCGCCGTCACAACCGCACGCGGGACGGCCAGCAGGGAGCCGACCGAGTCAGCCAAGGAGCGCACGCGCACCGAAGCCAGCCCAAGGTGCAGGCTCCGCAGCTCCTCCGGCAGCCGTCTGCGGAGAGCTTCCTCCTGACCCTGCGCGGCCCGCACATGGAGCGTTGCCTTGGTCAGCTCGTGCTGCGCAAGCGGCACATAGATCATGAAGAACGGCGGCCCGATAGGAAAGCTCCGGACTGTCTTCGCTAGCCCGACGACCGTGACCGCCGGCTTGTCTTCCCACACGACGAGCTGGCGCCCGACCGGGTCTTGGCCGGGCCAGAGCACTTCCGCCAGCCGCTGGTTGAGGATCATCACGGGCGCCGACTCGGGCGTGTCACGCCCATCGAACTCGCGGCCCGACAGGATCGGTATACGCAGCGCCTCGAAGAAGGCGGGGCCCGGCATCGCAATCACGTAGTTCTGCCGCGGGCGGCCCGGCGTGGCGGACTGGGGCAGGTAGCCCGGCCACCCGCCCCCGCCGAGGGCTGCGGCTTCGACGCCCGGCAGCTCACGAACCCGGCTCAACACTCGTTCGAAGGCCGCTTGCGCCTGCCCTTTCTCTGCGCCGGGGAGGTGCAGGTCCGCGACGAAGACCCTGTCGAGAGGAAAACCCATGTCCGCAGACGTAGCGTTCCGGACGGTCTGCACAAGCAGGCCAGCACAAGCCAGCAGCAGGGCCGACAGCGTCACCTGACCGGCGACGAGGCGGCGCAGGCGGGCGAGGTGCGCGGGCGGCGGGGACGAGGGGTCGTCCTTGGCGCGGCTATACAGGTCCTGCTTCGACGCGTGCAACGCCGGAATCAGGCCGAAGAGAAGAGTCGCACCGACGGTGATCGCGGCCGTGAAGAGCGCGACGCGGAGGTCGACCTGCGTGTCGATCCACAGGGCGTCTAGCCCGAGCTGCTCCGCGACGGCGGTCTGCAGCCGGTTCCAGAGGAGATTGCGGGCGGTGACGCCGACCAGCAGTCCACCCGCGCCCCCGAGCAAGGCCAGGACGAGGCTCTCGGTGAGGAGCTGCGCGGCGAGCGCCCCCTGGCTGGCTCCCAGCATGGCGCGCACGGCGATCTCCCTTCGCCGGAACGTGGAGCGCGCCGTCAGCAGTCCGGCCAGGTTGACGCAGGCCACTGCCAAGAGGAGACCGAACGTCCCGTAGACGACGACGACCACGTAGACGAGCTGTGGCGCCTCGCGGAAGAGCGCCGTTCTCTCTGGCCCGACAGTGACGAGCACACCGCGGTTCGTCTGGGGATGGCTTGCGGCCAGCCGTCGGGCGACCACCGACAGCTCGGCTTGCGCGGCCTCGACCGAAGCCGTCGGCGCGAGCCGCCCGATCGCGATCAGACCGCGCCGCCCACGCGCGAGCAGCTCTTCCCTCGGAACCTGGCTGGTGAACGGAACGAACAGATGCGGCGCTCCCCCACGCATGGTGCCCGTGAAGCGCGGCGGGGCCACGCCCACGACGGCGAAACTCGCGCCGCCGAGCCACACGCTGCGACCGAGAACGCCCGGATCGGCCGCGAAGCGCGTGCGCCAGAAGGCGTCGCTAAGCACGACCCCGGGAGGCTCGCTCGCGTCGGCCGAAGGCGCGAACCCCCGGCCCAGCGCCAAGTCGACCCCCAACACATCGAAGTAGTTGTCGGAGACGAGATAGGCGGCCACCCGCTCCGTCTGGTCTGAGCCCTCCGCGCGGTATTCAAGCTTGTCGGCGGTGAAGGCGGCCAAGCCCGACAGGGAGCGCGCGGAGCGGTAGTCGAGGTAGTCGGCGTAGCTCACGGCGCCGTCGGTCGCCGACGCGGCCACCCTCACGAGCTGGTCGGGGGCGCGCACGGCAAGGCGCTTGAACAACAGTGCGTCGACCAGCCCGAACGCTGCGGTGTTGACACCGATCGCCAGGGCGAGAACGAGGACGGCCACGGCGGCGAAACCGGGGTTACGGCGGAGGAGCCGCAGAGCGTGTCGAACATCCAAAACGAACCGTTGAGCCAATCACGACCTCGAGTTCGTAGCCGCTGGTCGGCGGGTCGCGCGATCTTACACTCGGGTCATCCGGGTAGTGCGGAAGTGCCGCACCCTCGGCTGAACTCAAGGAGCCGCGAGGGCGCCCTCGTTCGAATGACGATGCGCGATGCGGCCGGTGGGAAGGCCCCCTCAGGCGGCCACGGCGTGGGTGGGCGCGGGGGTGTGGAGCGGCTGGCCCTTGGTACGGCCTCCCGTTCATGCTACCGTCGAGTCGCCATCGATCGGTTTTTCCGACGGTGAGCCTGGAGGTTCTGACCTGCCGCTAGCCCTTCGCCTGGATCCCGAGAGGGACCGGGACGGCCCCGGGCGCCACACGCTGCTCTACGAGCCTCTCCCGCCTCTGGACCCGGCGCCGCTGGTGTCATCGCACCTCCGCGGAGGAGCGCCATGAGCGTGAAGCCAGAAGCTCACGAAAAGACGGGCGAGTTCCGTCACAAGACGACGGTCCTGACCCTGGCGGAGAAGCGGCAGCGCGGCGAGCCGATCACGATGCTCACCGCCTACGACTACCCTACGGCCAAGCTGGTGGACGAGGCGGGAATTGACGCGATCCTCGTCGGCGATTCCCTCGCGATGGTTGTCCTCGGCCAAACGAACACCCTCTCCGTGACCATGGAGGAGATGCTCCACCACGCGCGGGCCGTGAGCCGCGGCGCGAAGCGGGCTCTCCTGATTGGCGACATGCCGTTCATGAGCTATCAATCCGATCCGGCCGGGGCCGTCCGCAACGCCGGCCGCTTCCTTCAGGAAGCCGGGATGGAGGCGGTGAAGCTCGAAGGCGGACGCGCGTTTGCCGAGACAGCCCGGGCCATCGTGCGGGCGGGGATCCCGGTCCAGGGACACATCGGCCTCACGCCCCAGAGCGTGAACGCCCTCGGCGGCTGGCGCGTCCAGGGACGCTCGGCGCCCGCGGCCAAGGCTCTCGTCGAGGACGCCCTGGCCCTCGAGGATGCCGGCTGCTTCTCCCTCGTCCTCGAGAGCATCCCCGAGGGCCTCGCCGCCCATATCACCGAGCGCATCGCGATCCCGACGATCGGCATTGGCGCGGGTGCGCGGACGAACGGCCAAGTCCTCGTGATCCACGACCTGCTGGGGCTCTTCGACCGCTTCACCCCCAAGTTCGCCAAGCGCTATGGCGAGCTGGGACAGGCCATGACCGCCGCAGTCCGCGCGTACCGTGAGGAGGTCGAGGCTCGCGCCTTCCCCGCCCGCGAGCACACCTACACGATGTCCGACGAGGAGTGGCGGGCGTTCCTCACGTCGATGGGCGATCCCCTCCCGAGGCCGGCCCAGGGAAGCCGGCGCTGATGCGAATTGTCGTCCTGGGGACCGGCGCGCTGGGCTCGCTTTTCGCCGCGCGGCTCGCCCGCGCAGGCGAGCGTCACGTCACCTTCGCGGGCACGTGGCGCGAGGCCCTCGACACCGTCACTGCCCGGGGGCTCCTGGTGGAGGAGACCGGACGCACCTGGTCGGTCCCCGTCGCCACTGCCCACCGAAACGACTCACTCGGCCCGGCCGACGTCGCCCTTGTCCTCGTGAAGAGCGCGCAGACCGCCGCTGTCGCGCGCGACGCCTCGGTGGCCCTGGCCGCGGACGGACTGGCCGTCACGCTTCAGAATGGCCTCGGCAACCGCGAAGTCCTCGCGGCAGCGGCCGGAGCAGACCGCGTGGCCCTCGGCGTCGTGACCCTCGGCGCGACACTGCTCGGTCCCGGACACGTGCGGGCCCTTCCCGGCGACGTCGTCTTGGGCGCGGAGCCACCGACGCGTGCCCGTCTCGAGCGCCTGGCCGCCCTCCTCGCTCGAGCCGGCTTCGCCACCAGCGTCGAAGCTCCCATCGACCGGGTCGTTTGGCGGAAGCTTGCCGTCAATTGCGCGATCAACCCTCTCACCGCTCTGCTGCACGTGCCCAACGGTGGCCTCCTCGCCCAGTCTGAGACCGTCGAGACGATGTGCCGCGCCGCCCGCGAGGTCGGCTCCGTAGCCTCAGCCCTCGGCATCGACCTCGGCCTGGATCCGGCAGATCTCGCGCAGCAAGTCGCCCGGACGACGGCGACCAACCGCTCGTCGATGCTCCAGGACGTGGAACGCGCCGTTCCGACTGAGATCGAAGCCCTGTGTGGAGCCGTCTCGCGGGAGGGCGAGCGTGTTGGTGTCGCGACTCCCGTCAACGCCCGGCTGTGGCGTGAGGTCCGCGCCCTCGAGGCCAGAGGGCGCGCAGCCACCGCGGGAACCCAATGCTGACGGTCACGACGATCCGGGAGGTCCGCCAGTGGCGACGGGCCGCGACCGGCGAGGTGGGGCTCGTTCCCACCATGGGCTACCTTCACGCTGGTCACCTCTCCCTGGTCGAGCGTGCGCGGCGGGAGAACGCCCCGGTGGCGGCGAGCATCTTCGTGAACCCGACGCAGTTCGGGCCTACGGAGGATCTCGCCCTCTATCCTCGCGACCTCGACCGCGACCGCGCCTTCCTCGAAGCCGCCGGTTGCGATCTGCTCTTCGCGCCCGCCGTCGAGGAGATGTATGCCGAGGGTGCCGAGACCACCGTCGAGGTGGGCTCCATCGCCGCCCCCCTCGAAGGCGAGCGGCGCCCCGGCCATTTCCGGGGAGTTGCCACCGTCGTGCTCAAGCTTTTCGGCATCGTTCGGCCCGACCGCGCCTATTTCGGGCAGAAGGACGCCCAGCAACTCGCGGTGATCCGCAAGATGGTCCGCGACCTGGACGTGCCGGTGGAGATCGTGGGCTGCCCGACGGTCCGCGAGCCCGACGGCCTCGCCATGAGCAGCCGCAACGCGTATCTGGAAGCCGACGACCGCCGTGCGGCAACCGTCCTCTACCGGGCCCTCGCCGCCGCACAGGACCGCTGGGCCCATGGCGAGCGCAGCGCCGGCGCCCTCCGCAGCGCGATGCGGGCGGTCCTCGACGCGGAGCCACGGGCGAAGACGGAATACGTCAGCGTGGCGGACCCTGCGACGCTCCGGGAGCTTGATGACGTGCAGGGGTCCGCGATCATTTCCATGGCCGTCGTCCTTGGCCGATCCCGACTCATCGACAACCTCGTCCTCGAGCCGTGAGAGAGGCTACCGAGCACCTCTGTTATGCGGACGTCGGCCGGGGGAGGGCGTTGCGTCGCTTCCGTTCGTTGTCCTTCTTACTTTGGAGGAGTGGTTATCATCGCCAGGCCAAAGGAGACTTGTTCATGGCAGCGACAAGGGACTGGACTGGGGGCAACCCAGAGACTTTCGCAAGCGGACGGCGATCGAGGAGCCTGGCGAGGTGACCCCGCTCCTAGCGGCCGTTCTCTTTGTCGCGGCCGCCCCCCCCGATCCTCAGATCTCGCGCCTTGTCGGGCTAGCCCGCGTGTGGGGCCAGGTCAAGTACGTCCACCCGGCGATGGCGACATCCGGCCTCGACTGGGACGCCGCGCTTCTCCGCGCCATACCAACTGTGGAGAACGCTTCGTCCGATCAGGAGTACCGCAAAGCGATAGGCGCCCTGTTGACGGAGCTCCATGATCCGGTAACGCGGGTCATCGAGAAGGACGCAGCCGATGCGGCACCGACCCTACTTGCGCCGCCGGTGATGCGCCTCGAGACTATCGACGCCAACACAGCTGTCCTCACCATCCCCAACGACGCCGCTCTCGACTCGATGCCGAACTTGCGAGAGGAAGTCTGCGCGCGATTCGTGGAGGTGACGCAGTTCGACGCGGTCGTACTCGACCTGCGGAGCCCAACCGGGCGGACGCCAGGCTGGGGATTCAAGGATGCGATCGTCAAGTGTGCGTCGCACCTACTGGACCGCGACGTTGCCCTCGCTCCGACGCGTTTTCTTTCCCACGGCTTCTACGAGATGCAGAGCATCACGGGCGGCGCGGGCGGCGGCCTGGGGCCGTGGGACTCCGGGCTGAAGGTCGTGAGCTCCGGCTCGGTCCGCGGTGAGGGCCCGCGCACCCCCCGGCTCGCGTTCATCGTAGACCGCGGCACTATCGACCTCTATCCGCTACTCATGGCGCTCCAGGCCCACGGTCTCGCCCAGGTTGTGCAAGAGGGAGATGTGCCTTCCGCAGGTGTGATGGTCAAGACGTTCGAGGTCGACGAGGGGTTCACTATCGCGATCCGCCACGGCGAGTGGCTTCGGCCCGACGGCCATGCCGGATTCCAGGCCGACGCATTCGTGCCGGCGTGGAGCGGGGACACTGCCCGCCGGAAGGCGTTGGCGCTAGTCGGGGTTGCGCGACCGGCACTCAGGCCGGGATCGGTGAGTGCGCCCTTCGAGTATGCGGCGTTCGTCGAGAACGACTACTCAGAGACGCCCTATCCCGATCGACTGCACCGACTGCTCGCACTCTTTCGGTTGTACAACGTCATCGAATATTTCTTCCCGTACCGGGACCTGATGGATCGCCCCTGGCGCGACACACTGATGGAGTTCATCCCGCGGATGGTCAACGCGCGGGAAGCGACCGACTACGCGCTCGCCGTCTCGGAATTGGCGACGCGGATTCAGGACTCGCACGTGACGATTGCATCGCCGGTGCTTGACGCGTACTTCGGAACCCATCGTCCGGCCGCGCGTGTGGACCTGATAGAGGGACAGACCGTCATCACGGAAGTCGCCCCGGCACTTGCAGGCACCGGACTACAGGCCGGTGACATCGTCGTTTCCGTCGACGGTGAGGACGTCGCGGCGAGACGCCGCCGGCTCGCCCGCTACCTTCCCGCGTCGACACCGGGACGTCTGGAGAACAAGATCGACATCCAGTTCCTGTTGGGCCCGAAATCACAGCCCGCTGCGCTTGTGGTCCGAGGTGAGGACGGGACCATACGGCACGCGGCGGCGGCCCGGACGATCGAGGGGCTCGCTCCCCGAAACAGGCTTCGGACCGGGCCGGTTTACGCGGTCCTTCCTGCGGGGTACGGCTATGTCGACCTGCAGCGGCTTGGAGCTGCGGAAGTCGACGCTGCCTTCGAGGCGATCCGGAACACGCCGGGAGCGATCTTCGACATCCGCGGCTACCCCTCCAGCGGGGCGCTCGCCTTCGTGCCGCGGCTGGCACGCCCAAACAGCCAACCCACCGTCATTGGTGGGGCAATACGGTATGACGGCTTCTCGGGTGATTTCGTGCTCGACGAGAGCCTTTGGATGGGTCCGGAGAGTCCGCCGGGTAAGCGCTACGCCGGTCGCGTCGTGGTGCTCGCGGATGGCAGCTCGCAGAGCGCGGCCGAGCATGTCTGCGCGCTCATCAAGTCCGTCGCAGCCGTGACCTTTATCGGGAGCCGCACCAGCGGCGCCAACGGCGGCGTCACACGGACCATCCTCCCAGGCGGGATAGTTGTGAACTTCACTGGCCAGTCCGTGCGCCACGCCGACGGGAGCCAGCTCCAGCGTGTCGGCATCGTCCCTGACATCGAGGCACACCCCACACTGCGGGGCATCCGGGAGGGGCGTGACGATGTGCTTGACCGCGCAATTGAGTTCCTCAGCGAGACTAAGCCGCCGTCGAGTACGCACCGCTCCTCCTTGACGAGCCCGCTCGGGTCATCCGAGAAGCGCGGAAGCGGCGCTCCTCGGGCGCGTCGAACCACGAGCTTCAACCGACGCCACGGTTAGAATGGCGGCCGTGCGTCTCCTCGAGGACTCTGTACAAGACCTGCGATACAGCCTCCGCAGGCTGGCACGCAGCCCCGGGTTCACGATAGCCGCGCTGCTCACACTGGCCCTGACCATCGGCGCCGTCTCAACCGTCCTCTCGCTCTACTACGCGATCCTGTTACGCCCCATCGCCGCAACCCGACCGCGCGAGCTCGTCGTCGTCGCTGCCGTTCGTCGCGGCTCCCCCTCGTCCGAAAGGGTCACCTACGCGGACTATGCGCGGATACGCGATCACTCCAAGACGCTCGGGGACCTAGCCGGGCACGTCTCCGGTGGCCTCTTCTTTCTCACCCACCACGGCATGACGAGAAAGCTGAGCGTCGCGATCGTCTCCGCCAACTTCTTCCCGCTCCTTGGCGTGAAGCCAGCGCTTGGCCGTTTCTTCAGTAGTGACGAGGACCGCGTACCGGGACGTGACCACGTTGCCGTGCTGAGCCATCGCCTCTGGCGCCAGGAATGGGACCCCTCGGCGGCGGCCCTGGGCGCGGTGGTGAAGATCGACGGGGTGCCGGTCACGATCATCGGAGTCGCCCCCGAGGAGTTTTACGGCATCGATTCTCGGCCCAGCGAGGTCTACGTACCGACGATGATGCTGGGTCTCATAATGGGCCCCAAGTGCGACGCGATCGCCGATCCCGATTGCGCCCCGTCTCTGCAGATGATCGGTCGAGTGCGCGAGGGGCGAACGGTCGAGGAGGTCAAGGCCGAGGTTTCCACTCTGACGCCGGCGCGCTGGAACGCAGACGACAAGAACGAGAACGGACCGCTGGCACTGACGGCCTTCCGCCCACGCGGCGCCTACGGCACGTATGGCGAGTTCGGCATCGCCGACGGATTGCGCGAAGGGCCGCCCCTGTTCGTCGTGGCGGGCCTTTGCCTGCTCCTCGGCTGTGCGAACCTCGGCGGCCTGCTCATGGCGCGAGGAAGCAGCCGTGCGCGTGAGCTGGCTATCCGAGCGTCTCTCGGTCCGACACCACTACGCCTCCTACGGCAACTCATGACGGAATCCCTTCTCCTGGCCGTCGGAGGTGGAGCGCTGGGGGTCATTCTCTCGTTCGGGCTCACACGTCTCGTTGATGTGGTCTTCTACCAGACCGATGTCGCTGGACAACCCAGGCACCTCGACTTGCGCCCAGACGGGCTCGTCATGGTCTGGGTGGCGGCCATTTCGGTCGGCGCCGCGTTCCTGTTCGGCTTGCTACCCGCGCTGAAGTCCGTTCGGCTGGGATCGGCCGTGACGCTGACCCGGCAGGCGTCATCGGTCATGGCACGCCCAGGGCTCACGCGATGGCTGATCGGCGCGCAGGTCGCTGTGGCCCTGGCCCTGGTGACGCTGGCCGCCCTTCTCTCCGCGAGTGCTCGGCGGTTCATCACCGAGGGGCACTTCGATCCGCGGCACGTGGCGCTTCTTCGCCTGCACCCCAATTACCCACCGGAAAGGACGAGGGAGCTTCAACGCGCCGTCATCCAGCGATTGGAGGCGCTGCCCGGCGTCCT
>Ga0070708_100004377_pt1 | contig 11094 bp, 12 predicted proteins | sample KBSK5503metaG_FD_65469 | JGI IMG/M metagenome (GOLD analysis project Ga0070708, IMG submission 65469) | Corn, switchgrass and miscanthus rhizosphere microbial communities from Kellogg Biological Station, Michigan, USA - KBS K5-50-3 metaG | ecosystem: Host-associated > Plants > Roots >...
CACACCGGCGGCATCTTCTGCGCCCTATCGGAAAGCACGCCCGAATTAGCCATCGAAGCCATGAACGCCGCCCGCAAGCACGGCACCATCGTCTCCTATGATCTGAATTATCGCGAATCACTATGGAAGGCGATCGGTGGGAAGAAACGCGCGCAGGAGGTGAACCGTCAGGTGGCGCCGCTCGTGGATGTCATGATCGGAAACGAAGAGGATTTTTCTGCCTCGCTGGGATTTGAAGTGCCGGGCATGGACGAACACATCCTGCACATCCAAACGGAGTCCTTCAAGAAGATGATCGAGGCCGTCCTCAAAGAATTTCCGTTCAAAGTGGTCGCCACCACACTGCGCCGCGCGAAGACCTCCACGGTAAACGATTGGAGCGCCGTCTGCTACGAAGCCGGCAAGTTCTATGAGTCAAAGCGGTATGAAGACCTGGAAATCTTTGACCGCGTGGGCGGTGGTGACTCCTTTGCCTCCGGGCTGATTTACGGATTCCTCACTGGCCAGGGCGCGCAATGGGCTGTCGATTGCGGCGTCGCCCACGGAGCCTTAGCCATGACAACACCCGGAGACACCACCATGGCGACGCTGAAGGAAGTCACGCAGCTAATGCGCGGCGCAGGCGCGCGCATTGTACGTTGAAATACGAGATCACAAGATGACCCGAGACCAAGCCGCCGCAAAAATTCGAGAAGTTGGACTTATCCCAATCGTGCGAGCTGCATCGGCGAAACACGCCCTACGGGCCGCCGAAGCCGTCTGCGCCGGCGGCATTCCCATCGTCGAAATAACAATGACCGTTCCCGGCGCTATAGATCTGATCGCCCAACTCTCAAAGGCGCTGGGAAGAGAAATCCTGATTGGCGCAGGAACCGTTCTGGATCCCGAGACCGCGCAGCGCTGCCTTGATGCTGGCGCCGAGTTCATCGTCAGTCCCGGCTTCGATGCAGAGACTATCCAGCACGTAAAACGCCTCGGTAAGCTGATGGCCGCCGGAGCCCTCACCCCAACCGAAGTGGTCAATGCGTGGAAAGCGGGAAGCGATTTCGTCAAGATCTTCCCCTGCGGCACGGTAGGCGGAGCAAAATACATCAAGGCCCTTAAAGCCCCGCTGCCGCAAATCCCCATGATCCCCACCGGGGGGGTGAATCTTGAAACCGCTGCCGACTTGATTCGCGCAGGCGCTGAGGCTCTTGGAGTCGGCGCGGAACTGGTTTCGTCGGCCGCACTGCAGTCAGGGAACACAAAAGAAATCACGGAAACCGCCCGCAAGTTTGTCGCTATCGTTCGCGAGACCCGGCAAGAGCACCAACCCTGAGCCTTTGCCGGTGTTACACTCCCGCTTTGCCCGCATCCAACCACGGTTAGGAGAAAGCTATGAGCTGGGCCAGCAAGTTTGCGAAGCCTTATCGAATCGAGCACGGAAAGAATTTCCGGCTCAAGGATTTCGATCCCGCTGCCACGACGCACGTTCATTCCAAGGAACAGGCCCAAAAATTACTCGCGCAAGGCATCGCGGAAATGACGGAGCTTCAAGACAAGCTCTACGCTCAGGACAGCTGGGGCGTCCTGCTGATTTTTCAAGCCATGGACGCAGCCGGCAAAGACGGCGCAATCAAGCACGTAATGTCTGGAGTTAATCCCCAGGGATGTCAGGTCTATTCCTTTAAAGTTCCGTCAACCGAAGACTTGAATCACGACTACCTATGGCGCAGCAGCAAGTGCCTGCCCGAGCGGGGGCACATCGGAATCTTCAACCGCTCGTATTATGAGGAAGTTCTGGTAGTGCGCGTACATCCGCAGCTTCTGAAGAATGAACGTCTGCCCGAACCGCTATTCGGAAAGAACTTGTGGCAAGACCGCTTCGATGACATCCGCAATTTCGAGCTCTATCTTTCAAATAACGGCATCGTAGTCCGGAAGTTCTTTTTGAATATTTCGAAGAAGGAACAAAAGCGCAGATTTCTAGAGCGCCTGGAGACGCCCGAGAAGAACTGGAAGTTTTCTGCCGCCGATGTGGCGGAGCGCAAGTGCTGGGACGACTACATGAAAGCATACGAAGAAATGCTTGCCGCCACCTCGACCAAGCATTCGCCCTGGTACGTGGTTCCTGCGGACAATAAGTGGTACACGCGGCTAGTGGTGGCTGCTGCAATCGTGGATACGCTGAAAGACCTTAAGCTGGCTTATCCGACCGTAGATGCGGAGAAGCGCAAGCAGCTCGATGCGGCAAAACGGGAGTTGCTGCGGAAGAAGTAAGTGTACGACTCGCGTCGGCCCCGGCCGCTCTCGTCCGGGCCACTCTGTCCACAAGAGAAAGCGTATGGATCATCTACCAACCGTTGTAGGCCTGGGCGAAATCCTGTGGGACCTTCTCCCCTCCGGGCGGCAACTTGGCGGCGCCCCCGCCAATTTCGCCTACTGCTCGCACCTTTTGGGCAATCGGGCCGTCGTCGCCAGCCGCGTCGGGTCAGACGATTTGGGAAGGGAAGCGCGAGATTCACTGTTACGCTCTGGAATTACCGATCAGTTCCTGCAGACCGACCCAGAGCATCTCACGGGAACCGTTCGTGTTCAATTGGATTCAGCGGGCCAGCCGAAATTTGAGATCGTTGAGGACGCGGCGTGGGATTTCCTGAGCTTGACCGATGTCTTGCAAGCTCTGGCGGAAACGGCAGACGCAGTGTGCTTCGGCTCTCTCGCCCAACGTTCTGCGATTTCTCGTCGCACCATCTTGGACGTTCTGGACGCGACTCGACCGGAAATCCTCCGAGTATTCGACGTGAATTTGCGGCAGTCTTTCTATGCGACTGAAATCGTCCAGGAATCGATGAGGCGGGCCAACGTAGTCAAACTCAACCATGGGGAATGGCTCCTTGTAGGAGAACTCCTCGCGATGGAAAGCAGCGACGCCCTTGCCTTTTGCCGCGAACTGCTACAGAACTTTGACCTGCAGTTAGTCTGCATTACCCTCGGCGCCAACGGCAGTCTGCTGTGTAATCGAAACCAAACCAACCAGCATCCGGGATTCCGAGTCCAGGTACAGGACACGGTCGGCGCCGGCGATGCCTTCACCGCCGCCTTGGTCCATGGACTTCTTCGGGAGCTCCCCCTCGCGGAGACGAATGACCTGGCAAACCGGATGGGTGCGTGGGTTGCGTCTTGCTCGGGAGCGATGCCCCCAGTTCCGAAACAGGACCTGCAACGGACGCTGGCGGAGGTTCGGATGAAGTAGACCCCCAGGCGAAATAGTCGCTCCTGGCAGGCTGAAAAAAGGTTTGATGTTTCAGCAGCATTTCAATCCCGCGGACCACTTCGCTTCCCGTGCTCTTCGAGACCGCCCCTCTAAATCCAGCATGGGCCGCTTCGCGGGTAAGTTCTTTTGAAACACTCTGCACTGTCAAAAGCAGCATGGGAAGGTCGGGTCGCTTGCGGGATATTTCCCGCGCCGCCTGCAGGCCGTTCATCTGCGGCATGGCGAGATCGAGTACGACGATGTCGGGAGTAAGCTGGGCCGTTTTGCCGATGGCGTCCTGGCCATCGAGCGCATCCCCGCACACCGTCCAGTCGACATGGTTCTCAATCAGGCGTCGCAGCAGGCGGCGGATGGAGGCGTCGTCATCGGCAATGAGAATGCGTATTGCCATGGCCCCGGGGGAGGCACCAACCATTCCATTATGCTGCCTCTAACTGCCCTAGTTTCAATACTGTTAAAACCCGATTACCAGCCCGGTTACCACGCCAGATGGAAAACCAGGATGGAAAAATGGACTGATGGATCTGACCCACGATTCTGGCACACCGGCCTTGTCCAAGAGCACCACAACAATAAGCATCGGTTTTTCGATGCAACCCATCTAAACTTTTGATGGAGAAAATCGCCAAGTAACATTGACAGCGTGCAGCAACGTTTCTACCATCGTAAGAACCTAATGAGTCTTTCCCGGCAAATGCGTCGCCAGTGTTGTAGCTGCTGTTGTATGTGTCCTTACACTGGCGCGGGAGAGCTGCTGACCTGAACATTCAGTAAAACCGGTACAGAAAAGCCCATCGCCAGTACCTGCTGGCGGTGGGCTTTTGTTTTGCGCGAAGGAATTGGGAGAACTAATGTTTCCGATGTTTCTAAAACTCGAAGGCCGGCGGTGCCTGGTAGTCGGAGCGGGTACAGTGGCGGAAGGCAAAATCCGCGGCTTGTTGGAAGCCGGCGCGTCGGTGCAGGTAGTTGCTCCCGAGGCAGTCTTGCAGATCCAGAAATGGGCTTGGGATGGAGCTGTTGGGTGGAGTCCGCGAGGCTTCCAGCCGCACGATCTCGACGGCGCGTTCTTAGTAATCACTGCGACGGCGTCGCCCGAGGTCAACGCTCAGGTCTTCCATGAAGCTCGTGAGAGAAGAGTCCTGTGCAATTCCGTGGACGATCCCGAGCATTGCGATTTTTACTATCCCGCGGTCGTAAACCGGGGCGACCTGCAGATCGCGATTTCTACCAACGGTCGCAGTCCCGCCCTCGCGCAAAGACTCAGACAAGAGCTGGAAGAGCAGTTCGGCCCCGAGTACGAAGCCTGGGTTAAAGAACTCGGCGCAGCGCGTGACCAGTTGACCGCAAAGCGAGTGGCCCTCGAACCCCGCCGCAAGTTGTTGCATGAACTGGCGAGCCGCGAAGCGTTCGTCAACCGAAACAAAGTGCCGCAAGGGAGGATCAGCTAATGGCTACTGCCAAAGTATTCCTGGTCGGTGCCGGACCGGGCGATCCAGATTTGCTCACGCTCAAGGCCGCGAAAGTTCTCCGCTCCGCCGATGTCGTATTCCACGACGAACTCGTCAGCAACGAAATCCTGCGGTTAATTCCAGTTAGCGCGCAACTGGTCAACGTTGGCAAGCGTAGCGGCCAGAAAAGCACTCGGCAGGATGAGATCAATCGTCTCCTCGTGCAGCACGCACTCATGGGATTGCGGGTGGTCCGTCTAAAGAGCGGAGACCCGTTCATTTTTGGCCGTGGCGGCGAAGAGTTGCAGGCATTGCGCGAAGCGGGAGTTGACGCTGAGATCGTCCCTGGCGTTACTGCCGCGCTGGGTGCTGCAGCCGCGATTCAAATTCCTCTGACCCATCGCGACGTTTCCTCCGCACTGATCTTAGTCACCGGGAGTAGCAAGCAGCCTGGCCACATTGCCAACTGGCCCGACCGCCTGCCGTCGAATGCGACAGTCGCGGTCTACATGCCCGGACGCGATTTGGCATCGCTGTCGGCTCGCTTACTCGCTTCCGGCGTTGCCGCCGAAACGCCTTGCGCGATCATCGCCAGGGCAACCCAGGAAGCGGAACAAGTTCACATCACCACGATTGGGAATCTCGCGTCAGCCCCGGATCTTCCCGCACCCCGCTTGCTGGTGGTGGGAGAGGTTGTTCGCCTCGCCGACGCCACTCGTCTGCAACAGCGGTTCGCGCACTTCACGGTTGCTGCAGAGTCGTCACTTGAGGTCAGTTCGAGCAAGAGGGGGAGCGCTAAGTGAAAGCCAAAACCAGCCTGGATCAGATCGGAGTATCCGCCGAAAGTTGGAAGCCCGAGCAGGTGCTGGCCTGGGCCTTCGCCACCTATGGAGAGAACGTCGCCATTGCCACCGGGTTCGGCGTTGAAGGCATGGCGCTGCTCGACATCGCCTCGCGGGTAAATCCCGACTTGAAGGTATTTACCGGCGACACCGAGTTTCTTTTCCCTGAAACCTACGACCTGATGGATCGCGTAGAACAGAAATACGGAATCAAGGTCGAACGGCTTTATTCTCAACTGACGCCCGAAGAGCAAGCCGAAGAATTTGGCCCGAAGCTGTGGGCGCGCAATCCCGACCAATGCTGCGCCCTGCGCAAGGTCGAACCACTGCAGCGCAAGCTGGCCACGCTCGACGCCTGGGTTACCGCCATCCGCCGCGGCCAGACCTCGGACCGCGCTGGAGTCCGCAAGGTCGACTGGGACGAGAAATTCAATCTGGTGAAAATCAGCCCCTTGGCCGACTGGACTCGCGAAATGGTGTGGAATTATGTAATCCGCCACGAAGTCCCCTACAACCCGCTGCACGACCGCAATTATCCCAGCATCGGTTGCACCCACTGCACCCGCGCCGTCCTCCCCGGCGAAGACCCACGAGCCGGCCGCTGGTCCGGCTTCCGCAAAACCGAATGCGGCCTGCATACGGCAGTTGCTGAAACATCGACCTTGGTTCAGCTCGTTCCCGTAGGCGCGGAAGAGTAGAGTGGCTAGTTGCTAGTGGCTAGTAGCTGCTCACGTTTTTTCTAGCCACTAGCCACTGGTCACTAGCCCCTGATCTATAATTCACACGCACCCGCATGGACTTCGACCAACTAGCCACATTCCTGGAAGTTGCAAAGCTCGGCAGCTTCTCGCGAGCCGGACAAAAAGTATTCCGCTCGCAATCCGCAGTGAGCGCACAAATCCGGCAACTGGAGCAAGCCTACGGAGACCGCCTCCTCGACCGCACCGGCAAAGACGTAACTCTAACCCCCGCCGGACGCGTCCTGTTCGCCTACGCCGAGCGAATGCTGCAAATGCGCGACGAATCGCAGCTGGCGGTCGCAGACCAGGGCAGCACTCCCCGCGGAACCATCACCGTCGGCGCCAACGAAGCCACTTGCCTCTACGTGTTGCCCGACGTGTTCGCCAAGTATTGCAGCCTCTATCCCGGCGTGCAGATCAGCATCTACCGCAATTTCAGTTACAAGATTGTCGAGAAGCTGGAGAACGGATCCATTGACGTCGGCATCGTCACCATGCCGGTGAAAAGTTCGAATCTAAAGGCCCACGCAATTTTCCGCGACCAGTTGATGCTGATGGTCGATCCCCAAAGTCCTCTGGCCCGTCTCGAAATTGTGCCGGTGAGCGAGATCGCGAAACACCCGCTGCTGCTGCCCAAAACCGGATTCAGCCGCCGCGTCATGGACAAGCTATTCCGGCCCTACGCCGCAAACCTGCAAATCCGCATGGAACTGCCTAGCGTAGGTATGATCAAGAGTTTTGTAGCCGCCGGCCTGGGAGTCTCCATCATCAGTGCCAGCTTCGCCCGCGACCAGGTCCTCGCCGGACGGGTCAAACTAATCCCTATCAAAGGCGAAGAACTCTGGCGCGAACTAGGGGTCGCCTACCGCCGCGACCGCACCCTGACTCGCGCCACGAATACCTTCATCAGCACCGTGCGCCAGTTGGCCGCAGTTTCAAAGTAGGTTTTGGTGTGCTATCAAGCCGAACCCGTTGCCAAGCGGGAGAGGGACCTTATGTCAATCTGACGCCGCCTGTGCAGTCATGAGGATTGCCACTCGCCACACGCGCCGGGCCTGGTTGCCAATACTGGTAAGATTGGGATTCATTTTCCTAATCCTATCCATCACAATTTCCAATCACCAATCCGCCCCCGCCCTTGCTATGGTAGATACAGCCCACCACGGAGGTGTCCAATGACGGAATTGGAGAACAAGATCAACAACATTCTCGAGGAGCACCAACATGAAAGCGGCCTGCACATGATCGGCGGCCGTCGCCGGCTAATAGATCGCCTGGTGCAATTCTTCGAAGAGGGCCATCAAACCGAAGCTGCCCAAAGCGCCTCGCAAGCTAGTTCGCGCGAGAACTAATCGCCTTCCTCCTGAGAAAAGCCCGCTGCGCAAGCAGCGGGTTTTTGCTTATAGCGAGCTAACTCCGCGATGGAACCCAGCGAGCGGTATGCGTGGGACGAGCTTCCCTGAAAACAATCGTTCTTCCCCTACTTTGCCCTTGACACCTCCGCCCAATCCTATACACTAGATGAATAATTATTCATTATAGTGAATATTAATCCATGAGCAAGCTGTCACGCCACACAGCGATTCTTGAGCTGCTGCACGAATCCCCGGTCCCCAGCCAGGAGGAACTCCAGCGCCTGCTGCACCGGCGTGGGTTCGATGCCGGCCAAGCCACGCTTTCCCGCGATATTCGCGAGCTGGGTCTGGTAAAGGCGGCTGGCGGATATTCGCTGCCGGGCAGGGAAGCGGCTGGTGAAACCGACTTGCCGAGCGTTTCTCGGCTGGTGCGGGAGTTTGTTACCAGCGTCCGCGCGGCGGAGAACTTGCTGGTGACCAAGACCAGCGTAGGCAGCGCGCAACCCGTGGCCGCAGCCCTCGATGAAGAGAACTGGCCAGAGGCCATCGGCACCATCGCCGGCGACGACACCATTCTGATCGTCTGCCAGGACCGCCGCGCCGCCGGCCGCCTGGCCGACCGTATTCAGGGAATGCTCGCCTGATGTCCGCCAAACTCAAAGTCGCTGTGCTCGGCGCCACCGGCTATTCCGGTCTGGAATTGACGCGCCTCCTCCTGCGCCATCCGCAGGTGGAGAAGCCCGTCCTCCTGCGCCGCCCCGAGCCGAACAACGGCCAGGCCGAGAAAACCCTCAAGGCACAAGACAAACAGCGGGTGCCCCGTCCTTCTCGCGCACTCGGCGAGAAGGGTGGGAATTCCGAAAGCCTAAATCTAGCGGATATTTTTCCCGTGCTCTCGGGAAATGGAAGCTATCCCCTGCAACCGCTTTCGTGGAGCGCATTGAAGCAGCAGGATGTGAAGCTGCTGTTCCTCGCGACTCCGCACGAAGTGTCTCGTGCGCTGGTTCCTGAAGCGGTCGCAGAAGGAATCCGCGTCGTCGATTTGAGCGGTGCCTGGCGATTGAAACAGGCGCAGCACCGCGCCATCTATGGATTCAAAGACGAGAATGCAGCCACCGCCGCGGAGCTCACCGAGAAAGCGGCTTACGGATTGCCGGAACTGAACGCCGACAAAATTTCGGGCGCAACGCTAGTCGCGAATCCCGGCTGCTATGCCACGACGGTGATTCTGGCGCTCGCGCCGCTTTTGAAAGCCGGCCTCGCCGATCGCGAGCGCGGAATCATCGCCGACTCAAAATCCGGCGTTTCCGGCGCAGGCAAAGAACCAACGTCGCGGACTCACTTCGTTTCCGTGGCCGACAATCTTTCGGCGTACGGCGTTTTCACCCATCGTCACTTGGGCGAGATGGCCGAGCAACTGAATCTCACAACCAACGAACTGACATTCACCCCGCACCTGCTCCCGATTCCGCGCGGGATTCTTTCCACTATCTACGTGCATCTGAAGCGCCCGATACAGGCGAGCGAAATCGAAACATGCTATCGCGAGTTCTACCAGGGAAAGCGCTTCGTCCGGGTATTCGGCACCCCGAAGCTGCCGGAAATCCAGTTCTCCCTGAACACGAATTATTGTGACATCGGCTTCTGCCTCGCGCAGGATGGCCAGCGCCTGATCATCGTTTCCTGCGAGGACAACCTGATCAAAGGCGCCGCGGGACAAGCGATCCAGAACATGAATCTGATGTACGGGTTTCAGGAAGAAGAAGGGCTTTTATGAGGCAAGAAGAAGCGCTCTTAAATAAAAAGGCGCTGCTGTGAAGATCGTGATCAAAATCGGCGGCGTGGCGCTCGAAGACGAAGCCACACTGCACAAGTGCGCCCGCGCCGTGGTCGAGATGGCGAAAGACGGACACCGCGTGGCCCTGGTGCACGGCGGCGGCACCGCACTCACTCGCACCTTGAAACTACTCGGCAAGCAAAGTGATTTCATCGACGGCTTGCGCATCACCGACGCGGAAACTCGCGACGTCGCGCTTATGGTTCTGGCCGGCATGGTGAACAAGAAGGTGGTTGCCGCGGTCGTAAAGGCCGGCCTACCCGCGGTTGGTTTCTGTGGCGGAGATGGCATGACCTTCCGCGCTCGCAAGAAACAGACCCAAGGCTACGACCTAGGATTCGTGGGCGAGATCTGCTCGGTCGAGCCGCGCTGGTTTGAGGCCATCTGGAACGAAGGCGGCATTCCCGTGCTGTCCTCGCTTGCCCTCGGCTCCGACGGCGAGTACTACAACGTGAATGCCGACCAGATGGCGTCCGCCTGTGCAGTCGCTTGCCACGCCGATACGCTGATCTTTCTGACCGACGTACCCGGAGTGAAGGGCGCGGACGGTGCGGTCATTCCCTGGCTGACGATGAAGGAGGTTCCGGCGTTGATCGCAGAATCCGTAGTCGCCGGCGGCATGCTGCCGAAATTGGAAGCCTGCAGCAACGCCTTGAGAAGAGGCGTGGGCCGCGTCCGCATCCTTCCCGCGGCGCAAGCGGAAGTACTCCCGCAGTTTTATTTTCAGAAGCTCGAATACGGCACGGAGGTCATCGGCGCATGAGCCTTTCCTCTGTCATTCGCGCAGAACAAAAACTGTTGCTGCCAACCTACGACCGCCACAAGATCCTCTTCACCCGCGGCCGCGGGGTCTATCTCTGGGATTCAGAAGGCAAGCGTTATCTGGATTTCCTCAGCGGCATCGGAGTGAATGCGCTGGGTCATGCGCATCCGGCGATTCAGAAAGTGCTGAAACAGCAGGCCGGGAAGCTGATCCACACTTCGAACCTTTTCTATCACCAGTATCAGTCGGAGCTGGCGAAGCGCCTCACGAAAATCTCCGGCCTCGACCGCGCGTTCTTCTGTAACAGCGGAACCGAAGCCTGGGAAGGCGCCCTGAAACTCGCCCGCGCCTATGCTCAGGAACACAACAGCAACGGGCACAAAGCGAAGTGGCGTCTGTTGGCGCTGGAGAATTCCTTCCATGGCCGGACGTTCGGTTCTCTAGCAACTACTGGGCAAGCAAAGTATCGCCGACCCTTTGCCCCGATGATGCCGGGTGTGAACTTCGTAGCCTTCAACGATGTGGCAGACCTCAAGCACCAGTTCGACGGCAGCGTTTGCGCCATCTGCATGGAAACGATCCAAGGCGAAGGCGGCATCAATCCCGTGAACCAGGAATTTTTCCAATTGGCGCGTGACCTGACGAATAAATCCGGTGCCCTGCTGCTGGTGGATGAGATTCAGAGCGGGTTAGGCCGCACCGGAAAATACTTTGCGTACCAACACTACGGCATCACTCCGGACATTGTCACCGTCGCTAAGCCGCTAGCTGCAGGACTGCCCTTGGGCGCGTTGCTCACGACCAATCGGGTCGCAACTGGAATGCACCCCGGGATGCACGGCACAACTTTCGG
>Ga0070708_100004378_pt1 | contig 11090 bp, 4 predicted proteins | sample KBSK5503metaG_FD_65469 | JGI IMG/M metagenome (GOLD analysis project Ga0070708, IMG submission 65469) | Corn, switchgrass and miscanthus rhizosphere microbial communities from Kellogg Biological Station, Michigan, USA - KBS K5-50-3 metaG | ecosystem: Host-associated > Plants > Roots >...
TGAGACGATATTTCGTTCCGCTTGAGGTATGTTTTTCGGTCCAAAGATGAGTTGGGAAAATCTCACAACCTTTTGTGGATAAATGCCTTCAAGGCCAAAGGTGTCGATTCTGAGTATCATAAGGTGCATAATCTCCTGAGAAGAAGTGCGCGTGAGTATTTGACCTAACGGGTGATCATGCGGCTTCTGCGGCATTTGCAGCTCGCTGCGGTCTCACCTCTCATCGCTCCTGCACGTCCCCGCAACGAAGCCTTCTAGCTGGCATAAGCCCCCCGATGCCTCAGAACCTCCCGTGTGGGGCTTGTCCAGCACGAGCAACTCTGCGCCGCTACCGCTGGTGTGTCCCCTGGCTTGGCACCCCTCACGGGCACTGCTGCCCCACGCGAGCGTGCCCGTGTCCTGCCGGCGCTGTGCTCCAGCACCCAGGATGAGACAGGCGCTGCATAGGGGATGGGGTGTATTTGACCATGCCCACGGCATCATCCGCTCACGCCCACGTAGCCAGATCCGCCCTGAAGATGCGGATGCGTTGGAGCACCGCCTCGCGTTGGATGTTGAACCAGATCATGCTGCCAGTAATGAGGGTGCCGAGCGCCAACAGCACAATGGCTCTGGTGAGACGTTGCTCAGGGAAGAGCAGGATCAATTGCCCTACTACATTGAGCATGAAAAAGCTCGTGCTGGCATACAAAAAGGCCCGCGTCCGCAGGGCGATGCCGATGATGATCCCGGCAAGACTGAGACCCAATGCCGCCACAAAGATCGTCACCTCAGGCCGTAAGAAGACATCCAGGGTAGCGCTGACGTACAGGATGCTAGTCGCCGCCAGCCGCCCGCCGTGCAGCACCGACGGGCGTAACTCATGCCGGTGGGCATGGAGCAGCCACAGCACACTCACCGCCGCGGGGATCGTGTAGAGCTGCAGCAGATGGTAGGCGTGGACCCACCCGGGCACCCACAGATAGATCCCGACATTCAGGGTGAGGAGACCCATATACAATGGGAACGCTCGGCCAGTGCTCTGCCGCATGCCCAGGTAGAGCATGGCTACGGTCAACAAGACGCCACTGCTGTGGATGGACGCGAGTTGCAGTGGAGCCGTAGCCACGGCAAGCAGCGGCAGCAGCACCACCACGTGCAGCAGCGGGGTCGATTGCGTCAGCCGCTGCAGGATGAATAGCGCGTAGGACGCGCCAATGAGCGCTACAGTATCCCAGACCTGGACAGGTGCCAGCCCCATCCACAGCACACGCACGTACACCCACACTGTCCCTCCGACCACCGCGATGCCATAGATCCACCACCCTTGCTCAGTCCACCGGGCCTGACGTATGCCGGCGGCCAGCAATGCCACTACCGCCAGCACAGTCATGACCCCTTCGCCCCACCCGAGCAGCCACTGTGGCGCCCGATGCGCGATCAGGGCATTGAGGACGTGGAGCAGGTGGAGTGCCCAGGTCAGCAGGGTGAGCGTCGCGAGCAGCGGCAACAGCCACGCCAGCGCTTGCGCCAGAGGTTGTACTGGGCCCTGGCCCATGCAGCCGGCGGGAGCTGTCCCGTCAGCGCCTGTCTCCACGACCAGCCGCAACCGTTCCTGCGCCCACAGCACGCCCCACGTCAACCCGGCCAGTTGCAAGGTATACCAGGGCCATAGCAGCACAATAGCTTGCGGCGAAAGCCACACGAGCCACCAGCCGTGGAGCTGGATCACCCCGGCCACGAGCGCCGCCAACAGCCATGCACTGTGCTGGCGCTGCCAGCCGAGGCCCGCCGCATACCCGCCCAGCAGCCCAAGGATCACCAGATGCTCGGCAATGGGGATGTGCGGGAACAGGCCCCACACCCCTACTGCGGCCAGTGGACTCCAGTCGCACCACACCCTGACGGCGGCAAGGACATTGGCTGGCCACTGCCAACGCGCTGCCAGCACCGCAACTAACACGAGCAGCACACTCCACAGGGCCACGTAGAGCGGGGGATGGAAGACGCCAGCAACCGTTTCGCACCAGGCGGCGAGCAAGGTACAGAACAGCGCTGTGATACAGCCATGGAGAGACCACCGCACGCTGTGTAACCATGCCACATGACAGAACGAGGCCGACAGGAGAACCCCCAGGAGCACTGCTGGGAGCCCGTGCAGCAGGCTGGGCAAAGCCCAGGCGTGGATGAGGATGGCGCTGGTATCCCAGAGCGCCAGATACAGCAAGCACACGGAGAGTACCGCAGAGGGCCAGACGAGCAACGGCGTGCAGAGGTCATGGGGCTGCCATCCGAGACGGAGAGACACTGCGGGGCCATAGCGCCGCCACGCCGTCACCCCCAGCAACAGCACATTCGCCCAGACGACGGCGCCGCCTACCCCTCTCCAGGACGTCGCTAGAGCGACCCACGGCAGCCGCAGTGCCAGCCCGGACGTGGGCAACCAGAGCCAGGCAGCCTGGAACGCCAGCCCGGCCCAGGTCAGCGTCCCTACCGCGACCCATGGCCACCCGCCCCAGGGGCTGTTACGCAAGAGGAGGAAAAGATACAGCGCCACTGCGGTCAGATAGCCCCCCAGGCGCAACGCTGCGCTCGGTGGCTCCGGACGCCACGGCACGCCCCACACTCCCAGTGCACCGCACACCAGCAGCAGCCCGAGCCACGGCCAGGCAGCCGGGGCAATAGCCCAATGGGGCCAGCGCGCATTGTAGCGCGGTAACGCAAAATTCCCCACGCCCCACAACACGTAGGCCCATACGACCAACAACAGGCGCTCGCAGGCCTGCCAGCCGCCACCCGCTAAGGCGCTGATCACGCTGGCACTCAGCAGCAGCGCCATGCCGAGGCCCCGTATGAACGCTGCCTCTGGCAGGGATTGCGCCAGGGGTAAGAGGCCGAGGGCTAAGACCAGGAACACCCACGCCACCGCAGCAGCGTCCTGCACAGGGAAGGGTCCAAAGAGCACCATGGCCCCCAGCAAGGCCCAGCCATAGGTCAGGGTAGCCATCACATACAGCGGACGAGTATAGCGCGGCGCCCAACGCGGGACCTGGGCTACGTACTGCGCCAGGCTGGCGAGCCCGAGTGCCAGGAGCGCGAGCGTGCACCATTGATCCACGTACATCGGCTGCCCGAACCACAGTGCCGCCACTGGCGTGCCATGGAACCACACGCTTTGGGCTCCTAGTACAGCAAACACCAGATCCATCAGACCTACCAGGCGGAACCCCGCTTGGGTGGCGCACAGCAGGCTCATGCCAGCCAGACCTAGCACAGCAAGAGCGAAGAAGCCGCCGGTGTATACCCCTCCAATGACGGCTGGGCTCACCAGTCCCAGAGATTGGACGGCAGCCAGCAGCGCCAGCTGCACGGCAACAACTTGCAGCGGCTTGTGGTACAGGAGGAACTCTTCTGCACCTGCACTGCCTGCACGGCGCAGGGATGCCTCCTCAGCCTCCGGATGACGCCAGGCAATCCACGCCATGCTCCACAAGCCCACACTGAGTAGCACACACGTCAAGCCCAGGCCAGGAGCACTCAGCAGTATCTGCCAGCGCGTCATCAGTGGCACAGAAACCGTATGAAACACCCAGACATACCCCAGTACGATCCCCAGAGCGCCGCTTTCCAGCACCAGATATCTGTTCAGACAGTGCTGGTAGCGCTGTCCAGCCAGCCACCAAAACGCCATCCCCGTCCCGAGCGTCAGCAGCATGGCCGCGCTGGGGACAAACACGCCATAGTGGGCGAGCGGCATACTAATGCTCAAGACGGTCACGGTAAAGGCCGTCCAATGCGTTATGCATTCCAGCCGTGTGCGGTCGCCCCGCTGATGACACAGGAGAGCGAAACGCCCCATGGCAGGATGGCTCAGTAACGTCACCCCCAGCTTCCACACCAACGCCGCATAGACCGCGCTAATGACGCTCAAGCCGCCCGCTGTGGTCACGCCCAACTCGCCGGCTGCGACGAGTACGGCTCCCCACCCCAGGGTCATGGATACTGGCAGCAGCCACGGCCATGGCAACGAACCCGTCAACAGTCCTGCCAGCAGGGCTCCCAAACTGGCGGAGGCCACCCAGCCCCAGCCCAGATAGCCGGCCAGGAGCCGCATCCCGAGGTGCGTGCTGCCAAGACCCCACAGCAGCACCATGGCCTGGCGCAGCGGCACACGCACCACGTCCGGCAGTGGGGCAAAAGCCACCGGGCACAACCCCAGGAGCGTCAGCGAGGCAGCACGCGCGGCGCGCAACCCCACCCGTGCCTGGCGCAGGGCCGTGACTTCAGCCGGCGCATGTTCCACCCACCATAGCACCACCCAGATGAGCAACCCTATGCCCATGACGGTAGTCCCATTCCCAGCGGCTGGGAAATAGGTGAGCTTCACGATAACCCCGGCAGCGCCCCAGAGTCCTAGCACACCATAGAACAGCCACTGTACGCCCAGGGTCAGACTGAGCCACAGCGCGATGCCGCCTTGCAGCCCCAACAGGAGTGGCAACACTCGGTGACGCAGCATGTCTGGCAGTGCTAACAGCACCAGGACGCTGAGGCAGACCCCAAGGTACAGCACGGCGCTGTTCAGCAGTGCTTCGCTCCGTGCGGCCGTGTCCTCGCGGGCGACCCGACTCAGGCGCAGTCCTAGCGCCGTCCAGACCGTAGCCAGCAAGAGCAGCCCCCAGGCCAACTGGACCGCCCACACCAGACCCGACACCGCTGGTGCATACGCCGCGGCGACAACGCCAGCGCCTGTCCCGAGGTACAGCCAGATGTGCTGCACAACTCGCGTGCCACCACCCTGGCCGCGGCCCAACACCTGCGCCGGGACAAGTCGTGGAGCCGCAAAGGCGAAGCCCATGAGCAGCACCGCGGTCCCCAGTGCCACCCAGCCAGGCTGGCTGTGCACCACACTCCAGGTGGCCACACTCAACAGCGCCACACCCAACACGCGGTAGCCCACCAGCGCTACAACCGTCGCCCGGCGCCGTAAGGCCCACCAGGTGGCTGCCCACAGGCTCGCGAATCCGGGCAGGCTGGCGAGGAAGTACAGCGCATAGGGGACATGGTGCAGGACGACCTCATGGTATAACCACCCGGCACACCCCAACAGCAGATACAGTGGTGGCAAAGTCGCATACTGCCAGGTCACCAGGCCATACAGCACGACTGCCAGAGCCAGAGTGCAGAGGAGTGCCAGTGGCCCCTGCACTGCCAGGAGGAGCGCCAGCACCGACAGACCGTAGAGGCCGAAACTGACCTGCGATAGGAACGCCGCGTGCTGCTCCCAGCGCTTCAGGTGCGCGTCCACATAGAACAACAAACCGCACAAAATGATGAGCCATGGACCGTAGTACCCTGGCGGTAGGGCTGCAGCCGCTTGATACCCCCAGCTTAGATGGACAAACGACACGAGCGCCGCGTACACCAGCGTGCCAGCCGCATAGTAGGCCAACTTGCGGCGTTCGAGGAAAATGGAGCGCAGCCAATCCTGTGTAAACAGGACGAACCCATAAGCCAGCAGTCCCACCACGGCACCATGGCACAGCATCAGAAGTGGCCAGACAGGCTGCTGGGCGAGCAGGGGCACCACCAACTGAATGGCTGCCAGGGCCAGAAACAGGCGTGGGTACTGGCGCTGCAAGGCACGCTCCAGTACCCCAGAGACGAGGGTGGCAGTGATATAGAGCCCCACGACTCCCACCCCTGCAGCCAGGAGACCCAGGGCCATCAACCCGAGCGACCTCTGGGCCACGAGGATCAGGCGGACCGCTGCCGCAACGTTGAGAGGCACGAGCAGCAGGCCCAGAATGAGGAGTGCACTGCTAGACATCTCCAGCGCTGGCCGACGCCGGCGTATCTGGTAGCCTCCCCACAACAACAACAGCGTATAGACCGACAGGACGGCAAAGCTGGCGAGGGTTTTGGCGAATCCCGTAGTATAAGCCACTAAGAACACCGAGCCCGCCACGAAGCACGCTCCACCGATGAACCAGCCGATGTTTTGGACCAGAAACGGGGCGATCAGCGCTGGCCATCCCGAGACCGCCTGCAACGCCCGCTCCAGGGCACCAGGCGCGGCGGGCTCCCAGGCATAGCTGGCAGTTTCCTCTGGGCTGGAAGGAGAGATCGAAGCTGGGGGCAGTGCGGATTCTCCAGTCGCGTCGAACGCTTGTGCAGCCGTAACGGGCACGGTCAGTGGCGGTACGGGTTCCGAGGCTGTGGGAGGCCGCAGCGGGGGGACCTCAACGCGATGCATGAGCGCCTCGTACAGGTGCGCAGGTGGGGTCAATGCCGCCGCACCTGGTGCCACTTCTGGCGTTGCCTGGGCTTCCTCCCGAGCCCATGGCGGCGGCCCCAGCAGCGCGTGTTTTTCGGCGAGCACCTCCCAGGCGGCATCCCGAGCCTGCTGCCACGGCTGGCTCTGCGGCGGCGTCCCCAGGGAGCGCACAATGTTACTCCACAGCGTGTCGATGTGTGCTGTGAGGTGCGCATAGTGGGCTGTATCGAACGCCTCGGCCCCCTGCAAATGCTGGAGTTCAAGGCGCAAAACGATCAGGTTGTGCAGCAGCCGATAGGCTGACGGGACATTATGGTAAGAGGAGAGCACTGGCTGCGTAGACTCGGTCTCGGATTGTGCCGGATCGGCACTCATCAGGCGTTTGAGCTGACGCCGGGTCTGCCACAAGCATACTGCCAGCACACATGCGATCAACCAACCCATGGCCTCTCCCTGTCTCTTTGCCTACGTGGGGGTGACAAACCACCCCGCCAGTTTGGCGGGGGTACTACGTACCGCAATTGGCCCCGCCAGTTTGGCCAGGCAACTAGCCGTGCGCAGCACTCCACCCCGCCAAACTGGCGGGGCAACTAGCCGTGCGCAGCACTCCACCCCGCCAAACTGGCGGGGTAATTGCCGTGCGCAGCACCATGCGGCTGGCATTAGGCGTTGGGGGCTTGCAACAGCTTCTTCTTGAGTTCAGCGAGTTCGTTTTCGACTTCTTTGTCCACCTGCAAGTCACGAAACTCACGCTCCAGGTGGGACCGATCCCCGTGCAGTTCAGCCCTGGCCGCGCTCCGAGCCTCCATCTCGGCGAGGCGATCCTCCATGCGCGTAAAGTTCGCCGAGGCGTCGAGTCCGGCTCGCATGCTGGTCATAGTCTGGTCCAACTGTTGCTGCGCTTCTACTGCTCGCTGCCGCGCCACCAGTGTGCCACGCTTCCGCCGGGCTTCCTCCAGCTTGGCCTCAAGGGCATGCAACTGTGCTTTCAACAGCTCACTGGTGTGGCGCGCCGCCTCCCACGACGGTGCGAGATTGTGCACGATCTGGTCGTGCTCTTTTTTGCGGCCCAGGGCGGCGCGGGCCAACTCCTCTTTGCTGGCTCGCAGGGCTTCTTCAGCCCGTTGGTGCCAGGCGGCGGACTGCTGGCGATGGTGCTCCAGGTCTTTCAGGAGCTGCTTTTCACTCGCCAGCGCGTCGATGACGCCCTCCTCGGCGAGGCGGATATTGTCCTCCATCTCGCGGATGATCTGTTTCACCATGCGTTCGGGGTCTTCAACACGGTCAATCAGCTCGTTGAGATTGGCAGCGAGGACATCGCTGATGCGCTTAAAAATACTGGGCATGGCTTCCATCCCTGTTCGCGGTTTACGCCGTTTTCCCTCAACCCTTGGAAGTATTATAGCTTACGGGCACGTCCACAAGGTATCTATCGGTCGATTTCCGTGTCACGGAGGAGCCCGTAATCGGCATGTCTCACGACCAGGTAGCGCAAGGTTTGGGCCAGATAGTCGACTGCTATCAGCAGCGCTGTCTCTCTACACGCCTAAGCCCCAGAGAATCACGGGATGATGGATTATCAGCTCTGTGCCAGGCAGGGCGATAGGCTCGACGTGTGCCTCCCTGGTTGGACATTTTTTGTCCATCTCCTGGCATCTCACGTCTCATTCCCAAGCATGCCCGTGTCCTGCTCGCGTTAGGCCCAGGACCTGGATGGTCATTTCGTAAATCCCTAGCCGGCCAGAGCCCCGGGAGGCAGGCCACGGGCGTAGATCGCTCGCAGGTGCACGATCAGTAGGCTACTCAGCATGATGACCACGAAGAGGAGGCCGGTCCCTTGCAGCAGGATGGGCGCCGTCATCCATGGCACGTCCATCAGCAGGCCGTTGATGGCGTTGAAACCAGACGTCGCGCCCTGCACGTGCCAGGTATTGGCGCTCATCACGCGGCCACGAATGCCGTCCGGGGCAAGGGACTGGATAATGCCATGGGTAAGGGTCATGAAGGCCGCGGTACTCGCACCCACCGCAGCTACGGCGAGCATGGCCTGATGCAGGGTAACGGCACAGCCCAACACCATCGGCGTCAGGCCGCTGAGGAGGCCCAACCATAACAAGAGCTGGCCCCGGCGCTGCTGGTCCCCCACGCGCGCCAGTGCCAGGTTGCCCAGGACAGCCCCAGCCCCCACGCCGATCATCAGGTAGGTCGGGCCCGCAAACAGGTCTTTGGCGGTGCTCATGCCCAACTGGGTACGCGCCACAAAGGGGAAGGCGGCTTCGTACGCCATGGTGAGCGCACAGTGCAGCACGGTCAACAGCATGAGCGGGAGTATCAGCGGCTGCGCATAGATGTAGCGTATGCCAGCCACGAGGTTGCCAAAGATCCCCTGGTGTGGCGCTATCGTCCCGCGCGAGGCCGTCCGTATCGTCAGGATTTGCCACCAGCCAAGCGCATACAGGCAGGCTGAGATGAAAAAGGCCGGCTCTGGGTTGACGAAGCGGATGATGGGTAAGATGCACAGCGGGCCAAACATACGGGCGCCCTGCTGCATGAGTTGGTTCAGCGCCACCGCGTTGAGTAAGCGCTCGCGGGGCACGAGGTTGGGGAGCAGCGCCTGGTTCGTTGGCATCTCGACCGCGCGCACAATGCCGTTGAAGACAGCCACCAGCAAAATATGCCACTCGGTGACCTGCCTGGTGATGACCAGACAGGCGAGGAGCAGACTGCTGCCCAGGTTCAGGCCATAGGTGAGGGCGAGGAGTTGACGGCGCTCACAACGATCGGCCAGGAATCCTGCGAAGGGCGTCACGACTAAGCTGGGCAGGTGCGCTGCCATGGTGACAAACCCTACCCAGGCATTTGATTTAGTCAGTTCGTAGACCAGGGCTCCGCGCAGCACGATCAAGGCCCAGAGCGCTGCCTGGCTGCAGGCCGTGGCGCCCCAGAGGCGGCGGTAGTCCGGATACACTAGCGATGCAAAGAACCCAAGCTGCTCCGCGGGCACCTGCTGCTCTCGACGTGCCATAGCTCTCTCGTCCATTTCTGTATGTGTGCACTGCACAGGCCATAGTCTATCCCAGCCGAATCAGACCATGGGGATTCCTGACCCCTTGAACAGCAACGCTGTCATATGCACGGCCCTTGCTGCACCGCCAGGCGCTCCCAGCCGCCTCTCAGGGAGCAAGTGGGGCCACCTCGACGCGGGCGTCGTTGAAACAGGCGCCTTCACAGAGGTCGGCGTAGTGGGTCGGGGCCAGCGCTGAGACGGTCTGGCCATTGTCACTGGTACGCAGCCAGGCGCCTTTGGCAGAGATCACCACACCGGGTCGCACGTCCTCGGTGAGTCGGAGGCGCAGATGGACCTCGCCCAGATCGTTCCACACGCGTACGCGCATACCGTCACGCAAGCCGCGCGTCGCGGCGTCGTGCGGATGCATGTCCAGCCAGACGTCATTGCTATAGCGCAGGTTGCCAAAGGTCGACGTGGTCCGCTGCTCTGATGCCGGGGTGAGCAGGCTGAGCGGATAAGGCGAGACCACCGGGCGGTACTGCGGGAGCGCCTGGCCGTACTTCTGCTCTAAGGTCGCAGAGTACAGCTCGATCTTGCCGCTCGGGGTAGCGGGCAAGGTGGTCTGGAACAGCATGGCCTCGCTGCCATAAAACTGCATGGGCAACACCTGGTCGAGCGGCAACTGGCTGGGGCGCACGCCGTGCAAGCGTGCGTCAGCGAAGGCCAGGGCGTCGTCCATCAACTCGGCGTCAGTGGCCTGGAAAGCGGGTGCGGTGAAGCCGAAACGCCGCGCCAGGCGGCGGAAAATTTCTGTATTCGGCAGGGCCTCCCCGACTGGCGGGATAACGGCTGCAGCGCGTTGCAGAAAGTGATGGCCGTAGGAGGCATACAGGTCAGCATACTCAAAGTGCGAACAGGCCGGGAGCACCACGTCGGCATAACGTGCCGAGTCGGTCAGCACCACATCGCAGACGACCGTAAAGAGATCGTTTCGTAGTAAGGCCCGTTTCATGGTGTTCTGGTCCGGATGCACGAGCACCGGATTGTGATTGTAGATAAACAGGCCATGAATGGGCGGCTTGAGATGGGGATTTAACAGGTCGCGGCCTATGGTGACGATATTCAGCGTGCGCGTGCCTGGGGGCACGAACTCCTCGCCCTGTAAACGCGCCAGGGTTTTGGGGAAAGCCGCGCTCGCCCCCAGCAGGATACCACCGCCGTGCACGCCAAATTTCCCCGCCAGGGCGGGCAAGGCACAAATGGCGCGCACGCCACTACCACCATTCTGATTGCGTTCGAGCCCGGTGCCAGGGCAGATGACCGCCGGAGAGGTCTCCCGATACCAGACGGCCAGCTGCCGAATCTGCGCCGCCTCCACGCCACAGACCGCTGCGGCCTCGTCGGGTGTCCAGCGCCGTGCCTGGGCCAGAAAAGCCTCAGCGCCCAGGACATGCTGGGCGATGAACGCCTGGTCCAGGCCACCGAGGCGCTCCAGCTCTGCCGCCAACGCCCACGCCAGGACCACATCGGTGCCAGGCCGAAGCGCCAGGTGCAGATCGGCCTGGCGGGCAATGGGGACGCGGCGCGGATCGACGACCACGAGCCTGGCGCCCTGCTTCTGGGCCGCTCTGATAAAAGGCCGCAGGTGCATCTGCGACACCGTGACATTGTTCCCCCAGACGATCACCAGTTGCGCTGCCGCCACGTGCTCGGGGCGCATCAGCGGCACCGCTCCATAGGTACCCAGAAACGCTTCGCTCTTGACGCCGCCACAGAGCGGACGGCGTGTCAGGCGTGAGGCTCCCAGCTTGTGGAAGAAGCGCA
>Ga0070708_100004380_pt1 | contig 11088 bp, 9 predicted proteins | sample KBSK5503metaG_FD_65469 | JGI IMG/M metagenome (GOLD analysis project Ga0070708, IMG submission 65469) | Corn, switchgrass and miscanthus rhizosphere microbial communities from Kellogg Biological Station, Michigan, USA - KBS K5-50-3 metaG | ecosystem: Host-associated > Plants > Roots >...
CCGCCTCCGACCCTCGGATGTGCCCGTCCTGCGGGGCGACGCCACCAAGGCGCTCGACGCGGTGGGCTGGCGGCCCGCGATCGCCTTCGAGCAGACGCTGCGCGACATCCTCGACTACTGGCGCGGCCGGCTGGGCCGCGCGGCGTGAGCCGGCGTCCAGCAAATCTTTGCAAATCCGTGGGAAAATGTCGTACGCTGCACGGGAGTTTCGCCGTTCTGAACGGGGACGGCAGAGGGAGGCACCGACCGTTCGAAGCGCATTGATCACCGGCATCACCGGACAGGACGGGTCGTATCTCGCGGAATTCCTGCTCGAAAAAGGCTATACCGTCTACGGGATGGTCCGACGCGCGAGCAAGGAGAACTTCGAGCGCATCGAGCACATCCGCCACCGTGTCGACCTGCGGCAGGCTGACCTCCTCGATCAGCTCTCGCTGATCCGACTGCTGGACGAGACCCGGCCGCACGAGGTCTACAACCTCGCCGCGCAATCGTTCGTGCCGACGTCGTGGACGCAGCCGGTGCTGACCGGGGAATTCACCGCGCTGGGCGTCACCCGCCTGCTCGACGCGGTCCGGTTGATCGACCCGACCGTCCGCTTCTACCAGGCCTCGTCGAGCGAGATGTTCGGCAAGGTCCGCGAGACGCCGCAGACCGAGAGCACGCCGTTCCATCCCCGCAGCCCGTACGGGGTGGCCAAGGCCTACGGGCACGCGATCACGGTGAACTACCGCGAGAGCTACGGCCTGTTCGCCTGCAACGGCATCCTCTTCAACCACGAGTCTCCACGGCGCGGCCTCGAGTTCATCACGCGCAAGGTCACCGACGGGGTCGCCCGCATCAAGTGCGGCCTGCAGGGCGAGCTCCGTCTGGGCAACCTCGAGGCGCGGCGCGACTGGGGATTCGCCGGCGATTACGTCCAGGCCATGTGGCTCATGCTCCAGCAGGACGAGCCCGACGACTACGTCGTCGCCACCGGCGAGACGCACTCGGTGCAGGAGCTGGTGGAGCTGGCCTTCTCGTACGGCGAGCTCGACTGGCGCCGTCACGTCGTCATCGACCCCACGCTTCGACGTCCAGCGGAGGTCGACTTCCTCCTCGGCGACGCCACCAAGGCACGCACCAAGCTGGGCTGGACGCCCAAAGTCGGCTTCACGGACCTCATCCGTCTGATGGTCGACGCCGACCTCGCCCGGTACCGCGACAGCCGGTAGCGTCGTGGGATTCTGGAGCGGTCGCCGGGTCGTCGTCACCGGCGGCGCTGGCTTCCTCGGCTCGTTCGTGGTCGACGCGCTTCGCGAGCGCGGCGTCGAGCCGTTCGTGCCCCGGAGCCGTGAGTACGATCTGCGCAAGGAAGCCGACATCGCCCGGATGCTGGACGCGGCCAAGCCGCACGTCATCCTGCACCTGGCCGCCGTGGTCGGCGGCATCGGCGCCAACCGCGACAATCCCGGGCGCTTCCTGTACGACAACCTGATCATGGGCACGCAGCTGATGGAGTACGCCCGCCAGGCCGGGGTCGCGAAGTTCGTGGCCATCGGCACGGTGTGCTCCTATCCGAAGTTCGCCCCCGTCCCGTTCCGCGAGACCGATCTGTGGAACGGCTATCCGGAGGAGACGAACGCGCCGTACGGCCTGGCCAAGAAGATGCTGCTCGTGCAGTCGCAGGCCTATCGCGAGCAGTACGGCTTCAACTCGATCTTCCTCCTGCCCGTCAACCTCTACGGGCCGCGCGACAACTTCGATCCGCGCACGTCGCACGTCATCCCGGCGCTCATCCGCAAGTGCGTGGACGCCGTCCGCACGGGGGCGCCCGAGATCGTCGTGTGGGGCACCGGTCGGGCCACCCGCGAGTTCCTCTACGCCGAGGACGCGGCCGAGGGCATTGTCCTCGCCGCCGAGAACTATGACCGCAGCGAGCCGGTCAACCTCGGGACGGGAACGGAGATCTCCATCCAGGATCTCGTGGCGCTCATCGCCCGGCACACCGGGTTCACGGGACGGATCGCGTGGGACACCTCGAAGCCCGACGGCCAGCCGCGCCGCATGCTCGACACCGCGCGCGCGGCCGAGCGCTTCGGCTTCGTGGCCAAGACCTCCTTCGAGGAAGGGCTCCGCAAAACGATCGAGTGGTACCGCACGACGTCGTCCGCTACGCGCTGAACGCGTAGCCCCCCGATCACCGCGCGACCGGAACGACGCGGAAGTCGACCACGCGGAACACCAGCTCCCGGCGATCGGCCTGCGCCATCAGGCGGGGCGCCGTGCTGTGAAACTTCAGCACGTGGACGCCCGGCGGGATGGTGACGGTGCGCGAGATGGTGCGGCCGACGTGATCGACGGCGAGCCTCGCCGACAGCACCGGGCCCTCGACCGAGACGTCACCCGGATGCGGCGCGGTGAGCGTCATCTCCAGCGTCACCAGCCTCGGCTGCTGCGCGCCGTTGATGAGCCGCCACGCGCCGGCCGACCCACACCAGCGGTACGTATTGCCCGGCAGCCCCGCCGGGTCCGATTCCAGGTCGAAGCAGCCGTTCTGCCAGTTCATGAGCACGGGATGGCGCGCGGCCTCTTGCCTGGCTTCCCAGGCGGCCGCCGTCTGCCCCGCCCGCAAGCGCTCGCGATACGCGGTCAAGTCGAAGAACAGCAGGCGGCGGTGGCCGCTGCGGATCGGCGACTGGTTCAGGACGCTGCCGATCTCGGCGGCGAGCCCGACGGCACCGTCGGGATAGCCTTCGCGATTCAGGTAGAGGCCGCTGAAGCCGGCGTCGGCCACGGTCTCGACTAGCGCCCGCGGCGGCTGGGCCGCGACCCACCGCTGCCAGGCCTCCTCGTCGCGCCCCCGCACCGCCCCGTAGCTCCAGCGCAGACGGCGGGACCACAGATAGCCGCGCGCGTGGTCGTAGTCGTGCATCCGGTGCACCGACGGATTCTCCGGGAATGCGATCACCGGCAGCTGAAAGATCATCGCGCCCGGGGGCATCAGCGCCTCGACGCGCTCGAAGAACTCGCGGTCGTTGCCGTAGTCGAAGGCGACCCTCGCATAGTTCGGGGCCGTGCGCGTGCCGATCTGATCGAGCAGGCCGAGGACCGTGACGCCCGCGAATGCCGCCGCCAACCCGGCGCGCCGCGCCGGGTCGCGGCCGTACCGCCGATAGACGTGGTCCGCCGCCAGCACGACGGCGAACAGCGCGAAGAAGGCGATGTAGATGCTGATGCGGTTGTACGCGCGGATCTTCGACGTGACGACGAGCGCGACCAGCGATCCGAACCCGCCGATGGTGCCCAGCAGGACGGCGGCGAGGTTCAAGATGCCGAGGTCGCGCCACGGGCGGCGCGCCGCGCCGGCCCCGGCCGCCGCGGCCGGGGCCGGCGCGAACAGGAGCCCGCCCAGCAACGCCAGGAAGCCCAGGCTGCCCACGACGCCCAGCGACGCGGCGTCGCTCTCGTCGGTGCCGCGCTCCGCGTTGAAGGCGTCCTTGAGCCGCGCGACGGCGCCGATCCGATGCCCCGTGGTTGGCAGCAGCAGCTGCACGATCCTGAGTCCGAACGTCTCGGCGTCGACCGGGCTACGTCGCACCGACGGCGTGTCGCCGTGCCGAGCCAGGTAGAGGATGCTCGGCACGTAGTGCACGGTGAGGACGATCGTGGTCAGCGCCACCAGCGCCACGGGCGTCGCCAGGTGGCGGAGCCGCCGGCGCCGCAGCGCGATCACCAGGCCGGCCGCCAGGAACAAGAAGCACGCGAAGAAGGCGTAGTACACGCCGGCCGAGCCGACGAGCGCGCAGATGATGGCGCTCTCGATCAGCGGCCGGCGGCACCAGCGCCACCGCCCGCGCTCGTCGACAACCATCATGCCCGTCGACATGATCCAGAGCGCCACCATCACGGCGAGGGGCACCAGAAAGTACCCGGACAGGAAGAGATGGTGCACTCCGCGGGCGAAATGAAACGGGAGAAAGGCGAAGAGGAGGCTGCCGCAGAGCGCCGGCCATGCCGCCAGGCCGAACCGTCGAAAGACGTAGAGCGCCGACAACGCGGTGAGCGGGAAGGTCAAGAGGAAGTAGGCGTTCATCGCGCGGGCGAAATCCGAGGTCACCAGCCGCACGGGCCAGATGAGCGCGAAGTGCAGGTTGTTGTCGGACATCGGCACGTCGCGCAGGTCCAGCCCGGTCGGCGCGCCCAGCGCGGGAGTGCTCAGATGCCAGCCTTCCTCGAGGATCCCCTTGACGAGCACGCTGTTGTACAGCGCCTCTCCGTGATACGCGAAGGGCAGGCGCAGATCCGGTCGCTGCCACCATTGCATGGCGAGGCCGGCGGCGATCAGCGACACCACGACGACCGTCGGGTACGGCCACCAGACGTGCCGGCGCGGACGGGTCTCGCCGGGCTCGGTCGCGCCGAGGGCGCGCGTCGTCGCCGAGGGCGTGATCAGCGTGCTAGACATGTGCTCGCCGATGCGTGCCAGCGATTACGCGGACCTCCATGCCCTGGAGGCTGACCTCTGGTGGTTCGAGGGCATGCGCGCGATCACCGCGACGCTCCTCGATCCGATGTGTCCGCCGGGGCACGACCGGGCGATCCTCGATGCCGGGTGTGGCACCGGCGGCAACCTGTCCTGGCTCACCCGGTATGCCGGTGGCGGGTCGGTGGTCGGCATTGACGTCGCCTCCGTCGCTCTGCGCTTGTCCCGGGAGCATCACCGGAAGCTCGCGCAGGCCTCGGTCACTGCGTTGCCCTTCGCGGACGAGACGTTCGATCTCGTGACGAGCTTCGACGTGCTGTCGCAGCTGCCGGGCTCGAGCGACGCCGACGCACTGCGCGAGGTCCATCGGACGCTGCGGATCGGCGGCGCCGTCTTCATCCGCGTCGCCGCCTACGAATGGATGCGCAGCGGCCACGATGTCGCGCTGGCCGTGCACCGGCGGTACTCGCTCGCCGATCTGACGGCCAAGGTCGAGCGCGCGGGGCTCCACGTGGTGCGCGCGACCTACGCCAACAGCACGCTGCTGCCGGTGGCGGCCGTGCGAAGACTGATCCTCACGCGTGTCGGTCTCGTCGCTCGCGGCTCGGATGTGAAGCCTCTCCCACGGGCCTTCCGGGGATTGAACCGCGCGTTGACGGGGATTCTAAGGGCCGAAGCACGATTCCTGCGCCGTCCGCGCGCGCGGCTGCCCGCCGGCCTGTCCGCCATCTGCGTCGCCGAGCGCGTCCGGCGCTGACGTCACGAGCGCGACGAGCCGGACCCGACCTCGGCCTCGGGCGTCCAGTAGTGCGCCCGGTGGCGCTCGTAAAAATCCAGCGTGCACTGGAGCCCCACCCGCAGCGGCGTGCAGGGCCGCCAGCCCAGCGCGCGCTCGATCTTGGCGAAGCTCGAGTAGAACGTCCCGATGTCGATCAGCCGTCGATCGGGAGGGAACGGGACCCGGCGCGCGACGCCACGTCCGGTGAGCGCGATCAACTCGGAGGCGAGCTCGGCCACCGTCATCGGCTCGTCGCCGCCGAGGTTGAAGATCTCTCCGTCGGCGGCCTCGCTGGCGCCGGCCATGAGGAGCGCGGTAACGACGTCGTCGACGTGATTGAGGTCGCGGCGCTGGCGGCCGTCGCCGAACACGTCGATGACGCCCCCCTCGATGGCCTGGCGGATGAACCAGGCGATGAAGCTCTGACGCGGGTGGCGCATCAACTGGCGCGGCCCGTAGACGTTCGTCAATCGCAAGATGACGGAGCGCACGCCGTAGAGACGGTGATACAGCAGGTGATAGTGCTCCGCCGTCAGCTCGTGGATGCCGTTGATGTCGGGGGGCGCCACCCGATGCTGTTCGTCGACGGGGAGATAGAGCGGCTTGCCGTAGACCTGCCGGGTGCTGGTGAACACGACCTTGGCCGACGGGTTCAGCCGACGACACGCCTCGAGGAAGGTGAGCTGAGCGGCGCAGTTCAGCTGCAGGTCGCGCCGCGGCTCCCGCATGGAGTCCACGTGGCTCGTGCTGCCGGCGAGATTGAAGATGTAGTCCCGGCCGGCCACGAGGCGACCGATGACGCGATCGCTGCCGATCTCGGCGACGTGGCACGTCACGCGCTGCTGGATGCCGTCGAGGTTGAAGAGATTGCCGCCCTGATCCGGAACCATCGCGTCGACGATGGCGACGTCGACGCCACCGATCTCCACCAGGCGTCGTGCCAGATTGCTGCCGATGAAGCCGAGCCCGCCCGTGATCAGCACCGAGCGGCCCTCGTAGGGCTGCAGGTACGGGAGCGTCGAGGTCATCCGCAGGCGGCCAAAGGCCGGCCGCACACGGGGGTCCCCGTGGCGCCCGTCACTCGCCCGACGGCCACGCGCCGGCGGCGGCGGCGAGCCGGGCGGCCGCGCGGGCCGGCCCTGGCCAGATGCGGAGCCTGAACCACAGCACGAAGAAGTCGGCGGCCATGCGCGCGACGCGCGGCAGGGTGAAGAACTGAGAATGGCCGTGACGCCGCGGGTAATGCTGGATCTCCACCTCGGCGAACCGGCAACCCGCCTGGCTCAGCTTGTAGATCATCTCCGTGCAGACGACCCCGCTGGCGGAGACCAGGTCGATGCGCTGGATGACGTCCCGCCGGAGGAGCCGGAAATCACAGTCCACGTCGCGGATGGGCAGCGCGAACAGCCGCCGGGCGAGTCCGTTGTAGATCGCGCCGAGGACGACGCGGTGGCGCGCGTCGGCGCGCTTGCGCTTATAGCCGTTGACGACGTCGACGTCGTGCGTCATCCGGCCGATCAACCGGCCGATCTCGCGCACGTCGTACTGCGCGTCGCCGTCGGTGTAGAAGACGAGATCCTTGCTCGCGTGCCGGAAGCCGCTGCGGAGGGCGGCGCCGTAGCCGCGATTGCGGGCATGACGGATCACCCGCACCTGCGGCGAGCGACGTACCACATCGGCGAGGACGGCGGCCGTCGCGTCGGTGCTACCGTCGTCGACGACGAGGACCTCGTAGTCGTCGGTGATGGTGGGCAGCACGGCGAGAGCCGTGGTCACCATCTCCGCGATGGTCGCTGCGTCGTTGAACGCCGGAAAGAATACGCTGATGCTGGAGCCCGTGGGGGCTCCGGGTTGCCTCGGGTTCAGATACTTCCCTTCCTTGCCATGCCGTCCGGTGCGGCCTGGACGACACGTGCGCAAACTGTACCACATCGGCCGCCCGACGCAGCCGATGGGCCGAGCGGCCGGAGCGACCGATCACGCGTGCAGGGCGCTCGTATAGACGGCGACCGTGAGGCGGGCCGTCCGCTCCCACGAAAAATCGCGCGCCCGCGTGAGCCCGCGGGCCCGCAGGTCGGCGCGCAGCGCGGCGTCCCGCCACAGATGACGGATAGCGGCGGCGAGCGCGTCCACGTCCATGGGATCGACGAGCAGCGCGGCGTCGCCAACCGTCTCCGGCAGCGCCGACACGTTCGAGGTGATCACCGGCGTGCCGCACGCCATCGCCTCGAGCGGCGGCAGCCCGAATCCCTCGTAGAGCGAGGGGTAGACGAAGACGCGCGCGCCGCACAGCAACGGCGGTCGTACCGCCTCGGGCACGTAGCCGAGCGACCGCACACGGCCCTGTCGCGCGAGCGTGGCGATCCGGGGCCGCAGGTCGTCGGTGCCCCAGCCGTCGGCCCCCGCGAGCACGAGGGGCCCCACGTCGGCGCCAGCGGCGACCACGGCGTCGAGCAGGCGCCCCAGGTTCTTGCGCGGCTCGCGCGTGCCCAGGAACAGCAGGTACCCGCCGGGGACGAGGCCAAGCGGCGCCAGCGCCCTCTCGACGTCGGCGCGCGGCAGAGGACGGAACGACGCATCCACGGCCAGCGGCACCACGGCCACCCGCGAGGGAGGGATGCCGAGATGCTTCACGACGTCGTCCTTCGTGGCCTGGGAGACCGCGATGATGCGATCGGCGACAGCCGCCGACACGGGCAGGCCGACGCGCATCTCGCGCAGCCGCTTGGCGGGGTGCCACTGCGGGAACAGCAGCACGGTGAGGTCGTGAAACGTCACCACGCGCTTGGCGCGGTCGACGGGATGCGTGAAGAGGAAGTTCGTGGCGTGAAACACGTCGACGGGCCCGACGAGCGCCTCCAGCGTGGCCGGCGCCCCGAGCATCTCCCGGAGCCGCCGGCGGAGCCGGGTCGGCAGCGCCGGACGCGGGACCTCCACGTTCTGCTCGCAGAAGGACAGCTGCGACACCGGCCGCAGCGGGTTCACCGGCCACGGGCCGACGACGACCGCGCGCGTGTCGGGGTCGACGCGCGCCACGGCGCGGATCAGGTGGTCGGTGTAGTGACCGATCCCGAAGCGGTCACCGACGAGGGGAACGCCGTCGTAAGCGATGCGCACTGAGGGTCAGCTCACCGCCGCCGCAACGCGTGGCGGATCCACACCAGCCACAGTCGCCATTCCGAGCGGGAAACGACGGAGCGGTACCGCCGGAAGGTGGCCAGGCTCACGCCGATCAGCCGGAACGCGAAGGCGACGCCGCCGGGCCGGCGGCCCTCGGCCTCGAGCACAGCCAGCGCGTGGCCGTACACCCACGGCGAGGTCACGCGCCCGAAGTGCCGGTGGACGGTGCGGAGGATCTCGTCGTGCACGGGCGCGCGCTGGGCGAGCGTCTTGGCATCGGCGTGCAACCGCGTCGTGGCCAGATACTCCGGCACGTGGACGAACCGCGACACGCGCGCGAGACGGATCCAGAGATCGTAGTCCATGCAGTACCGGAGCGAGCCGTCGAGATACCCGAGCCGCTCCACGACCTCGCGCCGGAGGAAGACGGTCGGCTGGCAGATGAAGCACGTGTCGGCCAGCCGCGCGAGGTCGAACGGCTCGGTGGGGTATCGATCGATGACGCGGCCGGACTCGTCGACGTGATACCCCTCGCCGTAGACCGCGCCCGCCTCCGCGTGAGCGCGCAGGCCGGCCACCGCCGTCTCCACCGCGCCCGGCAAGTACGTGTCGTCGGAGTTCAGGTAGGCGACGATCGTTCCGCGCGCGCGCCGCCAGCCCTTGTTGATGGCGTCGGTCTGCCCGCCGTCGGACTCCGACACCCAGGACAGCCGGTCGCCGTAGGACCGGAGGATGGCGGTGGTCTCGTCGGTCGAGCCGCCGTCGATGACGAGGTACTCGATCCGCGGGTAGCTCTGGGTGAGCACGCTGTCGATCGTCTGCCGGATGAACCGCGCCTGGTTGAACGACGGCGTCACCACGGTCACGAGCGGCACGTCGGTCACGCGACTACTCGATGGTGATGGCCCGCAGCTGGAACGACAGGCGCCGGCGGTCGCCGCGGAAGGGCACGCGCGACGGCCGGAACGCCGACCGGCAGCGCAGGTCGATCTCGACAACGCTCGGATCCCATCCCGGCTCCGGCAGCGGCCACGTGGCTTCGAACTCGCCGGCTGCGGGCAGCTCCCGACGGCCGACGTCGGCGCCGTCCACGCGCACGTGCAGCGATCCCTTCGGCTGATCGCGGCGCAGTGGCAGCCGCACACCGCGGACGATCAGCCGGCTCGTGCCCGGTCCGCGCCGCAACAGGAAGTGCGCGCGCGATCCCACCCATCCGTCCGTGTAGGCGCCCTGCGCGTGGTGCAGGTAGCGGTCGACGAGCCCGTAGACACGCCGCTCGAGGATGCGGCGCAGGCGCACGTACGACGCGCGCGACCGCGCGGGGACCCGCGCTTCGAGCGAGCCGAACACGAGACGGAAGTACGTGTCGATCGCGTAGGCGACGCGGGCGGGCGGATACCGGCGCGACCCGTGCCGCCGCATCACGCGGACCAGCTCGGCCAGCCGGCGCGTGCCGCCCGAGAACGTCTTCGCCGTCCCGTACTCGCGCAGGCTGGCGAGCGCCTTGGGCAGGTAGTCGACCCGGTAGCGCCGGCCGATCTTGATGAAGAGATCCCAGTCCATGCCCCAGTGCAGGCTCTCGTCGAGGTAGCCCGCCGCGTCGACGGCGTCGCGCCGGAAGAACGCGCTCTGCTGGAGGATGTAGTCGTGCACGTAGACGAGCTTCCACAGATCGAAGGGCTCGGTGGCGGGAAATGGCCGCGTCATCCGGCCTTCCTCGTCCATCAGGTAGCCGTCGCCGTACACCAGCGCGCAGTCGGGATGCTCGGTGAGGTGCTCGACGGCGGACCGCACCGCCCCCGGCAGGTACGTGTCGTCGGAGTTCAGCCAGGCCAGCACGTCACCCCGGGCGCGTCGGAACCCCTTGTTGATGGCGTGCGACTGGCCGCCGTCGGGCTCGGAGATCCAGGTGAAGCGCTGACCGTAACGGGCGAGGATGTCGAGCGTCTCGTCGGTGGACCCGCCGTCGATGACGATGTACTCGATCCGCGGATAGTCCTGCGACAGCACGCTCTCGATCGCCGCCTCGATGAAGCGGCCCTGGTTCAGTGACGGCGTGACGATCGAGACGAGGGGCGGCCGGTCCACTCCTCAGCGGACCCGCACGTCGTCGATGATGCACGAGAGCGGGCGTGGGTCCCGCGATCCCCGGTACATCGGCCGGAAGGTCCGGTCGGCGATGATTTCCAGACGCAGGGCGCCGTCGTCGGTGGGCGGGCAGGCGGCGTGGATGGTGAACGGGCCGGGATCGGACAGCACGTGCGCGCCGAGCGACACGCCGTTGGCGAAGATCGACAGCGTCAACGGACGCCGGCCCGGCATCTCGTGGCGACCCCGGATCAGCAGCGCGCGGCCGTCGGGCACCGCCGGCACGTTGGTGACGTAGCGCTTGGAGATCCAGCCGTCCGCCCACCGGTCGCGGAAGTCGTAGGCGCGCGGCAGCCCGAGGGGCAGCACCCGCTTGGCGGCGTGGCGCATGCACTGCGGCCAGTATGCCGGACGGTCGCGGTTGAGCCACAGCGTCATCACGAGGCTCGTCGCGAAGGCGAGCACGCTCGGCCGCTTGGCCGCGAACACCTCGCGCTCCGAGCGATTGAAGCGATGGTCCGCGTACTCGTACACCCACTCGAAGGGCACCACGCCGTAGTGCCGCTTGACCGTCGCCATGATCTCCTCGATCACGCCCCGGCGCGAGGCCAGCGTCTTGGCGCTATTGTGCAGCCGC
>Ga0070708_100004382_pt1 | contig 11087 bp, 7 predicted proteins | sample KBSK5503metaG_FD_65469 | JGI IMG/M metagenome (GOLD analysis project Ga0070708, IMG submission 65469) | Corn, switchgrass and miscanthus rhizosphere microbial communities from Kellogg Biological Station, Michigan, USA - KBS K5-50-3 metaG | ecosystem: Host-associated > Plants > Roots >...
CTGGAGGCCGAGCCCGGCGGTGGTGGGAGCCGGCTTCCGGCCGTATGGCCCCGGCGGGCATTGGGTGCACACGGACTACGGCTGGTCCTACGAGAGCGATTGGCAGTGGGGCTGGGCTCCCTTCCACTATGGCCGCTGGTATCTGGATCAAGGATACGGATGGGTCTGGATACCCGGCAATGCCTGGGCGCCGGCCTGGGTCTCCTGGCGTTACGGAGGAGGGTACGTAGGCTGGGCGCCGCTGCCACCGGCGGGCAGCGCTATCGTCATCGAAACGTACCATCCCTATTGGTGCTTCGTGGAAACGCGTTATCTGGTGGTGCGGGATGTCTATCATTACGCGATGCCGGTGGAGAACAATCACCTGGCGTTCAGCGCGACAGTCACCGTGCAGCAGACGATGGGCCACGGCGGCGCCCACTGGAGCCCGGGGCCACCCGCGGCGCAACTGTCGCGTGAGATCGGTCAGCCCATTCACACCGCCATCATCACCCCGCCTCCGGGAGGCGCGGTCCAGGCCCACCGCATAGCGCTCAGCCCAGCCCACGCCGCCGGCGCGCCGTCGGGTACAGCGGCTCATCCAAACGCCGGCACTCCGACTCACGAGCGGGCGCAGGGCATCGATCACGGCGAGGGCGAGCATGAGCGCGGGAGAGAGGGTGTTGCCGCTGAGCACGAGCGCGAGAGAGAGCGAGAGGGTGTTGCCGCTGAGCACGAGCGCGAGAGAGAGCGAGAGGGCGTTGCCGCCGAGCACGAGCGTCCCCGCTATGCTTCCCCCGAGGCGCACGGCCCGGCCAACGCGCCACCGCCTCCGCCGGCGGCGAAGCGCAAACGACGGTAGCAGGGTAAAAAAAAGCGTCGCAACCAGGCCCAGCCGCGTACGGCACTGCTCCCGCTCTGAAATTTAGCTGCCGCCCGCGATCTGACTCATCTGCAGGCGATTCTCCAACCCGTACGGCAGACGCTTGCGTCGGCTCTGGAATGCAGCGGACGCCCGCCCCCGCCTCGTCAGCCGGGCTCGGGCGATTCTCCGACCGCGTACGGCGATACGCCGGATGTAACGATCGGCCCCCGGCTCTGGTTCGCCAGTCGGGCGACTCCTCCGAGTACCCGTTTCGATTCTGGAAATCAGCCAGGCGAGAGGCAAATTCAAGACGCGTTTCGTCCTTAAACTGCCGCTCAGTATCAGATCGACCGTTAAAAAGACGCAGTCGGAGGGGATAGGGGATGCGGCGGGTGTAGCGACCTCCCACGACCTGGCTCGTCAGGAGGCGATTCTCCCAACGCGAACGGCACGCGCTTCCGGCGGCTCTGGAATGCAGCGGCCGCCCGCCCTGCCTCGTCGGCCGGGCGATTCTCTGGCCTCCTGGCGCAGCGCAACGAAGCAGGTGGGCCGCGCAGCAGTTTTTCATCACCCTACGAGATGGGTCAGCGCGGGTCCATTCGGCCGATTAGCTCGCGGCGCGCGGCCGTCGTGTGGCAGATGAAGCAGCCTTGCTGGCCGAATTGGGGGAGGCTCGAGACCATCACGTAGGCCTGGCCCTCGGTGGACCAGCTCAGGACGCGAAACCCGTGCTCCGCTTCGGCCCGGTAGAACACGTTCTTCGAGAAATGCGCCTCGGGTGGCGCGTCGCGCACTTGTGAAAGTCTGGCGGTGAGGAGGGTCACCGGCTGGCCATCGATCTCGTATCCGATGATCGCCACCGTGGGCCCGACGGCAGACAGCAGCGTCGCCCCCAGGAGGCGAAAGTGCCCGTCGTCTTCATCCGGGCGGCTGTCCGGCAGGTGCGCAAAGAGGCCGCTCCGCCCGGCGAGCCATTGCTGGAGCCGGTGGCTCTCGGAAGTCCGCAATTGCCAATCGAAGCCTCCCCGAATCCGTTTGGCGTGCTCGGTCACCGCGAATGTCTCAAGAGAGGAAGGGGGCGAGGTGGCGATGGCGGCGCGCAGCGGCTGCCGAAGACCGAAGTACCAGGCGACCCCGGCCAGGGCAAACACCCCGAGCAACAGCGCGGACTGCGGCCACAGCCGTCGGCGGATGCGGGACGGTGGCGGTCCGGCGGCCGAGAGTCCTTCCTCGATGGAGCGATACAGCGACTCCGGCGCGGTGGCCATCGGCAGCTTTTCGGCCAGGCGGGTGGCGAAGGCGATCTCCTCGAGCTCGTGCCGGCAGGCGTCACATCCGGCGACGTGCCCGGCGATCCATCTCTCCCGCTCGGGCGGGAGCTGGCGGTGGTGGAACGCCGCGAGCTCTCTGGATGGGTGGCGGCGAAACATGCTCCCCCTCAAACCGCACCGCGCAGGTGCGAAAGGCGTTGGGCGAGCAGCTTGTGTCCGCGGCTCAGGCGCGAAGCGACGGTTCCCATCGAGCAGCCGAGCACGCGCGCGATCGCGTCGTAAGAGAGACCTTCGACGTATCGAAGTAGGATCGCCGCGCGCAGCTTGGGCGCCAATCCGGTCATCGCCGCGCGAACCTGCAAGCTCACCTGAGAGCGCCGGACCTCGTCCTCCGGCGATGGCGGCGAGGGGAGGGCGCTGACCGGAATCTCCTCGTCGGACGCGAAGCGCCTCGCGCGCCGATGCTCATCCATGCAGGCGTTCACCACCAGGCGAAAGAGCCAGGTGCCAAACCCCGAGTCGTCGCGCAGCCCGCCGATCTCGGAGAACAATTTGACGAAGACGTCTTGAGAGACGTCGAAAGCGGCGGCGCGGTTGCCGGTGAAATTCAAGGCGATCGAGAACACGGCATCCTTGTAGAGATCAAAGAGCGCACGAAAAGCATCGCGTTCGCCCTTGCGACACGCGTCGATGAGGCCATGCGGCACTTGGGCAGCCAAGCCGCGGCCATGGGTCACGCTCACAGGACGCGCCAGGGCGAGATTTTCTTCCGTGCTCGTGCCCACCGGCCTCTGCGCCCGCGAGGATCGCCGCGGCCCTCCAGCCCCGTCAATCTTCTCCCGGGAAGAAAATTCCGCCGGGCCCCGTCCTCTCTGACAGCAGCCCAAGGAGCCTGGATGGGGGTCTTTTGTCGCTGGTCATTGATTTGGGCGGTTGCGGTCGGGTGGGCGCGGCAGGGATGGTCCGAGCAGTCGGGGCCTGGCGACGCCGGGCAACCCGGGCGAGAACGCTTCGAGCACGCCGACGTCTTGTACGGGTGGGTGACCAATTCCCGCGGGGACAGGCTCCGGACCTTCATCACCCGGCCCAGGGGAATCTCGGGAAGGGCACCGGCGATCTTCTTTGTCGGTTGGCTCAGCTGCGACAGCGTCGAGTATCCGCTGGGGGAGACCGACGGCTTCGGCGCCCTGATCCGCCGCCTCATCGATCAGTCGGGTTACGTGACGATGCGCGTGGAAAAGCCCGGCGTCGGGGAGAGCCAGGGCACGCGCTGCGACAAGGCGGACTTCCAGGGCGAGCTGGAGGGATACCAGGCCGGATTCGATGCGATGAGGAAGTACGACTTCGTCGACCCGGATCGCGTCTTCGTCATCGGGATCAGCAATGGGGGAGGCATCGCCCCGCTCGTTGCCCGGCAACATCCCGTGCTCGGCTACGTCGCCGCCGGTTCCTGGGGCCGAACCTGGTACGAGCACATGCTCGAACACGAGAGGAGGAGACTCGTCCAGTCCGGCAAGCGCCCTGCCGACGTCAATCAGGAGGTCAAGGCGTTCACCGAGCTCTACCACCTCTTCCTCATCCGCGGGATGACGCCAGGCGAAATCCTGCGCCAGCATCCGGAGTGGAAGGGGATTTGGTACGACGGGCCGGAGGGGCAGTACGGCCGACCGGCGAGATTCTACCAACAACTGCAATCGTTGAACCTCGAGCTGGCCTGGCAGCAGGTGAACGCGCCGGTGCTGGTGATCCGGGGCACGGGCGACGAGGTGATGAGTCGCGCGGACGGCGAAGCGATCGTGGAGAGCGTGAACCGCGCCCATCCCGGGCTCGCGCGCTACCTCGAAGTCGAGCAGATGACCCACGGCCTCAATGTCAATAAAAAGTTCCACGCCGATCTGATCCCCGAGATTCTGAGCTGCCTGCGGCGCTGGTTGCCGAAGTCACAGTGATGTGAACTTAGAGTTTCGCGCTTGACACCGAACGTATGTGTGGTACGGAGGGGACAGGCGGCCCTCTGTGGCGGCTGATCGAATCCATCCAAAGCCGTAGACGAGGGGGTTACCATGAGTTGGCAACGAAACTGGCTCTGCTGCGCATCGGCTCTGTCGTTGATTTTCCTGTCGGCCAGCAGCAGAGGGCAGGATGTTTCATTCCGCGAATCCGGAAGCCCGCGAGTCGAGTATCCCGTGGGCTCATATCCCCGGGGAAGTGCCGCCGCCGACTTCAATGGCGATGGGCTCCCGGATTTGGCCGTCGGGAGCGGCAGCGCGGTTTCCGTGCTCCTCGCCAATCCAAACGGATCGGGCTTGCAGGCGGCAAGGGACTACCCGGTCGGCGCGTTTCCGTTCTCGCTCGCGGTAGGGGACGTGAACAACGACGGCAAACTGGACATCGTCACCGCCAACAGCTCTTTCAGCAGCCTTTCACTTCTGAAAGGCAACGGAGACGGCACTTTCGAGCCCTCTGTCTCCATCTCCACCACGTTCAGCTCGCCGGTGTTCGTTGTTCTGGCGGAGCTCGACGGCGACAACAATCTCGATCTCGCGGTAGTCACGGACTTTGGCAACCTCTATGTCATGCTGGGAAACGGCGACGGAACATTCCAGACCGCGCGACAAACGACCCTCGGAGGCTCGGCAAGCACGATCGCCACCGGGGACTTCGACGGCGATGGAAAAACGGATCTGGCGATCACCTCGAGTGGCTCGGTGCTGGTGTTGCTCGGTCGAGGAGATGGCACCTTCCAGTCGCCGAGGTCGATCGGACTGGGAGGCTCGGCTCGAGTGGTGGTGCCAGGAGATTTCAACGGCGACGGTGCTCCGGATCTGGCCGTGCTCCAGTCGAGCAGCGTCGCGATTCTGATGAACAACGGGAACGGGACATTTCAGCCGCCCCGCTTTATCACCGTCACCCAAGATTCCAGCGACATCAAAGTGGGTGATTTGAATTCCGACGGAGTGCCGGATCTGGTGGTGACCATCTGCCCCTTCAGCGGCAATCCCGCATTCGCCGGAGTCCACTTGGGCAATGGCGATGGGACCTTTCAGGCGCCGATCCCCGGTACGTCCAACGCCTGCCTCTCGGGAATAGCCTTGGCCGATTTCAATGGAGACGGAAATCTCGATGTCGCGGGGAGCAGGTATTCGTCCAGTGGTTCGGTGATGCTCCTGCCCGGCAATGGCGACGGAACGGTCGGCACCCGGAGGCCGCAGGTTGGAACCGGGCCGAGCTCGATCGCCGCGGCGGATTTCAACGAAGACGGAACCATGGATCTGGTGGTGACCAACGGCACGGCCAACAGCATCTCCGTCGCGCTGGGCAACGGGGATACCTTCGATCGGGCGCGTACCATCCCGGTCGGCCGCAGCCCCACCTCCGTCGCCGTCGGAGACTTCAATGCCGACGGACATCTGGACCTGGCCGTCGTCAATTCGAGCGCCGACGATGTTTCTATCCTGCGCGGAGTGGGAGACGGCACGTTCATTCCGCTCGGTGCGGTGAGCGTGGGCAGCTCGCCAACGACGGTCGTCGTCGGTGATTTCAACAACGACGGGATAGATGATCTGGCGGTGTCCCGAACCTCGGGCTCGATCTCGGTGTTGCTGGGGAATGGAAACGGAACTTTTCGGGCCCCGATGAACTTTTCCAGCGGAGCCTCCTATCCCACTTCCATGGTCCGGGCCGACTTGAACGGAGATGGCGCGGACGATCTGATACTCACCAGCGGTGGTTTTTCGTTCGGTACGGTGTCGGTCGTCCTCGGCAATGGAGATGGCACCTTCCGGGCGCCCAGGCAGCTGAACGCCAACCGCAACCCGTACGGCGTTGCGGCGGGCGATCTCAATGGGGACGGCGTTCCGGACCTCGCGGTGGCGAACCGGGATTCGGGCAATGTCACCGTCTTCTTGGGATACGGTGATGGGACGTTTCAGCTCGGCGTGGACTTCTTCGTCGGTGGAAATGGCCCGAGCGCGGTGGTGATCGGGGACTTCAATGGCGACGGCCGGATGGACATCGCGACCGCGAACGCGCCTTCGAACAACGTCTCGATCCTGCTGAACCGTGAAGTTCCCGGCGCACCCGTCCTGGACCCGATCTCGTTCGTCGATGCGCTCGAGTTCGCCGTGGGGACCAATCCGGGGTCGATGACGGTGGCCGACTTCAATGGAGACGGAGTGCCCGACCTGGCGGTTGCCAATTCGCAGTCGAACGACGTGGCCGTGATGTACAACACCACGCCCTAGCCCTGCGGCGAGCGGATGGGGCGCCGCGATTACCTCACGCGTCCGCCACCTTGATCATCAGCTTGCCCTCGTTCGCGCCGGTAAACAGCTTGAGCAGGGTGTCGGGGAAGGTCTCGAGGCCTTCGACGATGTCCTCGCGCGATTTGAGCTTGCCGGCGGCGAGCCATCCGGCGAGCTCGCGCACCGCCTCGGGATACCGCTCCGCGTAGTCGAAGACGAGAAAGCCCGTCATGCTCGCCCGACTGACGAGCAGCGATCGGTAGTTGGCCGGGCCCTTGATCGGGCCGGTGCTGTTGTATTGCGAGATCATGCCGCAGATCAGCACCCGCGCCCCGCGCGCGAGCCGGGCGAGCACCGCATCGAGGATGTCGCCGCCGACGTTGTCGAAATAGATGTCGACGCCCCGCGGGCAATGCGCCTGGAGCGATTTTCGAAGGTCGTCGTTTTTGTAATCAATCGCCGCGTCGAACCCGAGATCGTTCACGAGGTATCGGCACTTCTCGGGGCCCCCCGCGATTCCCACCGCCCGGCAGCCCTTGATCTTGGCGATCTGCCCCGCCACCGAGCCCACCGCACCGGCCGCGGCCGAGACGACCACGGTGTCGCCCGGCTTCGGTTTACCGAGGTCGAGCAGGCCGAAGTAGGCGGTCAACGCGGACATGCCCAGGGCGCTGAGGTGGAGCGGCAGCGCCGCCATTCGAGTGTCGACTTTGGAAACGCCCTTGCCGTCCGAGACGGCGTATTCCTGCACGCCGAAGGTGCCGGAGACGAGCTCGCCGGCCGCAAATCGGGGATTCTTCGATTCAATCACCCGTCCCAGCGCCAGGGCGCGCATCACTTCGCCGATGCCGACCGGCGGGACGTAGGATTTGCCCTCGTTCATCCAGCCGCGCATCGCGGGGTCGAGCGAGATGTAGATCGTCTTGACCAAAAGCTCGCCCTCTTTGAGCTCGGGGACCCGCTCTTCCGAGTAGGTCCAGTCGCCGCGCTTGGGCATGCCGACGGGCCGGGCGGCAAGTCGAAACACGTGATTCGTCAGGTTCATCGGATCCTCCGGGCCGACATGGAAAAAAGAGAGCATGCCCGTCTTTAACCTTGATTGACAATCAAAGAAATGACCGGCAGGGCAGGACGCTGCTTATCCCCACCCAGCGCCCGGCGCTCATCCCCGCGGAGCTTAACTTCTGTCGACCGTCTGTGTTTCAGAGGATGGAATGACTCGACGGAGCTTCTACCTGTGCCGGGGGCGAAGATGAGGCGCTATGCCAGCTGTGGCTATCTCAGACGCGCGCGGTCGCCCCTTCCGTGATCGCGCAAGGCTGAGCACCTGGTCGACCGGCGTCTGTTTATTGATCGCGGCTTGCGGTGGTCGAGCGCTCGACGTTGTCGTCACCCAGGTACCTGCTGCGCCGCTCCCGGTCCAGATGATCGAAGGAGCACCGGTGGGCGGCGCGGCAGTCGACCGGATCGAAGTCGGCTCAGCGGCCACTCCCTCCCGATTGTCATCGATGGGCGGTCTAATCGCGGTCGGCACGCCAGTCGGTGTGTTTATTGGCTCGACGGCGCAGCCGAATTCCCTGTCTGCCGTGCCGGTGCTCGCTGACAGCAGCGGGCCGCAGAGCACGGGCGCGGTGTTGGCAATGGCTCGGAGGAGCTCCGGGGGGCTGTTGGTCTATGCGCAGAACGGCCTCTTTCACGACTCGCAGGGTTCGCTGTTGCTTTCCCCTCTCACCCAGGCGCTCGCGGGTGGCTCGCTGAGCTCGCTGGACGTCTATGGTGCCGGAACCTCCGAGGAGCTCTGGATGGTCCTGGCCGGCCAGGGCGCTCGCGCCGCCGGTGGGCAACTGGTGACTTTCCAGGTCGGCGCGGCTGCCTCCGCCCCGGACGCGGTGGTCGGCGTGGATGCCGGAATCGCCGTCGTCGCCCAGGATGGCACGGCCTACCTGCTCGAGCTTGACCAGCTCCGGGCGACCCCGATCGCCACAGGCCTGGGAAGGGTCGCGGGATTCGATCGATCGGACGATGGCAGCGTGTACCTGGCCACCGAGGCCGGTCTGTTGCAACGCAGCCGCACCGGCGACGTGTCGCTTCGTACCTTCGCTCCCTCCGGTTCCCCGGCGGTGACCGTGCTCGCGGTGTCCGCGGCGTACGGCTCGGTCATCGCGGAAACGTCGCAGTGGCTGGTGAGGATAGATGCAAGTGGCGCTGCCCAGTTTGGCTCGGCCGGCGGAGTACCACCGGTCGGTGGCGTCGCGGTCGATGCCAATGGAGACACCTGGTCGGCCGGACAGGACAAGCTCTTCAGAGTACTCACCGGCAAACCCGTCTCGTTCGCCGGGGAGGTCAGGCCGTTTTTCGATCTGCATTGCATGTTCTGCCACCGCACCGGAGCGCAAGGCTCGCCGGTCCGCAACTTCGATGACTTTGACACCGCCAAAAGCTTGTCGGCTCTGATCCTGCGCAGGCTCGAGGCTTCCGGCATCCAGCCGATGCCGCCGGCGTACGTCGAGACCCTCACCGCGGCCGACTACGCGGTGGTCATCCGCTGGATCGGAGGAGGACTTCAACCGTGAACAAGCGTGGAGGTTCCATGAAGACAGTCCTGCCTTGTCTGGCGCTCTCACTGCTCGGCGGCGCGGCGAGCGCGGATGTCGCCCCGATCTGCGAGGCGCCGCGCGCGATCGACAAGTACCAGCTCTTGCGGCGCCTCTCGCTGGATCTTCGCGGCCGCATTCCTTCGATCGACGAATACGATTCGCTCGATGCGCAGGATTTCGTGCCCCCGTCCGTGGTCACGACATTCCTGGCGAGCGACGATTTCCGGATGGCGATGAGGCGTTACCACGAGCGCCTGTTCTGGCCTAACGTCTCCAACGTCAGGCTCCACAACGTCAACTCGACAATCGTCAATCGAAGCCCGGCATGGGTGCTCGCCTCCACCGGGCGCGGCAGGACCTTTCGAGGAGCGATCGGTGCGGTCTGCGGCGACTACGAACAGACGCACTTCCTCACTCTCCCAGACGGCGCGACCAATTACGAGCCGGATCCAGCATACGTCGTCGTCACCGGCGGCGTGAGAGACGAAGGTTGGCGCTGGGTGACGCCCTACTGGAACCCCGGCACGCCGATCAAGGTCTGCGCCTACGACGCGATGGAAACGCTCACCGTCATGCTGGCCGGCGTGCAGACGTCGTGTGGAGATTACCGGACGAATGGAAACAGGAGCTGTGGCTGCGGGCCGGATCTCCAGTTTTGCTACAGCGCCGTCGCAGACACCACCATCCTCGCCTCGTTTCGCGAGCAGCTCGCCCTTTCGGTCGACGACGTGACGGTCGGCGGCCGTCCCTACACCGACATCCTGCTCTCGACCCAGGCGCACGAGAACGGGCCGATTTCCTTCTGGAAGCGAAATCTTGCTTCCAACCTCTCGCTGACCAACACCTACGTCGCTCCAGATCCCGATGAGGAGATCGGTGGTCTGGATTGGGGCGATGCCAGCTGGACCCAGGTGGATCGGAATGGGCCCCACGCCGGGGTGGTGACCCTGCCCGCGTATCTGCTCCGCTTCCAGACCGACCGCGGCCGGGCGAATCGCTTCCGGATCGATTTCGGCTGCGAATTCTTCATTCCGCCCGCCACGCTCAGTCCGGCGCCTGGCTGCGACCCGGGCGCCGCCGACCTCACCCAACGCTGCAACTGTCAGTACTGCCATTCACAGCTCGAGCCGCTGGCGGCGTATTTCGGGCTGTTTTCCGAAGCCGGGACGACGGTCCAGACGGATCAGGGAGTCTTTCCGCTGGTAAATCCCGCCTGTGTTTCGCCGAATCCGAGCGCCTTCTGCTCGCGCTTCTACGTGACGCACGGGGACGCGCACAATCCAGGCAGTCTGCTCACCCGGCAGTGGGTGGACGACCATCCCGAGTATCTGGATCACATGGTCGGAACCGCCGCCAGCCCGGGCGGCCCGCGGCAGTGGGCGCAGCAACTCATCGACGACGGAACCTTCGCCCAGTGCGCGGTGAAACACATGTTTTCGTACTTGATCAAACGAGACATGCGCGTCGCCGGTGAGCAGAGCGACGAGCTGGACCTGCTGCACAGTTTGGCGGACGGATTCCGGAGCGCCAACTACAGCTTCCCCTGGCTCGCCGAGCAGGTGGTGACGCTGCCCGAGTACCGGAGGGTGCGCTAGATGAAACAATCTCTCTTCGTTCTCGCGGCGGCGCTTTCGACTCTCTCTTGCGACAAGCTGGCGAACTATGGGGCCCCGAACGGCAATTCGCCCGGCACCAGCGTTCAGACAAATCCGCCCGGAACCATCCCCCCGGTGGACCACCCGCCGATGGAACGCCCGACGGTGATCACTTCCGCCGCCTCGCAGCGGGTGACGATCGCTCAGCTTCGCGGAGCGCTGCCGGTGGCGCTGGGCAACGACTTGGCTGGAAATGGAATCACCTGGCTGTATCCGAACGGAAGGCCAGGCCTCGACGTGGTGTCGCTCACCCTGGGAGAGCCCAATTACATCGACACCACCGAAGAAGACCTGTCGCCCTCGCCGTTCTACCTGAAATTCATGGACGACCTGGCGCGGGACGCCTGCGATCGCGCGCTACAGGCCGACTACGGCAGGAGCTCGCCCGCGGACCGGGCGCTGCTGCGTTACGTCGGCTTGTCGGACACGGCCAGCTCCAATCGCCCCGGGGTGGATCAGAACCTGCGCTATCTCAA
>Ga0070708_100004386_pt1 | contig 11083 bp, 9 predicted proteins | sample KBSK5503metaG_FD_65469 | JGI IMG/M metagenome (GOLD analysis project Ga0070708, IMG submission 65469) | Corn, switchgrass and miscanthus rhizosphere microbial communities from Kellogg Biological Station, Michigan, USA - KBS K5-50-3 metaG | ecosystem: Host-associated > Plants > Roots >...
CGCCGACGGGAGATCGCGGCAAACAAGAGGTCGAGCCGCTGGCGAACTATTTCATCGGTCGTCTCAAGCGCGATTTCATGAACGGCAACTTGGTCGTTGGCGGCGTCGTGAGCGGCGTGGCGCGAAAGATCGACAACGACTTTGCGCCGCGGCTGGCGAGGCACGCCGAGATGTATGGCAACGACGTGTACTACACGTGGAATGACCGCATGTACTCGTTCCGCGCGCAGGGTGCGTTGACCAACGTGAGCGGCGATCCGCGCGAGATCCTTCTCCGCGAGCAGTCGAGCGCGCACTATTTCCAACGTCCCGACCGCGGCGCGGGGTCGGGCGGCTTTCTGTCGAATCGATTCGATTCGTCGGCCACGGAGCTGCGAGGCGCGGGCGGATATGCACGCGTGGCGAAGGAGACCGGCGATTGGTTCGGCGAGATGGGACTGAACACGCGAACGCCCGGCTACGAGACGAACGACTACGCGTTCCAGCAGCGCGCGGATTACATCTGGTACAACGCAAATATCGGCCGTACGTGGACGAAGCCGACATCCTGGTATCGATCGATCTACACGATCGCTGGCGGTCAGACACAGACGAACTACGAGGGCGATCGCACCCAGAAGCAGTTGCACGTCTACTTCTCGGAGACGACGCCGCAGTTCTGGAACGTGTCGACGTTCTACATTCATCGCCCTAGCACGATCGACGATCGGCAACTTCGCGGCGGACCGGCGATCAAGGTGCCGACGAGCCACTTCATCGAGAGCTACGTCTCGACCGACTCGCGGCACGTCATCACGGCGAACGTCGACGCGTCGTACTACTGGGACGACAAAGGCGGCGTGAGCCCGAGCGCGTACCTCAGCGCATCGTATCGCCCGATGTCGAATGTGAGCGTGTCGTTCGGGCCATCGTGGAATCCGTCGCGCAATTACGCGCACTACGTCACGGCGATCTCCGACAGTACGGCAAGCGCGTTCTACGGCACGCGATACGTCGTCTCGAACCTCGAACAGCGCACGCTTGGTCTCGATACGCGATTGAACGTGACATTCGCGCCGACGATGACGCTGCAACTCTACGTACAGCCGTTCTTCGCGTCGGGCAAGTACTACAACTTCAAAGAGTACATCTCGCCGCGCACCACCGAGACGGCGGCGTACGGAACCGACCGCGGCACAATCTCGGCGACCAAAGACGCGGGCGGCATGGTGACGCAATACACGATCGACCCCGACGGCGCCGGCCCCGCGAAAGCGTTCACGATCGACAATCCGAACTTCAGCCAGCAGTCGTTGCGTGGCAACGCGGTGTTCCGCTGGGAGTATCGGCCGGGCTCCGTGTTGTATGTGGCGTGGACGCAGTCGCGTTTCGCCGACTCGGCGTTCGGCGATCTGGATCTCCAGCGCGACCGGTCCGCGCTGTTCGCGGCGCGGCCCGACAACATTTTCCTGGTGAAGGCCAGTTGGTGGTTGGCGCGCTGACCGCTTAGCGATCTTCGGTTCGTGAACCTCGCGGTTCAAACGAGCATCGCGATGCTGACGGCGAGCTCCAGCAGATAGCGGTGAGCCGATAGCAGTGAGCTTTGAGCCTGTACTAGTTGGGACGGTTTGGTCCGTTTCGCGTTCCCGCGGCGGAGACCGAATGCCATCTCCTCAGCGCTCCTGATCGGGTCGCGCTCGCCGACCGCCGGTGGCGACAGTTGTCGAGCGAGACGGTCGAGATACGGCGAATGACGTACGCCTATCGGAAGCGATTGCTCGAGGACGATAAGCAGTAGAGCTGTGGGAGCAGCTCGCGGCTCCCTGCTTCAGGCTCAAAGCTTACGGCTGGAGCTCGCTGCATACGTCGCGATGCCAGCAATCATCGCGAATCGTAGCTAGCACGCACGATTGCGCTCATGCGTGCGGCCCGACAGTTTCTTGAGACCGTTCCGCCAACCTCCTCACCGTCCCCTTCCGCATGAAAACTCATATCGCAATTCTCGCGAGCGCCGCGGCACTCGCGGCGTGCTCGGCGCCGGCCCCGACGCCCGCTCCTCAGCCCACCGCGGCGCCGGCCCAGAATCGCCCGACCGCTCCGACGAATCCCTCCGGTCCGCCCGCGGGTCTGGGGCAGCCCGGACAGGGCGCCGATACGACGCAACGCGCCGGCTTGCCTGCCGCGCCACAGCCACGGCCGTACAATCGCGTGATCACCGCCGAGGCCAAGACGCGTCGCGGAATGTTCGCGGTGCATCGCGTTGGCGATCGGTTGTACTTCGAGATTCCGGCGAAGGAGTTGAACAAGGATCAGTTGATCGTCGGTCGGTACGCACGCGCCGCGGCATCGGCGCCCACGCCGACCGGCGGCGGCTTTGGCGAATACGCGGGTGACCGATTCGGCGAGCGGACCTTGCGTTGGGAGCGAACCGGGAATCGCGTGATCCTTCGCTCGCCGTCGTTCGCCGTGACGGCGGATACGACTCTGTCGGTGTATCGCGCCGTACAGAATTCGAATCACGGTCCCATCATCGCGATGCTGAACGTCGAGACCTACGGGCCCGACAGCGCCGCCGTGGTCGACGTCACGCGCCTGTTCACGACGGGCATTCCCGAGCTCGCGGCGATTCGCGGCAACATCGACGTGACGCGCTCGTACATCGAACGCGCGATCGCCTTCCCCGACAACGTCGAGATCGAGGCGACGCAGACTGGGATTCCCGGCCCGACTGGGCCGACACTGCCCGGTCTTCCGGTCGGCGCGCCGGCCCAGCGCCCGGCGCAGAGCGTCGTCGCGCATTGGAGTCTCGTGCGTCTGCCCGAGCAGGCGATGCGCCCACGACGCTTTGACGAACGTGTTGGACTCTTCTCGGTGAGCACGGTGGATTTTGGAACGAGCGAGCAGCGCGCCGCAACGCGCGAGTTCGTCACGCGCTGGCGGCTCGAGTGCTCGGATCGACGCGAGGGGAATCTGTGCTACCCGAAAAAGCCAATCGTGTATTACGTCGACCCGGCAACGCCCGATCAGTGGAAGCCGTGGATTCGCAAGGCGATCACCGATTGGCAACCCGCGTTCGAGGCGGCCGGGTTCAAGGATGGCATCGTCGCGGCCGATCCGCCGGCCAACGATCCCGATTGGTCGCCCGAAGACATTCGGCACACGATGGTGCGCTGGCTTCCATCCACGGTCGAGAACGCGGTCGGACCACACGTCCACGACCCGCGCACGGGCGAGATCCTCAACGGCTCATCACAGATCTTTCATAACCTGATCAGCCTCGGGCAGAACTGGTACTTCACGCAGGCCGCGCAGGTCGACCCGCGCGCTCGGACGATTCCCTTCCCCGATTCGCTGATGGGACGGCTGCTCGAGTTTCTCGTGGCGCATGAAGTCGGGCACACGATTGGGCTGCAGCACGATCAGATCGGGAGCTCGACGTATCCCGCCGACAGCGTGCGCAGCGCGACGTGGACGCACAAGATGGGGCACAGTCCGAGCATCATGGACTACTCGCGCATGAATTACGTCGCGCAGCCCGAAGACCACGTGGCGCTGGAGGACATCCTTCCCCGTGTGGGCCCGTACGATCGCTATGCAATCATGTGGGCGTACAAGGAGATTCCGTCGGCGAGTTCGACCGCGGCCGAGCGTCCAACGCTCGACCAGTGGTCCCGCATGCAGGACACCGTTCCGTGGTTCCGCTTCTCGGCGGGCAACGCGTTCGGTGGCTATGGAACGCAGAGCGAAGCCGTCGGGGATGCCGATCCGGTGAAATCGACCGCGCTCGGGTTCAAGAATATCGCGCGCGTCATGAGTTTCGTGCCGAGCGCCGGATCGCGCCAAGGCGAGGACAACGCGCTCTTGCGCGAGTTGTATGATCGGACCGTCGGCCAGTGGGCGACTGAGGCGGGGCATCCGGTCACGGTCATTGGCGGCGGTACGGTGCAGTACAAGTCGGGAAGTCAGACCGGGCCCGTATATGCGCCGCTGCCAAGGGCGCGCCAAGAACAGGCGATGCGTTTCTTGAATGAGAACGTGTTCAACGTTCCGTCATACTTGATTCGGCCGGACATCGCAAACCGCATCGAGGCGGAAGGTATGTTGACGCGCGTCGGCAACGCGCAGAACCGTGTGTTGAACGGGCTGTTTCAGGACGCGCGGCTCAACCGATTGATCGAGCAGCCGACGCTCGCCAAAAGCCCGCGCGACGCATACACGCTGGCCGAGATGCTCGACGCGGCGCGCCACGGCATCTGGTCGGAGCTGGCAAGCGGCTCTCCGAAGGTCGATGCCTATCGGCGGCTGCTGCAGAACAACTATCTCACGTTGATCAACGCCAAGTTGAACCCACCGGCGACGCAAGCGCAGCAGCTGGCGCAGCTCGCGGCCTTCGGCATCCGCATCGAACCGTTGTCCGAGGACGCGAAGTCAGAGCTGCGGGGCGAGCTGATGACACTGCGCGAGGACGTGCGACGCGCGACGTCCAAGGCCGGCGACCGGGAGACGCGCATGCATCTCCAATCGGCGGATCACCGGATCGGAGAGATTTTAGATCCCAGGAAGTGATCGAGTCTACGTGCGACGCGCCGGATCGAGCTGGAACCAAATGGGAACAGGATGAGACGGGATGAGACGGGATTAACAGCGATGAACATCCCTGCTTTTCTTGTCGTTGTTTGATCCCGTCTCATCCTGAATCATCCGGTCTCATCCTGTTCTCAATTTGTTGGAGCGTCCCGGGGCCGTTTGCCCCGGAAATGCCAAGCGTTAGCGAAGATCCGCGCGCGTCGACGGCGTGTGAAGCTCGTCCTTTCCGAGCTCGCGCACGGGAGTGGGCATTGGCGCCTCGCTCGTGATCTTGCCCTTCACGGCGCGAAAGAGCGCGAGAGGCGTTCGACGATTGTTCTTCGAGTAGGCGACGCTCTCGGCTTCGACGAGAATGAGCGCGATGCGTGGATCGTGAGGTCCGCCGTCGCGCTTCTCGTCGGCTGGCGTGTCGAGCCAGGTCTTCCATTCGGGCCGGTAGAGCGCGTCGATCAGGTCACGGTCACGAGACAGAATCGCTCGGCCGCTCACGCTGACCCACTCGCCGGTGCGCTCGCGGAAGTACGAGACGTTGACGTGTGAATCGAGCGCGAGCTCCTCGAACTTCTCGCTCTCCATGTTCGTCATGAACCAGAGATCGGTGCCGCTCGTGCGACGCTGCGTCTGCATGGGCCGCGAGACGAGTGATCCGTCGGGGCGACGCGTCGTGAGCATAGCGGTCTCGACGCCGTCGATGAGATCGTAGAGATCGTCGAGTTTTTTCTCCAGGGTGACTTCGCTGGGCATTGTCGTCGGCGGGTGAATGCGTGAGCGGGAGAGCGAGCGCTCTCCCGCTCACGCATCACGGCAGATTCAATGCCGCCACTGCGTCGGCGACCTCGGCGGCGTGGTTCTCGGGTTTCACCTTCTCGAACACGCGGGCGATGCGTCCTTGCGCGTCGATGATGAACGTCGTGCGCAACACGCCCCAGTACTTGCGGCCGTACATCGACTTCTCACCCCACACTCCGTACTTCTCGGCGACGGCGTGGTCTTCGTCGGCGATGAGCATGTACGGCAGATGGTACTTGAGCTTGAACTTGCGGTGCGATTTCGGCGAATCAGGACTCACGCCGAACACGACTGCATCGAGTCCCTCGAACCGAGGGAGGGTGTCCCGGAAGGAACACGCCTCGATGGTTCAGCCCGAGGTGTCGTCCTTGGGATAGAAGAACAGAACCACGACCTTGCCACGCAGCGATGAGAGTTTGATCGTCTCGTCGGCGTCGGTCGTCGCCGTGAAGTCGGGTGCGCGGGTTCCGGCGGCGGGGATCACAGTGCTTCCCCACCGATCAAAGCCGCCATGATCGCCTTCTGTACGTGCAGGCGATTCTCCGCCTCATCCCACACGCGGCTCTGCGGGCCGTCGATCACGTCGGCCGACACTTCTTCGCCGCGATGCGCGGGCAGGCAATGGAGGAAGATCGCGTTGGGGTCGGCTTGCGACATCAGCAATGGACTGACGGTGAATTCCGCGAACGCACTCGCACGCTCTTTCTGTTCCTGCTCCTGACCCATCGACGCCCAGACGTCGGTGTTCACGACGTGCGCGCCGCGTGCGGCCTCAATCGGATCGCGTACGACGCGAACCTTCGCGACCTTCTGCGCCCGCGCGAGGAGATGGTCCGCGGGCTCGTATCCCTCTGGGCACGCGAGGTCGAGATCGAAGCCGAACCGATACGCCGCGTTGATCCACGAGTTCGCCATGTTGTTGCCGTCGCCGATCCAAGCGTACTTTTTATCTGCTATCGCGCCGAACTCCGTGCGGACGGTCAACAGATCGGCCAGCACCTGGCATGGGTGCAGCAAATCGGTGAGGCCGTTGATGACCGGGACATCGGCGTACTTCGCCAACTCTTCGATGTCCTGGTGCGCGAACGTGCGAATCATGATGCCGTCGACGTAGCGCGACAGCACGCGTGCCGTATCGGCGATCGGCTCACCGCGCCCCAGCTGCACATCGCGCGGCGAGAGGAACAATGCGTGTCCGCCGAGTTGAAACGTCCCCGCTTCGAACGACACTCGCGTGCGCGTCGACGCCTTCATGAAGATCATCGCCAGCGTTTTGCCCGCGAGCGGTTTCTTGTCGTACTTCCCGGATCTCATCCGCTCGGCGAGTGAGAAGAGAGAATCCAGCTCGTCGCGAGAGAAATCGGGGATGGCGAGGAAATCGGAAGTCATGGTCACCTTATAAGATATACTTTCTCAAATCCTCGTCTTCGACGATTGCCTTGAGCCGGTCGCGGACGACGGCGCCGCTGACGGAAATGGTCTCGGTGCCGCGGTCGGGGAGGTCGAACAGGACATCTTCCAGCAAAGTCGTCATCACGGTGTGCAGGCGGCGAGCGCCGATGTTCTCCATGCGCTCGTTGACGAGCGCCGCAATGCGCGCGATCTCGGCGATGCCGTCGGTGCTGAACTCGAGTTTCGCCCCTTCGGCCTCGACCAGCGCCGAGTACTGTTTGGTCAGCGCGTTCTCGGGCTCGGTCATGATGCGGACAAAGTCCTGTTCGGTGAGCGGCTTGAGCTCGACGCGAATCGGGAAGCGGCCTTGCAACTCGGGTATGAGGTCGCTTGGCTTCGAGACGTGGAACGCGCCGGCGGCGATGAAGAGCACGTGATCGGTCTTCACCATACCGTACTTGGTCTGCACGTTCGACCCTTCGACGATCGGCAACAGGTCGCGCTGCACGCCCTCGCGTGAGACGTCGGGCCCGCCCATCTGCGATCGTTCGCCGGCGATCTTGTCGATCTCGTCGAGAAAGATGATGCCGAGCTTCTCGACTCGCTCCAGTGCGTCGGCGGTGACGTCCTCGATGTCGATCAGCTTGTCGATCTCCTGCTCGAACAAGATGCGTCGCGCCTCGGAGACCTTCACCGTGCGCTTTTTCTTTCGCTTGGGCAGCATCTCCTTGAGCATGTCGGAGATGTTGTCCATGCCGTCGGGCGCGCCTTGCGACGCGAGCACGTCGAACATCGGTCCCTGGGGCGTGACCTCCACCTCGACCTCGCGCTCCTCGAGCTTTCCGTCGAGCATGAGTTGGCGAAGCTTGTCGCGCGTGCGCTTGTAGCGTTCCTGCGCCGGGTCGACCGCCTCTTTCACGACGGCGCCACTGCCCGAGACGAGAAAGACGCCGAGCGCGTCATCAGATGCCGAGTGCGCATCGCGCACGGCGGGTTGCGGGGCAGCCTCGGGTTTGTCCGGCGGCGGTGGCGGCAAGAGTAAATCGAGCAGTCGCTCGTCGACGCGCTCGTGGGCGAGATCTTCGACCTCCGATTCCCTCTCGCTCCGCACCATGTCGATCGCGCTCTCCACCAGGTCGCGCACCATCGACTCGACGTCGCGGCCGACGTATCCCACCTCGGTGAACTTCGACGCTTCGACCTTGATGAACGGCGCGCCGGCGAGCTTCGCCAGGCGCCGCGCAATCTCCGTCTTCCCCACGCCCGTGGGGCCGATGAGGATGATGTTGTTGGGTGAAATCTCCTCGCGAATCGATTCCGGAGCGCGTTGGCGCCGCCAGCGATTCCGCAGCGCGATCGCCACCGCCTTCTTCGCCTCGGCCTGTCCGACGATGTAGCGGTCGAGCTCCGTGGCGATTTGGCGCGGCGTCAAATCCGCGAGTCGAGCGAGGGCTTGCAGCGTGCGTGGTGAAGACATCGAACGGTTGCTAGTTGCTGGTTGCTAGTTGCTGGTAAGTGATACTCGTCATACAGTGCTGGTCGCCGGTGCCAGCAACCAGTGACCAGCAACCAGATTCAGCTGGTTTCCAAAACAGTGATGTTCGTGTTGGTGTAGATGCAGATGTCGCCGGCAATGTTCATGGCGCGCTTCACGATTTCGGGGGCGTCGAGTTGCGTATTGTCGACCAGCGCTCGCGCGGCGGCGAGCGCGTACGATCCGCCCGAGCCGATGGCGAGGATGCCGTCGTCGGGTTCGATCAGCTCGCCCGTCCCCGAAATGATGAATCCGTACTCTTTGTCGGCCACGATGAGCAGCGCCTCGAGCCGGCGAAGCACGCGATCGCTGCGCCAGTCCTTGGCTAGCTCGACCGACGCGCGCGGCATGTTGCCCGGGTATCGCTCGAGCTTCTCCTCGAACTTCTCGAACAACGTCATGGCGTCGGCGGCGGCGCCGGCGAATCCAGCGACGATCTTGCCGCCGCGGATCAGCCGGACTTTTTGGGCATGCGACTTCATGACCGTCTCGCCCACGGTGACCTGACCGTCGCCGCCGATCGCGACCTTGCCGTTGCGGCGCACGGCCAAGATGGTCGTCGCCCGAATGCGCGGGAGCGTGGTATGTGACCCTGAGTCCATCTGGGGAAACTTAGCGGGGCCCCGGACGGGCGGGACAGCACGCGGGTCTGCGGTCGCCGATGCTTTCGATGGGCGGCAGCCACTGGCATCGCGACGGGCGCAGCGAGCCCCAGCCGTAAGTTTTGAGCCTGAAGCAGGGAGCCGTGAGCTGGTCTCGACGCGAGCTCAAAGCCCATTGCTATCGGCTCACCGCTTACGGCTGGAGCTCACCGTCGACATCGCGATGCTTGTTAGAATCGCGATTCAAGGAAGGAAACCCAGACTTCGCGACGCTATTCGGTGGGCCGGCGGCGGAGCGCCCCGCGATTCGTGATCGCCTGGCCCAAGTAGCGGCGGTTGCGAATGACGCCAAGCAGCATGAGCAGGGTGCCGGCCATCACGGAGACGACCGAGTAGCGCCACGTGTCGCGGCCGAGGAAGGCCGCGCTCATGCACAGAACGCCGAATCCAATCGCCGCCTCGCCGCCCCGGCTCCGTTCAATGCGCGGCCGGCGGCGGCGCTCGCGACGGACGATGATCTCGTCTGGCGTCCACGCGTCGAACACCAACCCCAGTCCGACCAGCCCCACCAGGATGCCAATGATGATTGGGATGACTTCGACACGCATACAGTGGACTGAGGCACGTTCCGGACCGCGATCAGTGTTGCTTCAGGCGCGGGGGTGGGCTTTTTGATAAACCTGCTTGAGTCGCTCGACGCTCGTGTGCGTGTAGATCTGCGTCGTCGAGATCGACGCATGGCCGAGCAGCTCTTGCACCGCCCGCAGATCAGCCCCGGCATCGAGCAGGTGCGTGGCGAACGTGTGGCGAAGCGAGTGGACGCTGAGGCCAGCGTCTTCGTCGATCTGGCTCAGCAGTTTGGTAATTGTTTTCTGGACGGCGCGAATGCCGATTCGTTTGCCGTTTCGTCCAAGAAACACGGCCGTGCGGTCGGCCTTTGCTCCGATCGAGCGCAGGAGATCGTCGCGCTTTGCCTCGTAATTTCGGAGCGCGAGAACCGCGTGGTCGCCGATGGGGATGATGCGTTCCTTGCGCCCCTTGCCGCGCACTTTCACCTGCTGCGACACCATGTCAAGATCGACGCGGTTGAGACCTTGCAGTTCCGACAAGCGCATCCCGGTCGAGTAGAACAGCTCGAGGATCGCCAAGTTTCGAACGTCGACGAACTTCCCTTCCCACGCGCGCACCTCGGCCATCTGGAACAGTAGATCGATCTGCGGGCGGTCGAGATACCCGGGCAGGTATTTGTCGAGCTTTGGCGCGCCCACCGCGCGTGCGGGATTCGTGTCGACGACCTCGTTGCGATGCAGGTACTTGTAGAAGCTGCGGATCGCCGACAACGTGCGCGCCATCGAGCGCTTGCCGAGTCCTCGCTTGGAGAGGTGGCCGAGGAATCCGCGCATGGCGATGCGATCGACTCCCTGCCAGCTCCATTCGCCGCCGCCATAGTAGCGTCCGAGGAACCCGACAAATTCGCGGAGGTCGCGCTCGTACGCGCGAATAGTGTTCGGCGAGACGTCGCGCTCCTTGGCGAGATGATCGAGGTAGTCGGCGACGCGGTCGTCCAGATCGCCGGCCTTCCTCGGGCTCGTTGTCGGAGGCACGGGGAGGGTCAGGTGACGCGGGACAATCGCTCTTCCGCGATCGTCTCGTCACGCCAGCGAGTCATGTCGTTGAGTGCGCGCGCGGCGATCGCCTCGCGCTTGAGCCGCTTGTCCTTCACCCGCGCCGGCAGATCGTCGACGAGGCCGAAGTTGGCATTCATCGGCTGGAAGTGCGCCGGCTCGGCCTCGCGCAGGTAGCGGTAGAGCGCGCCGAGCATGGTGGTGGGCGGAGGAACGACCGGCGGATCGCCGTGCAGCATGCGCGACAAGTTGATTCCAGCGAGGAGCCCGGTGGCGGTGCTCTCGGTGTAGCCCTCGACGCCAGTGAGTTGACCGGCGAACAATGTCATTGGGTCGTCGCGGAGCGACAGATGCGGGCTCAGCGACGCCGGCGAGTTGACGTACGAGTTCCGATGGATCGACCCGAAGCGGAGAAATTCAGCGTTCTCTAAACCGGGAATCATGCGGAAGACCCGCTGCTGCTCGGGGATGCGCAGGCGCGTCTGGAAGCCGACCATGTTCCACATGCGGCCCGCACGATCCTCCATGCGAAGCTGGGCGATGGCGTAGGCGTCGCGCCCGGTGCGCGGATCGCG
>Ga0070708_100004387_pt1 | contig 11082 bp, 9 predicted proteins | sample KBSK5503metaG_FD_65469 | JGI IMG/M metagenome (GOLD analysis project Ga0070708, IMG submission 65469) | Corn, switchgrass and miscanthus rhizosphere microbial communities from Kellogg Biological Station, Michigan, USA - KBS K5-50-3 metaG | ecosystem: Host-associated > Plants > Roots >...
TCCGGCAATAGAAGTCTAAAGGCCACTAAAGTAAAGCCCGCCGTACGGCGGGCTTTTCTTGGCGTCGCGTCAAACCTTAGACCTCAGGCCTTCACTCTCAGCCCCCGCCGTAGCCGGCGTGCGAGATCCCCGAGAAGAGTTCCTGCGGGCAAGGCTCGGCGAGCGTTCCTCTTTAGGGAGAGGCCCGCGCGCTCCTTCCAGTTCCAAGCCCGTGTCTTGAGCCCGGGGTGACGTCGGAGATCTTCCAGTGTCTGGCCGAGCTCGCCGTAGAACTTCTCGTCCTCGCGGAAGTAGATGTTCTTCAACCAGCAGGCCCCCGGCTCGACGCACTGGCGCCGGATCACCCGGTGCCGCTCGGGGTCGAAGCCGGCGCCGTCGCCGGCGATGAGCGCCTCCCGCTGCTCCTCCCGCAGCCGGCCGAAGGCGGGTCCGTTCCAGTGATCCACGAACCGGCCGTTCAAGGCGTTTCCGAGAGGAGCGTAGTCGGGAAGCATCAGCAGGCAGCAGGGATACAAGTCGCCGTTTCCCCGGATCGTTGCGGTGTACCAGCCGAAGAAGCACTGGCCGTTCTTCTCCTGAAAGCTCGAGGCGGTAGGGAAGAGCGGAGACTCGGCCGGATAGTCCTGGTCCGATTTGATCGCCGCAATCATCGCGTTCCATTCGTGGATCGGGAAGTACATCTGGAGAAGCGCGGCCTCGCGGTCCCGGCGCAGGATGTCTTCGAAGAGGGGTCGGAGCTGATCCCCGTCTTCGAGCCGGAGAAGGAGGGACGGATCGAACCGTTGCCCCGGGATGTTCAGGACGAGGTTGACCGCGATCCGATCGGGGGAAAGCGACCGGCCGAGCTCGTACATGCGAACGAGCTGCCGGAAGTTCTGACGGTCGAGCAGGAACTGGACGACCACCGCGGGAAAAGGAGAAGCCCCCCGCGCCGCCACCAGACCGCGGATGTTCGCGAGCACGCGATCGAAGACGGCGGAGACGACCTGCATCATCCGCGCGTAATCGGCCGGTTCGACAGCATTCAAGGAGACGACGACCTCCCGCGCCCGGTATTCCGTCAGGCGCCGGGCGATCTCGGGAGTGAGCAGGGCCGCGTTGGTCGTGAGGTTGTCGACCACGATTCCGCGCTCATGGAGATGATCGAGCACACGCCCGAAGTCGCGGTGCGCGAGGGGATCGCCGCCGCCGGAGAGACGGACCGACTTCAATCCGTTCTCGGCGAGCTCGTCGATCAGCCGGACCAGGTGCTCGTAGGAGATCTGTTGTTTGGTGCGGACGTCCTGCTGGTTGCAGAAGTAGCAAGCCACGTTGCAGCGGTCGGTAATGTCGATCTCGGCGTGGGCGGGCCCGCGGGTGGCTTTCCCCGAGCGGATCGCCTCGAGGATCTCTCTCTTACGCGCCTCGTCGATCTCGGCCCAGCCGTGGGAATCCCTCATGAGGTCAAGTCTAACGTTCCCGCACACGTCGCCCTTCGCGCTTCGCGCTGGTGCGCGATCGCTGCGGGCTCCCGCATCCCACGTCGCCCTTCGCGCTTCGCGCTGGTGCGCGATCGCTGCGGGCTCCCGCATCGCGAGGCTCCTCCCTCGGTCCCCTCGGGAGACTCCTCACGATGCGAAAGAAAAGACCGGGCGGAGTGGCACCTATCTTCTTGTTTTAGCTCTGGTTCGCGGCGCCCGAAGTCTCCCGGAGGGGAGGAGGCGCGCGCCGCGGGAGCGAGAGCGAGGAAGGGATCAGGCTCGCGGTCGAGCCCCTTTGGGCGAGCCGCGAGCCGGTGGCGAAGCCAGATCTCGACCGAGCGAGAGCGACGTGCGGAGGAGGCGCGCGCCGCGGGCCGGTGCGCCGTCAGGCGCAGGTCCCGAGCAAGCGGTAGCGACGGCTAGACCCCGGACTTCGACGCGCGAGAAGGGCTTTGCTTCTTTGGCAACGCCGCGATCCGCGCCGCCTCGTCGAACATTGCCAGTCCCTTCTGGACCTGCTGGTCGCCGCTGACCTGAACGCGCCGGCCGGCTTCCAGCCCGAACTTCGAGTTGGCAACCTCCACGCGCAGGGCGAGGTCGACCAGGTTGCGGTTGGGGTCCTCGTTGTACTGGCGCTGCAGCTCCTCGGCGGTCGAATACCCGGCCTTCTGAGCGAACCGGAAGAGCTCGTCCCGCAGAGCGGGGGTCACTGTGATTTCTTGCGGGATCTGCGGGTGATGGCTCAGCCAGTCGACGGCGAAATTGAAGAGAATGTTGCGTCCCAGGAGCTGGCTTAAGAGCTTCGAGTCGCCAAAGTTGTTCTTGACCAAGACATCCGGCGTGATCCCGCCGGCGGCGTAGACGACCCGTCCGGCGTCGGTGTAGAAGGGTTGACCCGTCTTGCGCGATTCCTCGCCATTCTTCGCCGCGTCCGGAGCGTCCGGATCGGTCGGGTTCACGTACGCGAGCAGGTCGGAAAAATCGCGCTGAATCCAGCGTCCGGACGGCGTGTAGTACCGTGCGGTAGTCAGCGCGAGACCGGCGCCGTACGGAAGCGTGTAGACACTCTGAACCAGTCCCTTACCCCAGCTGCGCTGCCCGACCAGAAGCCCGCGGTCGTGGTCCTGAATCGCCCCCGCGACGATCTCGGAGGCCGAGGCCGAGCCGCGATTGATCAGCACGACGAGCGGCCGGTCGAGATGCATGCCTTCGCCCGGCGCATAGAAGTCCTGAGCGGAAGAGGTCGTGCGCCCGCGGGTGTAGACGACCTTGGAGCCCTTTGTCAAAAAGATGTCCGCCACGTCCACGGCCTGATCGAGCACTCCTCCCGGATTGCCGCGCAGATCGAGCATCAGCCGCTTCATCCCCTGCTTCTCGAGCTTGTCGATGGCCGCAACCAACTCGCGGCTGGACGTGTGCGTGAAGTCGCGCAGCAAGATGTAGCCCGTCTCCGGCCCGATGAGGAAGGCATAGGGAACCGAGAGAGTCGGAATCTCCGCGCGAGTGATCGTCATTCGGATCGGCTCGTCGAGGCCAGGCCGCCGGATCGTGATCGTGACCTGCGTCCCCTTCGGCCCGCGCAGCTTCTTGACCACCTCGTCGGTCGAGGCGTCTTCCTTGATCTCCTGGTCTTCGATCGCGGTAATGATGTCGCCGGCCCGCACCCCCATCTTGTACGCGGGAGTGCCCTCCATCGGGGCAATGACGGTGATGCGGCCCATCCGCTTCTGGATCTGGATGCCGAGCCCGAAGAAGGACCCCGCCTGCTTCTCTCTCATCGCCGCATAGTCGTCCGGTTCGAGGAACGCTGTATGGGGGTCGAGCCGGGCCAGCATGCCGTGGATCGAGGCGTAGACAAACTTCTCTGGCCCCATCGTTTCGGGCGCCCATTCCGCCAGCGTCGTCAGGATGTCGGCGTACTCGTCTAAGGACGGAGTCTCGCGCTCCGGGGAGGCCAGAAGCTTGCCGCCCACTGCCCCTCCCACGAGAGTCGCGGCGGCCAGCAGCGCGAGGGCGATCAGAAATCGGGAGCGGGGCTGGGTCAAGAGGTCCTCCTCTCCAGGGGAAGCTGCATTTTGACACGGCCGCGCCGAAAGTCGTAAAGGGATTCGTCCGCCGCGCGGCACATCGGGCGTAGAATCCAGCTGACTCTGGAGGAAACATGTTCGGCTCCATCGGCATGCCCGAATTGATCTTGATTTTTATCGTGGCGCTGCTGGTGTTCGGGCCCAAGAAGCTGCCGGAGATCGGAAAATCGATCGGCAAAGGGCTGGGCGAGTTCAAGCGGGCCTCGGATGACTTAAAGAGGACGATCGAGAACGAAATGGAGCAGGCTAAGAACGAGGTGTCGGCCGTCAAGGAGACGATCGCGCAGACGCCCACGGGTCCGCGGCCGGTCGAAGCGACGCCCCCGCCCGAGCCTCCCGCCGAGCCCGCCGCGGCCGAGGTGGATTCCCGACCGATTCACCCGGCTTGAGCAAGCTGATTCCCCGCCGCCTGGCGGAACCTCCAAAGAAGCCGGTCGGCGCGGAGGACGAGCTCCCGCGGATGGGCTTCTTTGAGCATCTGGAGGAGCTGCGCAAGCGCATCCTCATCTGCCTGGCGGCGGTCTTCGTTCTCTTCTTTGTCGCCTGGGCCTACGCGCCCCAGCTTTTCGAGTTCCTGGCCGCGCCGGTGCGCAAGGTTCTGCCGCCAGGCCAGAACCTCTCCTACACGACGCTCACCGAGCCGTTCCTGATGTATTTCCGTGTCGCCCTTCTCGCCGCGATCATCGCGGCCTCCCCGGTCATTCTGTGGCAGGTCTGGCTCTTCGTCGCGCCCGCCCTGTACAGGCGCGAGAAGAAGTACATCTTCCCATTCGTCCTCGCCGGGGTGGTGTTCTTCCTGGCCGGCTGCGCGTTCGGGTATTACCAGGCCTTTCCGCTGGTGGTCGGCTTCTTGATCGGAGTGGGGAAAAACTTCAACGCCGTCATCACGATCAACGAATACCTCGGGACGGCGACCAAGATCATCATGGGACTGGGCCTCTGTTTCGAGATGCCGATCCTGATCTTCTTTCTCGCGCGGATGGGCGTCGTCTCCGAAAAGTGGCTGCTGGCGAAGTTCAAGTACGCCGTGCTCATCATCTTCATCATCGCGGCCATCATCACGCCGACTCCCGATGTGGCCACGCAATGCGTCTTCGCGCTTCCGATGATTCTGCTCTATCTCCTGGGAATCGCGATCGCGTGGGTGTTCCGGAAGCGAAGCTGACTCGTCCATCTTCAGCCTTCCCGCCAGATTACTGACACGAGAGAGGCGGGCACCCGTGGTGATTTGACCCCTCGCCGTTCCAGGAGTCGTCAGCGCTCGGAGCGGGGGCACCGTATAATTCGCCTGAGTCGTTCGTTCCAGCTCGAATATCTATCCGGGTGGGGGCTCCGTGGCCTCTTCGTTTCCGATGCTTTTGCTCGCGCTGACTTTCGTCTGCCCTGCCCTCCGCCTAAGTCCTCCTCTTACGGTCGTCGGAAGCCTCGCGCCGCCGCCGGATCTCATTCCTTCGCTACGACCAGCGACCTACGTTGACCTTTCAAACCCGGTGACTGTTGATGGATTTGTGAGCACCGTGACGTTCATCTGGTCGGCGGCTCCGTGCCAGGCATCGGCGAAGGTCAAGTTCTTTCGGCCGAGCGGCACGGGAGATGTCAAGACGCTCGCTCTCCTGGCGGAGCGGGGTCCCTTCGACGTGAACTTCGTGACAGCAACAAGGGCGCTTTCGCCGTCGGTCGACCTTCGAAAAGGAGACCTCATTGGGATCACGAACCTCACCGACTGTGGGACGGCGACCTTTCGGAGCTATGCCGGCTCTGCCCTGAACTTCGACGGCGACGTCGAAGGAGCGGTGAACTTTCTCGACCGTCCGGAGCTCTTCTTCGGCGGAGCCCCGGAGATCCGCGCCAGCACCACGGAACTGCAAAGAGTCGAGAACATTCTTCCCGTTGCGATCTCCGCTCCCGGGCAATCCGGCTCTTATTTCCGAACCCGTCTCCAGCTTCGCAACCCGCAGGGGATCGGAACGATCACCGGCCGGCTCGTCTTCCACCCTGGCTTTTCTGTGGCGAGGTCGTCCGACGCTGCTCTTATCTACTCGCTGCGGCCGTGGGAAACACAAACCATCGAGGATTTTTTGGGGGCGCTCTCGTTGACCGGGATCGGAAGTGTCGACGTGGTCCCCTCGTCCGGTTTGGGACCAACGATTCAGGCCACGATCTACGCGCAGGCTCCTGGAGGGGGCAGCGTAGGCTTTTCGGAGCCGACAGTCCGTCCCGCCGAGGCTCTGGTCCGAGAGGGAACATTCGTTGGCCCGAGCGACCCCGCCCGGTTCCGTTTGAACATCGGAGTCCGAACGCTCGATGCCGGAGCGACGCTCACGGTCGTTGTGTTCGACGCGACTGGATTCGCAACCGGTTCTGCGACGAAGATCTATCCACCGAACTACTTCGAGCAGGTTCCGGCTTCGGCATTTCTTGGCGGCGGGTCTCTCGCGCCGAATACTTCGTTCACATTCCGGGTCATGGCCGGAAACCCGATCATCTATGGCGTGACCGCCGACAACGTTTCTCAGAACGCGGTCATACGAATGGTTACCCCTGACTTATGACGAAATCCTGGAGATGACACCGTTCTCGTTCAAGACTCAGGCGCCTTCCTCATCCGGCCCGTCCGGCTGACGGTTAACGGCTCACGGTTTACGTTTCACGATCCGTTCCTTCCCGTTTAGGGCAAGAACCATCTCGATGAACTCCCGGGCGGCTCCGCGGCCGCCGGCGCGCTTCAAGACGACCTGCGCCGCCTTGCGGGCGGCGGGGGTTGCGTCGGCGGGACAGGCGGAGAAGCCGGCGGCTTCCAGCATCGGCAGGTCCGGCTCGTCGTCGCCGATCGCCGCGGTCTCCCTCGGGTGAAGTCTCCAGCGCCGGCAGAGCCTTTCGTAAGGCGCTCGCTTTTCGTGCTGACCCTGAATGCATGCGTGGACACCCAGATCCTTGGCGCGTGCGGAAGTGGCCGGAGAGGTGCGCCCCGAAATCCAGGCGACCTTCAAGCCCGCCGCGATCGCCTTGCGCGTCCCGTGGCCGTCCTTCGTATCGAAAACCTTGAACTCTTTTCCATCGCCGGCGAGGTAGATCCGCCCGTCGGTCAGAACGCCATCCACGTCGAAGAACAAGGCTTTGATGGGCCGACCTCTCCTCGGGGAGCTTCTTCTCTTGCGATTCACTGATTCGCCCGAATCCCCAAGCTGACAGCCATCAGCTGATTCCCGCGGACAGAAGATCGTGCAGGTGCAGCGCGCCGATCAAACGCGTTTTCTCGTCGACGACGAAGAGGGAGGTGATCTTGGCGTCCTCCATCGTTGCGAGCGCCGTGGACGCGAAGGTCTCCGGGTCGATCGTTCTGGGACGGGGGTGCAGGCAGTCTCCGGCCGTGTGGGAAAGGGAAGAGACGTCCTTCTCGATCAGGCGGCGCAGGTCCCCGTCGCTGATGACGCCAAGGAGCTCGCCTCCACCATCGACCACCGCCGTGATGCCCATCATCTTGCGCGACATCTCGTGGAGCGCCTCCGCCATCGGTGTCTCGCGTGCGACGCGCGGAACGCGGTCCCCCGTCCGCATCAGGTCGCGAACCTTCAAGAACCGCCGGCCGAGCTCGCCGCCCGGATGGAGCGCTGCGAAATCGGCCTCCTGGAAGCCTCGCTTTTCCGATAGGACCATCGCGAGAGCATCTCCGACGGCGAGCATCGCAGTCGTCGAAGCCGTCGGCGCGAGGTTCAAGGGGCAGGCTTCGCGAGGGATTGCGAGCGAAATGACATGGTCGGCGGCTTTCGCGACGGAGGAACGGGGCATGCCTGTCATCGCGATCGTTCCGATCTTGCGCGAACGCGCGAATTCGAGCAGCCGGACGACCTCCGCCGTCTCGCCGGAATACGAGAGCGCCAGAACGAGATCCCCTTCGACCAGCATTCCGAGATCCCCGTGCGAGGCTTCGGCCGCGTGGAGGTAGTACGCCGGGGTTCCGGTCGACGCAAGGGTCGCGGCGATCTTCTGGCCGACTAGGCCCGACTTGCCGAGTCCCGTGACACAGAGCCGGCCGCGCATGTCGGCGATCTCTCGAACGGCCTGCTCGAAGGAGCTGCCCAAGTTGTCGATCTGCTCCCGGATGGAGTCCGCCTCGATCTGAAGGACCCGCCGGGCTGTTTCCAGGATCACGGACGGGTATCTTAGAACGGAGTTGTCAGTTGTCAGTGATCAGTTATCAGTTCTGAAACTGAAAACTGAGAACTGAGAACTACTTCGTGAGGATCTCCTCGATGAAGGCGAAGGCTCGCGGATCGTTGGACTGCCCCAGCCAGAAGATCGCCTGCTTGCGGACTTCAGGGTTCCGGTTGGTGCGCGCGACGTGGATCAACTGCGGGATCCCCTCGTCCTTAGGAAGCTGGGAGAGGGCGAAGACGGCCTTGCGCTTGACCTCGGTTTCGGGGTCTTCTCGAATCGCGTCCCGAATCGCTTCGACCGCTTTGCGTCCCGCCTTTTGCGCCAGCCAGAAGAGCGCCTGACTGCGCACGCGCGCCGAGTGGTCGTTGCGGGCCATCGCGACGAGCGTATCGACGGCCTCCCGCTCGGAGTTCTGCGAGAGGGCGAACGTGACGTGGCGTCGCAGATCCTCGGAGGGGTCCTGCTCGGCGAGATTCTTCAAGACGACATAGCCTCTTCGACCACGCGCGTTGCCCAACCAGAAGGCCGCCTGCCGGCGGATACGGTCGGGCTGGCCGGCAGACACCAGCCGTTGAAGCGCGGCGTCCGCGGCGGCGTCCTCGTGCATCGCGATGGCCGACAGGGCCGGTTCTCCGGAGTGCTTGCCGGGCTTGCGCCCCAGGTCCGACTCATGGACGAGAGGCTCGAGGAAGGCCACGCTTTCCGCCTCGGAGACACCGGTCAGCCAGACCACGGTCGCCCCCTCCGCGTCGACGGAGCAGTCCTGAGAGAAGTGGCGCAGGCGGGTCATTGCGCCCCCTTCCAGGCGCACGAAGAGGAGGAGCCGGTCTCCCGCGTCATGGTCGATGCAATCGCCCGCGTCGGAGTCGAAGAATCCGGAGTTGCGGTTCTCGCTCTCCAGATAGCAGCGGCCCCCGCAGGGCGACCTCTCGGCGCCGTCGGCCGTGCCGAAGCAACAGATGTGCCGGCGGCCGACCATCGGAACATCCCAGGCGGCCCAGACCCGTCCCGGAGAAGCCTTCAACAATCTATTTATTGTAGCCGCGAGGCCGCCGGACACGGTCTCGGACTTCAGCCGGGCGTTCGTGATCCTGGTCGCCTGCGCGGAAGCGACGCCCGCGAGGAGAAGGGCAAGCGTCGCAAACCCGGATCCGCGAAAAGCTCTCACGGTTCTCTCACTCGTCGCTCTCACCGTCCCTCCCTTTGATCGACACCGGCCCGTTGACCGTGGAGAGGCGGACCACCGTTTGGGAGTCGCCGAACTCGACGGCCTTCGATTCGTCCTCCCAGGAGCGCCGCGCCTGGGCGCAGGCCGCCGCCCGGCAGTTGAAGGGAGAATGGCCCGCCGACTCGATGCGGGTCCCGCTCCGGTAGTTCTCCGGAATCCGGACGGAGAGAGGGCCATTGACGGCGTGCGCCTCGAGCCCCGCGCCGTCCCAGCGCGTTCCCGCCAGATTCACCGAGATCGGACCATTCTGAGTCTGAAGCTTCAAACGGCCGGAGCCGCCGCGCAGGCTGATCGGACCGTTGGTCGCTTCGGCATCGAGGTCTCCGCTACAGTTGCCGACCGAAATCGGTCCGTTCTTCGCGCGCGCCTCCACGTGTCCCGAAAGCTCTTTCAACGAGAGTGGCCCGTTGGACGTCCGCGCGCGCACGGCGCCGGAGAGGCTTCGAAGCGAAAGCGGTCCGTTGCTCGCTTCGACGTCCAATGCCGTCCAGCGCGGCGCCTCGACCAGCAGGTAGACGAGCCAATCGCCGTTGGCCGGGCCGCTCGTGGAAACCTGCCCGTCGGCCCCGAGCGAAACCGAGATCCGAGACAGATCCTCGGCCAGGCGGGCGGCCTTGCAGGCCCGGATCGAGACGTCACGGCGGTCCGTGCCCGTCACGTACAGGCCGGAGCCGGCCGGCATCCGCATCACCAGCGGATGAGAAGGGACCGGCGCCGCCAGCTGTTGCTCGGCGCGCGCGGCCTCGGAGTCGTCGAAATGGACTCGAATCTGCCCGCAATCCTGGATCGGCCCTTCGTCGCTGGTCGAGATGCTGACGTTGTGGCCGCCGTGCTGATGCTCTCCGGCAATCCCCGTTGCGCCCCAGGCGCCCGCGATCAAGATGGTTCCGAGAATCAGGGTTCGTCCCATCTGCTCCTCCCTCGTCTGCCGTTTTCGTCGTCTTCCGACCTCACTTGTTGAGAATCTCGATCAAGTAGTCCGTCGCTTCCTTGTCATGCATGACCGAGAGCTTCTGGACGATTTCCTGCTTCCATTCCCTGTCCTTCTCGGCGCGCGCGAGCTCGACCAAGGCATGAGCGTTGTTCTGAACGAAGAGACCCTGCAGGGCCGCCCGCCGCGCCTCGGGGTCTTTGTCGCCGCGGTAGATGGAGAGCAGAATGTCCCCGGTTCGCGTGCGTCCCAGAAGCCCGAGCTTCGTGATCGCCCGGTGCCGCAGCTCCGGGTCCTTCTCGTTGCGGACGAGCTCGGAGATGTGCTCCGCGTCTCCCGCCACGAACATCCCCTGCACGATCGCGTCCTTCACTTCGCGGTCCGACTCCGTGCGATACAGGTCCCAGAGCTCCTGGCGCGCCCCCATGACCCCCAATAGCCGGGCGGCCGCGGCGCGCAGGCGCGCGTCCTTCTCGCCCCTGGCGGCGGCGAGCACCCGTTCGCGGTCCCCGGCGGTCATGAAGCTCTTCAGGATTCGCTCGCGCGCTTCGACGCTGGGGCTAGAGGCGTAGATCTCGGCCAGGATCTGGCGGCTCTCTTTTCCGCCGAAGAGACCCAGATACTTGATGGCCTTTTCCTGGAGGCCGGGGTTCGATCTGCCGCGCGCGATGTCGGCGACGATCTGCCGCGCTTGAGAGGAGCCGCTCTGGGCCAGGACGAAAAGCGCCCGCTCCTTCATCTTGGGGGTCTGGGGACCCTGGAGGATCTTCTGAAGCAAGGGAATCGCCCGCTCCGGATCGGAGTGGACCAGGCTGTTGATCGCGATGAGCTTCAACTCGTCGTCGCTCTCCGACTCGGGCCGCGCGTTTCGGCCGGCGACTTCGACCTCGAGCGCCGCGGCGTCGTTCGTCCAGCGGCCTTTCGGGAAACGTCGCTTCAGCTCTCCAATAGTGGCAACAGCGTCGCCCCGCCGGCCGAGCTTGTTCTCGGCATAGGCCTTCCAATAGAGGGAGCCCTCCGTGCGATCGCCGGTCAGCCGCGCCGCCTCGGAGAACGCTTCCAGCGCTCGCTCCCAACGCCCCTCGTCGAGCGCGTCGGTTCCGCGTTCGTACAGGGCTTCCTGCCGGGTGTTGCCCTCCTCCTCGTTGGCCCAGAGATCCGGCGTCACGGCAACGGCCGCCCGCTCCGACAGAGCGATCAGAAGCCCGAAGGAGGCCC
>Ga0070708_100004388_pt1 | contig 11080 bp, 8 predicted proteins | sample KBSK5503metaG_FD_65469 | JGI IMG/M metagenome (GOLD analysis project Ga0070708, IMG submission 65469) | Corn, switchgrass and miscanthus rhizosphere microbial communities from Kellogg Biological Station, Michigan, USA - KBS K5-50-3 metaG | ecosystem: Host-associated > Plants > Roots >...
CACCCAAGCAACGAGGCACTGGTGGAAACACGTATCGATGAGCAACGCGTGTCCGCTGGATATGCCGTGTCTCTTCCGGCGCACGGCTGGCCGGTACCTTCGCTATCTGACTTGGCCTTCCTGGTACCGATCCTTGTGCTCTTCTGGTGCACGACTGGCGTGGGTTGGCTGCTGGTCGATTCCGACACGGGGTGGCATATTCGAACTGGAGAATGGATCCTGGCCAACGGCCGCGTTCCTGCGGCCGATATTTTCTCTTTCACTAGATACGGCGAACCGTGGTTTGCATGGGAATGGCTATCCGATGTGTGGATGGCGGCTATTCACCACTTCGCAGGTTTGAGCGGAATCGTGCTTGCTAGCCTGGTTCTCCTCGGAGGGGCTTCCGTCTGCGTTTACAAAAACGCCCTCGCGGAATCCGGGCACCGCTTGATCGCGATAGCACTGACCTCATTGGCCATGGCCGCAAGCACCATCCACTGGCTCGCCCGGCCGCACCTCGTCACTCCACTCATGACGGCGGTGTTCTTGCGGACTCTCGGTCGTGTGCACAAAGGCGGTGCACCCCAACGTCTCCTGGTTCTACCTCCACTCACGATGCTTTGGGTCAATCTGCACGGAGGGTTCTTCGTCGGCATCGTTTTGCTCATCGCTTTCGCGCTAGGAACTATCGGTGAGGAACTGATCCACGGCGGAAGCCACCGCGCGTTGCCCAAAGCTCGAAAGTACATTTTGACCGCAGGGGCATGCGCCGTTGCGAGCCTCGTCAATCCCTATGGATATCGCTTGCATGTCCATGTGCTCCAGTATCTCGGTACGTCTTTCTATTTGCAGCGCATCAGTGAATTCCAGTCCATCGACTTTCATTCATTCAGTGCGGCCTATTTCGAAACTTTCCTTGTGTTGTCAATCGCGGCGGCTCTCTGGCACCTGGGATCAGGAAGGCTGGTACAAGTGATGTTGCTGCTGAGTTGGGCGCACTTAGCGTTGTTCTCGACCAGGAACATCCCGATCTTCGCGGTTGTTGCAGTGCCCGGTGTTGCCTTGGCGGTACGTGAGTGGTTGGAACATGCTCGTCTGCTTGGTTTTCTACGATGGTTGTGGAAGCTCAGCGACGGGCTATCGGAACTCGAAGTCGGATTGCAGCTTATTGCGAGCGGCCACGGGCGGGACCGATTGCATTGCCTGCCATGTTTAACCGTGCTGACTCTGGCAGTGTTTCTGACACACCCGGGACAAGTGAAGGCGCTGCATGCCGAGTTCGACCGCCTTCGTTTTCCGGCCGATGGCGCGACTTTTCTTGCTGGGCACCAAACACATCAATCAATCCGGTTGTATTCAAGCTGGCAGTGGGGCGGATATCTGATCTACCGCCTTTGGCCTTCGCTCAGGGTCTTCGATGACGGGCGCACAGACTTCTACGGACCCGCGTTTGTCAACGAGGGACTGCAAGTTTGGGACGCATGCCCGGAGTGGGCCGGTATCTTCGTGCGGTACCGCGTGAACGCCGCGCTCCTTCCTGTGGATTCGGCCCTGGCCACTGTATTGCGCGAGAGACGAGACTGGAAGCTTGTCTACAAAGACCGCGTTGCCGTGTTGTTTATAAAGACTGATGACGACAAGTGACGCTTTCGAGCCGTATCAACGAGGTTGCCATGCCAGAAGAGAAGGGAATTTCGAGTATCGAGAGGAGCGAAGATCGCGCTGTGAGCGCGAGCAGTCCAAGCGGCAACGGCTCCGCGGAACTGCGCGGGACACCGGCAGTGAGGCGCCGCCTTCCGGACGAGCGGCACAGTCTGACCCATCACTTCTCAGTAGGCGGGCAGGAAGGCTATGTGACCGTCGGCCTGTACGAAGATGGCCTTCCAGGCGAAATGTTCATCAGGATGTCGAAGGAGGGATCGACCGTCTCCGGGCTCATGGATTCGTTCGCCACCGCAGTATCTCTGGCCTTGCAGTATGGCGTCCCGTTGCAGGTGCTTTGCGACAAATTTAGCCACACACGGTTTGAGCCGAGCGGCTGGTCAGGAAATCCGAAGATCGGTTACGCCAAATCATTGATGGATTACCTATTTCGGTGGCTGGAACTGCGCTTCCTGAAAGGCGAGCAAGGGATCCTATTTGAATTGCCAAAAGTTGTCCCCATGAGGCCAGCACCTGGCAGCGCGGTGAAGGCTCTAGGACAGGTCGTCGGCCTGGGAGACGCGCCAGCGTGTCAAATCTGTGGCGCACTCATGGTGAGAAACGGATCCTGCTATCGGTGTCTTGAGTGTGGCAGCACAAGCGGATGCTCGTAGAGTAAAGCAGTGGGAGGACGACATCATGTGGGTGAGCGTATGAGATGAGAATGGGGCCCCATAAGGTGAGAATGGAGACCGCATAGGGTGAGAATGAAGACCGCATAGGATGAGAATGAAGATCTCATGAGGCCCTTGGCCGAACATCCGTAACCAATCTTCGCGTCGGTACCAAGTGCGGCGCGAATCGCGCCAGTCCGGACGGATCCGGAACGAGGCCCGACCTTGAATCAGTATCGCGGGAGAGATCCCGCGAGACTACACCGCAAGAACAACTACCCTCTGAGGTAGATCAATTTCTCAATTTCGTCAGTAGGGACCGGTTGATTTTCAGTCCCGGGTGCTCGTTTGTGGCGGACTCCTTTCGCCCATTTTGCTGGCGACCCAATCGTTGAGTATCGTTCACGCACGATTCCGACGTCCAGCCTGAACGGGGAGGTTCAGAGGCAATGCAAACTCCGATGAGAGGCGGCAGGGTCACGTCCGAGTAACTCTTCGGTCTGCGGGCTGCGGAGTTACTTCCGATCAGAACGTTGGTGGGGTTGGTGGTCAATGATGAATCGGCTCACAGATTTGTATGGGCGGGTCCTGTCTACCCAAGACTTGCTCCATGGCGCCACGGATTGCCCGGTGCTGCGAATTGCTTTCTCTTCGGCAGAAGGAGTCCGCTCTCGGCGGGTGGTGACGCGTTCGCGCTTTCGCCCAACCGGAAAATATCCCAGCTGGAAGATGGAGCGCATGCTGCAGTGGGAATCCATCAATGAGCTGAATGCGTTCCGCCTGCTGGATTGTGATCCGAAAGTCACGGTCTTCACTGAGCAGCCCTGTGAAATCGTTTATGTCGACGGGACGGAGATCAAGCACCACTATCCGGACATTTACGTCGAGATCGACGGTAAGCAAGAGTTCTGGGAAGTGAAAGCAGAGTGCGAGGCTTCACAAAGTGAAGTCTCAACACGGACCGAGCTGTTGCGCCGCGGACTGCAGGGGTACGGATTCAGCTACCGAATCGCGCTGGGGCACGAATTGGCTAAGCAACCAAGACTCGAGAATGCGAAGACTCTGCTGCGTTACGGCCGCCGTGCGGCAAGAGATTGCGAACGCGAGTGCCTGCGTACGGCCGTGGAGAGTAAGGGCCACTTCAACTGGGCCGAGATTTGCCAAGGTAACTTCGGCAGCCGAGGGCGAGAGATCGTGTGCCGTCTCGTGCTGGAGGGCGTGCTGAGGGTCGACTTGGATTCACCGTTAGGCCCGAGTACACAGTTCCTTGAAAGGAGGAACCATTGATATGGGAACCGCTGCTTTCGAACGAGACGCGATCGTCGCGATCGACGATCAGACTTATCGCATGCTGCGCAAGGTGTCGGACAGCTGCTGGCAACTGGAGCACACCAAGACAGCGCGCATCCGGGAGGTGGAGCAGGAGCAACTACTCAAAATGTATGCCGATCGTAAGCTCACGTTCGTCAACTCCAGCAAGCTGAGTGGTCGGAGCCAAAAAACGCCCATCGAAATATCGGAAACCGCGAAATTGCGCCGCCTGTACGTACTCGCCGCCCTGAAAACAGATACTCTCACCGACCTCAGGCAGGCCATCGCGGACGTGTGGCGTAAGACAAACAGGTCCGACAAACCACCCGTGGTCGCCAGTGTGTATCGCTGGAAGAAGCGATTTCTGGAGTCAGGATCGGATATCCGGGCGCTTGAGGACGCGCAGGGTAGAGGGAACAGGAGCAAGCGTTTTCCCGCCGATGTGGAGGAGATATGCGAACAGTCGATCAACGCGGTGTACATGAGGAGAGAGCGGAAGCACCTGCAGGACGTGCTCGACCACGCCATCGTCAAAGTCCGCGAGGAAAACCAAATGCGTCCCGCAGATATGGCGCTGCCGCTTCCGTCACGACGTCTGGTGAAGCGGCTGGTCGAAGAGATTCCGGCATTCGACCGGCACGCGGCTCGCTACGGGCATGACGCCGCTCTGCGAAGCTTCCGCTCGGTGAAAGGGCACCGTGTGACCCATGAACCGCTGGAGCGGGCTGAAATCGACCATACGAATCTGGATCTGTTCGCCATTGACGACGAGACCTTGCTGCCTCTCGGGCGGCCCTGGTTCTCGGCCTGTGAAGACGACTACACGCGCTGCATTCTGGGCATGTTCGTGGGGTTCATTCCACCAAGCTTTCTCACAGTTGCTCTTTGCCTGAAAGATGCCTTCCGCCCGAAGACCTGGCTGAAACAAGCTTATCCGGATATCCGGTCGGACTGGCCGGCTCATGGAGTCATGCGGGAACTCGTGCTGGATAACGGTCCCGAGTTTCATAGCGAGAGCCTGGAACAGGTATGCCTGTTTAACGGCATCGAGATGCATTACGCCCCGCGCAAAACCCCGTGGTTCAAGGGGAAAATTGAACGCTTCTTTGGGACCCTGAATGAAGGCGTGGCGCATGGCACGCCGGGCACTTCCTTCAGCAACATCTTCGAGAAGGGCGACTACGATCCGGCGAAGCACGCGATTGTGACCTTCTCCACCTTGAAGAGGGTCGCCCGCAAGTGGCTGGCCGACGTGTACCACCAGAAACCTCATCGTGCTCTGGGCATTTCGCCCGTCGAAATGTGGACCTCCAGCATCAAGCCGGAGGATATCCGGGTGCCCGAGGATCCGGCTGTCATGGATGTAATCATGGGCCGCCGGCACCAGCGAACGCTGACCCACAAGGGCATCGAGTTCGAGGGACTGTACTACAACTCAACTGATCTGCATGAACTGCGCTGCCGGAAAGGCGGCGAACTGCCCGTAGAGATCCGGGTGGATGAGAGTGACCTAGGGCGCATTTTCGTTCTCTCGCCGGAGGAGAAGGACGTCTTTACGGTACCCGCCCTGCGAAGCGACTACGCGACGGGGACCTGCCTGTTCCAGCACAGGGTGATTCGCCGCTACCAGAAACGACACGCAAGCATGAAGTCAAGTCCGGACGGATGGCTGCAGGCCAAAGAAGAGATCGTGGAGATTATTGAGAATGAAACGCGGCTGAAGCGGAAGCGGTCCAACAAGCGGGTTGCGCGTTGGGGAGATTCCAACCCGGCTGGCGGTCAGACAACCAACGACGGCAGTGTGGTTCCCACCAAGAGCTTGCCAGCCTCTGTCGAGACCGGCACAGAGTGTCCGAGGGAAGCCTTGGAGGAGCGCGCCTCGAAGGTGAAAATCCTTCCGGTCACGATCCAGGAGAGGTGACGTATGAACAGTCTTGGTCTTGCCAGCCTGGTTGACCGCACCCTGGTTTCTCATGCGCCTTTTCAAGCGGCGGTTCGGGAGATTGAAACCTGCTTTGAGTTTGCCCTGGAAGCCTCCGAACCGATCTGCGTGGCGCTCATTGGACCGTCGCGCACGGGAAAATCACGCGCGCTGGACGTTTGCGAACGGCAGCATCCCAAGACCCGTCGTGAGGACGGCATGTTCGTGCCCATCTTGCGCGTCACCACCCCATCCAAGCCGACCGTGAAAGGCCTTGCCGAAGTCTTGTTGGAGGGATTGGGCGCAGTCGACGCAACCCGCGGCACCGAGAACGAAAGGACACGGCGCGTGAAGTGCCTGATGCGCAACACGGGAACCCGAATGCTGATGATCGACGAGTTTCAGCACTTCTTCGACAAGGGCACAAGACTGATCATGCACCACGTCGCCGACTGGCTCAAGATTCTGGTGGATGAAACCCGGTGTGCGCTGGTGGTCGCGGGGCTTCCATCCTGCCAGACCGTCATCGATTCGAACGAGCAACTGGCGGGGCGGTTTCACGCGCCCATCCTGATGCCGCGATTCTCGTGGCAAGACCTGGACCAAAGGGAAGAGTTTATCGGAATTCTTCACGCATTCCACCAGGTGCTGAGCCAGCACTTTCAGATGCCCGAGTTTCAGCGGGAGGCCATGGCGTTCCGGTTCTACTGCGCCACCGGAGGGTTAATCGGATATCTGACGAAGATCCTGCGGCGGTCGGTGTGGCAGGCGGTTGCGGCGGAGAGAAAGGAAATCACACTCGAAGACCTGTGCGATGCGCACGAGAAGGCCGTGTGGTGCGGACGGGTTCCGCAACGTCTGCCAAGACCCTTCGAGCGCAGCTTCAAGCTGATACCGACAGTTGACCTATTGAGAGAGGTGAGCGTCATTGGAACCGTACGCGTGCCTGCGGACGAATCCGACATTCCTCCAGCCAAGCCTGCGAGATCCGATCGCCGAAAGCCTGGAGGCGAGTCGGCGGCGACCTGCCTGGTGATGCGATGACCACGCCGCTGTTGGTACGCCACCCCGCTCCTTTCCGAACCGAAAGCCTGTTCGGATACATCTTGCGGCTGAGCCAAGAAAATGGCTATACGACGCCATGGAGTTTGCTTCTGCTTGCACATATGGCACAGCACGAGGCACGCAGCACCGGCATGAAGGTGGCGAAACTCGCGCAAGTATCCAACCGGCTCGAGAGCGAACTGCAATCGATCTCTTACCGGTGGCCGGACGATCACCCGAGGTCCTGTCGCTTGCTTGGGCATTTGTTGACACCTTGGGAATTGGTCATAACCAAGCCCAAACTGTGTCCGGAATGCGTCGCAGAGCAGGGGTTCATTGAAGCTCACTTTGACCTGGCGCTCATGACAGGATGCCCTGTCCACAGGAGATCCCTGCTTTCCCGTTGCCCCGGGTGCAGGAGGTCATTGCGCTGGTTCCGGCCGGAATTGCTCGAATGTCACTGTGGCGCGAATCTGAGAAACGCCGATCTGCCCGCGATCTCTGGAGCGGAAGCCGATCTGCTGGACATCATTCGACGAAAAACACTCGGCCTCGCCGCAGGCCGGGACTATACTTCGGGACTTCCTGGTTCGCATCTCGAGGTCCTCGAGCTTCAAGCCTTGCTGTCGTTGGTCGGGACGCTGGCGAGACGCTGCATGATAGTCGACGACGATCCCGGCCGAAGAAATTCGCAGCGCATCGTTTCCGCGGCCGCTAGCGCTCTGGCTGATTGGCCGAATAACTTCTTCCGGCTCCTTCGCAGAATCACAGAAGGGATGCCGACGGACTCCTCCACAGGAGTGGCACGCGGGAGGTTAGGTGGAATCTATCGGTCACTATTTAGCCTCCGAGGGATCATGCCGACCGCACAAGGCGACTTTCTGAGAATTGCCTTCCTTGACTTCATCAGAAACGACTGGAAGCCTGCCTTCATCGACCAGAGGCTGATGAGGCGCTTAAGAACAGGCCAGCCCGAGCGGTTTATATCCAAGTCCGCGTTTGCTCGACGGTACGGCATTGACGCGAGAGCAGTGGCACGTTTTCTGGAGGACCAGGGAGTGCCGTTCAGAACCTTCCGGTGGGGCAAGTCGAAACGTAAGTCAATTGACAGCGCGGCAGCAAGGGTTTCCCCCGGACTGCCGGGCAAGATCTATCGGGTGCGGCAGGCCGCAGCCATGATCGGCATCTCTGTCGAATTGCTGAAGTGCCTGAAAGCGAGTGGCGATTTCGAGGTGAAGCATTTGATCAGCAAGACAAAGCCGGGGTTTCATGAGTTGGACATTGAGGCTTTCATTCAGAAACTGATGAAGCTCGCACCTCCTCGGAACCCCGCCGATCCGTCCACGCCCAAGTACGTCCGGTTCGCAATCCTTTCGCGCGGCTGGTATGGTTCGATCGAGGTCAAGGCAAACATCGTGCGAGCCGTGTTGTCGAGAGGGTTGCCGGTCGTGGGCAACGTCGACGGAACGGTTGCAGGACTGCTCGTGCCGTATGAGGGATTCCAGCGCTTGGCACACGACGAACGGGCGCGAGCGAGCGGAGATACCAGGACCCTTGCCGAGACAGCTCGCCAGCTGGAGTGTAATACCAGGTCCATCCGGCGATTGGTTGAATTGGGATGGCTCAGCCCCAGACCCGCTCCTAAAATGTTGCGGATAACAGAGGAGTCCATCGCTGAATTCAAGAAGCAGTATGTCTCGCTTGTTTCAATCGCCAAGGCGATCAACAGTAGGTCGTGGGCGCTCAAGAACTTCTGCACCAGATGCAGCCTCCCGATGCTGGTCGCAAAGCAGCCGAACCACCGAAGCAACCAGGCGTTCATTCCCACTGAGCGGAAGCAAGAGTTGCTCTGCCTTCGATCGGGCGGAACGCTGAAGTCGCGATCAGTGAGAGTGGGTTGTGAAGCAGCGGTTTGTTGAAGGTGCAGGAATCGACAGTTGCAAAATCATTAACACGCAAGCGCAAAGGCGATCACTTTCGGGTTAGAGCTAAAGGACTTTTGAGGGGGCTTTTCGGTGGGCGTTTGGCGGATTTGAGGCGTGCTCGTCTCGCAGAACCCTTCTCCCCTTCTCCGATCCCTGGGTCGTTACCAATTGAAGCCCAGGAGTGCGGTGGGCGATTCTTGAGTATCCAACTGGCGTTGGTACGCGCTGGGCAAATGTTTCCAGCGGCGTTCACTGGGTCGGCTTGCGCTGCTACCGGTGCCAATGGGATAGAGTGCGGGATGGCCACGTCGGCTGCGGAATCGGTTTACAGCGGGGCTGGGGTGAGGAGAGGTGTTACAAAAACGGGCTGGAATCTGGGGTAATTTCGGGCTGTGCTGGTGCGAATGGCGGACCGTTGGTGCCGCTCCCGATGAAGATCGTTTCACAGTGTCACGAACAGGCGAGACGGGCGTATCATGGCGCCGTTTTCGAGATCAAAAAGGAAATTCCGGATAGAGTCTCGGTTACCTTCAGAAGGAGAATTGCCATGAGAGCAAGAGTTCTGTTTTTCACACTGCTGGTTCTCTTGACGGGTGCTGCGTCTCAAGTCTCCAAGTCGGACAAAAGAGCTGTCACTTCGCCAGAATTTCCCAAACCCTTGGGACCTTATTCTCACGCGGTCGTCGCCGGAGGTTTTGTTTTTGTAGCTGGCCAGGGGCCGATCAATCCCAAAACACAGAAAATGGAGCTGGGCGACATCAAGTCGGAAACTCGCTTGGAGCTGACCAATATCGCGAACATTCTGAAAGCGGCTAACAGCGGGATGGAAAACGTGGTCAAGGTTTCCGTGTACCTTTCCGATGCGAATGATTTTGAAGCGATGAACGAGGTCTACAAGGAGTTCTTCAAAGACAATTATCCGGCGCGCACCACGGTACAGGCCGTGCTGCGGAGCGGACGTAAGATCGAGATCGACTGCATCGCGCGGGTGAACCAATAGAAAAACACAACGTCTTCTAGCCGCGGAACCGCGCGACGACTTGCATTGTTGCCAGGAGCAAGGCTGACGCTGTGACGCGGGCCGCGTGTAGGACTATTATTCTAGCTTTGCGTACTCCGCTTTGGCCTGCTGCAGGATGGGAATGTCGGTTGAGGAGTTCGGCGTTACGCTTTGGATTCCGATTCACCTTGGGAAGACCGCAAAAAGGGCGCAAGGGGACATTCAACCATAGCTGGATGGCGCGACACTCTGATTAAACTGACTAGAGGGATCAGCAAACCGCCGTCACAGTAACCGTTGAACCCCGATGGGCGGCTCCGCTAAGGCCGTTTCGGCTGCGTTTCGAGGCAGGGACAGTCAAGCCTGATGGTGGGCTACCTTCAAAGGACAAACCGAAACAATCCGAGTTGAATATCTCTTCCGTGGCGTTGAGACCAAGAAGTTTTGGGACATTGCTCAAAAAAAGGACGTGACCGTAGTCCGCGAACTGCCTGAAGGCTCCGAGCTATTCAGAGCCCGGATCTGTGATTCTAATGAGAAGTTGAAAAATGCTACTAGGTCGTGGAGATCTCCATGCGCCTCCGTCTTCTGCTCGCCCTTCTCCTGCTTGTTTGCAGCATCACTCGTCCGATGCATTCTCAAGAGCAACAAAAGACAGCATCAGGCCACTATCATGTTTGCCTGGACCTTCGGCCGAGAGCCCCGGGCACGCAATCCGCAGGAGCGGCGCAGGCTCGTGGGCAATCTGGTAGAGGAGCGAGAGCATATCGTCACCGCCAAATGGGCGCCTCCCCGTCGTCATCTCGAACAGCAGCACGCCCAGCGCGTAGAGATCGGAACTCGCGTCCACGCGGCCGTCTCGCACTTGCTCAGGCGACATGTACGGTACGGTCCCGACCAGGATGGAAGGGCCGCTGATGGTGGCCGACTGCGTGAGGCTCGCGGTTCCGGGCATGACACGGGCAAGGCCGAAGTCGAGTACCTTGGCGCGCCCGCCCGGCGTGACGTGATTTATTCCCCGGCTTGAGGTCGCGATGGACGATTCCCTTCTCATGCGCTGACTGGAGGCCTTCGGTGACATCCAGCGCGATGGCGCGGGCTCGGGTCTCGGGTCTCGGGGAGTGGGCCGTTCGCGAGCAAGCGGGCCAGCGATTCGCCAGGCACGAACTCGAGCACCAGGAAGTCAACGCCCCCGTCGGAGTCGAAATCAAACAGAGTCGCGATGTTGGGGTGGAGCAGTTGCGAAAGGGCGCGCGCTTCGAGCCGGAACCTCCGCTTCGAATCCTCGTCATGAAGCGCGTCCGGCTTCAGGACCTTGAACGCCACATCGCGCTCGAGTCGCGGATCCTCGGCGCGGAACACCACGCCCATACCGCCTTCGCCCAGGCGTTCGACGATCTGGTACCGGCCGAGCGTTTGACCGGTCATGGCGGCTCCGGGATGGTGTGGGGTGACCAACGTTCCCGAAGTTTATTCCGCGGGACGGCACCGGGCAAGTCGGCGGGCAGTAAGCATGATGTTTCCGAGTTTGAGATCGCGGTGCACTGGCGGATGCGACGATTCCGAATGGTTGTCGGCTAAT
>Ga0070708_100004389_pt1 | contig 11080 bp, 9 predicted proteins | sample KBSK5503metaG_FD_65469 | JGI IMG/M metagenome (GOLD analysis project Ga0070708, IMG submission 65469) | Corn, switchgrass and miscanthus rhizosphere microbial communities from Kellogg Biological Station, Michigan, USA - KBS K5-50-3 metaG | ecosystem: Host-associated > Plants > Roots >...
CGTGCCGGTCTCGTAGATGTGGCGCGCGATCGGCGTCGAGCCGACGAATGAGACCGCCGCGATGTCAGGATGCTCGAGGATCGCGTCGACCGCGACCTTGTCGCCATGGATGACGTTGAAGACGCCGTCCGGAACCCCGGCTTCGTGGAGGAGCTCGGCCAGGAACATCGACGCCGAGGGATCCTTCTCCGAGGGCTTCAGGACGAACGTGTTGCCGCAGGCGATCGCGTTTGCGAACATCCACATCGGAACCATCGCCGGGAAGTTGAAGGGCGTGATCCCGGCCACGACGCCGAGCGGCTGGCGGATCTGGTAGACATCGACGCCGGTCGAGACCTGCTCGCTGAAGCCGCCCTTCAACAGGTTCGGCACCCCGCAGGCGAACTCGAGGTTCTCGAGTCCCCGGGCAATCTCGCCGAGCGCATCCGACGGGACCTTGCCGTGCTCCGCGGTCAGGTGCGCCGCGAGCTCCTTGCGGCGAGCCTCGACCAGGTTCCGGATCTTGAACAGGATGTCGGTCCGCTTCGAGAGCGAGGTGGCTCGCCATCCGGGAAAGGCGGCCTTCGCCGCGGCGACAGCGTCCGCGACCTCCTCGGCCGAGGCGAAGTCGACCTCGCGGGCGAGGTGGCCGGTCGCCGGGTTGTAGACCGGGCCGCGCCGCCCGGAGGTCCCTTCCACGATCCGTCCGCCGATCCAGTGGTGGACGCGACCGGTCGCGCTCCCTTCGGCCTTCTGGACCTGCGCCTCGCCTGCGGCGCGGCCCGGCTCGGCGACCTGCGTCATCTGTTCGACCCTGCTTTCCATCACGACCGTTTCACGGTCGCCATCCGATCTACCTTACCGCCATCCCCGTGGCCAGGCCAGCCACGGCCCTGCTCGATGGGCACCATCGACCTCCCCGAGCCGCAGGGCGACGGCGTCGCCCGACTCCGCGCAGACTCCGCCTCGGCACCATTCGACAACATCAGCATTGACACGGTGCAGCCGGATGTCTAGGCTTCCGCGGCGAGCGCGTAAACGATTACATCGTACCTCGCTGGAGGACCGTTGGGCGACTCTCGGACCCGGCTCAACCGGCTGACCGGAGCGCAGATCTCCGTCGGACGCTTCACCCGGGCAGGTCGATGACGGCGGCGTCGGCGCCGGTCGCTCCCCTGCTCGAGCGGAGCCGCCACCTGCGCGCCCTCCTCGCGAGTCAAGGCCCGCTCGCCCATGCGCCGATCGGGACCGTTCCGATCCTCTGGAACAACGTCGACCTCCCGGAGCTCCGCCTCGGCCAGGACGCCGAGGCGGTCCTCGACGACATCGCCCGGACCGGCTACGACGGCTGCCAGCTCGGGCTCGGGTTCCCCGAGGGCGAGGCCCTGCGGGCGACGCTGGCCGCCCGGGACCTCCGGTTGGCCGAGGTCTACGCATCGATTCCCGCCACCGTCGACGGCCCGACCGATGGCGCGCTCGGCGACCTTCGGGAGCGTCTTCGCGTCCTCATCGCCGGTGGCGGCGACGTCCTGTGTGTCGCCTTCGACGGCACGCCAGGTCGGAACGACGCGGCCGGGCACGCCGCGGATGCCGATACGCCGCGGCTGACCGACGGCGGCTGGGACGCGTCCGTCGCGCTGCTCCGGACGATCTCGAACGAGACGCGTGCCGCGGGGGCGCGGATCGGGTTCCATTCGCATGCCGGGACGTTCGTGGAGACGCCGGCCGAGGTCGAGCGGCTCGCGGATTCGATCGACGCCGAGACGCTCCCCTTCTGCCTCGACGTTGGCCACTCCCTCGTCGGCGGTGGCGACCCCGTCTCCGCCCTCCGTCGATACGGCGACCGCGTGACCCACGTCCACCTCAAGGATGTGGATCCCGACGTCCTCGAGCGACTTCGCCGTCGCGAGGTCGGGAGCTTCGGCGACGCGGTGCGAGCGCGTCTCTTCACGGAGCTGGGCTCGGGCGTCCTCGACCTCGACGGCGTGCTCGCGGTCCTCGCAGTGCGTCGATACGACGGCTGGCTCATGGTCGAGCAGGACAGCGGCTGGCCGCCGCCGGCGGAGAGCGCGGCGATCGGCCGACGCGTCCTGGCCGCCGCGATCCGGCGCCTCAACGCGGGCGATGGCACGACCCAGCCAGGAAGCACCCGATGAAGGTCGCCCTGCTCGGCGCCGGCCGGATCGGCCGACTCCATGCCCGGCTACTGAGCACGACGCCCGGCGTCGACGAGCTCGTGATCGGGGATGCTGTCCCGGAGCGAGCGGCGGAAGCGGCCACGGAGGTCGGCAGCTCGGCGGCGACGTCGCTCGAGGGGGCCCTCGACATGGCCGATGCGGTCGTCATCGCGGCGACGACGACCGCCCATGCGGAGCTCATCCGCGCGGCGATCGGTCGAGGCAAGCCGACCTTCTGCGAGAAGCCGCTCGCGGAGAGCCTCGACGCCACGCTCGACGTCGCGGCCGAGATCGAAGGGTCCGGCGTGCCCTTCCAGCTCGGGTTCCAGCGGCGCTTCGACGCGGGCTACGGCGAGGCGCGCCGGATGATCGAGACCGGAGAGCTCGGCACCCTCTACAACTTCGCGCTGACAGCTCATGATTCGGAGCCGCCTCACGAGGCCTACATCCCGCAATCCGGCGGCCTGTTCCGCGACTCGAGCATCCACGACTTCGACATCATCCGGTGGCTGACCGGTACCGAAGTCGACGAGGTCTACGCGACCGGCGGCATCCGTGGCTTCCCGGTGTTCGCGAAGTACGGCGACGTCGACAATGCCGTCGTCGCGCTGCGGATGGCCGACGGCGCGCTGGGCGCCCTGACGAACGCCCGGCACGACCCGCTCGGCTACGACATCCGGGCGGAGCTGTTCGGGTCGAAGGACTCGATCAGCGTGGGGCTTGGGCCGCGGACGCCGATCCGGTCGGTCGAGCCCGGCGTCCCCCCGCAGGCCGGCCCGGCCTGGCCTCACTTCCTCGATCGCTTCCACGACGCCTACGCGGCCGAATTCGCGACCTTCGTCCGGGTCGCGCGCGGCGAGCAGCCGAGCCCATGCACGGCCCGCGACGGCGTCCAGGCGCTTCGGATCGCCGAAGCCGCCACTCTCTCCCTTCACGAGCACCGACCGGTGCGTCTCGACGAGATTCCAGGCTGACGGGACCGACCCGACAGTCGGTGAAAGGAGGTGTCGCGGTCGCATCAGCCGGGCGAAGGCCCGAGTGCGACCGGCTCGCGTCCTGATCGCGAAATTCGTCGTTACGGGCGGAATCGCGACGTCAGCCATCGCCGGACCATCTAGCATCCGAGCGCCACAAGGCATAACCATGGAGCCCTTGCCAGCCCGCAGCGAGGACGACAGACCCGGTCCGGCACTTCCGATCTGCGCCAGGGCGGAACGCCGCCCGAAGGAACCACGATGACGGCCACGATCACCGACGTCGCACGCCGGGCCAAGGTCTCGACGGCAACGGTGAGCCGGGTCCTGTCCGGTGGCGGCGGCGCGCGCGACGAGACTCGGGACCGCGTGCTGTCGGCCGCCCGCGAGCTCGGCTACCGGCCGTCCGGGGTCGCGCGTTCGCTCCGGCAGCGAGCGACGAGAACGCTTGGGCTGATCGTTACGGACATCGAAAATCCGTTCTTCCCGGAGCTCGTGCGGACGGTCGAGGACGCGGCGCGCGAGCAGGGCTACGCGATCCTCCTCTGCAACGCCTCGGACGACCCGGAGCGTGAAGCCGGCTATCTCGAGCTCCTGGTCGATCGCTGGGTCGACGGGGTCGTCGTTGCCGCGAGCAGCCTCGGGGTCCACCACCGCGAATGGCTGCTGGCCGCTCCCCTGCCGATCGTGCTCGTCAACTCGGTCGATCGCACGATCGACCTGCCGACGATCGCCTCCGACAGCGTCGTCGGAGGGCGCCTGGCGGTTGACCACCTGGTCGGGCTCGGTCACGAGCGGTTCGGGATCGTGACCGCCGGCCCGCGGAACCTCGACGCGCCGGATCGCCTGACCGGCGCCCGGGCCGCGCTCCGAGCCGCCGGCATCGCGGCGACCGCCCAGCACGTGACGATCGAGGAGCCGACGGTCGCGGGCGGGCAGCGGGCGGCCGAGTCGATCTTCGCCACCGACCCGACGGTCACCGCGATCGTCGCGTACAACGACCTCATGGCGATCGGCGCGATGCGGGCCGTTCGGGCGAGCGGGCGCCACGTGCCGGATGACATCAGCGTCGTCGGCTTCGACGACGTGTCGCTGTCCGCCTATGTCGATCCGCCCCTGACGACGATCGCCCAGGCGACCGCGGAGATGGGCCGATGGGCGGTCGAGCAGCTGACGCGGCGGCTGGCCCGGACGGCGGGCGGCGGCGCGAGTCCCGGAGCCGCCACGGGCGCCGACGCTGACAACGGCCTCGACGAGGCCGCGCCCCACGTGGTCCTGCCCGTTCGCCTGGTGGTCCGCGGGTCCACGGGCCCGGTTCGCCGCAGCTGAGATCTCCGCGGCCCGAGCGGTTGGTCGGCCTTCAGGCCTCGCGGGCTGCGGCGCGCCGCGCGGCGGCCTCGGCCATCCGGACGCGGACCGCGTCCCGGGTCGGGACGCCGATCAGCCCCGGCCCTTCGAGGACGAGCGACGCGGCGGCCGCGGCCAGGAGCAGGTCGTAGCCCTGCCTGAGCCGCCCGCCGACAAGCCGCGGCTCGATCCGGGCCGCGGCAAGCGCCGCGAGGAACACGTCGCCCGCTCCGGTCGGATCGATCGTGTCGTGGCTCGGCACGGCCGGGTAGTGGCGGAGCTCGAGCGCCGCGTCGCGGTCGCCGTGCGCGCCGTGGGCGACGAGCCCGCCGCGATCGCCCTGCGTCACGGCCAGCGACGCACCACGGCGGAGCAGCGCGTACAAGTCGGCGAGGGGCATGTCCCGATCGACATCATCGCGGGACAGCCCGACGAGGTCGGCTCGACGGATGATCGGGTCGGGCCGCGGCGCTGTGTGGTGGACCGCCTCGCCGGCGACGAGCTCGCGGAGCAGGCCCTGCCAGCCAACCGCGACGAACGCCTCTGGCAGGGGAACGCCCGCCCACGCTGCCGGCAGCTCCCCGGCGACCGGCGCAAGGATCCATCCGGGGGCATCCCGCCAGGCCTCCGGCACGACATCGGTCGGCAGCGGGTCCGACGCGCTGCCGCAGAGCTGGAGGCGACCCTCCGATCGCTCGATGTTCTCGAACACCGGACCACGATCGAGCAGGACGAGGCGGACCTCGACACCAGCCTCGCGAAGCAGGTCGAGCTCGGACGCCGTGGAGGCTCCTTCGTCGACGCCCACGATTGCCCCCGTCGGCAGACCGAGGCGGGCCGTCGTCAGGGCGCTGTACGAGACACCGCCGCCGAGCCGCCAGCCGCGCCGATCGTCGTCGACGATGTCGCGCGCTGCCGCGCCGACGACGACGACCGTCGGCCCTGGTCGTCGCCCTTCCGTCATCGGCGGTTCGCCCCGTCGTCGGGTCGCATGGGATACTGACCGTCCATTCGTTCCCCTTCCCGACCGGAGCCCGCGCCTTGTATTTCTACGAACTGCACGAAGGTGATGAGGATGTCTTCTCGGACGTCCTCGTCGCCCGAGACGACGAGATGAACGCGGACGACTTCTTCGAGCTCGTCCAGTCGATCCGGCGACGTATCCAGGACAGCTATGACGACGATACGCTGATCGAAGCGATCGCCGTCGAGCTCGAGCGCGAGCACGGATTCATCTTCATCTCCGACGAACGGATCACCGCTGCAGTCAACGTCTCGACCGTGGAGGCCGAGAACTTCCTGGTCGCGGCCGACGGCGACGACGGGGACCTCGAGGACGAGTCGCGCGCGGCGGACTACCGGGCGATCATCGCGGAGTTCGATCCCGACGGCGAGGGCCGAACGAACTAGCGATCGGTCCCGTCGGCGGCCCGCGTTCACCTCGAGCGCCGCCGCCCATGGCCGATCTCAGCGGCTGAACAGGATCTCGACGACGTCCCCGTCTCGCACGCGGTAGGTCTTGCCCTCGGAGCGGAGCTTGCCGTGCTTCTTCGCCTCGGCCATCGAGCCGAGGACGAGGAGATCGTCATAGCCGACGGTCTCCGCGCGGATGAAGCCCTTCGCGAGGTCGGTGTGGATCGCGCCCGCGGCATCGACCGCGGACGAGCCGTCGCGGATCGGCCACGCCCGGACCTCGTCGGGGCCCGCGGTGAGGAACGAGATCAGCCCGAGGAGGCGGTAGCTCAGCGCGATCACCCGGTCGAGCCCGGACTCGGCGATCCCGAGCTCCTCCATGAACACCGCCGCCTCGTCCGGCTCGAGCTCCCCGAGCTCCATCTCGATCTTCGCCGACAAGGCGTCGATGAGCGCGTTCTGGTGGACATAGGTCGCGGCCAGCGCCGCGACGCGCTCCCCTGCCCCGCCGAGATCGCCCTCGCCGACGTTCAGAAGGATGAGCACCGGCTTCTGCGTGAGGAAGCGGAAGCCGCGGACCGCCTTCTCCTCGTCCGGATCGAGCTCGACATCGCGGATCGGGGAACCTCCCTCGAGGCCGGCCTTGAGGCGGACGATGATCGCCTCCTCATGCTCGTTCGACTCGCGCTCGGCCTGGGTCCCGTGACGGCCGCTCGTCTTCAGTCGTTCGAGCCGGCGGTCGACCAGGGCGAGGTCGGCGAGGATGAACTCCGTGTCGAGCCGGTCGATGTCGCGGGCCGGGTCGACGGAGCCTTCGGGATGCGGGTTCGCGGGGTCCTCGAACGCCCGGACGACGTGCAGGAGCGCATCGGAGTCGCGGAGCCGCGCCAGGTGCTCGGCCGGCAGGTCCTCCGTGCCGACATGGCCCTCGCTCGACGCCGGCGGGGCCGGCAGGTCGACGTAGGTGACGTCGGCCTGGACCACCTTCTTCGGCTTGAAGATGGCGGCGAGCTTGTCGAGGCGTTCGTCCGGGACCTTGACGACGCCGACGTGGAGCTCCATCCCGCCGAAGCCGCCGGTCTCGGCGTGGCCTCGGGTGAGCGTGTTGAAGACGGTCGTCTTGCCCGATCCGGCAAGGCCGACGATGGCGATCTGCATCGATCGATTATCACTGACGCCGCTTCGCAGGCCGGCTTGGCCGCGAGCGGTCAGTAGCCGGCGGCGGGGTCGACCACGTTGAGCAGCGGCTCGCCGGCCGCGTAGCGACGGAGGTTGTCGCTGAACAGCTCGACGCTCCGATCGAGGACGCGGCTGCTCGACCACGAGGTGTGGGGCGTCACGATCACGTTCGACAGCTCGTAGAACGGCGACGTCGGCGGCAGCGGCTCGTCGCGGAACGTGTCGAGGACCGCTCCGCCGAGCCGGCCCTCGCGCAGCGCGGCGAGGAGGGCGCGCTCGTCGATGAGGCGGCCGCGGGCGACGTTGATCAACCACGCCGTCGGCTTCATCCGGGCGATCGCGTCGGCGTCGATCATGTCCTCGGTCTCCGGGGTCAGCGGCGCGGCCAGGACCACGAAGTCCGCCTCCGCGAGGAGCTCCGGGAGCGTTTCCGGCCCGCCGACGCGGTCGAGCACGAGCTCGCCGGCCGCCGAGCTGGCGCCATCGCCCGCCGCCGCGCGGGCGTCGGTCTCCGCGTGCCGCCGGACCGCAACGACCCGGCAGCCGAAGGCCGTCGCGAGAGACCCGACCGCACGCCCGATCGAGCCGAGACCGACGATCCCGATCGTCACATCGCGCAGCTCGACGCCCTCGAGCGGCTGCCACGTCCGCTCGCGCTGGAGCTCGAGGAGCCCGGGCAGTCGGCGGCTGACCGCGAGGATCATCATCAGGACGTACTCGGCGATCGGCCGCGAGAACACCCCGCGCGCGTTCGTGATCACGATGCCGCGCTCGCGGGCGACGGGCGTGAGGGCGCGCTCGACGCCGGCCGAGGCCGAGTGGACCCAGGTCAGCCGTGGCGCGCGGGCGAGCAGCCGGTCGAAGGCGTCCGACGACAGCCACCCTCGGAGGAGCACCTCGACGTCCTCGACCGGCTCGTCGGTCAGGCCTTCACGCGACAGGGTCACGATCCGGGCGCCGGGTGCGGCATCGCGGATCCGGTCGAGGTCGCGCGTGCGATAGCGGGCCGACAGGATCGGCGAGAGCGCGATCGCGGCCGGGGCGCCGTTCGGGCCGCTACCCGGGCCGGCCGCGCGAAGGAGATCGCCGGTCACGAGGCCAACGTCGTCACGCCGCCGCCTCCGTCACGACGCGGCGATCGACCCGGTCCGGGCCAGCCACCGGGACGGGTTGTCGATCTCGCCGTGCCGCGGGAGCATCTCCGGACCGGCCCACAGCCGGTTGAGCGCCTCCGAGCCGCCGGCAGCGGCGATGGCGGCGACGAAGGCCTCGCCCTTTCGGTACTGCTCCAGCTTCACGTCCATGCCGGTAAGGCGCATGACCGCGCGCTCGAACGGCGACCGACGCGCATTGCGACGTTCGTGGAACTTCGCGCTGATCCGCTCGACGCCGGGGACGAGATCGCGACCAACTTCGTCCATCACGTAGTCGCTGAACCCCTCGAGCAGGCTCATCACGGCCTGCGTCTCGCGGAAAAGCCGGCGCTGCTCGTCGGACATCAGGCGCTCGATCCAGTGCTCGGCGCCGTCGCTGTCGCCGCGGATCGCCCGCCCCAGGCTCCGCAACGCCTCGCGCCCGAGACCGCTCGCCTCGCGACCGAACAGCGACAGCTGCCGCTCCAACCGCTCGGCGAGGTACGGCCGGAGCCACGGATGGGCCTCGAACTCGAAGGCGTGAGTCGTCTCGTGGAGCGCGATCCAGGTCCGGAAGGGATCGAGCGGGACGTCGAGCGTGGCCGCCGTCTGACGGATGTTCTCCTCGACGAAGAGCAGCTTGCCGGGCGTGGATTCGGCCGTGAGCAGCGCGAGGTCGTACTGCCCGAGGACCTTCGAGCCCATGAACCCGAGCAGGAAGCCGAGCTGGCGGGTCGTCACCCAGCGATTGGCCAAGGCCATCGCCGCCTTTGCGAGTCCGCTGCCGGTCGGGATCACCTGGTCGAGGAGCTCGCGCTCGAGCTGGCCGATGAGCGCAGCGAATGTCGACACGTTCGCGTGGACCCAACCCGCGCGATCCACGACGCCCGACCGCTCGACGACGCCCGGTAGCTCGGTCCCGAGCGCCTGGCTCAACCGGGGCACGATCCGTTCCATCGCCGCGGCGTAGAGCGGCTCCGTCGCGTTCAGCTCCTCCCGCGTCAGCGCACCCGGCGTCGCCTTCAGCCGCTCCACGGCGATCCGTTCCGCGGCCGGCCAGTCGACGAGGCCGGTGCGAGCCGCGCGTTCCGCCCGCCGGCCGAGAACCGTCGCGGCCGCCCCGATCGCCGACCCGACGAGGAACCCAGCCTGCCAGACCCGATCGTCGCGCCAGCTCGAGCGCCGGTTCCGCGAGGAGCTCATCCGACCCCTCCGCTCATGAGGCCACCGCGGCCACGTCGACGGACGCGACATCCGGGAACGACTCGCCGAAGATCCGCTCGGCGACGACCCGGAACGAGGCGACGTCGCCAGTTGTCAGCTGGAGGTGAACGGGCGCCCGCCCGGCGCCATCGGATCGCTGGTGGCCATCGTCGCCCGCGGCCGCCCCCCGCGTGGCCCCGGTCCCAGGCGCCTCCAGCCCGTTGATCGCGAGGAGCTCGACGAGCGCCGATGCCGTCGCCGTCGCCGAATCCACGATCGCCACCCGCTCCCCGGCGATCGCCGCGATCACCGGCCGGAGCAGCGGGTAGTGCGTGCAGCCGAGCAGCAACGTGTCGATGCGCGCGGACGCGGGCAACGGAAAGATGAAGTCGCCGCTCGCATCGCGCTCCCCGAGGAGGGGTGCGAGGGCGTCGCCGACGATCGCCTCCACCTCGGGCCCGGCGAGCCGGCCCGCCTCCACCAACGGCACGAGCGCCGGCGTCGCATGCTCGTAGACCTCGACCGCCGGGTTCTCGTCCTTGATCGCGCTGAAATAGGCGTGGGAGCGCACCGTCGCGGGCGTCGCGATCACGCCGACCCGTCGGTTCCGCGTCGTCAGCGACGCGGTGACGGCTCCCGGGCGGACCACGCCGAGGATCGGCAGGTCGTAGTGCCGTCGGAGATCGCCGAGCGCGACGGCGGTCGAGGTGTTGCAGGCCACGACGATCGCCTTGACGTCGCGATCCGCCAGCTCGTCCAGCGCCTCCGCCGAGAACGCGCGGACCTCGTCGTCCGTTCGTGTCCCGTACGGCGCCCGGAGGTTGTCGCCGAGGTAGATCGTCGACTCGCGGGGCGATCGCCGGAGGATCTCGCGGAGGACCGTCAGGCCGCCGACCCCCGAGTCGAAGACGCCGATCGGTCGTGCGTCGGTCACGTCCTGGCCTAGCGGCGGCCGGCCGCGGCCGGTCGTGCGATCCCGCTCGCGATCAGGAGCTCGCCGGCGATCCGGTTCAGGTCCTGGCTGATCGGTGCGGCCGGGTTGGCGAGCACGAACGGGACGCCCTCGTTGTTCGACTGGACGACGAGCATCCCGTCCGATACCACGCGGTGCTCGGGCACGCGGCCGAGGGCCCGCTCGAGATCGCCTGGATCGATGCCGCCGGGCGAATCCGCCCGGTTGACGAGGTAGCGGACCTTCGACGCCGGGTAGCCAATCATCCGGAAGGCGTCCGCGACGGCGATCGTGTTGCGGATCGTCGTCGAGTCGTAGGTCACGATCTCCACGATCGTGTCCGAGAGGTCGAGGAACGAGAGGTTGATGTCGCTCAGCGCGGACGACATGTCGATGACGATCGCGCCGTAGACCCGCCGGAGCAGGGACAGGATCTTGTCGATGTCGCGGGTCGTGACCATCTCGGCCATCTCGACCCGCGGCGGGGCGAGGAGGATGTCGATGCCTGACGGGTCGCGCCACAACACGTCCTGGAGATCCGACTCGGCGATACGGTCCGTCGGCAGGTCGAGGATGGACGGCGCATCGACCGGGACTTTCAGGAGCGCGCGGAGGTCACCGAACTGGAGGCTGCCGTCGATCAGGACGGTTCGCTGGTCGGCCTGCCCGAGCGCGACCGCCAGGTTGAACGCGATCGTCGTCTTGCCGACACCGCCCTTCGGG
>Ga0070708_100004390_pt1 | contig 11077 bp, 13 predicted proteins | sample KBSK5503metaG_FD_65469 | JGI IMG/M metagenome (GOLD analysis project Ga0070708, IMG submission 65469) | Corn, switchgrass and miscanthus rhizosphere microbial communities from Kellogg Biological Station, Michigan, USA - KBS K5-50-3 metaG | ecosystem: Host-associated > Plants > Roots >...
CGGACCTGTCGATACCGATATGACCCGAAGCGTCGATTTCCCGAAGGCCTCGCCCGAGTCCGTCGCGGTGGCCATCTTCGATGGCGTGGAAAAAGGCGAAGAGGAGATTTTCCCTGATCCAATGTCCCAATCCATCGCCGAGGGCTGGCGCAACGGCGTAGTCAAGGCCCTCGAACGCCAGGTCGCGGTTTTCGTCCCGGAGAGCGTGGCTCTCTAACCCGGAGGCTCGCATGGAAGCAGACCGAGGACGCAACTTAAGGCCAGAATCTCACGAAGGAAGAAAAGACGATGACGACACAGGAAATGCATAGTAAGGAGAGAAAAATGGCTCCAGCGCCGGTAGCAGTTTCGAACGAAATCGAAGTGCTTCGGCATCAGGCCCGAGTGACGCAGCGTGTTATGCGTTTGAACGTCGAAGGAATTTCCCATGAAGAAAGTTTGATTCAGCCTCAGCCGGCGGGCAACTGTTTGAACTGGGTCATCGGTCATCTCGTTTTTGCATACGAGTTGATTTTTCCTTTGCTGGGACAAAAGCCGGTGATGGGAGAAGGACGGCTAAAGCCCTACGCGCGCCATTCGTCTCCGCTGAAGGATTCAGACGAGGCCCTGCCCTTGCAGGAACTTTTGGCCGCTTTCGACAAAGCGTCGGAGCGCGTGGATGCAGGGCTGGCCGGTCTGGCGACAAAAAAGCTGGATGAGCCGGCGCCGTACTCGCCGACAAACGATCCGAAGGAAACAGTGCGCTCGCTTTTGGCGAGTGTCTCGTTCCATCAGGCTTATCACGCGGGGCAAACGGGACTTCTTCGTCGAGTCGTTGGCAAGCTTGGGGCAATTGCTTAAGCGTGGCGAGGCTCTGAGGGGCGGTCGCCACAATGGCAGCGATGACAGGAACCGACGAGGCCAGATCTACACGCGAGAGGCCGGGCATGAGCGCCTTTGCATTCGAGCGAAATGCCGTCTACTACGCCTATTCTGGCCTATTAGAAGTTCAGAGGAGGGACATATGTGCCCAGCATGCATCGAAAGCACAGTAGTAATGGTGGCCGGTGTCGCATCCACGGGAGGAATTCTGGCGGCGTGCATCGGCAAGTTCAGGAAATTTTTCAAAGCGAACGGTCTCAGTCTGTTTCAGGAAAGAAAGGAGATGAGATGAATGTCTCTAGCTCCGCTGCGCGGTAGGTTCCGGGAGGGAACTTCCGGAGTAGACAGGTCACAGGCTGCATATTCGGTTGGGGCACGGACCCCGTAAAGGAGATTGGTCAGACCTGTGGCTGGACGTCATCGTGAGGCGCCTGGCGACCTCGGATAGGAGAATGGTGACCGCCGCAGAGTCCGTCTACTCCACCTGGCAGTTCAACCCATGACCAGGAGGAGGGCAAATGGAGAAGCGATATGTGGGAGTCGACTTGCACCGCAATCAGTTCACGGTGTGCGTGCGCTTAGAAAACGGCCGAACGTATCTGCGGGAATGGAAGCTGGGAGCCTTGCTGCAGTTTGTGAAAAAACTGCGAGCCACCGATGAGGTAGCCGTTGAGGCCACGGGCAATACGCGACTGTTCTACGACGCGGTTCAGCCGCACGTGGCGCGGGTCGTGGTCGTGGCCACGAATCAGTTTCGCGTGATCACGCAATCGGTGAAGAAGACCGATGCCAATGACGCGCAGTTATTGGCGCTGTATCTGGAGAAGGGATTGTTGCCGGAGGTGCGCATGAAGGACAAACAGCATGGCCAGATCGCCAGCCTGATCCAGACACGGGACGCGCTGGTGAAGCTGCGTACCGCGCTGAAGAACAAGGTAAATAACATTCTTTCTGCGCGGGGCATCAACCTGGCCAAGGAAGCCCTGTCCAGTGAGAAGAAACTCGATGAAGTGTTGGCCCTGCCCTTCGAGGAGTTGGTGCAGGTCGAACTGCGGGTCATCGTGGCCCAGATCCGCAGTCTGAACCAGAGCATCCGCGACCTGGACCGCATCATCGCGGAAGAGGGCTCCAAGCTGGAGGGCCGCAAGAACCTGACCAGCATCAAGGGCATCGGCAAGATCACTGGGGCGATTCTGCTCAGCGTCATCGGCGACGTGAACGACTTTCCCGACGAGCACCGGCTGGCCAGCTACTTTGGCATTGTTCCGCGCGTCTTCAATTCCAACGAGACCGAGCGCAGTGGGCGGATTCACAAACGCGGCAGCAAGCTGGGACGCACGGCTCTGGTGCAGTCGGCCCTGATCGCTGCCATCTACAGTCCCTATTTGAAGAACTTCTACGAACGCGTGAAAGCCCGGCGTGGTGCCGGCCGAGCCATCATCGCGCTGGCACGCAAATTCCTCGGCATCATCTACCGAACGCTCAAGAACAAGTGGGTGTTCGAAGATTTTCCCAACTTCGTTCTGGCGGAGGGCGCATGACACCGCTCTGCATCCGCCTTCCAGCCAACACTCAATTTCTTCGTCTCAACGAGACGAGAACAGATGGAAGTAGACAAACATCATAGGAGAAATAATATGGCAATAAGCAAAGATAGGGACATGGCACAACCAAAAGGAAATATCGCGATGAAGACACCCCCGATCGTGTCGGGGCAGGAGTGGGAGGCTGCACGCCAGCAGCTCCTCGTGAAGGAGAAGGCCTTCACCCGTTCCCGTGATGCGCTGGCCGCTGAACGTCGGCGGATGCCATGGATGCTGGTGGAGAAGAAGTACGAATTCGACGGACCGAAGGGAAGGGTAAGCCTGCTCGATTTGTTCGAGGGACGGCGTCAGTTGATCGTCTATCGCGCCTTCTTCGAGCCCGGCGTGTTCGGCTGGCCTGACCACGCCTGCCGCGGCTGCTCCCTCGGCGCCGATCAGGTCGCCCACCTGGCCCATCTGAACGCCCGCGACACCACCCTCGCCTGGGCCTCACGCGCGCCGCAGGGGGACATCGTGCGCTTAAAGGCGCGGATGGGCTGGGAGATGCCCTGGTACACCATGACCGACAGCTTCGACAAAGATTTCGGCGTCGATGAATGGCACGGCCACAACGCGTTCTTCCGCGACGGTGACAAGGTGTTCCGTACATACTTCATCAACAGCCGCGGGGACGAGGCGATGGGAAGTACATGGAGCTACCTCGACATCACGGCGCTCGGGCGTCAGGAGACGTGGGAGGACTCGCCAGAGGGCTACCCGCAGACCGCGCCGTACAAGTGGTGGAACTGGCACGACAACTACGACGCCGAGCCAACGCCTCACCCGAAGTGGGTCGATATCCTGACCGACCCTCAAGGAGCCGCCATCCGAAGGCGCGAGGAAGAGGCGAAAGCGAGCTAAAAGGCGACCACCTTGTCGCCTGAAGACAACGGCTGCAGGCGCAATCGGAGAGGACGATGACAGACTTCATGAAAGGTGAACGCGGAGCACCCAAAATCGTCGATCGTGGGAAGTTTCAGGCGGAGCTGGACGCATTGCTGGTTCGAGAGAAGGCTCACACGCGCGAACGCGACGCCATCGCGGCCGCTCGCCGGCGGCTGCCGATGGTTGAGGTGGACCCCCGCCATCACACTGATTGGCTCGCATGGCCCGGTAACGCCTCTCGACGCGTTCGAGGGGCGTCGACAGCTCATCGCCTACTATTTCATGTGGCACACCGGCCACCCTGCGCCGGAGCAGTGCGAGGGATGCACGTGGGTTACGACACAGGTCCGCGAGCTGTCCTACATTCACTCCCGCGATGTCACCTTCGCCGTGTTCTGCCAGGGACCGTATGAAGAGAGCGCCCCCTATCGCGATTTTATGGGCTGGGAGATGCCCTGGTACTCGGCCTTAGGTTCGCTCGAGACCCTGTTGATTGGACGCCGAGTAGGCAGGATGCATATCGCGTGCTACCTCCGACAAGGATCCAAGGTCTTCGAGACTTACTGGACCACTGCGCGAGGTGTCGAAGTGATGGATAACAGCTATCACCTCCTCGACTTGACTGTCTACGGGCGCCAGGAGAAGTGGGAGGACTCGCCGTCCGGCTGGCCGCAACAGTGCACCTACACGGGGACCAGCAGCGGCTCGCCGACTTGGGAAACAGCGTGGCCGGGCGGACGGCCCATCGCCCAGTGGCCGCGACTCGCAGCCGGGCGCTCCGACGACCTTAGCCTCGGCAAGCACTGAACCTTGGGGCCAGTCCTCGCTGCGGAGTCTGATCGCCACAGGGAAAGGCCCAACCAGAAAGAAAACAGATCTGAAAATCGATGAGCTCCGTATCCTAGCGCCTTCTGCGCCCGTATTAGCGGGTGAAAGTAGTTCTAGGAAGGAGATCAACATGAAAAACTCAATGCTTTTGTACCTGGTGTTGTCCATAACCGTGTGGGTCGCGCCTGCTCAGGCGCAGGCTTCCAAGTACCCGCCAATCGAACAATATCTGATGCCTCAGGCCGACGAAATCGCGCTTGCTAAGACTGCCGCTCCGGCGAATATCTCCGGCCGAGCAACCGTCAAAGTCTTCACGAAAACCGGTTTCGAGGTCGTACAACAAGGAGATAACGGCAACGTCTGCATGGTAATGCGCGGGTTCTCGGCGCCGACGTATTCGCCAGTGCCGTTCCGCAATCTGGTTTACGACGCGAACGTACGCGCACCGATCTGCTTTACGCCTTTGGCTGTGCGAGAGGTGATGCCTTACTATGAGCTGCGAACGAAACTGGCATTGCAGGGTAAGAACCCAGACGAAATTGCCGCAGGCGTAGCGGCCGCTTATGCGGCAGGCGATCTTCCCAAGAGAAGCGGGGTGAGCTTCGCCTATATGTGGTCCGCTCACCAGAATCTTGCCTCGGGAATCGGCCACTGGCATCCGCATGTGATGATCTTTGCGCCGTACTATGACAACGTGATGGTTGGCGGGAATCCGTTCGGGTCACCGCTTCCTCAGCTCACCGATGATGCGGGAACTCCGTTCTCCGTCGTGGTGATTCCCGTCGATGACAAACTGGCGGTCACCGGGGATACGAAGTAGAGTCTGCTGCACGGCTCGGTAGCGTATCGCGAACGTGGATGGAGGCGTGATGAACAACGTGGATAGCCGTGAGTATCTCGATGGCTCTGGTCGGGTCGAGGCGCGGTATCTGGCCTTCCTTGAGACGGTGTCCACACTTCGGCCGAGCCTGCACCGCTACTGTGCGCGCATGACGGGTTCGATCATGGACGGCGAAGACGTCGTGCAGGAGGCCTTGATCGAAGCGTATCGGAAACTGGACAAGTACGATGAGAGCCGTCCTCTGAAGCCGTGGCTGTTTCGGATTGCTCACAATCGCTCGATCGATTTCCTGCGACGAAAGGGAGTGCGGGACGAAGCCGAGGCGGCCGCTGCCATGCCCGAAGCAGTCTCACTGGCCGAACCAGCCACGCTGGGGATCGGCAAAGCAGTGGAACAGCTCGTCGCATCCCTGCCTCCGAAGGAGCGTGCATGCATTCTTCTGAAGGACGTATTTGATTACTCCTTGGAGGAGATTGCAGAACTTGTCGATTCCACCGTTGGTGGCGTTAAGGCAGCGCTCAACCGCGGCCGGACGAAATTGGCTTCGTCTCCGGCTTCATCGCCTTCAGTTCGAAGTGCGGATCCCGAGCTAGCACAAATCATGCAACTTTATGTGGATCGCTTTAATCGACGCGACTGGGACGGGGTGCGCGAATTGATCAGCGCCGACGCCCGGCTCAACGTTCTCGATCGGTTTGCCGGGAAGTTTGCCGACGCACCATACTTCTTTAACTACGACCGCTGGCCGTGGCCCTGGAAACTCGCGCTGGGCGAGGTGGATGGGGAACCGGTGCTCATTGTTCTCCAACGCGGGGCTGACACATGGACCTCATACTCGGTCATTCGTATGAAGGTGATCGGCCAAGAAATCGAGCAAATTGTGGACTACATTCACTGCCCATGGATGATCCCGGCAGCCACCTCCATCTCGCTCGTTGGAAGTCGCGAGATGCACGATTAAATGATGCCTTCCACCCCCGGTTGGCAAGCTAATGGCTAGAACGATTGTGAGAACCGCGTTTCGAGGAATTCTCCCAACTTGGCGGTCGCCTTGAATTGTGGGATCGTTTCGAGCGCTTTGAATGCCGAAGTAAACGAATTGGGAAGACTCCAGATCGTTCGCGGCCGAAATTCCTCATAATTTCGGCTCGAAGTACAGATCGTGTACCGTGCGCGCCAAATGCTCTGGAGTTTCCAGTTTGCCTTCCACGAAAGCTTCGTAGATCACAACTTTCGCTGTGTCATCCGTAAGTTCGCTCCTCCGTCAAGTCTCTAGCTGCTTTCGCATGGGCTCGAACTTCGTACCCGAGAGTTCGAAGGGCATTCACGGGAAAGGCTCCCTGCTCCGCCTTGAGCTCTTGGAGACTAACCACGTCCGGCTCAGCTTTGGCTAACCAAGCCAAAAGGTTATCCAGCCGCTTATTGATGTTGTTAATGTTGAAGGTCGCGACTCTCACCAAGTCCCTCTCTGCCCCGGGCACCTTGACGTAAGGTGCACATCGTGGTATTACTTTAAGTAAATTGTAATGGAGGCACCATGGAATCTGCAATCACGGTCAAGGGTCAGGCGACGATCCCGAAGGCTATTCGCGAACATCTGCGGTTGAGGCCGGGAGATCGAGTCAAGTTCTTCGTGCATCCTGATGGCAGTGTGGTCCTCTTGCCGAAAGTCCGCGCGTCGGCCTTACGAGGCATCATCAAATCGCGGCGCCGGCGGCCGGTGGCCATCGTGGAGATGACTGAGGCCGCTGCTAAAGGTGCCGCCGGCGCCGCGCCGCGCGCGCGACATCGATGATCGGGCTCGACACCAACATTCTCGTCCGTTTCCTTACCCAAGACGACCCGATTCAATCGCCAAGGGCGACGGAGATAATCGAACGCCGACTAACTGAGGAAAACCCCGGCTTTGTCAGCATCGTGGCGATGGTCGAGACCGTGTGGGTGCTCGACCGTGCCTACCGGCTAGCCGCCAATGAAATCGCTGCGGCTGTCGAGCTCATGCTTCAGACCGATGTGCTCGTGGTGGAAAACGAGCAGGAGGTTTTCAGCGCCATGATTGCACTCAAAGAAGGACAGGGCTCATTCGCCGACGCTGTCATTGCAGCGCTCGGCACGAGAGCGGGTTGTTCCTGCACCTTGACATTCGACCAGAAGGCGTTGCGGCTTTCGGGTTTTGAGTTTCCTTGAGTCGCCTGCGCAGAATCTGCCGGCCAACACGATTGGGATTCGCGCGCTCCGAGAGGCCTTGAAACGCAAAGCGTCACTCGTCCGAGGCGTGGTGTTGCACAGCGGCAAATCACGTCCACTTGACGCCGACGATATTGCGCTGCCATGGGGATGGTTGGTTCCCGAACCGCGATAACCTGCGGTCTGTTGCGGCTTGCCAGTTTGGGCTGGTAAGTTCTCTTGCATGAGTTCGGTGTTGGTTGTTCCCGTCCTAACTCCACACGGCCACCTCATCTTGAGCGAAGATCGCGACGCATCCGCTCTTGAGCCCGAGCTTGGGCGACGTCTGCAGAATGCCTTTGCGCGCGGATCGGGCCATGGTCTTTTCCAGCTCGGAGCAAGCGAAGTCGGAGTTGCACTCCCACCCGCCTTCTCCTATTGGCGAGAATTCGGGGCGCGCTACGTGACAGCCCTCTGCACTCGGCCGGACGGTGGAACACGCTCCACAATAACGCATAATCCATCGCCGCCCGATGCGGAATTGGCTTGGCTGGCTCTCGCGGCGCCCCCGATGACCGGGGCGGAGTACCTGACGGCAAGCGTTCTGCAGTCTCTCTGGCAAGAACTGGATATCGCTTTTGGGCTCGAGTTATCCGAGTCGAAGTGCGGCGTTCAGGAGTTTCTGAAACGCTGCAACGCCGCGTGGAATCTTGTCGGCCGCGTGCACTTCAACCTCGCCGAGAACCGCAAGGACGACGCTGCCCCATTTGCTTTTCTCGCGACGTACACCACTCGACTGTCGGCCCACGCCAAGGCGCAACATCTTCCGCTAGGGCAGGCTCTCGGCGAATATGCGGGCGCGGCCAACAAGGATCGCCTGCTGTCGCTGCTTCTCCCCGTTCAGCGAGCCTCGGAAAGCTGCGCGTGGCTGAAAGCCATGGTCGATGCCGGCGAGATCTTTCACCCCTTGCGGTGGAGGCCGTGCGAGGCCATGCAGCTTCTGCGAGATGTTCCGCAACTGGAGAGTGCGGGCGTCGTGGTGCGAATGCCAGCGACCTGGCAGGCCAACCGACCTCCGCGCCCGCAGGTAACCGCTAAGGTTGGGGGTAAGTTGCTGTCGGGTGTGGGCCAGGATGCGCTGCTCGATTTTCGCATGGACGTCACGCTCGACGGCGAAACATTGACCCCTGCCGAGGTCCGCGAGTTGTTGGCTAAGTCGGACGGGCTCGCGCTGGTTCGAGGGCGTTGGGTGGAAGTTGACCGGGAGCGGTTGAGCCGAATGATGGAATATTTCGGCGAGGCCGAGCGCGTCGCTGCCGAAAGTGGTCTCAGTCTTCGTGACGCGCTGCGCATGATCGCTGGGGCCGATGTGGATGCGGACGACTCTGCTGCGAGCCAAGCGGACTGGGGGAAGGTCGTCGCCGGTCCGTGGCTCGCGGAGACCCTGAAGGGATTGCGCAGTCCGGAGGGATTGGCTGGCATCGATCCCGGCTCGGCTCTGAATGGCACTCTGCGTCCCTATCAGCAGGTGGGCGTGCGCTGGCTTTACCTGCTTGCCAAGCTCGGGCTCGGGGCCTGCCTCGCCGACGATATGGGGTTGGGCAAGACTATTCAAATACTCTCGCTGTTGCTGGTGCTGAGAAACCAAAATCGCGACCAACGGCAACCGAGTCTTCTAGTTGCGCCCGCTTCGCTTCTCGCCAATTGGGCGTGGGAACTGGAGCGGTTTGCACCGAGTTTGAATGCGCTCATCGCCCATCCGTCGGCGCTGCCTGCCGCCGATCTTATGACCCTCGCGCCTGGGCGTTTGCAGGATGTAGATCTGGTGATTACGAGTTACGGCTCGTTGCTGCGTATTCCATGGATTGCGGACGCCTCCTGGCGCTTGGTTGTGATCGATGAAGCGCAAGCCATCAAGAATCCGGACGCCAAGCAAACCCGGATCGCCAAGAAGTTGAAGGCGCAGGCGAAGTTTGCGCTTACCGGCACGCCCGTAGAGAACCGGATTGGCGACCTCTGGTCCATCTTTGATTTCACGAATCCAGGACTGCTCGGAACGTCGGAGCAGTTCTCAAACTTCGTAAAGCGCCTGGAGGGTCGGACTCACAATCCGTACGCTCCATTGCGCGAACTGGTGCGCCCATACATTCTACGGCGACTGAAAACCGACAAGACGGTGATCGTAGACTTGCCGGACAAGACCGAGGTTAAGGCGTTCTGCCAACTCAGCCGCAAGCAAGCTGCGCTCTACAAACAGGCAGTGGAAGAACTAGCGGAGGCGCTCGATGGAGCCGATGGCATCCGTCGCAAAGGTCTAGTACTGTCATTCCTGATGCGGTTCAAGCAGATTTGCAACCATCCGTCGCAGTGGCTGGGTGACGGCGCATGGAGCGAAGGGGACAGCGGTAAGTGGGCACGCTTGCGCGATATCGTAGAAGTTATCGCCGCCAAACAAGAGAAGGTTCTCGTCTTCACTCAGTTTCGGGAGATGACGGCTCCGCTCGCGGCGTTTCTGGGATCGATTTTCGGGCGCGCCGGGCTGGTTCTTCACGGGCAAACCGAAGTCAAGAAGCGCAGGGATCTGGTCCGCCGGTTTCAAGAAGAGGAAGCTGTGCCTTTCTTCGTGCTTTCTCTCAAAGCGGGCGGCGCGGGCCTGAATCTCACTGCCGCATCCCATGTGGTTCACTTCGACCGCTGGTGGAACCCCGCGGTTGAGAACCAAGCCACGGATCGCGCTTTCCGCATTGGACAGAACAAGAACGTGCTGGTGCACAAGTTCGTCTGCCGGGGAACCGTCGAGGAAAAGATCGACCAGATGATCGAATCAAAACGGCAGCTTTCGAAGGATTTGATCGAGGGCGGCGCCGAGCTGCTCCTCACTGAATTGCAAGACGAAGACCTGCTAAAGTTGGTGGCGCTGGATCTCAATGCAGCGCTTAAGGAGGCGTGATTCGTGTATGACGGTTGGGGATGGAGACCTTATGTGTCAGCGGCGGAGCGGCGGCTGCAAGCCTTGCGCGAAATGGACAAGCGCAGAAAGAAAGGACACGTCGTTTCGCCGGTGACGGTTGAAGGGCGGGCGATCGTCAAGACCTTCTGGGGCAAGTCGTGGTGCGATAACCTCGAACGCTACAGCGACTTTGCCAACCGCTTGCCGCGCGGGCGGACTTACGTGCGCAATGGTTCGGTCATTGATCTTCAGATTTCGTCCGGTGAGATCAAGGCGTTGGTCAGCGGTTCGGAGATTTATGAGGTAGCGGTGAAAGTCGCCCCAGTCACGAAGGCGCGCTGGCGGTCCATTTGTAAGGACTGCGCTGGCGCGATTGATTCTTTGATCGAGCTTCTGCAAGGACGCCTGTCCACGGGTGTCATGGAACGTATCTGCCTGCGGAATACCGGCCTGTTCCCATCGCCGAAAGAGATTAAGCTCTCGTGCAGTTGCCCGGACTGGGCCGAAATGTGCAAGCACGTTGCGGCAGTCCTTTACGGCATTGGCGCTCGTTTAGACCAACAACCTGAACTCCTTTTCAGGCTCCATGGCGTCGACGAAAAAGAGTTGATCGCCCATGCCGACGTCGCATTTCCGCTGGCCAAGAAGGGACCGGCAGCCAAGGTCCTCGGAGGGGAAGACCTTGCCGAACTTTTTGGATTGGATATGGCTGCGAGCCCCGCCGCCAAAACCGGGCGTTCGGTCCCCGTGCCGGCCAAGGCAGAGCGCGCAAAGAAAAGGAGCCGAAGCAGGAAAACAACGGGACCGGCCAAGATGGTACCTTTGTGAGTGAAGGATGGGAATTAGCCCAAGTTCGTCACGGAATGGTCGAAAAAACACCTAAACCGTGCAGAATCAGTTTAGGCAACAGCTGGGTCTACACTACATTTGCGATTGAGCTGGAAACGCTCGGGTAGATCCAGG
>Ga0070708_100004391_pt1 | contig 11076 bp, 5 predicted proteins | sample KBSK5503metaG_FD_65469 | JGI IMG/M metagenome (GOLD analysis project Ga0070708, IMG submission 65469) | Corn, switchgrass and miscanthus rhizosphere microbial communities from Kellogg Biological Station, Michigan, USA - KBS K5-50-3 metaG | ecosystem: Host-associated > Plants > Roots >...
CGATCACGGCAATCGCAGCCCTCGACGCCAGTTTCTTCCGAGTGCGTTTTGATCGTCTTACTCCAGCGGAGAAAACATATCTGCGCGCGATGTCGGACCTTGGCTCGGGGCCTCATCGGTCCGGTGACATTGCGGAACGGCTCCACAGAAAGGTCACTTCGCTTGCTCCGGTTCGAAGTGCTCTGATCGCAAAAGGCATGATCTGGAGCCCAAGCCACGGGGATACCGCGTTTACCGTCCCCCTGTTTAATGAATTCATGGTTCGAATCATGCCGGGAAACGAATGGGAAGCCTGACAACCCGTACCTGCGGTGCAGAGAAAAGGTGCGGTTTATAATTTACGGTTTTCATCCTTGTTCTGCGGAGCCCACCTATGGCGCCAGCGACAATGGCAGCAAATCCCGCCCTGAAAGAAACCTACCTCCACCTTAAAACCCGCATGGACAAGGCGGTCGAAGACTTTCGCCGCGAAATGTCTGCCACCCGTACCGGCCGCGCCAACGTTCACATGCTCGACACCGTCAACGTCGAGTATTACGGATCGCAGATGCCGCTCAACCAGATTGCCACCGTGCATGCGCCCGAGCCGCAGATGATTATCGTTCAACCCTTTGATCCTTCGGCCATGGCAAACATCGAGAAGGCCATCCGCTCTGCCGATCTCGGTCTCAATCCTATGAATGACGGCAAGATCATCCGCGTGCCCGTGCCCCCGCTCACCGAAGAGCGCCGCAAGGAGATGGTCAGGCACCTGCATCGAATTCTCGAAGAGCACCGCACCGCCATCCGCAACATCCGCCGTGACGGCAACGACGCCATCAAGAAGACAATGAAAGACAAGAAGATCACCGAGGACGACGAGAAGCGCGCGCTCGACGAAATTCAGAAACTCACCGACGACGAAATCAAAAAGATGGAAGAAATGAGCAAGGCGAAAGAAAAAGAAGTCCTGGAAATCAAGTAGTCCTGTGGCTGCGGATCTTGCAACAACGAAATCGGGTTTTCTCTGTGTCGGAGCCTGCCCTGAGCGAAGTCGAAGGGTGCCTCTGTGGTGAACTGACCTTATAATTCAGGAATGAAGTCCGTCGTCCACGCTGCCTGCCCCCACGATTGTCCCGACGCCTGCGGCGTCCTGATCACGATCGAAGACGGCCGTGCCACCAAGATTCAGGGTGATCCCGAGCATCCCGTCACTCGCGGCTTCCTGTGCGCCAAAGTCGCCAAGTATCTGGACCGCGTCTACTCCCCGGACCGCGTCCTCTACCCCATGCGCCGCGTCGCCACCAAAGGCCCGTGTGGCGCGGGCGCCCCCGCCCGCGAGGTTTTTCAGCGATTCAGTTGGGACGAAGCCCTCGACGAAATCACCCAGAAATTCCAGCAGATCATCGCCCAATTCGGCCCCGAAGCCATCCTTCCCTACTCTTACGGCGGCACGCTCGGCGCGCTCAACGGCGCGTCCATGGACCGCCGTTTCTTCCACCGTCTGGGGGCCTCGCAGCTCGCTCGCACCATTTGTTCGACCGCCGGAGAGGAAGGCTTGAAGTCGGTCATCGGCATCAAGCTCGGCACCGAACCTGAGCAGTTCGCGCATTCGCGATACATCATCGCCTGGGGCGCTAACATTCACGGCAACAACGTCCATCTCTGGCCTTTCATCACCGAGGCCCGGCGCCAGGGCGCAAAGCTGGTCGTCATTGACCCCTACCGCACCCGCACCGCCGCGTGCGCCGACTGGTATTTGCCCATCAATCCCGGCACCGATGCCGCTCTTGCCCTCGGCCTGATGCACGTCATCGTCAACGAGAACCTCTACGACGCCGACTATGTCTCCCGTTACACCCTCGGCTTCGACGATCTTAAAGCCCGCGTTCAGGATTACCCGCCTGAAAAAGTGGCCCACTGGACGGGTGTCTCCGCCGACGACATCGCCAAGCTGGCCCGCGAATACGCTACCCAGCGCCCGGCCGTGATCCGCGTGAACTATGGCATTCAGCGCTCCGAGCGCGGCGGTATGGCCATGCGTGCCGTCGCCATGCTCCCCTGCCTCACCGGATCATGGAAGGAGCTGGGCGGCGGACTTCAGCTCTCCCTCAGCGGCTCCTACGGCCTGAACAAGCAAGCGCTCGAGATGCCGGAACTGATGCAGAAGGCGCTCGGCCGTCAGGCCCGCGTCGTCAACATGGTGCACCTCGGGCGCGCTCTCAACTCGCTCACCGCACCGCCCATTCAGGCGCTGTTTGTGTACAACTCCAATCCCGCGGCCGTCTGCCCCAACCACAACGAGGTCGTCCGCGGACTGAAGCGCCCCGACCTTTTCACCGTGGTCCACGAGCAGTTCTTCACCGACACCACCGACTACGCCGACATCGTTCTGCCGGCCACCACTTTTTTTGAGCACAAGGATCTGCAGACAGCCTACGGCCATTACTACCTCCAGGTCTCGAACCAGGCCATCGAACCTCTCGGCGAGTGCCGGCCGAACGTCGACCTGTTCCGCGCGCTCGCCGAGCGCATGGGCTTCGCCGACGCTTGCTTTGACCAGAGCGTCGATTCCATGATCGAACTCGCTCTCGATTCTCCTAATCCCTGGCTGGCGGGAATCACGCGCGCTCGCCTGGAACAGGAGCACCACATCCGCCTGAATTTCTCAAATACCAGTGTGGGGGCGGGTCTCCGACCCGCCCAAGCCGAGCAGAGCTCGGCAGAAGTTGTCCCCTTCCTCCCTTTCGCAGAGGGCAACTTCCCGACGCCCAGCGGCAAGGCCGAGTTCTACAGCGAAGCGCTGAAGCGAATGGGAGTCGATCCCGTCGTCGCCTTCACTCCGCCCAGCGAATCCCGCCACGGAGCGAAGTCCGCCGGCCTTCCCCTGGAGCTTCTCGCTCGTAAGCCGGACAATCATCTCAACTCGAGCTTCGCCAACCTTCCCTCTGTCCGCGAGATGGAGCGGTCGCTGGGCATGATCGAGATGCACGCCTCCGATGCCCAGGCTCGCGGCATTCGCGACGGCGATTCTGTCCGCGTCTTCAACGCGCGCGGGGAGATCGTACTGCGCGCCAGCGTCAACGGCTCCGTTTCTCCCGGCGTCGTCGCCGCGCGCCTCGATTGGCCCCGATTCGGTCCCGAGAATCGCAACATCAACGTCCTCACTTCAGAAAATCTTTCCGACTTGGGCAACGCGGCCACGTTCTATTCCGTCTGTGTTGAAGTGGAGCTTTCTCGCTCAGACTCCGGCGTGAAAAACCTGGCTTCGGCCTTGGACGGTTCCACGCACCGTACCGTATAATTACGATTTTCCTAACTCTCGGTTTTCGAGGTAGTTGCGATTCTTCTTCGTCATCAGGGTATCCCTGTGTCTCTCCGTCGCCCGGGCTGGCTTCTTCGCCTGCGGCGCGGCCCCCTTCCTTCTTCATCTTCTTCCCTTTCAAGAGCTTGGCCGACACTTTTTATTTGGAACCACCTTCTCATCCTGTGCGCCACTCTGCTGCTTGTCTCCCCCGTGCTGGGCCAGGAGAATCTCATCGTCGGCATCAGCGTTCACGGCAACCGGCGCATCCCCGCAGACACAGTAAAGGCCCGCATCTTCACCCGCGTCGGCGACGTCTATGACACCGCCGCCCTGGAGCGCGATTTCAATGCCCTGTGGAACACCGGCTATTTTGAGGACATCCGCTTCGAGCGCGAACAGACCCCCAAAGGCTACATCCTCCACATCTATGTCAAAGAGCGCCCCACCATCCGCGAGATCAATTACACCGGCCTGAGCGCGGTCTCCACCAGCGACGTCCTGGATCGCTTCAAGGAGCGCAAAGTCGGACTCTCCGTCGAAAGCCAGTACGACCCTACCAAGGTCAAGAAGGCCGAAGTTACGCTCAAAGAACTCCTGGCGGAGCATGGACGCCAGTTCGCCACCATCCGCACCGAAGTCCGCCCGATTCCGCCCGCCGCCGTCGGAATCACTTTCGTCGTCCGCGAAGGCCCCAAGGTCAAGGTCGGACGCATCCGCTTCCAGGGCAACAAACACGTCAGTGCCCGCAATCTGCGGGCGGCGATGAAGAACCTCAAGCCCATCGGCGTTCCGCACTCCATCTTCCTGGAGAACATTTTCTCCAAGACCTACGACGCTACCAAACTTAGCGAAGACGTCGAGCGCGTCCGCGCCGAATATCAGAACCGTGGCTACTTCAAGGTCCTGGTCGAAGATCCCAAGACCGACATCCACGACACCGGTTCTGCCGGCTTCCATGTCCCGCTGATTCAGCCCGGGCTGGGCAAGGCCGTGGACATCACCGTGACTATCGAGGAAGGCGACCGATATAACCTCGGTAGCATCACTTTCAAGAACAACAAGGCGGTGCGCGACCCGAAGGCACTGCGCAGTCTCTTTCCGATTAAGGATGGCGACATCTTCAGCCGCGAAAAAATCGCCAAAGGCCTCGAGAACCTGCGCAAGGCCTACGGCGAACTCGGCTACATCAACTTCACCTCCGTCCCCGACACCAAATTCGACGACACCAAGAAACTCGTCAACCTCGAGATTGACGTAGATGAGGGCAAGCAGTTCTACGTCCGCCGCATCGAGTTTCAGGGCAACACCACGACCCGCGACAAGGTCATCCGCCGCGAAATCGCCCTCGAAGAGGGCCAGGTCTACAACTCCCGCTACTGGGAACTGGGCCTGCTCCGCCTAAACCAGCTGGGCTATTTTGAGCAGCTCAAGCCCGATGACCCCAACACCACCGAGCGCCACCTCGACGAAAAGAACGGCACCGTCGATCTCACGCTCAAGGTCAGGGAAAAAGGAAAGAACAGCGTCGGACTGCAGGGCGGTGTCAGCGGCCTGGCGGGCGCCTTCATCGGCATCAATTACTCCACCAATAACTTCCTCGGCCTGGGCGAGACTTTGTCGGTTCAGGCCAGCATTGGCAGCCGACAGCGAGACCTCGTGTTCGGCTTCACCGAGCCCTACTTATATGACCGGCCCATGCAGGCCGGTTTTACCGTGTACACCCGAAAATCCAACTACGATCAAGCCCGGCAGTACGCCATCCTCACCGGCCAAAATCTGAACTTACCCTCTCCCTTCCTGCAAAACCTGCAGAACTACACCCAATCCAGCACTGGCTTCAGCCTGAGCTTAAGCTATCCGCTGCACCGCTCCTTCAAGCGGGTCGGAATCAGTTACTCGTTCGACCGCTCGTCGCTGGTCGCGGTCAGTGCGGCTTCGAAAATTCTGTTCACCAACCTGAATTTCCGCGGCATCAGCGGCCCGAATGCGCTCAGCGGCATCATCACCAGCAAGATTACGCCCAGCTTCTCCATGAACACGCTGGATGCGGCCTACGCGCCCCACCACGGCAAGAGCTTTTTCATTGGCGGTGAGTTCGCCGGATTGGGCGGCTCCGTCCACACCATCCGGCCGGTAGTCAGTTACAAGCAGTTCTTCCCCATGCAGAAGCGCCGCAACGCCCTCGGCTACAATCTGCAGGCTTCCTACATCACCGGATTCGGCGGCATCGTGGCCCCACCTTTCGAACGCTCCTACCTGGGCGGTGAGAACGACATTCGCGGCTTCGACATTCGTACCATCTCCCCCATCGCCTTCTTACCCAGCGTCCAGAACGTCATCCTGACCAATCCCGACGGCTCGCCCGTCCCCAAGTTCAAGAACAATCCCAATTCCTGCCTCATCTCGAGAATCAATTGCTGGACCATCCCCGTTCCCTTCCAGCAGCTCGTCACCCCCGGTGGTGACATGGGCCTCAACGGAAATCTGGAATACCGCGTCACCATCGCCGGCCCGGTCGCCATCGCCCCCTTCCTCGATTCCGGCGTCTCACCCATCCTGCGGCCTTCGCAGTTGCAGATCGCCCTTGCCCAGTTCGACCAGCTCCTGAGCACCCCTTTCGGCTGTCCGAACCTTGATCCGGCAGGGAACTGTACCGGTACCCAGACCCTTAAGTTTTCGCGATATCTGAGGGCCGTCCCCGGAACGAACTGGGTCCCCCGCATGTCCACCGGACTGGAATTGCAGGTCATGCTCCCCGTGATCAACGCGCCCTTCCGCATCTACTACGCTTATAACCCGCTGCGCCTCGACAGCCACACCACCCCGCCCGTGCCCATCACCCGCGCAATGTTCCCCTGCCCCGATCCAAGCAACATTCAGCAGTGTAACGGTAATAAGGCCGCTGGCGACTTCACTTTCCGGCAGACGCTCGATACCCTCGGCCCCAGCTATACCCTCCGGGAGCCCCGCAAGACTTTCCGTTTCTCCGTCGCCACCACTTTCTAAAACAAGGCCGCAGGTTTCCAAATCGGTCTCATACCTGGGTTTCACGGGAGGGCACGGCCGCGAATGCGCGAGCTCCCAATAGTCCCGAGACAGAGATTTTCAGTAGGGAAAAATCGGGGCGGCCGCTAGCCATTCCAGCGCCCGCCCCAGGGGAGGAAACCTATGCCGTAATCGCTTGCAGCGCGATGCGGTTGGGGATCACCAGCGTCGCGCCTTCCAGGCGAATCAATTCCCGGCGTTTCATGTCGCCGAGCAAACGGGTCACCGTTTCCCGCGACGACCCGATCATTTGCGCCATTTCTTCGTGGGTGAAATCGGTGGCCACGCGCAGGTCGAGGTTGTGCGGCTCGTGCACCACCCACGAAAGCAGTAACCGTGCCAGCTTTTCGGTTGAGCTGCGCGCCAGGAGCAGACCGTGCACGCCTGCAAAGGCGGCTAGCACGTCCCGGCTGAGTGCGGCCGCGCACGCCAGCGCCACCGCACTGTCGCGCTCGACCAGATCCAGAAAGGGGCGGCTATCGATGAACTTTACCTGGCAGTGCTCAATCGTGGTCACCGTAACCGGGGAGGGCCGCCCTGAGACCACCGCGCTCAATCCCAGGGGCTGGCGCCCGCCTGCGACTTTCAGGATCACTTGCTTGCCATCCCGGGCCACCACCGAAACCTTCGCTCGCCCGGAGCAGAGCACATACACGCCCCGGGGCACTTGTCCTTCGGACAGCAGCTCGACATGAGAGGGAAACACGCTCAGGTAACCGATCTCATTGAAGCTGGCTAAAGATTTCGCCGGCAGGTTGCAGAAATCTGAATTTCGCCTCAAGGGGCAAGTCAAACAGTCGTCCGCCAGAGTAAAGCGGTAAGGCGCACTCATAAAGGTCCCTACTTGTCCGGATCTCGACCGACTTGCTCGGGGGGGGGGAGGACTTCAGCCCTGCCGTTCGTCACAAACGTTCACTGCAGCGACGTCGCCCAGGGCTGAAGCCCGCATCAGTATTTTGCAAGTCGAGTTCTCGTTAGGCTGGAGTGTGGTGCACGGGGCGTGCCATTCGGCGGATTCGCCAGGTCAATGAAAGCGCGTCGCTTAACAAGCTTGATTCACAACGAGGTTAGAAAAACTGCCGGAGCGCTGGCGCTCTCGACGAAGGCTGGGCAAGCTTCGGCGGTTCATTCCAGATAATCCTTGCGCGAAATGCCCAGCTTCTGCATCCGGTACTGCAGCGTCGTCCGTTTCATTCCCAGACGCGCCGCCGCCCCGCCCGGCCCGGATAGTAAGCCGCGGGTCTGCCGCAGAATCCCGATGATGTGGTCCCGCTCCCGGCTCCGCAGGGTGTCGTCGACGCTTTCTTCGAAGCGGGAAGTCTCCACCTGCAATTCGGCCAAGGGAGCGTGCAGCCGGTGGCCTTCCGACAAGATCACCGAGCGCTCGATGAAGTTCTCCAATTCCCGGATGTTGCCCGGCCACTTCCACTTCAGCATGGCCTCAATCGCTTCGTCGGGGATGATCTCAATCCTCTTGCCCATCCGCGCCGCGCTCCGGTTCACGAAATAGCGCACCAGAAGGGGAATGTCCTCCCGCCGTTCCCGCAACGCCGGAAGCCGCAAAGGAAAAACATGCAGGCGGTAAAACAGGTCGCTGCGGAACTGTTTTTCTTCGACGGCTCGCGCCAGATCGCAGTTGGTGGCCGCGATCAGGCGCGTGTCTACATGGATTGTCCGCGTCCCTCCCAGGCGCTCGAACTCGTAGTCCTGCAGCACCCGGAGAAGCTTCGGTTGTGTCTCCAGAGGGATCTCGCCAATCTCATCGAGGAACAGCGTGCCTTTATCGGCCAACTCCAACCGGCCAATCTTCTGGCTTACCGCCCCGGTAAACGCGCCCTTCTCGTGGCCGAACAACTCGCTCTCCAGCAGGCCGGTTGGTATGGCGGCGCAATTCAGTTTGATGAAGCTGTTTTCCTTGCGCCGGCTCATGTTATGGATGACTCGTGCCACCACCTCCTTGCCGGTGCCGGTTTCTCCAGTGATCAGCACCGTGGAGTCTGTGCCCGCCACGATGCTGGCACGCCCCAGCACGGTCTTTAATGCCGCGCTATTTCCCACAATTTCGTCGCTAAGTATCTCGCTCGTGATTTCGCTTTCCAGGTAGCGTTTTTCCTGGGCCAAACGGTCCTTGAGCTGGGCGATCTCGCGATAGGCCCGGGCGTTATCGAGGGCAGCCGCAATCAGGTCCCCCACCTGTTGCATGTACTCGGCGTCTTCTGGACGGAATGCGTTGCGGCGGCGGCTGCTGAAATCCAATGCACCCAGGACCTGGCTGCCCGAAAGCAGCGGCACATTGCAGACCGATTGGATCCCGGCCCCACGCAGTTCCCTGGCAACCGGGGTTCCGAGTTTGTCCAGATCTTCGCCGCTGAAAAATGTGATGGTGCGCTTCTCAATCGCCTGCGCGGACGCGGCTTTTGCCAGCTCCAGGAGCCGGCCTCCGAACCGCAGTTCTGGTCCCGGCATCCCGTCCACGGCGTGCACTCGCAGAAACCGCTTGTCCTGCTCCAGCAGCTCGAGGAAAGCGTGGTCGTAGTTTATGATCCGCCGCAGATTGGCAAAGATAATCGGCATCAGTTTTTCCTGCTCCAGGCTCGTGCGCAGTTCCCTGCTGATGGCGACCACACTTTGCAGCTTTTCCTGCTGTGCTTCCCAGGCGCGACGTGTTTCCTGGTTCTCCACGGCCAGCGCGATCATCTCGGCCAGCCCGCGGAGAAATTCCACGTCCTGCGCGCCCAAAACGGCGGGCCCGGTCCTGCCCAATCCGAGCGCGCCGTGGCGGCGCTGGGGAGTGCTCATGGGCAGGACATTGAAGGAGCGAACGCCGTGTTGACGCAGATACTGCAGGCTCGCAGCGAAACGCTTTTCCTGATCGATGTCGGGAATCGCCATCGCCTCTTGATGCTGCCAAGCCCATCCGCTGAAACAATCATCCACGGCAAAAGCCTTCGGCTCGCCGATCCCCTGGTCTTTCATCCAGTAATGCGTGAGCATGCAGTTCCGGCGGGCATCGTGCAGCGAAAAACTGACGAACTCGCAATCGGTCACCGTCTGCACCCGGGGAGCGAGTTCCTGGAAAAGCTCTGGCAGGCTCTGGACACGGGCGATCAGACGGGCGACCTCGAGCGTCATCGTGTACCCGAACGGTTCGCTGGCGCGGGAAGTCCCGCCCGGATACCGGGATTGTTCCGACCCTCCGATTCGCCGGTTAGGCGAGGATTCGTCCTCTGTCATCGCACACCTCGGCCGCCAGCCTTATCTTGGCCGGGGGACAGACGGTTTCTGGAACAAACTGATGCCGCACCTAAGACTTCAGAGAGGGTCACACACCTTGCCCGAAGCCGCGAAAGCCTTAACCGCAGCTCCGCTGTGCCGAGCTCGGTCGCACGTTCCATCTGGTGACCCCATCGCAACACTAACACCGTGAATGGTGACGTATCTATTCTGCATTGGTACAGGCGGGTTCTACGTTAGCAAGGGAAGCCTTTACGAAGGTTTAGGAATGTGGCGGCAATCTCTGTCCGCTCAAGGTCCTATTTACTCAGGCGCTGTCTCGATTCGACTTACGTGAAGCCTGCGAACACAATAAACTATGCCAGAAGATTCACCCCCTCCTCTGATTGGCTAGGAGGACCCCAAAAAGTGCCACTCGAGCGACAGATGCCCCGGGTGTGCCTGCCGTGTTAGACTCTGATTCGCAGTGGTGAAAGCTTCTCGGCTAGCTTAGGTATTCTGACGCTTTAGTCCGTTGGTTTGTGCCCTAAGTTTGAAGTCGCCAAACCGGCGTGGGAGATTCCCTTTGATAATCTCCGCAAGCGTGCCGATGACCGACTGGTACGACTACGGCGAGGTGGCGCGCTCGATAGTAATCGCCATCGCCGCCTCCTATGCTGCACTCGAGCTTGCTGGGCGCGTAACCGCCGCGAGAGGCCGGGTTCGCGCGGCTTGGTTGACCGGTGGCGCCGTGGCGATGGGTGTCGGCATCTGGGCGATGCATTTCAAGGGGATGCTGGCCTTCCACTTGCCGGTCACAGTGAGCTACCACTGGCCGACAGTTCTGGTTTCGCTCGTGGCCGCTGTCTTGGCGTCAGCGATCGCGCTCTACGTGGTCAGCCGACAAAAAATGGGTCCGATCCAGGTTTGGACCGGCAGCCTCCTGATGGGCGGCGGCATAGCGACCATGCATTACATTGGCATGGCTGCCATGCGGCTGGCTGCGGTATGTCGCTATAACCCGGTTCTAGTGACCCTGTCGGTTGCGCTGGCAATCGTCTTTTCCTTTTTTGCGTTGCTACGGGCATTTGATATACGGGAAGAGACGAAGGGGATCGTGCTGCGAAAGACTGGCAGCGCGGTGGTGATGGGCGCCGCCATCTCAGCCATGCATTACACTGGCATGGCCGCAGCTAGCTTCGTGCCCTCTGCAGTGGCCCCGAATCTGTCCTTTGCTAGGGATATCTCCCAGCTCGCCAACAACGGAATTGCGATTGTTACCTTTCTCGTCCTCGGCGCGGCCGTCCTTACGTCATCGATGGACAGGCAGGCGGAGGTGAGAGTCCGCCGGCTCAACGAAAGGCTTGAACAACGCGTTGTCGAGCGGACGGCAGAGCTGCAAACGGTCAACCAGCACATTCGCGCGATCTTGGAGTACAGCCCCAATTGGATCTTCTTAAAGGATACGGAAGGTCGCTACCTCCTGGTGAACAGAGAAATCGAGAGAGTGTTTGGTATAGGCCAGGAGCAGA
>Ga0070708_100004392_pt1 | contig 11074 bp, 6 predicted proteins | sample KBSK5503metaG_FD_65469 | JGI IMG/M metagenome (GOLD analysis project Ga0070708, IMG submission 65469) | Corn, switchgrass and miscanthus rhizosphere microbial communities from Kellogg Biological Station, Michigan, USA - KBS K5-50-3 metaG | ecosystem: Host-associated > Plants > Roots >...
CATCAGGCAGCGCTCAGCGCGGCGCTCGACCACGTCACCGGTGACGCGGTGGTGCTGATGGATGGGGATCTTCAGGACCCGCCGGAGGCGATACCCGATCTGGTGCGGACCCATCTGGACGGATATGACGTCGTGTATGCCCAGCGGGTCCGGCGGAAGGAAGGGTGGCTGCTCCGATTCTGCTATGCGACGTTCTACCGTATACTGGCCCACCTCTCCAACGTCCAGCTGCCGGTCGACGCAGGCGATTTCGGGCTCATGTCGCGTCGGGTGGTCGATCAGCTGCGCAAAGCCCCGGAGCGGCATCGCTATCTGCGCGGATTGCGGGCCTGGGCGGGATATCGCCAGATCGGCATCGCCGTCGAGCGCTCGGCGCGTGCCGGGGGCGAGAGCAAGTACAGTGTGGCAAAGCTGGTGGCGTTGGCCTGCGACGGCTTCTTCTCCTTCTCCGTGGCCCCCCTCCGCGCGGCGGCGCTGTTGGGCGTCGGCGCAATCTTCCTGTCCACGCTCTTTGCGCTCTACAGCATCGCAGCCAAGTTCCTCTGGAACCGATCCCCACAGGGATTCACGGCGGTCATCGTCGTGATGGTGTTCCTTTCCGGCACCAATCTCCTCTTTCTGGGATTGCTGGGCGAGTATCTGGGACGGGTGTACGAGGAGGTGAAGCGGCGACCGCTGTACGTGGTGGATCAGGTAGTCCGCGGCACCATCGGCGAGTCCGTGGAGCGCCCGGTGACGGTCGGCGCGGAGCTGCATCGTTGAATCCTGAGTACGCGGCCGCCTACCGCGACCTGTACGAACGGCACTGGTGGTGGCGGGCCCGCGAAGCGTTGCTGGTGCGCGAGATTGCCCAGCACCAGCCGGCGGGGGGATGGCGCACGGTTCTGGACGTGGGTTGCGGGGACGGCCTGTTCTTCGATCAGCTGGCCCGGTTCGGGGAGGTGTGGGGGGTGGAGTCAGACGAGAGCCTGGTCCCGGCAGACAGCCGGCATCGGGGGCGCATCCACATCGGTCCCTTCGACGCCAGCTTCAGACCGGATCGCCGGTTCGGGCTTGTGGTAATGCTCGACGTCCTCGAGCACCTGCGGGATCCGGTGGCGGCCCTGGAGCATGTCCGTGGCTTGCTCCAGCCGGACGGACGACTGCTGATCACGGTGCCGGCGTTTCCAGTGCTGTGGACCCATCACGACGACCTGAACCAGCATTTCGTGCGGTATCGGAAGCAGAGCCTGAGCGCCGTCCTGAAGCAGGCAGGACTCCGGATGCTTTCAGGCCACTATTGCTTCTACTGGCTCTTTCCGGTCAAGCTGGTAGTGCGCGGACTCGAGCACGTGAGCGGGAAGGATGGGGCGCCAGCGGCAGTGCCGCGGGCGTGGGTCAACAGGATCCTGTTCGGTCTCACCCGGGTCGAGCAGGTCACGCTCGGGCGACTCAACCTTCCCTTCGGGTCGTCTCTGCTGGCGTGGTGCGGAGGGGCGGGATGAGCGCCGCGATTGACAAGGGTCCCGCTCCTAAAGTTGGAGCGCTGCAACTTGCATGGTCTCGCCCGCATCGTTATCGCTACCGGCGCTATTGTCAGCGGCCGTGGCGACGTTTGCAGGCGTGGTGTTGGTGATGGGGTGGACGTGAATCCGACCGACGTTGGGAGACGCGCGCGTGCCCTCTCTGTGAGAGCACCGGCCAGCAATTCGTCCGACAGGTTGGTTCTGGTCGCGGCACTCACTGCTGGTGCCTTGTTTCGCCTGCTGCCTTACTTGGAGCGGCCATCGCTGTCGCTCGATGAGGCACGGCTGGCTCTGAATATTGGCGCCCGGTCGTTCGCAGGTCTGCTGCTACCACTCGCGTATGACCAAGCCGCCCCGCCCGTATTTCTCTGGGCGGAGAAGACGGCCATGCTGATAGGCGGCCCGAACGAGTACTCGCTGCGAGCATTGCCGTTGGTAGCAGGCCTGCTCGTGCCTGCGCTAACCTATGTGCTCGCGGTGCGCACGGCGGGCAAACGCATAGCTCGACTGGCGACGGCGCTCACCGCTCTGTCGCCGTCACTAGTGCAGTACTCCATTCAGCTCAAACCCTACTCCATGGACGCGCTCGCGTGCGTCGGTCTGCTGGCGACGTTCGTTCTAGAATCCGGCCGGCGGCCCGATCGGGGCCCCGGGCCGTGGACCACAGCGCTGGGGACGATTGCGGTTTGGCTCTCGGTGACGGCTCCGTTCGTGCTAGCGGCGGTCGGGATGGCATCATGGCGCGCCGCCCGCGGGTGCGGGCGAAGACTGGCTGCGGCACTCGGCGGCTGGGGAGTCTCGTTCGGAATCGTCTACTGGGCGGTCTACCGGCCGACCGCGGGGAATCCTTACCTCAATTGGTACTGGAGCCAGCGGTTGCTGACCGCGTGGATCCCAGGCCTGCCGAGCCGCGCCTTCTGGGCGATTCGGGACGTGCTGTTCACCAGCTTTGTTTCCGACGTCTTCGAAGTACGAGCCATCCCGTTCCATGTGGCCGCCGTACTGGTGGCAGTGACCGTTATAGGAGTCCTTGCCTGGCTAGGCTGGCGGCGGCTTGCGCTCACAGGCTCGACGGCACCGCTGCTGCTCGGCGGGCCCCTCGCTGGTGTGTTCGCAGCATCGTTGCTTGGGGCCTACCCGATCGGTGCCCGGGTGGTCCTGTTCGCGGTGCCGCTCTGGATGATCTTCGTAGCTGCAGGCGTCGTGCGAGTCGTCTCTCTCCCCCCTCTGGGACGGAGAGTGACGGTTGCCGTCCTGCTGGGTCCGATCTTGGCCGCCGGGCAACTCCGCAACGTCGTACGTGCCGATGATCCCTATCGGGAGGGACACCTACGACCCGCCGTGGAGTTTATCGAGCGCGAGGCAACCCCGAGTGAGCCGGTCTACGTCGCTGCCGGGGCGCTGCCGTCCTGGACCTTCTACACCACTGATTGGTCCCGCCCGGACACTGCTCGGCTTGCGAGGATGGCACGTGAAGGCAGCTCAGGAGGCCGTGCTTTCGAGAATGGGCCCCCGCGTGGCCGCCGAGTGCTGGAGGATAACGAAGACTTGGTCTTCCCGTTGCGGGGGCGTGTGGAGCTGCTCGGCGTGGCTGACGGCGCTCCATTCCGCGCGGGAGATCCGCTCAAGCAACCTTCCGATCCTGGGTGGGCAACGTCCGAAGCCCGGCGAATACGCCGGGTCGCGCAACCTACGGCTTGGCTTGCAGCCACGGAGTCGTACGGACTGAGTGACCAACTCGACGGTGCGCTCCGCTCACTCGGCGGCGTGCGGCGCGACTCTCTGGTTGGCCACTGGGTCGTCGCGGCTCGGTATCAGTTTCCGTGAGACTCGGCCCCTACGTTTTAGGGCGAATGCGACTGCGCCGCTCATCGGTGAAGGTTAACGAGGCCGCGGCCTCTCACGGCGCACCCCAACAGTCGAGCCGGGCACTCGCCGCGGCCGGGCTGGGGTTTGCCGCGGCGGCTTATGTCGTCTTATTCTATCGTCACCAATCGGCGCTCGCGGTCAGCGACTTCGACGCCATCTGGACTGCAGCGCGCGCCCTGTTGGCACGACAAGACGCCTACGCCGCGATCCAATCGCCGCCGTGGCCGTGGGAGCTTCAATACCCACTTCCCGCGGTTCTCCTCGCCCTGCCGTTCGCCTTCCTTCCCCTTTGGTTCGCCCGGGCCGCGTTCATGGGAGCATCAACGGCGCTGTTCGCCTGGGGGCTCACCCGGCGCACCTGGTGGCCGCTCATCGCCCTGGCCGGTGGCCAGTTCTTCTTCGCGCTCCAGTCCGTCCAGTGGTCGCCGCTGTTCGCGGCGGCCGTACTCGTCCCAGTCCTGCGCGTATTTTGGAGCGTCAAGCCGACGACGGCCGCACCGCTTTTTGCGGGTTATCCCAACTGGCGGACCGTAGCGGGGGGCATCGTGCTGCTCGGCTTCGCGTTCCTGGTCTCGCCGCACTGGCTGGACGGCTGGCTTCACGCGACACGCCTCGCGCCGCACCGGCCCGCGATCCTCAAGCCAGGCGGCGTACTGCTCCTGCTTGCGTTGCTTCGTTGGCGCCTGCCGGAGGGACGGCAGCTCGCGGCGCTGTCGCTGGTGCCGCTGAGTCCACATCTCTACGAGGCGCTGCCCCTTCTGCTCGTAGCGCGAACCCGTCGCGAGCTGCTGGTGCTCGCGCTCTGTGGCACCATCGGGCTGGCGGCGGGGGCGGTGACACCGCACTCGGTCGGGCCGGACCACGGGCCGATCCCCTGGGCCGTCGTCTTTCTCACCGGCTACCTCCCGGCCCTTGCGGTGGTGCTGCGGCATCGCAACGCCTCTGCCCCAGGTCTCGAGCCGTTCGATCAGATCGCCGAAGAGGCGCCGGCGAGCGCGGCACTTCCTGACGCGGCACGGGCAGCAAGTGTCTGAGCTGGCTTCCTCGCTCGGCCCGCGCGGGCAGGTCCGGCATGCGCCGGCCGTGAAGCCGGACGAGGCCGACGCGGCGGCGCGACGGGGCCACATGCTCCTCGTAGCGGCCCTCGGCGTCGGCACGCTGCTGCGGCTTGTGCACTACGCTGCTCGCCCCTCTCTGCTCATCGACGAGGCCAGAGTCGCGCTCGATGTCGGCAGCCGAGACTGGGTCGGGCTGCTGCGCCCGCTTGACTATGACCAGACCGCGCCGATCCTCTTCCTCTGGGCCGAGCGGCTGGCCACCCGATTGGCGGGGGTCAACGAACATGCGCTTCGGGCGTTACCATTTCTTGCCGGGATCGCCGCACTACCACTGCTCCTGCTGATCGCGCGGCGCCTCCTCGGGGTTGTTGCCGCTACGCTTGCGGTGAGCATCGCGGCGGTCTCGCCCCAGTTGATCCAGTACTCTGGCGAGGTCAAGCCATACAGCCTGGATCTCGCCATAACTCTCGGGCTCGTGTGGTTGGCCCTGGAGGTGAGGGACGCGCCCCAGAACATCGCGAGGCGCCGACGCCTGGCGCTCGGAGGTCTCTTGGCCATATGGGCATCCGCGCCCGCGGCCTTCACGCTCGCCGCGATCGGCGGGGCCCTGATGGTCGCGCCGCCGAAGGCACGACTGCGTTACCGCTTCGTGCTCGGCACAAGCTGTCTCTGGGCCGCTTCATTCGCACTGGCATATGCCATCGTATACGCGCCAGCTGCGAAGAGCCCGTACATGAGACAATTCTGGCAGGGGAGTCTACTCAGAATCTTGGAGCCAGGCTTAACCGCCCGCGCCTGGCACGGTATCCGGGAGACGGTTTGGCAGCTCTTCGTGGGCGGGACTACGGATCCGCCACTTGGGCGACCGGAAAGCCTGCTAGCGACTATCGGGGCAGCAGCCTTAGTGCTGGTCGGCCTTGCCGGTGCGCGACGCATTCAAAGAGCCGCAGGATGGGACGGCCTGCTCGTAACGATCGGGCCGTTCCTTGCGGGCGTTGCGGCATCCTTGGTCGGCGGCTATCCGGTCGCCGCGCGAGTCATGACGTACGCCGCGACCTCGCTCGTACTGCCCGTTGCCGGCGGATGCATTGCCCTGGCCGAGTCGATGGGGGCGACGCCACGTGGGGCGCTCGCCCTGGTAAGCGCGTGCGTCCTGGTGTCGCCGCTTCCGCGCGATATCGCGCTGGCCACCCGCCCCAACGGGCTCGAGAACGTGCGGGCCGCGGTCAGCGAGTTCGAGCGGCTGGCCCGGCCGGGCGAGCCTATCTATGTCTTCGCGGCGACGCTTCCCGCATGGACCTTTTACACAACCGACTGGACGGCGCCTGATACCGTGCGGCTAGCCCGCATGGCTCGGCTTGGCTCGTCCGGTGGGCCGGCATTCGAGAATGCCCCGCCGCGCCGGCGGGCCATCCGGGATGAGGGTGATAGCCTGGTCTACCAGTACGGGGGAAGGCCCGAGATCATCGGGCTCTTCCATGGGGCGCAATGGCGCTCGGCCACCGGGCCGGTTCAACATCACGCCGACACGAACTGGACGACGAATGAGGCTCGAAGGATACGGGCTGCGGCTCTTCCTGAGGCCTGGGTTCTCGTCAGCCACAGTCACGCCCTCGAGCGGTTTCTGGTGCCGGCGGTGGAGGCGCTAGGCGGGCATGTCGTCGAGTCATATAAGGCCGACGGCGCTCGACTCTGGAAATTCAGGTTCGCCCCTGATCCCCTCCGGTGATTCGGCAGCGGGGCGACGCGTGCTCGCCTTCGTGCTGGCAGTCGGCATCGCCATGCGAGCCGTGCTCTATTTTGCCAGGCCCTCCCTCCTGCTGGATGAGGTAAGACTCTCGCTGAACGTTGCGGCTCGGTCCTGGAGTGGTCTGTTGCGGCCGCTGGATTACGACCAGACCGCGCCGCCCCTCTTCTTGTGGGCTGAGAAACTGGCGACTGTGGTAGGCGGCGTGAATGAGTATTCACTCCGCGCGATCCCGTTCCTGGCGAGTATTGCGGTCCTGCCGCTGGTGTACTTCCTCGCGCAGAGGGTGTTGAAGGAGCGAGGCGCCGTGCTGGCGACCGCCCTCGCGAGCTTTTCGCCGCTGTTCCTGCAATACACCCGGCAGGTAAAGCCATATGCCATCGACGTCGTCGTGGCGCTCTGCTTAACGATCTGGGCGCTTGACTGGGCTCGAACTCCTCAGGACCCGCGCCAGGCGCGCCGGATGTTGCCTGCCGGCATCGTCGCGGTCTGGCTATCCGCCTCCGCGCTGTTCGTGCTGATCGGGATCGCTCTCGCGTTCGCGCTTGCCGCGCCAACCGATCGGCCCCCCGCGCGAAGGTTGCTGCCGATGGTTGGGGCCTGGGTGCTTTCATTCCTCCCGGCATATTGGTGGGTTTACCGCCCTGCTGCCGCCAACCCTTACATGCAGCAGTTCTGGAGTGGAAGCCTGGTCTCGGTCTGGAAGTCCGGGGCCTCGTGGCGGCTTTGGCATGCTGCTCGCGAGATCCTCTGGCAGACTTTTGTCGGGGGAACGACGGAGCCGCCGCTGAGGCCGCTCGACGATCTGCTGGTGAGCGTTGGGACGATCGCGTTTCTATTGGTCAGCGCAGTCGGCCTCCGACGGCTCGCGCGGCAAGCGGGCCCGGTCCCCTGCGCAATGCTAACTGCGCCGGGACTCGCGGTGGTCGGGGCCTCGTTGGTGGGGCAGTATCCACTCGCGGCCCGCTTGGTGCTCTTCGCGGTGCCGGCGCTTATCATTGCGGTCGCGAGCGGTTGGGACAGGATCCTGGACGCCGGCAGGCCCGGTCGCCGCATGAGCATCGCAGGGTTCGCCGGCATATGCGCTGTCGCCCCCGCGTTGCCGCTCGACGCCTCGATCGTCAGACACCCGACCGCATACGAGGACGTTCGGCCCGCCGTCCGGGAGTTCGAGCGGCGAAACGCACCGGGCGAGCCGATCTATGTGTTCGCAGCCTCCGTTCCGGCCTGGGCCTTCTACACCACCGACTGGAGCGCCCCCGACACCTCGCGCCTGGCTCGCATGGCGCGCTTGGCGAGCTCTGGTGGGCCCGCGTTCGAGAACGCCGCCCCTCGTGGCCGGGCAATCCGGATCGGGGAGGGGGATAGTCTGGCGTTTCCGTTCCGGAGGGGTCGCGAGATCATCGGACTCTATCACGGAGCGCAGGACCGGCACGCGACGGGGCTGGTGCAGCAAGTCCCCGACACGAACTGGACGACCAACGAGGCGCGCCGAATCCGAAATGCCGCGACCCCGACGGTTTGGCTTCTCATGAGTCATACCTACGGTCTGGAACGGTCTCTTCGCGGCGCCCTCGAGCTTTGTGTGGACCGGATGTTCCAACGAGATGGTGTGGTGCTGGCGCGATTCACGAGCGCACCGCGCTCCTCAGAGTGTTCGCAGGACGCTGCCCTCGCCCCCCGCGGACAGCGATGACCTCGCCATCGTTGGTCCGCGGGACGGCCGCAGCGATGGTGGCGCCTCTTGGCCGGCGGCGCCGACCCTTGTCTCATACCACGTAGGGTTGCCGCCCGTGATGGCGTATCGGCGGCACTGGGCAATGGAGACCGCGTCGGCGAGATGATGCCCGTCCCTCTCGAGGTGAGCACGTGACCAAGTCTTATCGCAGGCTCCTGGTGCTTGGGTTCTTGGGAAGTGGCCTATTGCCGCTGGTCACCGTGGTTTGTACTCAGCTGAATACCAACGTTGCTGCCACCCGAACCTTCGTTCTCGAGGTCGCCTGTTGGAGCCTGGCAGTCCTGGTCTTGACCCTTGCGGTTTGTGCCCTGCTGAGACGCTTCGATGCACGGCTCGATACATACGGCCGGGAAGAGGTGAGGTTTCTGAATGACTTAGCTCCGAAATATGTGAATTGGGGCATTTTTGGGGCGGCGGCCGTAAGCCTGCTGCTGGAGCTGGCGGTGATCCGTTGGCAAGGCACCGTGTTCGAGTTTTTTGCCTTCTATAAGAACTTCACGTTGCTGTGCTGCTTTGCCGGCCTGGGCTTGGGCTACGCGCTCGCCGGCCGCGATCGACTTTTTCTCTTCTTGGTCATACCGCTACTTGCCTGGCAGTTCGGCCTCATGATCGGCTTGCGGTTTGGACTGGCTCCGCATCAAATAGAGACACTCAGGGTCTTGCCGTTCAGCGAGCAAGTCAGCATTGGAATGGACGTTGTCGCTAGCCTGTCGCAGGCGGTGGCGGTCTATTGTTTTTTATCGATCGTCTTCCTGCTCACCGTTCTGGCGTTCGTACCGATCGGACAATTGTGTGGACGTTTGATGGAACGGCGGGAAAAGCTTCCCGCCTACGGGCTCAACCTAATGGGCAGCCTTGCAGGCGTCGCGTCGATGATGCTGCTCAGCTCGTTCTGGACCCCACCTCTCGTGTGGTTCAGCGTGGGCTTTATAGGTGTCTTGCTGTTTTATCCGAGAAGGCCGCCCGCACTCTTGCTTGGTAGCGTTTCCGTCGCCGTTGCTCTGCTGGTGCTTGCTTGGCCGGTGAACCCCTTTTGGCAAAGGATCTATTCCCCGTACCAGTTGTTGGAGGTCGGCTACAATGCGCGAGGGCTCATGATGCTGCGCGCGGCGGGCCATTATTACCAGCAAATTCACGACCTCGCTCGCTCCAATCGCAACGTCGAAGCCGACCCGGCCCTGAGAAGCATCCGAGATTACTATGAGCTACCGTATCGGATTCACGGCAAGCCCTCGAGCGTCGCCGTGGTGGGTGCCGGCACGGGCAATGACGTGGCCGCTGCTCTCCGGGCGGGGGCCGATAGCGTCGACGCCATCGAAATTGATCCTGCCATTCTCCTGGCCGGTAAGGTCAACCATCCAGAGCGGCCGTACGGCGACATGCGGGTGCGCGCAGTGGTCGACGATGCGCGGTCATACCTACGTACCACCAAGAAGACCTACGACGTGATCGCATATGGCCTCCTCGACTCGCACACGCTCCTCAGCCACGCATCGAGTGTGCGTCTGGATTCCTTCGTATACACTGTCGAGGGCCTGCGCGAGGCCCGCGCCCGTCTCAAACCGGGTGGAATTCTCTCGCTTTCATTCGCCGTGTTCAGGAAAGACGACCTCGGGCGGAAGATCTATCTGATGATGCAGCAAGCATTCGATGGCCACGCGCCGCTTTGCGTGGAGGCGGGCTATGACGGGTCGGTCATCTTCATGGAGAAAAAGGAGAAGGAGCTGGTGGCGCCAACGCAATTGCTGGAGCAGGCCGGCTTTCACGATCAGACCGCGCTCTACGGGAACCCCAACCTGAAGGCAGATCCTTCGACCGATGACTGGCCGTTCTTCTACATGGCCCGCCGAATCTATCCCCTGTCGTATGTAGCCATGATCGCACTGGTCCTGATCCTTTGGCTGGTGGTAAGCTCAACCTTTCTTGACGAGAAGCCAGCGTTCAGCGGACTCCCTTTCCTCCTGTTGGGCGCTGGTTTCATGTTAGTGGAAACCAAGGGAATCACCGAGCTTGGGCTGACGTTCGGCAATTCCTGGCAGGTCATAGGGATCGCCATCTCTGGCATTCTGGTCATGGCATGTCTCGCCAACTTGGCTGTAAGTTGGTTACGCATCCGACGGTTAGTCGTACCGTACGTCTTGTTGCTGCTTAGCTTGGGCCTCGGCTGGTTAATTGCGCGGGGTGGTGGTCTTTCCTCCACGCCAGCGGGCCATATTGCGACAGTCGCCGTATTGACGTGTCCGATTTTCTTCTCAGGTATCGTGTTCTCAACACTCATTTCTTCGCGTGGGAACATGGCTGCGATTATGGCAGTCAATCTGTTGGGCGCGATGTTGGGTGGGGTGCTTGAGTACAATTCCATGTACTTCGGATTTCAGTCGCTCTATTTGATCGCCATATGTCTGTACGTCCTGGCTATGGGTTGGGAGCTGCTGATGCGGAGGTGGGGGCGCCTGCTCAGCCTTGCGGGTTCGGGCCTGCAGCCCACCAACGGGGCGGCGGTATTGCCAGAGGCGAACGAGACGAGTGCGCTGAACAGCGTAGCAGTGAACCGGCGCGTGGATGCTTGACGGCGCCCGCCCGTCCCCAGCGCGCCGCGCTGGGGTGGCAGTAGCGGGAGCGCTTTGGGCCGGCACGGTTGTGTGGCTGTGGCACCACCACCTCCCGCCGACCGCAACGAGCGACTTCGATGCCGCGTGGACCGCCGCCAGGGCGTTGCGTGCCGGCGCGGACCCGTACGCCGCCATACAGTCGCCGCCCTGGCCGTGGACCTTGCAATACCCTCTCCCGGCGGTGCTCGTCGCCGTGCCATTCAGTTTCCTTTCGCTGGAGCTCGCGCGGCCGGCGTTCATGGCGGTCTCGGTTGGCCTGCTGGTGCTCGGCCTCACCAGGCACGCCTGGTGGCCGTTGATCGTCCTGCTCGGCGGCCCGATGCTGATCGCCCTGGTCTCGGTACAGTGGACTCCGTTGCTGACAGCGGCGGCCCTGTTTCCGTGGCTAAGCGCGGTGTGGGTGGCGAAGCCCACCACGGGAGCCTCGCTGTTCGCGGCCTACCCCAACCGCCGAGCGGTAATCGGTGGCCTCCTGCTCGTCGCGCTCGCCTTCCTTGTCTGGCCATCCTGGCTCGCAGGGTGGCGCGACGCCCTACACGGCGCGC